>Ga0181467_100932_pt1 | contig 13762 bp, 12 predicted proteins | sample InSIn5gowninarea_2_FD_119079 | JGI IMG/M metagenome (GOLD analysis project Ga0181467, IMG submission 119079) | Clean room microbial communities from NASA Spacecraft Assembly Facility at Jet Propulsion Laboratory, Pasadena, California, USA -... ... | reverse complement strand
TAGAAAGCCGCTGAGTATTCTGCTTCTCCAATACCCGACGGGGATGAATGATGGAGAACAATCCACTCTGATTGTAGTTTTCCTGTCAATTGCATGGCGACCTTGGATTTCAGCACTCTACAGCAACTTCACTACTATCGTAGTTGGCATGTTTGATTGACATTAAACTGATGTATTATGCACTAGCAGTCAGGGTCATAATAGCCCCTAAATCTATTGTATCAGAAAGTCTCTAATCCCTAACCCCCCAACACCACGCTAATACACATAAACAACCATCTTTCAGCATGAAGCGGACTTCATTCAAACTCCAGTATTTCAATAGACACTGGCTTTACTCCATTTACTGCTCGCCCGGATTCTCTTTCCACGGAGATAGAAGATGAAAGGTACGGGAATCAACAGTGCTGCGAATCCACCAGTAATACTCGATGCTGGCCCAGTTCCAATGTTGTGATACATCGGCGCAACCACAAGTGGGAAGGCACCCCCAAGACAGGATCGTAGAAAGGTATTTGCAGCCACCGCACTAGCCGCGTATGCTGTAAATGTGTCGACGAGGTAATTCAGCGCCGCCTGGAAGATCATGAAGAAGCCCATTCCAAGCATGACCAACCCAATACATGGCACAATCCAATGGAATTTGGGGCTAGAAGTCCAACCCGTCAAGAATTGACCGCCCGAGAAAAGGAAACTGCCGATCATCATGGGTGGGAGACGCTTCTCAGGTACCGCTCGGTCGCCGGCGGCGTGGTAAGCTTTGTTATAGAAGACTTGGTTCAACACATTGGCGCCACAGCCTAGAATTGCACCAACAAGGATACTCAAGAATGGCAGTTCAGCTGGCAAGGGCTTCCATCCTCGGATCTCACCGAAGATGATCGGAATTGCGCCCAGTTGCATATATAGAATGCCGTAGCAGAAGGAGGCGTATAATGCTACCAAAAAGCAGATCGGGGTACAAAGCAGCTGCACCGGGCGGACAAGGAATTTGCGTGAAAGCTCTTTGATGGAGACATCCCATTCTTCGAATTTGGCGTGAAGGGCCCAGTTACCGGTTTCGTGACGGAGGCGACGGGCTTTGTTCACAAGAAGGAGAGGAGCGTATGACTCGTCGATGAAGATGACAGCGAAGATGAGAATGAAACACTGGAGAATCCCAGTGAGGTATTCTGTCCAGCGCCAGCCGAGGTAAGGTTGTTCGACCACAGCGGCAGAAACAATTGGCCCGAGGACGGGTCCACCAACAACGGCCATAGCGTAACCAGCCATCGCAATGCCTCTGTAAGCCGGGGTATAAAGATCGCCTAGAACCCCGCCAGTATTCGTAACGGGAGCGGATGCAAAGAATGCACCAAAGAAGCGGGTGAGCATGAGTGACTGGAAATCCTTGGACACAGCTGATCCGAAGCTAAAGCAGATAGCCACAAACATTGGTGCAAGTACTGCAACACGTCGTCCATAAACTTCACTGAGCGGAGCCCACAATACTTTGACTAATTAGCTAAATCATCTAGTGCCTGGAGATATCATGACTTACAAGGTCCGATTCCAAATCCGAAAAGAAACAATGTTGTGCCCAGAGTGGCGACCTCTGATCCGACATGAAAGTGTTGCGAGATTTGTGTGGTACCAGCTGAATAGGAAGATGATGCCCAAGTGGCAGTCATCGTTACGAGGCCATAGAGCAGCGTGGTAGTAACCTTCTTCTTGGTAGGCCAATTCAACGGTCTGTATGGGTCGTCAGGCCCGTCAAAATCGACGAGCTCCTCTACCGTTGTTTGCTTGTGGGCCAAGGGGTGAGTAAAGCGTGGGATATCTGGCCGGGATCGAAGACGCGATAGTGTCGTTGGTCGTCGTGAAAGAGTTTGTGTAAGGGTCGTGGAGGTCGCGGTTTGTCGAGTCCGACTTATAGACCGGTTGAGCTCGCCGTTCGTAGGCCGGTGACCGTCGTGCCATCGCAGATCCTCATCATCAACTATGATACTCTCGTCGTCGGAATACTTCTCAACGTCGGTCGAGTCGGTGTCGGAATGTCTACTTATGCGGGAAAGAGATGGTGCATGATCTCTAGCGATAGGTAGGGCCATTACGGCGATTGATCTTGGTTAACAGCAAGCTTGACCTACTGATTAGTGTTATGCTCGGTGCAGTAGACATTGAGCAAGTGGGGATCCTTCTTAATATATACCTCCATGTTAGTCATCTTGTGCCCAAAACTTTGGCTGTGGTACGTGGCGGGCGAAGGAAGTGACGTCGCGATATCGCGCATTTATTTGTCCATAACAGTCTTTGCCCGGGTAGAACGGCGTGGAGACAGCCAATCTGAATGTCCCATTTGCGGAGAATATTTCCCACCCGTCAACCCACTTTGCCTCTTGGGGTCTGCGTCTCTCAATCCGGGATAAGCATTTCAAGCTTTGACAACTTACATACTCACTGGCATTCAGATTTACGAGAACTACTAACAAGAGATATGGTTCACTCACAAGCCGGAGCCTGAGTGTTCCAGGAGCAGCTCATCACTCGTTCAAGGCCCTCATATGTACCTATGTCAAGTCAATAGAGATAAGTGTCAGGAATTAGGAATTTGCCGATGACGGGCCTTGTTCCGGCCCGATGATCGGCATGAATCTGACGAGGCTGTACAACACAAGTAGTTACTGCAGAGCCTGCCTTTAAACACTGATTCAAAAATTTAGACGACAAATATTTTTGTCAGCACGGCCCTCAAGCGATCAGCTTTTCGAAGGGTCATATCAAGGTAGCAGCTGGTTCAATCGTATTGTGTGAGATGAACTGAGATTGCCACAGAGTAGCTCATACATGATAGAGTTGTGCGTTACGCATCGCTTACATAAAATCGTCAATCGCTTCGAATCTCCCACTAATAACACAAGTTGAGCCAAGGCCGGCTCGCGCTGTATCGCATGCTTCAACTGCAATACTATGCAGCAAAGCTTGGTTGTGCTGGTCCTCCTCTTGCACTGTTCATTTCTTTCACCCGATGTCTGACCCTGCCTAACTCCACCATACAAGCTCGATGTTCCTCAAATGCTACGTCCCACCACATCCTACATTTGCGGTCATCATCCAGCCAAGTCATATATGTTTGGAACCCTGCAAGATCAGACCCTCTGCGAGCCTCAAAGTCCTCAGCTGTTGCGCCATCTCCATGTGCGCACACCCAATTTCGATACATGCCATGAGTGACGTTCTCTTGTCGTGCTCGGAAATGTTCGATCATGGCCGCATTGAATTTGTTCCATGCATTCATATAAACTGTCATAGCATCACCGTACGTCCCCCACGAGTGCTGATCTATGTCCGAATCGCGCGGGCAATATGGAACTTTTGGTGGTCGTGGCAGTTGCAGCTCACGGAGTGTGGCTGATTGTGTGCGATGAAGAGCTTCCAGGTTGTCGGATGGTCGAGACGGAAAAGGAAGATTAGCTGAAAGATCATTCAGGTCTTTGAGACCAGTATTTGATGGTGCGAATGGTGCTGTTTGAGAGATATCATCAAGATTGAAGCCATTCGTGTTGGAAGAACGGCCATGCGTTTGCTGATCTGATGACGGTTGAGGCGATGTCGGAGACTGTTCTTCTTCTACTGTTACATGGTAAGCGCTTCCTGAAGATTCTGTAGACGACGTATCCAGAGGTGCAGGCGAATCGACATCCATTTCATCCGAGGGTGTGCGGATGGCTTCAGCTTCATGACCATTTTCGCGGTCACGCTCATTTGAGGTGCTCGGACGCCCGTCACCGAATTTCGATCTGGAGTTGTGCAGTGTTTCGCTTCCTATTTGAACTCTATCTGCAAAATCTTTTGGCAATCTCCCCGATTGAAATGCTGCCGCTTTGTTTGACATGTCATTTGAATTAACGTATCTGGTACCTGCCGCAATGTGAGGATTAGCGTTACCATTCACACTGTCTTGATGATCATCCTTAGTAGAGACATAGCTTCGGCCAGCACCTGCACGAGAACTGCGAAAATTCTTGCTTGGCGACTTTCGGTCGCTCGTATTTAATGGAGGAGGCTGAAACATATCAGCATGGTTTTCGAATGTCTCATGCCAGTCACTCGCTGAGAAGGTCGCTTTCCGTTCCTCTGTACTTGCTTCTCCATGGGAACTAGACAAAATGTCAGTTGACGTACATTGACCTCGAGTCGGTCTGTGCTGGTTTGACAGGGGAATGAAAGAAACGATAACAGGTCTTGCTTCTTCGGCAACAGCGCTAAGCTTGTTCGCTCTTCCTGGGGTCTTGGGTGAGATGCTTGAGGGAATTGCCCAGGCAGGCCACACCGGACGGGATTTGAGCATGGGAGTGGAGGGGTTAGAGTCCTCATACCTAGGCTTTGGCATGTCACTGTTGGTCGGACTATGAGTTGCAGGACCGTTCAGATTAGCGTCATAGCGGTCAATAGGAGAGGTCATATCGGCGAACGGTCTCCGTAGAGGTGTATCTTTAGGGTCTGGTGGTGGAAAGTTGTAAGTCTTATCATCGACCACACGTGTATAATTTGTATTGGGAAAATATCCTGTCAGTCCCGCTCTGTCTTCATTGGCCGTGGTGAAGAATTGGGTCTGAGGACGGCGGAGTGGCACCTTTCGTCTATTTTCAGGTGCTGGTATGTCGTCTGCATCGCTTGAAGTATCTGAGGTCGAGAAGTCGAACTTTGACCCTCCAGCTCGAGCTTTCGGGCTGAGGCTCCTGTGCCTCGGACGTGGTGATCGCTCTTCTGCCATTTTGTGAAGCCCAAAGGGACCACGTTCTTCCGTCTCTGGAACTTGCGGCGAGTTTCGGACACTGGTAGACCTCCCAAGATCGCCCGGGTTAACTTGAGTTCTCTCACCCCCTGCTCTTGCATATTTACTGGAGGTACGGTTTATATCAGGCCGTAACGTTGAATGTTCATCGGGATGGAATGATCTTGTCTGTCTCAATGGACTGACTGATTCTCGATCTTTCGGAGGTTTATGAGGGTCAATATGTGCAAAACCTCCAGCAACAGGAGGCCGTTCCCGTTCTGACCTATGAAAATGTGCATACGCTGAACGAGAAGGTGTCGTTTCATCTACACTGGTCGGCCGCGCACCGTAAGCTCTTGGATGACTGTCAGTTCTATTGAGACCGGGAAATCCAGGTGAGGGCTCGGAACCTGGGCCATAATGATCAGTACCGGCCGATCTAGGTGCGGTCGGGTGGCGGGGACGCAATGGCGATGTCGATGGCACGCCTCCTCTCATCGCGTTCATGCCCCTCAAGCTTTCCTGCCGTGCGGCTTCTTCAAACCGACTTCGATCCCATTGCTGTTGTGGTGGGGCAGCCCTCGCAAATTGAGCAAACTTGTCAGCACTGGAAGCAGCTGCGGATTGCGGTCGTCGGGAAGTTCCTGGCGGCACATACTGACCTGCACTTGGATCCCGCCTTGGAGGTGGTTGAGAACCAGACTGGGGAAAGTAGCCATTAGGAAAACCAGAGTTGGTTCTTGGAGGAGGAGCGGGTTTCTTGAGAATGCTAGTAGCTAGTTCTGAATCGCGAAGCCTGCTTAATCTCGCTCTGTCTGCATCGTACTTTGCTTTCTGACTTGGATCTCCCAGTATTTCATGAGCGGCTTGTATGGCTTGAAACTTGGGCACAACATCCACTTCTCTGCCAGGGTTGCGATCAGGATGGTACTGTTTAGCTAGTAATAGTCAGTGTTTCGAAGTTGACACCTACCTTCTCTCACATGCATACCGAGGTCACGATAGCGCTTCCTGATTACATCTGTATCAGCAGTGCTGGTCAGATCCAAATCCGCATAGTAGTCATGCTTGCAGTCGGCCTTAACCATGTTGCGCCTTGCAGATGGTGTTCAAAGGTCGACTTGTCAAGCAGGTCAAAATATGTTTGTGCCAATGATAGTCCTTCTCTTAGCTCCAATTGACATGACTTAAAATTTTGCGATCGTTTCAATATCGTCGATTCTGTGTAGGACAGCCTTCGGGAGGCAAGCGCACAAAGATCAAACGAGTCAATGTAGGACTGCTCGGTGCTTCGGCATAAGCGAAAGTTGGACAGTCCTACTTGGAACAATTGCGAATCTGCTCTTGAACAGACAGCAACGCAAGCTTCACTTGGCAGTCAGAGGTGAGACCATGCAACGTTGAGAAAGAGACGAGAAAAATCATGTAACGCCACGGCGTCTGTCAGTGCTTCTCCGTAGAGACTTTCTATTCGCCGCAATTGATGTAGCGAGAAACGTGGTGTTTGCTGCCAGTGTAGCGCAATCGAAAGCCTTTGGGCAGCCAACAATTCTTGCAGTAGTTCTGCCGCACTCAGACCTGGAGGACTCCAATGTTGATTTGAACACTTAATAAGACTTAGTACCTTCTTTCACGAGTCTTGTGCTATACCTGCATGTGACAGAACTCTTCGAGGCCTCAACGTTAGATCAGTCCGCAGTCAATATTGCAATAGAGTTGTTTACGCCAGGTGGATCCATGGATGGGGGGCTACTGTAAGGTTCACGTCGTGCATTCTGCTAAGCATGGAAAGATTCCTGCGGCTGGAGCCTGCTTCCGACCCTGGTTCCCTGCGAGGATACGATAAATACTCGCAAGTTTCGTACAGTATCTTTTCATTGTTTAGACGAGATGATTAGTGTGTTGGTTATATCTGCCTGTCAGGCGATCACTTCATTGGCTTCCGCAATTTTCTGACCGTTGACCTGTGCACGAGGTTCATCTCTCGAGTAGATATCCTGCAGCACATGGGCCATTTCTTTTAGGAAGCGATCCACCTCCTGTTCAGTGCCGACCGTAATACGCAAGCATCCAGTACATCCAACCTCCTTCCCTCGGAACCGGACAACCACTCCTCTCTGACCTGCCATGGTCTCGTACAACTTCAAAGCTGTTGGGTTGTGAGGTTGTCCCCCTTCATCCCGTGGTTTGTCCAAAATCTCGACAAGCAAGAAATTCGAGTCTGCGCCACCTAAAAACCGCCCTACACCAGGTATGCGGGGCAACTCAGCTTGTAGCCTTTCTCTCTGCTTGATGATCTTTGCTCTATTCTCCCGCATAACCTGTAAGTTCTGCTCCTCTAGTGCTGCATTTGCTATGGCACTTGTTGGGCTAGAAATGTTATAAGGGGCTTTCATGTTGTTTAATAGGGCCGCAATATCCGATGAGCTGAACGCCACCCCCAGACGGATTCCTGCAAGGCCGAATGCTTTGCTCAACGTCTGCATGACCACAAGATTGGGCCACTCTAATACCCATTCTGCTAAACTTGAGCCGTCAGGAGAGAAATCGATGTATGCCTCATCCACCACAACTATGCCGTTCCATGAGGGATGCTCCAACACTTGTCTTATAGCATCCTTTCGTATCAGACTTGCGGTCGGGTTGCCTGGAGAGCAGATGTATACCAATTTTATGGAGGGATCCGCGGACAGCTTCTCACACACCTGTTCAGGCTGCAGCGCGAATCCGTCTTTGACGTCTAGGGGCACAGTAACAATCTCGAGATCGTTGACATCGGCACTCACAGCGTACATGCCATACGTTGGTGGGCAGGTCAAAATCTTGTCTTTTCCTGGTGCACAGAAGCATCGTAGCAGTGCATCTACTGCCTCGTCCGATCCAACACCACAGAACAGGTTTTCTGGTTTCAGGATCTTATCTGTGTGGGTGTGTGTATTTCTCAGCCTGCAGAATTTGTCCTTCAGATCGTGCTGGTGCGGATCAGGGTATCTGTTTAATCCAAGAAAGTCTATATCTGCGCTGTTATGGTGTCCATTGACAGCTGTGCCATTACTGTCTAGAGCCAAGCCGGGTCCGTACGCATTCTCGTTCGCATCAAGTAGAACGTTTGTGCCGTCATCTTTATAGTCACTAGCAACGTTCAGCGCTGAACGCAATGACAGCTGGGAGTCTAACTTACTCCCGAGCACAACGATATGGGTGCAGCTTGAAGATGTTCGGTCGTGCGCACTTCGCAAGGTCGAATGGTCGTTTTTGTGACATGCTGTGACTTTTTAATTCCAATCTTACTTATTGCAAGGTAGAAATATGTACTTAATCTATACTGAACATAGAGCACTGGTCAATTTATGAGTCTTCAATAATTTTGAGACGATGATGCTCCCCGCATGAGTTGCACGATGCAATATCGCACCGCCACATATGCAGCCACTATATCCTGTGGCGCAACTATTCGCATGTGCTCAGACACTAACATTTAGGCGATTCCTCTAGACAATCATTTCTTCGAGCGCGACCATCCTCGACAGGATTTAATTCTAGCCCTCGACTTGTTGTGGCTGCTCCTACTTGTCTATTTGCTTTGTTCAAGTCAACGTAACACAATGGCTGAGAAGAAATCGGCTTACGGTGCGCCAGCCTCTGATACTGACTTCCGCAGAAAATGGGACAAAGAAGAGTATGCAGCGAAAGCAAAGGCAGAAGAAGACAAGCGAAAAGAGGAAGGACGCGCGCGATATGAAGCCAAGCTCGAAGGGAAGAAATGGCACAAGCATGTTGATTTATCAGAACTCGATGCGACATCTGCGCGAGGTTCGAGGCTTGATGTTGCAAGCATGGTTGGAAAGACAACAATGGTACCAGCCAGTGCAGGTATTGGCAAGCGAGGTCGAAGCGCCGGGTTTTACTGCGAAGCCTGTGATCTGACATACAAGGACAATGTGCAGTATATCGAGCATCTCAATTCAAAACAGCATCTAATCAACACTGGACAATCCGGCGAGGTCAAGCGAGCGACGTTACAAGACGTGAGAGACCGCATCGAGATGCTGAAAGCAAAGAAACAGCAGCGTCAAGAGGAGGAAAGACAGCTTGCTGAGCTTGACATAAATGCGAGAATTCGACGCGCCGAAGAGGTTGACGAAGCAGAACGGGAAGAGAAGCGCAGGAAGCGAAACGAAAAGAGACGGAAAGGAGGTGTGAAGCAGGAAGAGGAATGGACGGATCGATTGGGTGTCATCGCATAAATTCCAAACGTGTTATTTCATTTCTGCAATACAAACATCGACAAAGGCGTCAACCATCAAGACCGATGCTGCGTGCTCTTGTGTTTCGAGCTGGCTCTGGAAGACAACACCACAGCATCAGGCCAGTCCTTCTGTCACAGTATTGAAAGGCTTAGCTCACCAATGAACGTTAACCAAGTCTATCGAAAGTGCAGTAAGCGTCACTAAGGCTAAGATCCTGACATACCCAGGGTCTGCAGAGTTATAGACTGATTGAAGGGTCACAATAGTGCATTAACCGCAACACAACAGCTAGCCGCAACACCGCGACATCACGGCTGGGATGACCGCCTTCGGAATGTCGCGCAACGTGTTCGAAGAAGTATCGTCTTTTCAACCGGTTTCAACGAGAAACCAGGTTGCATCCAGTCTCGAGCAATGGGCAAGTCCCTCGAACAGAAATGCTATGTTTCTTACTTAGTAGGTGCATCTGCGGAAGGGCTAGATAGACAGTTGTTTTGTACATTGATCCTAGGTAAGTCTCGAGACAGGTTGTCAACTCAAACCATTGACCCTCCAACATGGTAGGTTCGGAAGTGTGCCGGTTCTCAAGATCTCACGGAATTCCACTTGCTGCATGTTCCTTTGCTCGGAAAAACTGTTGTTTGGTGGCATGTTTAGTTGCTCTTTTCAGCGTGCGTGGGCTGATTTTCCCGAATCAAGATAATGACGTCAATATCAACTCTAATGTCAACAAATCCTCAATACTGTACAGCTTCAAAGTTCGCTGCTTCAAAGCTTGTCATGAACTGAGCGTCGCTGTAAGATCCTTCTCAGCGTTGCAAGAGAGGTTCACGACCATATCTGGTAGTCGAAATAGTGTGAAGCATTCCCAAGATAGCGCCAGCGTTTAGCCTTGAGATCTGGTATATGAATTGCGGGCGGATGAACATGCAAGCCTCAAGTCACCGGGTATTGGCAGCCGCCCCTCTTGCTCCTCATCGTTTGCTCTTTCCCCAATTCAATTCTCGCACAGTAGGACAAGGCGTGCGACGTCACTGCAAGACATTTCATTCATATTCTTGCATTCCTGCACTTCGTTCTAGCCAACGAACTCTCCTCCAGCAAAACTTCGAAGACCATCAAAACCTCCATCGACATATCTACTACAGACCATATTCAGACAAAATGTCCTTCTCAAACGCTGATACCGGCAACAAGGAAGCCGACCCGTAAGCGTTCTCGTCCTTTGGTTGGCAGCATTCATACCTAATACTACAACCACAGATACAAAGCAAAGAACATCGATGAGCCCGGTGCCGAGCAAAAGATCTCCGACCTTGTCAGCTTTATCAAAAGCAGCAAGTTTGGTATGATGACCACACACTCTGCTCACAACAATGTACTCGCCTCGAGATGTATGGCTTTGGCTGGTAGCGTAAGTAGAAAACCATGACAATCGCGCTACCGCTGACCACATGATAGGAGGCTGGTGGTGTCGACCTTATGTTCCACACAAACACAGAGTCTGGCAAGACGGACGATCTCGAGAAGAGCCCCGCGATCAACATGTCCTTCTACAACAATTCTGGAGAGTGGGCATCCGTTTCTGGTGACGCCGAAATCATCACAGATCGATCTGTTGTCAAGAAGTACTACTCTCAAGATTTGAAGACATGGATGGGAGATCTAGAAGATGGAGTGCACGATGGCACCGAGAACGACCCAAGAATTGGTATGATCAAAATCAAGACCAAGACTGCTACATACGCGGTCGCTGTCGGCAACCCACTCAGTCGCGGCATCGAGGCAAGTACAATCTACAAACACCTCACCGAATCAAGACTAACCACATTTCAAATAGATGGTCCAAGGTGCAATTACTGGTAAGGCTGCTAACGTGAACAAGCTCCGTGAGATCCACGAATCCGAGATCAGCTCGTGGCGACAGTCTCACCGAGACTCTTGATTCCCAAAAGAGTATCGTGTAGCCAGTCGATTGGTTGAGGAAGCATTTGCGACACCAGCAACCGTTCTAGAGTACACACTGTCTACTGCAAAATAAGAATTCAAGTCACAAGCTCATAGCTTCACACGTCTTGTTTTGACCGTGTTGCCTTGTCTAATGAAATAACGCCCTCTTGATGGAGTGAGTGAGAGTCTAGATCGTTCGTTGCACGAAAGTAGAGACAGTGGTTGCAGTAAGATTAAAAGCACGACTCGAAGCCATATGTTCTCGTAGTACTTTTGACTTGAGATTCAGGTCCCCGTGGTCAGCATGAAAATCTAATTCTGCGTCTAGCAAAGACTCATGTCGTGATCATGTGGAGCTAGAATCGGGTAGGAGGGTCCATAGCCGTGTTTGATATTCCAGTGAGCATGCGTCTCCTCGCGCTTTTGTGTAACTGTACGTGTGGGTGCATCCGATACCCCCTTCGATTGGTATGAACGTTCTCGATGGTACTTGAGGCGACTTGGTAGAGCTTTTGCACATACACATCCGATTACGGAGTACCAACCATTGAAGTTCCGAGCACCAGGGGTTGTGCTCAGGTTAGCGTGTTTGAAACGCGGTACGATATGCCGCCCCGCGACTTTCTGATTGGTCAACCCAGACGTGGGTAAGTCTCGTAGTAGACTACATTCGATGAAGGCTTGGATAGCAAATGCCTGCCTAGTTCTTCTCATACCTCCGCTACCACAAGAAGCCCTCACCATGGGGAAACTTGTGGGATATCGATTTTTGACGTCCAGGATAGAATACAGCTGCACAAGCGCGCTATCGGTTGTGCTGTCCATTGCCCAACCAGTGGTCCAAGCTCAACTTGACTCAACTTTCAACCTGACTTGCCACGAGCCAATCAGTTGTGACTATCACGCGTTGTGAGATCCGTGTCGGGACTCACCATGCAGGAGTTGACTATACCAGGGTGATACTTTTCTAACACCTGTCCAGCTCTACCCGTTCCATATCAAGGGCAATATCGAACATTCTTGAAGATGAAGGCAAAACCGGCTTCATCATACTCCTTCGTGTGACTCAACTTGACATTCATATCTATTTCATTTCATCCTTGTTCGATCGCTGGAAGATCCAATTCGTTTCAATTTCCAACCTTTTGTTAAGCGCAATCTCATTCCATACTCGTCCAGATTTCAATTCTTTGTTTGATATACAGGGCCACGTTTCATACTCCCGTTTGCTCTATTACCTTGAAAGTCACTTCGACCTTACAAACGAGCAGTCTGCTGCCTTCGAGAATACTTAAAGACCTGTCTTTGGGTAGTCAACGTCCAACACTTCTTTCAACCTGATCTTCATATTGATCTATTCAATTTCCTCCAGATCTACAGTAGCAAGGATTCTTGACTGCAAGATAATCTCAATATCAACACTACGCACCAGACACAGCCCACATCTCTCCAACAAAGGTCGAATTTCGTCCTGCACAAGCACAATATATTAGTCTCAGAACACTTGTCCTATCCTCACGACAAAAAGCAAAATGTTGGCACTCAAGCTGATCCTCCTTCCACTCTCTATCCTCCCGGGTAAGTCTTCACCAGCCTCTATTTGCATTCCAGACCGAGTCCCATCCAACGATAAGCCTGGAGCGCCCTACTACCCATTGCACCTCAAGAGTCCTTCAGTCTCAAACACTCCACAACAAGAACCCCAAGCATCATCTAGAAATCATGACAACCAAACCAGCAAACAACCCCACAAGAAGCACTCAAGCAGTCCTACTCTCAATACCGCGACCACATCCACACCGCACACTCTCTCCATTCCCTAACCTTCACCATCCAACGAAAGAAAACAAACTAACACCCCCTCCCAGTCCTAACCCTCTCCGCCGCCCTCCCACCAACCGCAAACGCCAACGCAATCGCCATCGCCAAAGCCGCAGGTATCCTCGCTCCCCGACAACAATGCACCATATCGACCGAAAGTTGTGATCGAAGCTCAGCCTGCTGCTCCGGTTGCTGTGGCGCTGTGACGTTGCGGTGCAGCAATAACTCTGCTGGGGGTTGTGTTGATGGTTAGACTATCGTATGGTTGGATGAGACACGTTTGGGTTGGGTTCGACAGGGGTGCATATGGGGTAAGAGGGGTGAGGGAGGTTAGGGTGCTTGAGAAGTACTGGGGTTTATGGTGGTTTTGTACACGGAGTTTGTACTGCGCTACATATATGGCATGGACAGTGAGATCCGGATGGATCGTATTGTGCCGGGATGTACTTCAATTGGCGCCCAAAGTGAACGGATAGGCACAGCTTCATAGCAGCAGGCTATGTATGGAAGGGAATGAACATGCACTTCAATCCATGATCCAAACATCTTTTTTTTTCCTTTCTTTCCTGCTTCCTGCATCTCACTACCACTCTGATGGAAAAATAGAATCGACTACGCCGCCATCAAGCAGATGTGCACCCTCCACCCGTCCTGCCATCCATTGATCCGTCTGTCGTTGATCATTTCAGCTTCCGTGCCTTTCGAAAACATGACATTGCAAACGCACTATTCTAGGGATTTGATTGGTATAGCACTAAGCGACATGATTGTCTGAGAGGAGTGAAGGTGCCTAGAAGGTAGTGAACACAGACGAGCATGAGAAGGAATGATTTACTGTGCTTTTGGGCGGAGGATTGGTGAGGGTTCATGTACTTACTACATGTACCTACCTACCTATGTACCTACCTGCCTGTCTACTAGCCGACCTGCACGATTCTGTGGGTGCGTTGGGATTACTGAAGGGCATGAAGATGGTGCAGGA
>Ga0181467_100823_pt1 | contig 13772 bp, 7 predicted proteins | sample InSIn5gowninarea_2_FD_119079 | JGI IMG/M metagenome (GOLD analysis project Ga0181467, IMG submission 119079) | Clean room microbial communities from NASA Spacecraft Assembly Facility at Jet Propulsion Laboratory, Pasadena, California, USA -... ... | reverse complement strand
TTTGCAACCAACTTACACGTGGTGAATTGACATGCGGTATCAATTGCAAAGTAAGCCTCTTGGCAGGTTTTTCAGTCACTGGCTTCACTGGCGAATTTCCTCTAGTTGTGTCACTCTCAATAAACTTCCCTTTCCTCGTTCGAGGATGAAACAAAGCGCCATCTATCATGCGTACTTGCCGATGCAAAGCCCTCTTCTTGCTTGGTGTGGAATCGACTTCAATCGAACTCAGTTCGGAAGGTAGGCTTTGCCTATTCTCTTGCTGCCGACCAAAGCGCAATGACAATGGTGTCTTCTCACTTGCTTCGAGAGCAACCTGACTAGATGACTTCGTGGCGGGAGGAAATGACTTCGAAACTACATCATCATTCACGCCATGGCCGTGGTCGAGCCTCTCTTCCAGAGCTGTGCCTACCTCGGATGGACCATTTTGTGCAGCCGAAACCGTGTCACACTGTTGAGAAAGCGTGCAACTTCTTCTCCTCGGACTGGGCAGACCGAACGGCTTATCATGATTTTGCAAGAATGCAGGCATAGAGCGGCGCGGCGACTCGAACGTGGCCTTGTCTAAGGCTAGATTATACCTTCTTGCTGGCAGCAAAGCATGTTCCTCGGATGACTCGCTGGACTTCCCAATGCCTGGTTCAGATGAGATCGAAACAGTCTGTCCATCTTCCATGATTGGCTCGATCTGGTCATTATTGCACTTCACAACGCTTCTACTACCTCTTGAAGTTCGATGTATCATCCAAGAATCTGCGGTAGATTCGTTCGACAGAGGCTGGTGGTAACTGTGCACGGTACTACAGCCAGCTCGTGGTCTGGGCATAGACTGTTGACTGACCGGCTCACTCAGGCTGCGGGAAGCCCATTCGGGTGTGTAGGAAGGACCTGATACTGGTGTTGAGGGACATGTCGATCGAGCTTTGGCACTTGCCATGAAATTACTGCTTTTTAGGAGGCGGATTCGGGTGCTGGTGGGTGGCCCCAAGATGCGACCCCGAGCCCGAAGGACATATGGATTCAGCGGATCATCCTAGAGCCAGTCAGCTTGTGGAAAGTAAGTGGTTCAGGAAACCAACGTTTCTATGCCGCCAATTGTATCGCCATGATCTCCAGATATCCCCGTCGTCTCCAGCTCCAGCTGCAGTGCTCTCGTCTTCAAGTAGTTCTTGGAGCACACTGATGGCATCAGCTGCCCCAATGAGCCCATATTCAGCAAGGATCTGAGCAAACACCTCTTCCATACCAATGGAGAACGGATAAAATTGGACAATTTTGTCGCCTAGCTCTCTTAAGAAGAAGCGACATGATTCCTCGTCGAAAGTTCCAAGACACCCCGGCCATGATAGTTCAGAGCCGCGAGAACAAACTGGCGAAGTCATGATGAAGGTCGACTCGCCACGACAGCCACATCTCTCATGACGGACGAGAACATTCAAAAGCAACCAGGCTCACAAATGGACGATATCAGTGCTAGTGAAGCGGATTTTGGTGAAACCTTTTCTTTCACATAATTTGGGGGACGCAGTTGCTTCAGTCGTTCCTTCCTCATCTTCAAATCAATTCGGGCTTGCGCCTGCCAGTGCCCGAAGCTCCCACAATTTTGCAGTGATTGGCACATTCTCTTCTGCTCCATCGTGTTCATGTGCTCACATATCTAATGCGAGAAAGAATTTCGTCAAACATACCTGAGTACCTACATAGGTAGCTACACAACGCGCAGTCATGAGTTTGGGAGGTTTGTGGATATAAGCCACAAGCACACGAGTCTCTGTGGTCAACCTTGATCTGTCTCACGGATTTATTGATGCTGATCGTACCGCCCTGCTTTCTTCATGAACTACTAGGGCAGACTAAGTTCGCGAGGCATTCGGCAAGAGGCTATGCATCCGCTTCGTCTCGATATTTGCAAGCATCCAGATACGACGTTACATGTTGGGATATTCCAGAGTTCAAGCATAGCAGCAAGCAGCTCCTCGATGATACGACAGGCGACAACTTCCGTGCATCCAGACATGGTACAGACATGTCCACAGCCAACAGCAACATGCTACCAGTCATGTGACGTTGAGCTGGTGTTCAGCAGCCACTTCACGTGACTGAAATCTGAATGCCGAGCAGCTCATCCGACTGCGGGGACTCAGCCCGTCACAGATTCCATTACACTTTGACCAATTATGCTCTCCACAAAGCATACACTTGCCGTCATCTCAGCCGGAGACATCGATGATGGGGAAGGACAGCCTACAGAAAAGAGCGATTTTGGTTCTAGAGCTACGGCAAGCTTACTCGGAAAGCTGTTACAATGAACGGTTGTTTTCCTGGAAAGGCTTTATAATATGACATCTGATACATAAGTCTTCATCACCCGCGATTCTAGCGAGTTGGACTTTCCACCATTACCATCAAAAGTTGTGCTTGACGTCAGCAGAGTCGCCTGGAAACCACAGCTCGCTCAGAGGATAACAAATCATCCAGTCAACATTACTGGTTGCGCTCGAGAGCTCGGTTTTCTGAAAACGAATTTCACTCTTGAAATACACGAAGCACTGATATCGCATCGCCTATGGCGCCTCAAATCGAGAAGTACGATGTGGTGGTTGTTGGTGCTGGTCCGGTCGGACTTTTAGTTTCTGTGTGTCTATCGAGATGGGGATACAAAGTCAAACAAATTGATAACCGACCAGTGCCGACAGCAACCGGCAGAGCAGATGGCATTCAACCTCGCACGCTTGAAATCCTGCGCAATCTCGGTCTGAAGCGAAAGATTATGGCTTTTGATCCGGCGCGAGTTCACGAAGTGGCGTTCTGGGATCCTGCCCCAGGCGGAAAGATTATTCGTACCGGGACATATCCTTCATGTCCTTCATTCATTGACGCAAGGTATCCTTTTACTGCTTTGCTGCATCAGGGTTTGATAGAAAAAGTGATGATCGAAGACCTTGTCAAGACGAATACAAACATCGAGCGACCAGCAACGATAACACGTTTCGAGACAAACAATGCTGACTCCCGATATCCAGTCGAAGTCGATCTCAGAAATCTCGATAGTAATGTAACCAAAACATACCGCACAAAATACCTCTTCTCCGCTGAAGGAGCGAGGTCGTTTGTACGCGAACAGTTGCAGGTCCAGATCCGACACAAAGATCCGATCTCATATGTTTGGGGGGTGATGGACGGCGTCCTACGAACTAATTTTCCAGATATCAAAATGAAGTGCACGATTCATTCCGATCATGGCAGCATTATGGTTATCCCACGAGAGAACAACATGGTTCGACTCTATATTCAGATTGCATCAAGTACAGATCCAGATTTCAATCCTCGAAAGACAGCAACTGTGGAAGAAGTGCAACATGCTGCACAAAAGATCTTTCAGCCATACACTTGTGATTGGGATACTGTCGATTGGTATTCGGTCTACCCGATTGGCCAAGGCCTTGCAGACAAGTACACTCTTGATCATCGTGTATTCATGGGCGGAGACGCTTGTCATACTCACAGTCCCAAGGCTGGTCAAGGTATGAACACTGCATTCCATGATGCTGTAAACTTCGCCTGGAAGATTCATCATGTTGAATCAGGGCTTGCCGATCGCTCGATTCTTGAGACATACGAGTCTGAGCGACGAGAAGTGGCGGAGATGCTTTTGGATTTCGACAACCAATACGCCGCCCTCTTCAGCAAGACACAGTCGGGCTTGGCAGGCGAAGATGCCGACAAGGCGAAGCAAGCGTTTGTTGACCTTTTCAAAGCAAACTGCGAATTTACATCCGGTTTTGGTGTAGCTTACTCTCCCAACATCTTCAACTACTCTCCAGAGCAATCGTTGCCTTCGTTATCCGCCAATCTCAAATCACTCATCATTTCGCATGACAAGCACAAACTCCGGCCGGGTCGTGTTATGCCAAACTCCAATGTGACACGAGTCGTGGACGCAAACACTGTTCACCTTGAGAACGAGATTCCGTTCAACGGCTCCTTCCGCTTCTTTGTTTATGCTGGCACTTCGTCATCGCCCAGGCACGGTCAACACCCCCTCTTGTCATCATTATCGGATAATCTCCTTCAACCGGGCAGCTTTTACAGCAGATATATGCACAAAAACCAGCAAGGTCTTGATACACACCATGACAGCGACAACCCACACTCACCGTTCTTCTCTGTCGCATTGACAATGTCTGCCAAGCGACCAGAGATTGAAATTGAAGAATTGCCCACGCTGTTCCAGGCCTATCGAGATCGAATATATGCTGATGACATCCCAAGCCCACGGGTGCCAAATGCCACGTATGCCTCTCATGCCAAAGTGGGCTTGGTACCTGAGGAGAAGGGGGAGGAAGCAGAGGGAGCACTTGTAGTTGTGCGACCTGACGGTCATCTCGCGATTGCTGTCAAGCTGACTGAAGGGCCGGAGACTGTGCAAGTACTGGAAGCTTACTTCGCTCAATTCCTCAAGGACGGTGACTGGAATGGTCAAAGTGGCAGCAGCCGGAACTCGCATTCAAAACAAACTGATACAGGAATGGGCGGAAGTCCTGCCCATGTTCGGGCACTATTGTAGCTTTGATCTCGATACTCCGGTGGGCTAGGTAGGTGTGGTATGTAGGTTGGTCGATGTGTGAACCGGGTGGCATATACCGTATATTTAACTTTACATTTCAGTGATTATGCGATTGCTCACACATTTAATGCAATATCCTCACATTACTCGTGAGTGAGGTTTATCTCACGAAGAGAGTGATCTGCTTATCAATAACGGTAAAATCACAAAGCCATGCTGTGTATTGGGATATGCCTGTGTTCATTTCGTCTTAGGAGTATACAGCACAGCCTTAACATCTAGCTGTTGTGCTCAGTGAAACATATTGAACCAGCTGGTGGGCTTGAATGTCCTTTGCAGGTCTGTGTGATGGTGGAAGTGCGCCGGAGGAAAGTGGCTCAGGAGGCTTCCAAGCTGCGGTCTTGGAGTGTGGACTAATGATGCCTCGACCTCCATGAGTCTGTAAGGCAGCACACCACGCCTGGTTTCATGTTGCTCTCCTAGTTAACTGTACCTTGGACCACGAGAACTGGTCAAGCGGCAAGGAAGCGCAGGCAGAACTGTGTTTCTTTGAACATGCGGCCAGATTAGTGTGTATAAATCCCGCCGCCAATGATCCTTCGGGTGTTTCATGTACCATGCACGTTCTGCATGAGAATCCTGAGGCTGTCAGCCGGCCACCGGTTAGGCACCGACTGCATAAATTGGGACATGCCTAGACTCACCAATCAGCAACAGTTGGCTTTCGAGCAGCGGCGACTCTTTTTATGACAAGAACAGTCCTACGGCACGATGTTTGACGAAGCGCTGCTAGAACGAGCGCCGTTGGAGCGTCTACTCCTTCAAATAAGGTACCAAGTAAGTTCTTTAGAATCTTCGGTAGTGTGACGGCCCGCTCGGTCATCGAACGGTCGGTATGTGACGCGCTCATCGACGGTAGAAGTTCAAGGTTGGAAGAACCGTCGCGTGGTCAATCAGCACAGCAATCCATGCCGCTTAACGCCAGCTACAACTATCTCATACGTGCATCACTGAAGTGTGTTTCGAGTCATCCTTCACTTTCTATCTGTCGTTGTGACACACGGGTACCAAATGACCAAATTTGGCCCCCGAACTGTATTTCCACAATTTGACACTTTTCTTTTCCAGTGGCCGTGCTATGTGGTCAAATCAGATGTAGCAGAGCACTCTATAACGGGGCTGTGATGCATGATTGCTTCGAGCAGGCCCAGACTGGAGAAGTGTTGGACTAAGTATGCATATAAGCGAGAGTGCAGTGTTGGCATCAAGCGAAACAAACGCTTGAGGCCAAAATCTCCATTCAATGGTCATGCCCGGGCCCTGATTTCCTGTCCCATGCATTGTTAATCCAGGCATCATCCTCCTACTCTTGCAAATTCAAGCTCTGTCCTCCAATGCAAGGCGTAACTTCTTCTTTAACATAGTCTGTCCTTCTGCATGCTCAATCGCGGATATCTCGCAACACCCTGCAGCAACCATACCGAGCTTTGGACGAAACATATCCACTGTTCCAGTCATTGCCATCCCACTTTTGCCAAGCAACCCCGAGCGGGACACGATCTGCAAAGATGCCTCGACACGCTCGCGAGCGGTACATAATCGAGTCGGAAGAGTCTAGCGACGACTACTATCCCATCGAGGTTGTTTCTCCTCCGCCACGAAGCAGGAGTCGAAATCGCGTAGCTATTCAACTTACTGACGACCACGTATCTCCACCGCGAAGACAGAGGCCGGCAGGGGCCCACCATCACTACTCGTACCAACGAGCACAAGCCGAGAAGTTCGGTCAAAAAGAAGGAGACATTATCATTGAGAACAACTTGAATGTTCCACAGCAGCGCCATAGATCGTCAAGCACAGGAGCAGTACCGCAGCCAAATTTCCTGCCCAGTTACATCCTGGAACCAGCCCGAGAGCCGAGTCGGGAACGCGTAAAACACTACCACCATAGTTATGACCATTACTCCGATTCTGAAAGTGACGAAGGCGATTACAGGCTCCGCCGCCGAGCACATCCACGAGGAAGATCAGATCCGCGCAATGAAGGAGAAAAACTATCCGCTGCGACTGCCGAAAAGCTCGCCGAGCTGAAATTATTGAAGGAACGCGAGAGACGGGAGCAGATTTCACCAGCCACTGCTGCGAAGCTAGCTGAACTAGACGCACTAAAGAAAAGACGCGAGCGAGAAGATGAGGAAGCTGCACTGATTGCGAAGATCGACGAACGCGAAAGGAGGGACAAGGAGAAGAGACGACAGCTCATGTTGGAATACCAAAGGGAGGAAGAAGAGCGAGAGAGGGCTGAGCAGGACATGATTGCCAAAGTGGAAGCTAGGCGACATAAGAAAGAGGCTGAGCTCAAGGCCGAGAAGCAGAGAGCTCTGCTAGAAGAGCGGGAGCGGCTTGCGCAAGATGCTGCAGATGCCAAGGAAGAACGGAGGAGAATCCTGGCTGAAGAGAGACGGAGAGAAGAGGATGCAGCGGAGGAGAGAAAACGAATACTCAAAGAAGCGGAAGACAAGGCGCGTCTGGCCAAGGAGAAGGCCGATCTTGAGAGGAGGCGGATTTTACTCGAAGAGGAGGAACGTAGGAAGAAAGAGAAAGAAGAGGCTGAGGCGCTCAGAAAGCGAATACTGGCAGAAGAGGAGGAGCGAATAAAGAAGGAGAAAGCAAAAAAGAAAGCAGAGGAGGAGGAATTCCAAGCGAAAGTGAGGGAAAAGTTCTTGAAAGCAGGTATGTCGAATCGTTATCCATTCAGTGTGTACTCTCATCGTATTGACATGAGATCAGGTTACTCATTAGACTATATCGACGATATCATGGAGGAGAAGAAACAGCTGGTACGCTCCACCTCACGGCGAAACAAGGAGAATCAGCTTGCTATTGACATGGGCCGTCCAACATATATCCGAGTTCAAGTGCGCCATCTACTGCCAGAAACGCTGGACTTCTACCAGCTTCCTTGGGAATATGACGCTTCGGATAGAAAGTACATCATAATCAAGGAGTACGTGTCGCACGAATTTCAGCAAGAGCTTTTCCAACACACGGAGAAGATTTACAAACGCAGAGAGACCAGACTGATTACGAATGGGTACACGAAAGAGACCGTTACGACGTTGAAGCCAGATAATGTGTTCAAAGACAAAGAGAAAGATCAGATCTATCTCGTTCGACGAAAGAGCCAGAATGCTAAGAGTCCGAATAGGAGGAGCTGGATGTTCACCTAGTCAATTGGCAGTATATCATCAATCAATCTAGATTCTCCCTGAGCCATTACGTGTCTTTGTAGCCATCAAGGATATCGAGTAGCCACATCCACACATCTATGACAGACGAGCTGAACATCTATTTTTAACCTGTGTCAGGCATTGTGCTAGACCTCCTCGCAACAGTCCACTGTCAACCTTGACGACCAATTCGTGTTCTCTCTGTGTTTTATCGTTTTGCTTCTTTTTAGGGTGTTGTGCTGCCAATATATTCTTGGGTGACCTTACGGTCGATCACGTTCCAACATGTGAATAAAAACCAGGGTTTCAAATTATTGACCCTCCCGCACCACCCATGTTATGTCCCTTGACATCCCACTTTGCTATACCTACCGTACATGCAGACCAGTTACTTACACGTGCTTAGTATCAAGTCTCGTGAAAACCACGATATCTGGATGGAGCAGCCAAGGCAAGGCGTGATGTAACGGTAGGTCAGAGTGGTCCTGGATTCACTTCACAGTGCCAAACTGCGCGTGGTGGGCATATCATTGATGTATAATAAGGTTTATGAATGTACCTAAGTACTCGGGTGTACTTTAGCACTCGATCGTGCTGATGTTCGGCGTGTGACGATACGTGCAGTGTATTCTACTCCTACTAAGCCTACACCCCCATTATCAGACCCTCATCTAGGTGCCAGGCGTGCATCTCCATTAGGTCACCCACAAGTTTTGTAATGTCATTTCAAGTAGTCTTTCAGCTATCCACAGTCAGTGCCCCCCGGGCCGTGTTACCAAATCTTCTGACACGCCGCGGCACCGTGGCTGTTGTCATCAACAATCTTTCCTACAAACAGAAATCACTAACTGTCGCGATTCCTCGCGTAGTATCACATGGACTCTGGATCTGATGGACAGCCTTATTACTTGACGTGCTTTGCAGGGGACTTCTGGAAAGCAGCGCTGGTTACCTTGGTTACTCCGTGGCTGCAATCCCGAAGCTGGAAATTACACATCCTTCTTGGAAAAACGCTTGCCGGAAGTGAAGCCAGTGACCACCTCCTTCAGCACATCCGCCCAAGATGGACGATACATCTGGTGACAGCCTTACCCCGGCCAAGCAGCCGGGCCTGCTGAGAAGATTATGGGACAGGTCTGGTTTGCTACCAGTTCACGTCATACTGGCATTCAAAGGTGCCTTGCCAGCGACTATCGCGCTGGCAGCATACGAGTCACACACCTACGCAGGCGTTTACAGCACCCTTGGCTACCTGGTAGCCATCATGGCACATCTCAGTCTGGCCATCCAGCCTCGAGCAAAGTTCATACAATCTATGACCATCAGTGTCATCGCCACCTGTGTCGGAGCTGCGGTGGCCTTGCTGCAAATCCAGTGCGTTGTCGCTGCTAGAGCAACCCCTGCTGGCGGCATAACTAGTGGCCAGTCTGGTTCGCAGCAAGCGCTCAGCTACGATGCATCTTCTTGCGTCGTATCGGCCGTGTTTCTGTTTACAACGGTCTTTGTCGTGAACTCTGTTCTGGCTGCCAGGCCACAACTCAAGCTTCCAATGATTCAGTTCTCCATCTTCAGCATTGTGTCCTCAGTCTATGCTCCGTCGTTCGGGACAATGGCCGCTGGCATAAGTTTCGTCAGGCGGCTGCTCATCGCCTTCTTGACCGGCTTCGGCATTGGAACTGGTGTGTGTCTCTTCGTTGTCCCTATGACATCACGCTCGAGTGTTGAGAAACAGATGGGCGGTCTCCTGGGCCTCTACAAAGCTTGCATTGCAACACATAGCGCATACATGGGCTCAGTCACGACGTTCAATCCTGGTGTTGCGAACGAGGAAGAGAAGAAACAAGCTGCCAAAATGCAGGCGCTCATTGTGCAAGTAGGCGGACTGGTTAGCAAGATTAAGCTTGAGCTAGGTTTCGCGAGGAAGGAAGTTGCGTACGGAAAACTTGGTCCGTCAAACTATTCGGAAATTTCTGAGCATCTGAGAGCAATTCTGCAGCCTGTCATGGGCCTCGCAACATTTCTAGAGATGATGCGTGCACTGAGAGAGCATGGCACGACCTCTGTGGCACTACCTGAATCCCCGACTGTCCTTGAGGCCATGAAAAAGCTCGAGATGGAGGAATGGGACGAGGTAATTTCCCAGTCCAAAGTCGCGTATGAAGCCTTCAAGACGAATCTTCTTCTAGGCCTCGATCACATTGCGTACAAACTGGAATTCACCAAACCACCGAAAAGGGCTAGGCGTGTCGATGTAGAGGAGGCCGAAGGAATACCACAACCTGGACAGGATGGGTTTGCTGAACATCTTGAGGCTCAGCTGAAGAAGTATCACAACCAACGGAATGAAGTCATTCAGCATTGGGCAGAGGATAAAGGTTTTAATCTTCCTAAGCGTTTCTGGCCAGTACACGCCACAGAAAGCCCACTCCAACGAGAGGAAAGTGCCATCACCCGAAAGAAATTGAATCAAAACCAGCTATATCTCATCCTGTACATCAAGTTCTTGGCATACAATATTGGCGAGTCAGTTCTGAAGCTAGTCAAATATGCCGATGCTCGTGTCGAAGATGGGACAATGAAGAAGAAGCGCATCATCAACCCTGGATGGCGACGAATTCGGAAGCTCATATTGGATGCCTTCCAGCCAAGCAATAACGATGAGAGTTTGAGCAGTGTTGTGAACGGTGGGAGCAACATCCAACTTGGAGATTCTCTACAGCATGTCAAGGATCCCGAACATCTCCCTCCAACCAATCTTTACCAAAAGATCACTGACATGTTACGGACCATACCGAGACTCTTAAGCTCCGAGCCAGCAGCCTTCGGGTTCCGAACTGCAATCGCTACCATGAGTATCGGTCTCCCAGCCTTCCTCCGTCAAAGCCGCAATTTTGTCCTTGAACAACGTGGTATGTGGAGTATAATTATGACCGCCATCAGTATGAGCTCCCACGCTGGCCAGGGTTTGTTTGGATTTGCAGCTCGAACCTTTGGTACAGCTTTTGCTATGGTCGCTTCTATCATTATCTGGTATATGTGTGACCACAAGCACGCGGCCATTCTGGTCATCTTCTATATTTACCTAGCTTGCTGGGTCCTGTTTCTGGTCAGGAACCCTCAGTATGCCGTCATCGCCATGGTCTCTTCAATCACAGTAGTTCTGATCATTGGCTACGAGCTTCAAGTGGACGTGATTGGCATTAAACTCGCCGTATCAAACGGACAGGAATACTATCCAGTGTACCTACTCGGACCATACAGATTAGCGGCTGTGACGATCGGATTGGCGGTAGGCTTCTTCTGGACGTACTTTCCGTATCCTATCACAACCCATGGCGTACTTCGACGGCATGTTGGTGCAACTCTGTACATACTTGCGAACTACCACTCGTGTGTACACACAACACTAGAGACACGTCTCCAACTCGGGCCGGCGTACAAAGACCAACCAGCAAACTCTCCAATCAAGAAGCTCGATGCAGCTCGGAGTAAAGTGTTCAGTAAAACATTACTCATGATAACCAAGCTTCGTGAGTACCATGATTTTACACGCTTTGAACCGCCATTTGGCGGCCGCTTCCCGCGAGAGAAATATGAGGAGCTCACTACCAGCATTCGAAATGTCTTCACTTATTTTGCACTTCTCGAGTACTCATCCCAGGCATTCATCCGCGAGCCCGAGGGTCAGACCCAGGCAGAGTTGGACGAAGAAACTCAATGGCTCAAAAATTTTCGTGAATTTGCCGTCAACAACACAGTAACTTCCCACCAAGTCACATCTAGCCTATGTCTCCTCTCGGCTTCAATGAGGAACGCGCAGCCATTGCCGCCATATATACAGCCGTCGCGGCGTATCAAGACGGCTGATGCAACCGACGAGCTCGATCCGGTGTTGTTTGGAATTGAGCATCTTGCGCATCCGTGCTATGCGGCATTTGCGGTCGGAGAGGTTACCAGTGCCTTTGTTGCTGGCGAAATGGCTAAAATCACGCGGCAGGTAAAAGATTTGGTAGGGGAGGTCGATTTTAGTTTTCATGTTATAAGTACGCGCGACGATGGAGAGTCGATGACCAGTACACTGTGGGATAAAGAGGTGAAGAACCTCAACGGGAATGGCAGCACATCGAGCGCGGAAAAGACAAAAGGTGATTGAAAGGCTATAGTATATTCATACTGATTTAAAGATTTGGACATGTCCTAGGACTGCTTTGAGGTATATAGTCAATGTAAAGTGGTGGTGGGCTACTGTGTAGCGCTACATCCAGTGCCATACTCGTGTGTTCAACTTGATAGTTGACTGTCCAAAATGTGTTCAATGCCAACGACCACAAAGCAGTGCGCCCAAGCACCGTCATATTGAGTCGATGCAGTTCTTCCCGAAATGCACGGTCCACATGTAACTCAAAGCGGCAAATGTTTATGCTTTACGCATGTATCGAGTTGTGATCCCCTTAAAGTACCTCCTTATGACTCGATAGGTATCTACATACTGAATCCCTGTACCTAAGGTACCGGGAGCCTGACCCGCTTCTACCAAAGTCACGGACATGTGGTGCTCCGGTCACGATCTCCGATCTCACCTTTTTTTCACCAAGCGCACGATGGCGACGTGCAACGATCTATCCGTGTGTCCACATTGATTGTGCATTAGGATCACGTCCCGAGTTGTGCTCATAACTCCAATGGAATGCAGCCGCTCATCTGCAAGTATCACAATGCTGTACACTATTCGCCTCACTGACTTCCCTCTTCTTACATTGTCCAACACGCGCGTGGTCCTTTTGTTGTGTTTTGTGTCACTTGCCTGTGATCTTCTGGCTGTTGTCTGTGACGGGTCGCTGAGCCGTTCTTAAGCGATATTGACTATTTCCCAGTCTTGAGCCTCCTCGATTTACCATTGCGCCTTCAGGAATGACTAGTTGACCGAACTGCCTACACTAACCGCTATACCCTCATATTTTGGATACAGGATCTTCAACTCAATCGTTTCTGCACTGGCAGTTTCATCCATGAAACCTGCTTGACGAACTACGAGTGAACAAGAATTATCCAATGTCAACCTCAACTTCAACCTCACAAGCTGCGCCAGCACCCGAGTCCCAAGAACAATATGGGCCAGTCTCAGACACGAAAACCTCTCCCCCACTTCAATCCTCCCTCCATGCCGCCAACTTATCCATACACATGTCGCTCAACAAATCGATATTAGCACGCTTACCACTATGTCTTCCACCTCACGCCTCCGACCCCACAGCATACTACATTGGCATACTCGTCTACGGCCAGATCTACGTCGCTTTTGAATCTGCGATGGCTCACATACTCAACTGCAATACCTATTCGGAACGTGATCAAGACGTGATTCGGAGGCTGCAAGTTTCTGGTCTTGCGAGATCTGAGAAGTTGAAGCATGATCTTGAGTTGTTAGCTAAGAGACTGAAACTTCCACCAAGTTACGCAGATATTGGCAAAGGGACAAATACAGAGATATTCGAAGCTGTGCGAGGAGCGGCAAAGCAATATACATCGCATATCAGCCGGAATATCACAGAAAAACCATATCTAGCAATGGCATATGCCTGGACAATGTATCTCGCCATGTTCAATGGTGGGAGATACCTACTCCGAGTGCTCGCTGCTGCAGGGTCAGATTTCTGGCTTGAAAATATGGACGCGGAACAACAAGAAACGTCTCAAGAAGTCGAGGCATTATCGTTTTGGAAATTCGATGCTGCGACACATGCAGACCCGGAGGCCAACAAGCTGAAATTCGAGTTCAAGACAAGATTTGACGAAGCTAGCGAGCTGCTGAACGACACAGAGAGGGCCGAAGTGGTGCAAGAGGCAAAAACCATCTTCGAGACGTGCGTGAACATGATCACTTTCCTCGACGAATACATGGCAGATCAGAAAGACCAACTTGAAGCTGTGGCACAACAGGCGGCAGCTGGTGAAGTCTCGAGTTCGTGGTT
>Ga0181467_100930_pt1 | contig 13773 bp, 17 predicted proteins | sample InSIn5gowninarea_2_FD_119079 | JGI IMG/M metagenome (GOLD analysis project Ga0181467, IMG submission 119079) | Clean room microbial communities from NASA Spacecraft Assembly Facility at Jet Propulsion Laboratory, Pasadena, California, USA -... ... | reverse complement strand
TCCCCACCAGCAGTGAACTTAGTTCAAGAAGCATCGACGTGCCTGAGTACCTAGTCGAATCAGACCAAAGCTTGCACCTTGGCTGAATCAAGATGGGGAAGGCAAAAGCTTCGAAGGCAAACACGAAGGACCCGCATAAAGCAATACATACCCGAATATCGTACCTTTACCAAGCTGCTACTTATCTCGCTACTCACCAGCTATCGAATTCCACAACTCCAGACCATTGCGCAGAAGCAGTCCGCGAGGCCAGCAATCTCCAACCTGCAGCTCGTCGTCTTGTCTGTGATCTTCGCTCGGTGGCACTGAAGGGTCAGAGCCGTCTGTCCCCAGCCATGAAACATACTATCTGCAAGAAATGCAATACGCAGTTGCTCGATGGGTCGACATGCTCGAATCAGGTGGAAAACCAGAGCAAAGGAGGTAAGAAAACCTTGGGCGATGTTCTACTGAGGATATGCAATACGTGTGGTATGGAGAAGAGGTTTCCGCTAGCTGCCAAGCGCCAGCCACGACGTCCATTTCGCGAGAAGAAGAAGGATGAAACTGTTGCGAGTACACTTACAAACACTGTGCTCTGAGTACTTTATCCATGGTAGTGGGCATAAATCCTCCGTTGCTGGCTCGGGCTGTAGGTTGGGACACTCCAGGCGAGTGTATCCTCACCGACAACATCGCAATGCCTTAAAAACAACTCCTGAGCTTCTGTCATGGATTCTTCGATCAAAGTCATCACTTCATGCTGTCCATCATCGAACCGAGTTCGTACTTGGCGGGTAGGCAAATCTTTAGCTCTGAATCTGTTGGCACTCCAAGTTTCCGAGCAAGCTAACGATTGATTAAGGATATAATTCTAAGGCCTTGATTGTTCGAACGCCTCTGACTGGCAGGGTCTCTTCCATGCCTTACTCTCGAGTAATGGAGCAAGGTGTTACCAGGTAGGCTTGACCAATATCAAGTGTCGCAGCAGGACTTGTGCTTTCGCGAACTGGAGAAGGGAGAAGTCGTTCAGTTTAGCGATTGAGCCGTGAGTCGAATTGGAAGACAAGTAGGCATTTCAACGTCTCCCAGCTCTTGCAGCTCCTGTTGAGCTAGCATTCGAATAACATGGCTGTTGGAGTACACCTTCGATCGTAGACCGGTGTATCCTTGGCTTGATTTGGCTTGTTGTTCACGATTCACAACGGGCTGGGTTCCAACTGTATCGACGACATGGGACAGAACACAAGGTATAGGAACACTATGCACATCTCCTATCATCATTGTCTTCTCATGAGGCAGAAAGTCCGAGTCAATATGAGACCTGGGGACAGGTTTTTTCCTTCGAGACATCGATGGATCATTTCAAGTCACCACGCTGGTCTTGTATGGTCGGCGAATTACACTTCATATACAGCAATGGAGCTTGATGTTCGATAAGCTTGGTCCATCAGCTCCTTTGTTTCATGAAGTCGGGATTTATGCCCAGTCTATACGTGAATCTTTGCAACAGGGATTCCAGCACGATGGATATTCAGTCTTCTGACCTGCCTACATACTAGAAGAAGGAAGTAGCAAAAGCTCCTTGTCTTGTTCCATGCCACAGCCGAGCGAGAAACAACTCGCCTGTACAATTTTGCAATGCAGCCAACTAAGTGCCTCTTGCCCTTCATGCAGGACTATGTCGTTTCTGTTATACCAGTCATATCAAAAAGGTGGAGCTTTCGAGCACTTCTTTTCACATCTGTACATTCGCCACTCACACTACGTATCAACTTAGGTTTCCAAGCAAGTGCGACTCCCATTCCCTTGACGAAGGATCTGACGAGCAGCTTTCGTGTCTCAATCCACCCTTACGTACTTAATTTTCCTATGATCATCTCCATGAAGGTCCACATCCATGTTATTTATTTCTGAGCCTTATGCGCTACGCATATGGACCGACTCGTTAAGAGTGCCAGATTCGTCTATTGCATAGCAAGAGGTCATTTATCATTGATTGCACCCTCCAATACCTTCTCTCTATCGATATTCCTTGAATCATCAAACCGAGCTATGTTCGTGGAGAGCAGCAATCCCAAAACAACACTTTCATTCTACTATAAGTCGCTAATCACAGTACCCACAGCGACTCGGGTTCTCGTTGCACGACGTTTCATTGGAGGATGTGGATCTCACTATTCATCGAAACAGCGCAGGACGCAAGAGATTGAGCAGGACAGACCTGTGGCATGAGGCTGTGTAAAGCCAGATGCACGGCTGGATTGTTTGTATGCACTTAGTAGAAGCGTGAAGCGATGAGCTGTATGGTCCTACGACGTAGCGGATTCATAGAGAGGCAGATGATAGTCGTGCAAGAATGAAGGCCTATTCGCATATTCAGAGAGGGAAATACGTTGACGATAAACTGAAGGAAGGTCGAGCAATTTGCTATTGCGGTGAAGCATGTGAGCGGCTCCTCCCCTTGGGCTCAAGTAATGGTATGTGTCAAGAAAAGTGCAAGAGTACTAAGTTCAATAAAGGAATAGCAGGTTGATCACATGACCTGACATACATGACTCGCGGGGTGGGTTGAGGATTTGGTTTGTTTACATACTTTCGCGATCTAAACTTTGATAACAGCCCACCGGATACTACCCCTCATTACCTATCGCAGATCAATCCCCCAACTCTTTCTCTCATCAATTGCGTCCATCCTCACAGGAAAACCCAACGTTGAAATCGAAAAATGACGACACGCATTCCCAGCACTTCCTCCACCGCCCCTCGTCTTTCCACAGCTCCGAGCTCTATCAAACCGCGTCAACTTGTTCGTTAACACCTCCTCTCCTCCACTTCTTCCCCGCAATCCATTCCTATCACATCCCCTCTGCATTTCAGCGTGTGCAATAGCCATTTGTCCACTCTTTTCCCACCATCAGGCTTTCTTTCCTCTTCTTAATCATGTGTTCTTGCAAAAAGAAAGAATATATACTAAGCAGATTGAAGTCACACCTCCATTCCCAACTCGCCCAATTATCTGCCAACCTCGCGGACTTGGAGAATCTGGTTAGGATGACGAGCGTGCAAGCGGAGAGTGTGAGGGGGTTGGGGGGTTGGCATGGTGGGCTGTGAGTTTTGTTCTCTTTGTGGATCTTTATGGGAAGCTAGGGGGGAAGAGTCTGCTGCAACACCTATGCTTCCTGATGAAGTGGATCGGAATGGTCAACTTGGAATGGTGGCGGAAACAGAGGGTATAAGACTTATATGGGCACGAAAAGGGCGGCGCAGGAAATGGCTCGAGATGCGAATTGAGCAGATAGAATCAACGAGAGCTGACGATAAACAAACAGATTCATGGCAGCGTCCAAAGTGCTAGGCGAAGAGACCATCGCCGCGCAGCAGCAGGCACTACAGCCTCAACAATCGAGAGAGCAGGAGGCGAGGAAGGTTGGGGACGAAAGTAGCAGTGATACATGAGCCTTGGCGGTTTCAGGAAGAGGTTTGTATGCTGGAAAGGAGCGATCATCCGATGGATGCTATGATTCAGAGTCAGAGGTTGATGAAGATCTGACGCAGGACGGACATGGTCAGGTCGAGAGCATGGGGTTGGAGAGTGAAGGTGGGAAGAATACAGAGGGTTATCAGAGGAGGTTACTTGCAGCCTGGCACGAAGGAACAAGAGTGGATGAAATTGAAAAGATGAAGAGTATGCTGAGAAGTGTAAGTGCATGGAATGGGGAGTCGAGTATTAGATGCGACTATGCTATCGGGCTACGTTCGTCTGCGGACAGTGGAAGAGTCTGGATGATAGTGTGGAGATTCATCAAGAATGCGTTCTTGTATCACGCTCTTGCAATTCTAGCATTTAATGACAAGGAAGAGACTTCACGACATGAAGTTGCTTCGCTTGATCTCAGCAAAATTTCGGAATGGATTGTGTGTGTGTTCCTTGCATTGAATTAAAACCTACATAGCATACATGTCGTGGTACAAATTTCAGACAAAGGGATCGATCGAGCTGAATGATACAGAGTCTCTTTCCTTTCCCAGGGACTTACAATCTACATCCCTCCCCTCCCCCAACTTACCGGACTCCCAGGCACCAACCCCATCTTCCAAGCCTCAAACGTGTTTCTCCGCTCCCTCGTCTTCTTCTTATCATCTTCTTGTCCTAGCTCTTCTTCACTCACCTGTCCCTCCATCTGCTCCCCTTGCACTTGCTGCTCGTGTCCACTCCACAACCCAACCTGATCACTATCCTCATCTCCCTCTACGACACCAAACCTTTTCCCCTCTCTAGTATCCAACTTACTCAATCTCTGCTGCAATCTATATCGGCCCACAGATCCCTCTCCATTCCCATTCCCATCGCCTTCACCCTGAGTCAACTGCACACCATGATCTCGCCATCCATACCAACTCTTCCTCCAACTCCCCCTCTGTCCTACCACACTCCTACGATCAACCGATCCATTTCCACCTCCACCCGCCGCTCCATTGCCTATCTCTATACCTCTCGCACCCAAAAGACTCCGTCTCCAAGACTTCCTCACGCTTCTCTTGCCACGGAAGGAAGGTGGTATGTACACCGGTTCGATGACACCCATATCTGGAACTGTGGGGCTGTAGCCTGGCAGGCCGGAGGAAGGGGGAAGAGAAGAAGCGGATGTTACTTGCTGCGCCAGATGGCGGTTGCGATAGCGGCGAGCTTCCCAGATTAGCAGGGCGAGCAGTACGCAGGCGAGGCAGAAGAGGCCGAGGGAGATGAGGATGTAGATTAGGGTGGGGGATTTGTGGTGGTTGGTTGGTTTGGATGCTGAAGTTGGGGAGGTTGTGGAAAGCGTGGCGGCTGGGATTGATGTGGTACTGCTGGATTTGACAGTGGTTGAGGATGAGGAAGTGCTAGATCTGGAGGAGCTTGAAGAGGAGGTTGTGCTAGACTCGATAGAGCTTGAAGAGGTAGACCCATCCGAGGTTGTGGTAGTGGAAGACGAAGAGCTAGTATCCAGAGCTGAGCGGAGCTGGTATAGTGCAAGATAGCCTGGACCACCACAGGATGTACTCTGATCGTTGGTGCAAGGCGAGGAGCACTTATCTGATGAGACGACTTTGGATTGGTCCGAGAGTGAGAGGCCGCAAAAGCAATCTCTGAACCGGGTAAATCAGCCAATGCAAATTAGATCTAGAGAAAGAATTCGATCACTTACAGAGCATTCTCCACAGCCACATACATGAAAGGTCCTCCCTTGACTGGTACGGAAGCATTGCCACAACCCTCGAGACAAAGTGGGGCTGTCACATCGTTTGGGGAAGTGAATGGTGGACTGATATATGAGCCCGAGTGCCCAAGAGCTCTGTCGCTCGTTGGATCCGCAAGCTCGTTGTAGCAACCAAGTAGCTGGTACTGAATGTTACCAGGATATAGTGTAGGTGAAGACCTAGCTTGGAGGGCAACGGTGGAAGAGACTTGAGCCAAAAAGATGGCGAAATGCAAAGCTGACAGCTTGAGAGAAACCATGATGCCGTGATGAGTGGATAGGTTCTGAATGCAAGAAGATGCCGGAGGAAGTAGTGATATGTGCTCATCTTGGGCAGTTGGGGCTTTACCATTGTCAAAGCACGGATCCGTTCGGATGACGGTTGAGGACAAAGAATAGGGTGAGGTGATGTGGAGCGAGAACAAAGAAAGACGTTGTGATTGTAGCCTCGGATCATTTTCGTTTATTCACGGTCTTGTAGAGTCTTTGGAGTGATGAAGACCTCGCTGAAATAACGAGAGCCTCGAGGGGCAAGTACACAGAAGGAGACAATATAAGATATGGGCTCAATCCGTGCTTGTCAGGAATAACCACCCACGTACTCATGATCAGCATATTGGAAGCTAATGATGGATGATGCGTAATGTAGAAGGCGGCAAGATCGTATGTTTGTGATTCGGAATGAAGGTATGTCGCAAACAAGGAAGGAGCAGGTAAGGCTTTTAGTCGACGAGCTTGCTTAAGACTTTCGGAGGAATCTACCAAACAGCACATTCTCCAACCACCACCGAACCAAACATTGCACGGAGATTCGATGAAACGTCAGCTTCGCCCATTACAATAAGACGACTATGACCGCTTTCAAGAAGACCCTTCTTCTGGGACGCTCAATCGTTCGCCTCATTTTTGGCCCGACGTTTAGAAACGAAAGATAGTATTGCATACATGCGGTACAAGGCCACACCTGACCCCTACTCCAGAGTCCAGCTTCGCGATGAAACGATTAAGGCGAAAGACTTGAGATAGTGAAAGGACAGAGTTGAAAGGTATTGCCATCCAGAAGAGTCCACTTCCAAAGTTGAGACTTTGCAGCAGGCTTGTTCTACTTAATGGGCAGCCTCATAACACATTCTCCGTAGTACATCGGGCCTTACACTTGCAGCTGCCTTGGCTTGATAGCTACCTGAATAGCGAGCTCGTCGTTTGCATTGCTGGACCCTCCTTACTACTGCTCATGCCCTGCCTGGATGTAACTTCAAGCTCGTCCTACCTCGACTGAGTAGCTGGGCCCACGGTTCCCACATGATGCTTCACACAAGGAATGATGTTGAGATTCTCTTTTCGAGCGTGCTGAACAATGTTCAGGCAGTGCTTCCGCCTGGTCTTTTCCTCCATCTCCATTGTGTCGACACGCGGAATAAGCAGCGCTATGGCAACGAGAAGAGTATCTTGATGACCGACGGGAGGTTGAGCACCTACTCTGATGCCTTGGAAAGATTCAGAGGTAGATTATCAGCAGGTTCCTTGCTAATTGGGCTCAAAGCTCATACATGCACTATAAGGCGATGTTCAGTCAGTTGAGGTGATGCAGGGTAAGGAGCCGTTCCAATTGACGACGTCAGCTTGATTCCGACATAGGCTATACGAAGCTTGACTGACTGTCATGAGGATATCGGAATTGAATGTCACCCTCTCATCAGCCAGACCTAAGTACCTCCCAAGGTCGAATGAGGTCGCCTTGAAGGGGGCAAGCCGCCGGTCATCCACACCAAATACAAGTACGTACCTTAGAGAAACCGGCCTGCCAAATGCGGAAAGCGTTTCTCGGTACAGGCGATTGGCTGATTGGCTGATTGGCCAGCATCGTCTTCCTCGGATCAGGTCACAGGATGGCTTGCTTGGTGCCAAACACTTCACTACTTAACAAATGAACGCGGTTTGCCTGGGTCGTATCTTCAGAGTAGGCATCGAGCTTAGTTGAAGAAACATTGACACTTCTCTCATACTTGGGGCACAAATAAGGTAGAAAAGAAGGACGCATTCATGAAAGCATCACCAATCCAGGAGACTTGGACCACAAAGGCCATCCAACAAAGGTTGTGCGTGCCAAGGTCTGGAAGCACGTTTCAAGGATCCTGGGACAGATCACACCAACAGAACTCTCCACGCATGGCGGGGTGCATCATGGACAGGGAACGGCAATGCGGGGTACTGACACTGTGACAGAGCTTCTCACGACTGACAACGACTTAAGTTGGGACAGAAACAATCAAGGCTTTTAAACCGTATCAAGCGCCATGTATACCGTCAATGACCAGGACAAGCTGGGAGCAAGGAGACCGTCCTCGACATGCGCAATCGGATTCGGCCTGTCTTCGGAACCGTCGATTTTGACTTTCTTCCTAGCTGTGATTTCCGCTTCCATGCACGTAATTCCTACCACCCCGGTTCAAAGCACAACATTAGCACAATCGTTATTTGCACGCAAGCTTGCTTTACTCTTCTGTACATACAGTACCAGAAGAAGTGTCAAAAAAGGCCGAGCCAGAAGCACATATATTATTATAAGGATGTCGAATAAAGTATCCATGAAATAGTCGAGTCTGGACCAAAAGAGTGGGCTTTGCCGCCCAACCCGGGCCTATTATTCGACTTTTCTGGAAGAAGCTACATGAAAAGCTTTTCCCATCCTTTGCAAATGACATGCGGGTCTGGCTTGTGTTCATGCATTCAAGCAGTCCGGGACCTAACCCTTCTTGGGCTCTTGAACAAATGCTAAGGGTTTCACTCCAGCGAGATGTAATGCTAGCAAAGACAGCAGAAGATATAGTAAGAGTGTCTCGCCGCAAGAAGTCCTTGGGTGGTTCTACGCCTTCGAAAGCCTCCGTGTGTGGATGGTTGTGGCAAGAAACGCTAGAGGTGATATCCATGAGCTTAGAAGAGAGTAGTAAACGTCGGAGAACGAACAATGCTCAGGTCAGATCCAGTTTATGTCATGCAACCAGCAGCCCATCCTAACAAGTCATTCCGTAATATGACTACATGCTCTCACCTTCTACTTGAACAACAGATTGTCCTAGCAGCAGACACATGCCAAACCGGTGATGGGGAATTGACAGAGAAGACCCTTGCATGACCACTGCAATATAAGGCAGCTCGACACCAACAGCTTCATACTGACTCAAAGCTCCTGGAGAGATTGACACTGCTGATAGCTTCAATCCAGGGCATTCTTGGAGCCGCAGAAGCCCCACATATATATGAGAGGTTCTGAGGGAGCTGGTACCGACTGCTTTTTTCGCATTACCGATGGTGGAAAGCCTTCCAAACGCCGGATTCCCACTTGGCCAAAGAAGACGTCAAACTATGACACCACACCTCTGTGAAAGAAGCATTGAATCAGGCACAGCTCAACCATCGCATTGGATCGGCTGTACCTTGACTGGGGAAACTCTACGGTACAGGAGAGGACGACACTCAATGAATGAGTCGAATCAGGGCAGCTCAGAGATTGGGAGAAAGAAGAGCTTTGCACCGCCCAATTGCTTAGCTCAGACAGGGATGACAGCACGTAATCGCGAAGTTTCATCATCGTTGATGGAGAGTGAGCTTTAAGATGGCCATAGAAGCAATTCGTTTTTGAGAATGAAAAGAAATAGATAGTAAAGGGCAGGGCTCCGAATCGACAGCCGGACGCTAGGCAGTCGGGCTCTGAAGGGAAGACATAACATACTCGCCTCGCATCTACGGGGCATAGGTGTCATCGAATGAAGGTCTTGTAGAAGAAAAGGACGATTGAACGTCAAGTCTCTGTATCAACACATCGTCACTTCCTGAAGCGATTCCTAAACACCTCAAGAGTCGTAGTCTGGAAAGGCACAGAGAGCGAGAGACTTTCACAAGCTGAAGTAAACTCTTTCGCCCATCCGTTTCATAGCCCAATGATTTTCCGCCGTTCTGCCGAAGGGTAGCAAGGGCAAGGCAAGTGCAAGCTACTGTAGCACCCACCACCACGTCCTAGAGTCCTAGACTCTTAGCTCTCCCCCACCCATCCACGGACCGACCGTATGAGCGCTTGCTGTCTCTTCCACCTGCTCATCACTCACTTACTGTGTTCCGACTTTTCTTCTTCGCATTGCATCCTACTTATTAGGCGCCGTCGGGAATGGAAACGACTGCCATGTCAAGCTACTCATCTCCAAAATCTTCTCGATAATCTCACCTCTTTGCTCTCAATCTCTCTTCGCTGCGCTGCGCAAGAAACAGCAATCGCCTGGTCCAAGCTTGCCACGGCTTTCTCCACAGTCCAAATCCTCTCCGTACCTCGGGACAAAGCTCGCCAGAGGAATTGATTCGCCGCCGCCAAACACTCCTCATTTCGATACTACAGTATATTGTACAAGCACGGGACTCGCTGCATGCAAATTACACACCGAATCGACGACAGCGACGTCGGTCGTCAATATTCGAGTACGCGATCGGAGCGGGGTTTAAGTGCGAAATCGACACTGTCCCCGTGGCACTGGACCCGTCAATTCTACAGGAGGGGCACCGTCGCTCCCGGCATGTCTGCAGCGTCATCCCAATATTGGGAGCGCGGGGCATTTCAACGACTTCCTGCATCGAGAAGGGCATATCATGATGGCGGGCAAGCACATTCGAATACCACGCCCTCCATGGCAACATTGATAACAGAGCATGATTTCCGCTTCCCTCGAAGACCGGACCATTACGAGCCGACAAAGCCCACAATCGCGCAACCTACCAGCACACAGTTCTCAAGACGTCGACAAGCGGCAGCGACTCCAAGGTCAAGGTTGGATCAATCGACGGCGGACGCGGCAGCGCGAAGTGAGATAATGCGGGGCAGTTTGTTCCCCGCTTGGAAAGATGATACTGGTGTGGAGGAAGACCTCGACAATCCCGAGGAGATGCAAAAGAAGGATCCATTAGCGACGCAGATTTGGAAGCTATATGCAAGGACGAAGAAGTCTTTACCGAACCAGCAGCGGATGGAGAACTTGACTTGGCGAATGATGGCTATGACTCTACGTCGAAAACGACAGGAGGAAGCTGCTCGGTATGCTCTTGAAGGTAAACAGCACGTATGGATCACGGTCTCTAACATGATCAAATAGAAAATCGAAGCAGTTGAGGGCCGAGAGAAGTGCTCCGAGCGGGATCGCGCAATTGCGGAAGAATTCCGATCACACCTTCGCGGACAATTCTGATACCATGAATCTGGACGACTTTATCTTTACGGACAATATTGCTACACCTGTTGGCATTGACTCGATACCCTCACCTGATATTTACAAAAAGGAGTCGGAAAGGTCTACCAATGCTGTTGCTTCAGCGATACCGATCAAATTTCGAAAAGAGACCTTCCAGCAGATGGGCGCCTTCCCACAATCAGTTCCTGATAACCGTCATGCACCTGATGAGTTCGACTATGTGAGACGACATGTTCGGAAAACAAGTGTTGACGAGAGACGGGTTAGTGGTGCCTTTCATCCCAGATCTGGAGGAGAAATACTGACAAGCTGAAGAATCGAAAACGGCCGGCCGAGTCTTCCCCCCAAGTTCCTGCCGTGAACAGTATCAACATACCGAATGAACTCGACTATGATGCGGACCTTACCCATTACTCCCTCGATCAACCTCCACATTCCGCCGGGATCATGCAAAGCAATCAGCCGGAAGTGCCCTTTCATTTGGATACCTTCAATATGGATTCTGATCCCATTATCACCTCTGCTGGACCATATCAGCAAAACTTCTTCTCCTCACCAGCAAATTCGCCAATCGTCCGACAAGGACCTTTTTCGAACATGTACAATGATGTCTCTATGCCGCCGTCTACCTTCAATTCCAGCGACTTTTATTCTCCCACTACCAACGCTCAGCCAACTGCTATCAACACCCGGCGGTCTCTCAAAAATCACGATGATATGCTACATAGCCATAGTATGGACATGCGACATCACCGGTCACATACATTCAGTCATGCGCCTTCCAATCTCTCGAATTCAATGGGATCACAGTTCATGTACAATTCAAGTACGATCAATGCAGTTCCAAATGTTACTACCGCCAGACAGTCTTCGAACCTCGGTCGGGCACAACATATCAACCCGTCGCAGGTGTTCCAGTCGGAGCAATCCAATCGATCGCCTGGTATGCAGCTAGGGAATGATACGATGTTTACGTTTGGGGCCGAATCAGACAATGAGGATGATGAGGGCACAGCATTCGCCGATCGGAACCTACTGGTGCAGAATGATTTCGTGAACTCGCCATTAGATGATCCAATTTCTGCTGGAAACTTACCGTGGGACACGGATATGTCTGGGCAGTTCAACGCGCAAGCTGTCCGACATCCGAGGGGAGTGCCCAGAAAGCAGGTCACAATTGGTAGGACTACAGACATGCTATCCTCGTTGGAATGGGATAGCACACCGAGCTCGTTGGGACGACATCATGGATCTTCACAATCAGTATTTGACAAAGGATTTGGGAATGATAGGAGGCAGAAGATCCCGAGGGTTGTTTCAGTGCCTGATACTCTCGGTTTGATGCGGAATAGCACCTTTGATGCCCTGGATCCGAATTCACCACCAGAGACGGGAGACCTGTCGGGGTTCTCCTCTGCTATGCCGAGTCGACCATCATCACCTGGAGGATCCAAACAAGGATCCAGCTCGAATCTGCAGAATGCTGGACAAGCTGATACAAGTGTCCCAACAACATGTACGAATTGCTTTACGCAGACGACACCATTATGGCGTAGGAATCCGGAAGGTCATCCTCTATGTAATGCATGCGGATTGTTCTTGAAACTGCACGGCGTTGTACGACCCTTGTCTCTGAAAACAGACGTGATCAAGAAACGGAACCGAGGATCAGGAGCCTCTGTACCAATAAGCAGTGCGGGGGCTTCAACTAGAGCATCCAAGAAAACTAGCAGCACATCTGTGAGTACAGCGTCCAATACTCGTCGGAACTCCATCGCCAGACCCAGCAGTAATACAGCTCCGCCAACCCAAGCGACGACTCCTACAAGTGCGCAGAGAGGTGCAAATGAATCTGCAAGTCCCCCGTCGCTTAATGGCAACGGCGGTAGCACAGCAGGCAGTACTCCAACCTCTTACCAAGGTTCCGCCGGCTCGGGAGCAAGCAACACAGGCAAAGGAGTAGTACCAATCGCATCAGCACCTCCAAAATCCGCTCCTGGTCCCGGGGCTGGGTCCCGCTCAGGAGGCACCAACTCGGCAAAACGTCAACGACGAGGGAGTAAAGGTGCAGGTGGTAGCATCGAGAACATGGACATAGCATCGCCATCCAGCTCAACGGGAAGTAACGAAGCCGTTGTTGGGGCATCGACCTCATCATTGAGTGGAATCGGGTCATCGGGGATGAACATCAACAATCCGTCGAACTCGAGCAGTCATCACGCACAGAATCAAATACATAATAACCAGAACCAGGGATTGAATATCACGCTCAGTAGCTCCTTCGCCGGTATGACTCCCGCGAATAATAGGGGCATCGGCACAATGGGTAATATGATGGGTGGTGGGAGGGGGGGAGGTCATCATCATCATCAACCACATGCCGGTCTTGTGGGAAGTCTACAGATGCATGCTCAGCAGAATCGGATGGTTATGGCTGGTGGAGGTATGGGTGGGGGTGTCGGTGGGGAAAATAGGATGGGGGCAGGAGGACAAGGAACGACATTGGGTCTGGGGCCGGGAAGTCAGGAGTGGGAATGGTTGACGATGAGTCTTTGAAGAGTCGGAGTGGAGAGTGTCTCGCTTCGTTTGCTGCGACGAAGTGGAGGGCATGGATATAATAAAATGAATTATAATCGACTGGGCTTGTAATATACTTAGTCCGGAGTAGCTGAGGAGTAGCTGGATGTTTGGATAGCAGATGGCAGAACCAAGGGTGATGTACCGTAGCAGTCAAGCTACAAAGTTCCTGACACATATCGAGGAAGACCATTGCAATGCATTTTAAATCGCTGAGACCACTCACTCAAACAAAGCCCTCCCGCGCTTTCCTTTCAGCAATTGCATTATCCCTCCGTAGAAATCCAGCCTCCAATATCAGCTCCAACCACGGCCTTCCTTTGTAGGAAGCACATTCATAGATCATCTCACCGTCAATATCTCACAATCTACACATTTGCATTTAACCCCCTTCATTTATTATTCAATCCCAGACTTTGTCTTGTCTCAGTGACCGACCGTTAACGTGATAGTAGGAGTGAAATGGATGACTTATTATTAAATCCAGAGTAAAAATCAAAGAAAGCAGTGCTTACTGTATAATTCGCAGCTCTCAAATGTTTTGTGTCTTCACATATAGCTTTGGATAATGATCAAATGAAGATAAATAAATACCTCGATTATCGTCTTTACTGGTCCTATACACCATCGTTGTGTGTGTTAGGACTAGTGTCTTGGAGATATTGCGGCGGATTGGTTTTGAGGGCTGATTTATTGATTCTTTCTGTCCATCAAGAGCAAGGGTTTTAAGGGAAAGAGATATC
>Ga0181467_100658_pt2 | contig 13777 bp, 16 predicted proteins | sample InSIn5gowninarea_2_FD_119079 | JGI IMG/M metagenome (GOLD analysis project Ga0181467, IMG submission 119079) | Clean room microbial communities from NASA Spacecraft Assembly Facility at Jet Propulsion Laboratory, Pasadena, California, USA -... ... | reverse complement strand
GTATGGGAGTGCCTGTCCCGGATTTCATATGTGTAGGGCAGATCTCATCGTATGACCAGTCAACTCTCTGCTTTCAACGAATATGTAACGGGTACTGTGATGGTCGTTGCAGTTCATGATCCAGTCAAACAGATGAAGAGATTGAGGGAAAGAGACCCACATCTGTCGGGAGAAGAAGCTGAGAGTAGAGTGAAGAGTCAAGGAGATATTCGAGACAAAGCCAGGAGGTGTAAAGCGAGAGGTTGTGGAAGGGGAGTTGTGGTGTGGAACGATGGCGGGAAGGAAGACTTGGAAACAGAGCTGGCCCGTATCATGGGGGAGGTGAGAAGTCGAAGTCCACACTGGTGGTCTTGGCTATTATTATTATGTCCACCTCTGGCTGCACTTGCCGGTTTCTGGTCTTGTATGAGGACGCTCATGATCAACCGGCAATGGAGGCATCAGGAGATGCAAGCAAGAGCTAAGTTATAATCTTGAAGTCTCAAAGAAGGTTTGACTGGGGCAACGCCAGTGTTGAGCCTCTATGACTTCAGCAATGAATTTGACGTTATGACTTCTCGGTGCACATGGACCCCACACCTCAAAGAGCCAAAAGGTGCAACATCCACCTCCGGCAATGTATCTCCAGATGAAGTATTTTTCTTTCATGTTTCATACATATGGATACAAGTCGAGCGATCTAATAACTTTCAAGTAGCGCTTAATCGACTATACACAATTGCAGCCTCTTCCTTGGGTGGTGCTAGAGCCGTAGTATTTTGTAGCCAAATGCATCACATTCTTGCTAAAAACTTGTTTCTATGCGAATCGGAATCTCAGTCGGCGCTTTCATCTTTATATCCCCTTGGATTGGAATGTTTGTTCTTTACACTGGAGGTGGTTTGGTGGGTTGTGCTTTCCTCGTGTTGGGAACATCCACCCAGCGCTCCTTCCATTTTCGTCTTCTGGTTACCATCTTCAAATCTTGAAATAGCACCAGTCATAGACCCACCACTACCTGCTTTTCCATACTTGAACATCATTGTGGGATCCCTTTCTGAACAAATCACAGTACCCGTTACATATTCGTTGAAAGCAGAGAGTTGACTGGTCATACGATGAGATCTGCCCTACACATATGAAATCCGGGACAGGCACTCCCATACTCCCAATATCCGCACGTCCAGGTTGCTTAACTCTTCTCAATTTCAAGCGACCATCGGAAAAGCTTCCGATATTCAATCCTCTGTCAGCTGCCAAGTTGGCACAAGCAGATCACCATCAGCGCATCATATCCTACGTGTATTTTTTATCTGTGGTGGCAAGTCCAAAGCCAAGCCAGCACAGGATTGGAACACACTTAACGGAAACTTCGGCGCGTCTTCAAGGAGCCCTTGGTGGAAGGCTTCAGTACGTTTCGATCCTGCATTCAACATGCTCTGAACACTGACATTGGCAGGCTACTCGTATGAGAGGTACACTTTCCAGAGGAGATCATACCTCAAGAGGTCATCGTTCCGACCCTTGGCAATGGTGTAGTGACGACCGAAGCTTACCATACGCTCACTAGCCCGTCCAGACGGGTCCGCGGATCGCTATCCAGCTGGATGCACAAGTTGTATCCGCTCTTGAGACATCTATTCATCGCCGACGGACATGGTCAGTGGATGGGTAACAACACACGTTCAGGCTTTTGATGCTGGCCATCAGCATAGAATACGGAAACAGCGGATCTCAGTATGTCTTCTAGGAAGCCACTTCGACCCACTTTCTTCGAATGGGTGGCAGGATCGCCATATCCATTGATCAGAAAGCAACGACGCGGTAGTAGATCACCTCATGGACGTGTCGATGTCAATATCCATGTTCAAACATCAAGTTCTGACTTTGACTCTGACTCTGACACCAATTCTCCAGAAGTCTCCTCCAGTGAAGCTTCAACAAAGGGGAAGAAAGTTCGCTTTGAAGACAGTCCAAAGCCAAAGCCAAAATCTGCCTTAAAGAAGACAAAGAGCAAGGAAACTTCATCTGAAGAGAGTGATAGTGAAACGTCATGCAAATGCAGCAAATGCAAGAAGAAGCCTGCTGAAAGTGAGAAAGGAAGCAGCAAGCAGCAGTCGGCCAAGCAACAAGCGAGCAATCAACCCAAGAAAGCAATTCGACCAGCCCAACAAATCAACAAGAGTCAACAGACTCTGAAAAACAACAACACGAATCAGAGGAATAACATCAACTCACGGGAGTCCCACAAAACAAGCAAAACTCAGAGCAAGACAGACGAACGACCCAATCAATCCTCTACCAAAGCCCTGATAGCAATGTCTCACCGCGTTCTTCGATCTGCAAGAGCAGAAGTGGTGGATCGTGAGGATGTGATTGAAGGGCCCTCTGATCCAAAACCAAATGCTTTCTTTGATCCGAACTCTGGAGTCTTACGTGTCTATCATGGCAATGTCTATGGCAATCCATATGGAAGTCTGTTCCCAGCCTCCAGCAATCCGATGCCTGTTGGTACCTTCAGACAATCACCAAATCCTTACTTCTATGGTATGCAACAGCAGCAGTTTCCAATGATGGCCTACGGTCCAATGGCAACAGCTCAACCTCAGCCTCACATCTCTAATGGTAACTTTAGCAGTCAACCTGTAGCTGCAAACGTGGGCGGACGCCCAGCCAACGGTAGTAACCACGGGACAGCACTGCGAATGACAACAATTAGGGTGGGTCAACCAATGGCAACACCAACAACACCACCACCACCAATGGAGGCTGGGAAGATTCGAACAACCAACCCAACGGCAATGATAGTGGCAATACACCCTGGGGAGATCCAAATAAGGACTCGAACAGCAACTCGAATAACGCTACCTCTAATGACATCTCGAACAACGTGGGCGGCGGCTGGGGAGACTCGAACAATCAGTCCAATGACAATTCCAACGACACTTCCAACAACAACACCACATCTGGAGGCTGGGGAGACAACTTTGGCGATCTTCGAGAAGGTGCGAATGAGACTAGCTGGGGTAGCTCGCAGGCTCAGACCAATGCTCAGAGTGGCGGTGGTGATAGTGGTAACAATGATGATTCGTGGGGCAAGCCGAAGGATCCTGCGCCTTGGGGTAATCAATCAGCAGCTCAGACTGGGGGCGATGATGCATGGGGTGGCGGGGGAGGAGGTGGTGGAAGTGCTGGTTGGTAAACGCTCCACGGTGGTCGCGATGCTTGTGGCATGGTAGCAATAGGGCAGATATCTCACTGCTATGTTTGTCGGGCAGCAAGGGCGTGAATGTCAGTCGGGTTACGGTGGGGGAGCGGTTCTCTGATGTTGTTTTTCTGGCTTTGCATTGGCATACCTGGCTACGGTCGGCGTCTACCATGAAGTCAGGAGGGTTTTAGCAACTGAACATGCTACATGGACTCTCTGCTAGTGGTGGAGAAGGGCTGATAGTGGATTTGGGAAGAGACATGGAACCTGCCTCAGTATTCTTTGCAAGCACGGGGAAATCATATGATAGCTTAGGAGCTGACTGAATGAATCTTCTTACAGAACCCTTAGACTCGGTGAGACCTGGAATAGAGCAATTATATCAAGATTCGAGCACGATGGATTGGTGTCCACTAGCATGTTGAAACTTGGAAAGATGAGACTCGTATGTAGTCAAGTAGACTCATATTCATACTATGCAAAGCAGTGAAGCTTCGAGCTTCGCCGCACCAGCTCTTGGAGCTTTCTGAGATGACGTTTGATCTCCAAGCTTCCCACATCAACCCCACATCTTCTAAAACTCAACCAACTAAACCCACCAAACCGAAACTTATATGTAATGCCAAGCACTAAATCAACAACATCAAGCAGCAGTACAGCTATTTCCCTGACCAGCACGGTCCTCCTCCTCGTCCTGATACTTCTAGCATTCTTCCCCTCCCTCTTCCACACTTTCTGGTCCATCCCCCTCTCGCTCCTCTCACCTTTTACCTCCCGCCCACCCCCCTCTCCACCCTCTGGTACCTTCATACCATCACTCGCCATGTCGTCCACCTGGTTTCAGAAATCCCTCACCCTCCCTTCCCGTTCTCGAGGCTCCTACCTCATAACCGATACGATCGTCTCCTCCATCCCCGAAATCAAGGACTACAAAGTCGGGCTACTGAATCTATTCATCCAACATACAAGCTGTGCGTTAAGCTTGAATGAGAATTGGGATAAGGATGTAAGGTCCGATATGAGTGATGCGTTAGATAGGTTGGCTCCGGAGGATAAGAAGGATAGAGGGATGTATAGACATTCGGCGGAGGGGAGGGATGATATGCCTGTGAGTTCTTTTCGAAATATGAAGAAGGATAAGGCATGGAAGGGAGCGGAAGTGATGAGGAGGAAGGGATGTGGGAGCATGGGCGGGAGCATGAGAGAGATGGCTAACGAGCATTTAAGGCACATATAAAATCCGCACTCATAGGAGCGAGCGTTACAATCCCGATCACAAATGGGCAGCTGGCAACGGGGACGTGGCAGGGTATTTGGTATTTGGAGTTTAGAGATAGGAAGCAGGAGAGGAGGGTCGTTGCTACGATTCAAGGGGAGAAGGCCTAGGATTTGGGGAGGCTTGTGCTACCATTGCGAGATGTGAGCTTGAGAGCTTGTTGTTGAGAGCGGGAGCTGGAATGAAGGCTGTGGCTGCTAGGCTTGGTCGGATTTACGGAATATCAAGGGACATAAGGAATAGGGAAGTTGGTGTGGGCAGCACGAGTCTGGAGAGTGGGAGGAATGAAAATTGACGCAAATTGAAGGCGCCCTATAAGGAAGATCAGTGATTGCAAAGGGTCGCCGAGTGATTGATTGTCCGGAAGCAAAGGTAAAGTCCCAGGACCTGACGAGAGAATCCACACTGGCCAAGGGACAGTGATAGGACGCTTTGGTTGGTCAAATCTAAGACGGCCGCTACACATGGCTCGTAGCCATTAATCATATCTTCAAGTCATGGCAAGTATACAACCATGACCTGATGCTTTTCTTCTCCAGAACGCCATTCCATGCCACCGTATATGCCTTAATACAATCTCCATTACTGTACACCATTCTCGCCCTTCAAGCTGGCCTCTTTCATTTCCTCATCGCCACCAGCAAGTACTCTCGTCTTGGGAGCATTGACATATCCATCTGGGTCACGACCTGGAGTTTCCGCAACGACCTCGCCCTTCTCATCAACGAACTCAAAGTTATATCTTGAGAGCAGGTGAGGAATTGCAGAAAGTTGAGGACCGTATCGTGCAGTGTTGTCGTAAAGCTCGAAGAGGGGAACAGCGAGGAGCTTCATGTTCTTGGGAACGCTGAGGACCTCTTTTTCCTTATCAGCAAAGCTTCAACCAAGCTTAAGTGGGAAGCTACTCACTCTGTCGTGGAAGCTGGATGAAATACAACTTCTTGCACTCCTTGGGTCTCGTAACATGGGCCGGGATGAATGGGTACATGAACGTCTCGAAATTAGGTCTCCACCACTGCGCCAGCGTATCTCCAATCTCCCAATCCTCATTGACGCCCTCACCACTGAATTGAGTACCCACGGGCGCAAGCCTCTCATTCAATCGCATCTTGAACCCTTCGATCTCCTCATCCTCGGGCTTCAGATAGTCACCAGGGAGCTTGAAGAAGGCATTGGCAATCTGCAGCATCAGGATATGTGGATGATTGTGTTCGTGACAGACCAGAATGCCTTCGCAGGTACGGCGCATGCCATGTTCGGTGAAGTGTTCTTCGAGACGCTTGAGGCGCGCAAGAACTGAGGGGTCTTCTTCTGGTTGAGTTTCTTTGGTACCGAAGGTGTAGTTGGAGAGAGGGTACAGGCGGATGGTCTTGGGTTGATTGGCGTTGAAGGAGTTGGGGATGATGGGAGGGTAGGAGGTTTGCAGCGCGGTGGTCGTTATGGTTGACATCTTGTCGAGCTTGATTGCGAGGAGTAGGAGGGGGATAGATTTAGGACTTGGAGAGGAGATAAAATGGGGGTTGACTTGGTCTGCGCACCAAGCAGCGGTATCGTACTCTAGGGTTGGAGCTCATTATGACGGTCGCCCGGAAAGTCATGTATTCTGCCCAGAAGCGGTCGTGGATGGCACAAGACAAGGGACCAGATGTAGTGGCTGTAGAGAGTGGATGTAGAGACCCGCTTTTGAATGCCAACTTACAGGAGACGAGATCTGTATTGATGGCTGATGTGAAGCTTCAATGCCTCTCAGAAAACAGTACTTCGAAGTTATGCAGACCTGGTGCATACTTTAGTATTCTCTATGATCAACCTCATTTTGACGCCCTACTCGTCGTGGACCTTGTTGTATCTCAGAAACAGTAAAGCCATTGTTCTGTTCATCACTTTGGCGTGTGCCTTCATTGTGAAGCCTGTATGATATTTTTTTCTGGAACCTACTACAGACAAGTTTGCGTGCTAATCTATCGCTGCCCCAATGCTTCATCTGTGATTCTCTGTGATTCTGGTATCTCAGCAGGATGTCCCTGCGATGCCAAAGGATACGGCGTCTCTGGCAAAGCTTCAAGATGAGCACGATGATGTTCATTTGCCTATGTCCATGTCAGATAGCCATAACCAAGGTACACAGAGTACTGAAGTGAAGATTCGGCTTATGAGCACCATGCCGGTTGCATTCCAATATCACACGACAAAATGATCGAGACTTACAAAAGGCAACCCACAGTATGTGCACATGCATACCTGCGGCTTGTCGGTGTTAATGAAGATTCTTGGGTGCCCTAATGGTCCTCCACCGCCATCGCATTCAATCACCCGATCGTGTACCCATCTCACTGGTTGTTTGTGTATCAACTCGATGGCTGCTTGAGGAGCTGGCTAGATACGAATCAGTATAAATTTCACCACGATAATACTCACTGCAAGTCAAATGCAGGAATAAGGATCTTCTGGCTCGGGCTTCGTACCTGAAGCTCCATGATGGTCTGCTCGAATCTTGGCCCCGTCATCGCCTTCTCCCTCGGGTTCTGCGCTCTTGACCATACGCCTCGCCTGTTCGGGGCTTGCGTCACTCTTCTTTTTTCTGCATCCTCCACGTTCTCCTGCAAGGCCTCATCCCGTTGGTGCGTCTCCATAGGAAGCTCATTGGTCTTGGAAACGTTTGGGACCTCTTTTGAAGGAGTCGGATCGTTAATCTCCTTGTTATCATTCGCAGAGAAAGCGTACGATCGTAGCCTTGGTATTCGAACTCCCCTGGAAAGCCTCCATAAGGCTCGATTTCGTGTAGAGATGAGCATTATGGTGGATTTGAGTGCAAGTTCGGAGGGCTGTTGCAACATTTGAGACTACCCCGATCGCTTAGTCACTCAGTTTCTATTTTAAGCCTATAATGTTAGAGGTCTGGACTCCACAGCCTGTTGAGCTTTTCAAAACATCCGCGAGGTCCGTCTTTCCCAGGCGCAACTCCACAGATCGAGACAGCAGCATTACAAGGGATGCTCTTACTTGCATCTGCTGATTGCAGAGATGGCTACAGCAAGCAGTCCCGGTGGCCCGCCCAAGACGCTGTCATCGAGGTTGTTGACTATGAAATTTATGCAACGAGCTTCTGCTTCACCATCGACAGAGCCTACGCCCGAAGAACCCTCTCCAAAGCGTCGCAAAACCGAACAGACCCCACCTCCAAAGTTCAGTGTTGACGCTCTCGCAGATAGTCGTGCAGTGCAAGTTGCTTTCGCAGAGGAGGAAGCTAAGAAGCAGGCAGCATTAGACAAGCAGGCGATAGAGGCAGGAGATAGCAGATGGGTTCTGAAATTTGAGGGTGGACTGGTCAGCTCTGCACAGCCAACCTTTCGAATCGTTCAGACTGGTTTTGGCAGCTTAGACACATCTCTTCAGCCAAGATCAGCTGTGCAGGACCAAACAATGGAAGATAATGCAGTCATCGGGCGACGGTCATATGGCCAGTTCAATCGAGTCGTCCCGGTAAGCTATCTCAGGCCTCTGTAACACTTCTCCCAATAGCTGACATGTCGTAGAAGGGGCCAGGTCGAGTCAACAAATCAAAAGACAGCACAGAGGACGGGGATAGCAACATGGATGATCAGTCAGATGAAGGAAGTGGTGGCAATTCACATGCCGATGCAGATGAGGAGGAGAATGATGTTCCGACAGTCAAGGGAGAATACCAGTCTAAAGAGGGGCGGAGTGCGAAACGGAAAGCGGAGATGGGAGAACCACAGGCAATGGCGAAAAAGAGGCGGAAGAAGGAAGTTAAGTTGAACGTGCCTGGGCGCACCTCTCTTACAGGCAGGCAAGATCCGAAGTGCTACAAGTGTGGTGGTCCCCATATTCAAAAGGATTGTCCCGCAAGATCGGGTAATCATCATTTTGCGCAAGCCCCACAAGCTTATGGAGGGTCAGGTGCAAAAAGGCATGGGCCGTTGGTATGAAGGATCCAACACAGGTAAACTGTTGTTGTTCAACTTACGAGTGGAAAAGTGGCGGGCAATTTTGGATCTCACCGCGACCTGATCCTTGCTACGTCCACGACAAGGAGTAGAGATTTGGGGTTGTTGATCCAGCCTATCCAAGTGTATATCAGAGTACTGATATCGAACGATTGTGAGTAGGATTGGTGGCACTAGCGAAACGATCAATCATCCCAGGTACTACTATTGGCTTCTGAGACAAAAAGTACGGGAAACCTGGCTCTATGATACTTAGCGAACGGTGTGTGACTTGACGCACTCGAAAATATGGGGATAAAGCGAGTTGGTCTATTCGATGGTCGGTGTTATGGGCATTGTCAAGCGCCTCAACTCCCCAAACGCGATGTCGGAGTTAGGGGCATCCAAATCAAATCGATGACACCCTATATTTCCCCAAGAGGATACTTGAAGATTCGATCCTCAGATATGTGCAGGCGGACGCTAGCGATGCTTCCACGGCCAGGATTCGAGCCACTGAAAATAGCATCATGGATCTTACGTGCCCTGTCTCTGGTTTACTCCTAGTTGTTCAGGATTACCGTTATACAAGTAATCTTGTTCAGGATTACCATTATACAAGTAATCTCACGATGGCTGTTAGGGACACGTCTTGGAGGCGCATAGTCAAAGGACAACCCGAAGCTCGTTGCCCTCGCCGACTGGACGAAAGCAGGATCATTAACGGCTCGACTCAAGTCCTTTGCTTAACCCAATGCATGTATCGAGTCACATTCGGCTCTACAGTAGCTGTAGGTAACTTCGGCATGAACAAGCAGTACATATGCAGTAGTCCCTCTACGACCGTGAACTGCCACATGTAGTGCAGCACCGTACTCCATGTTTGTATGATCGTGGGCTGCATTTCCCGTTACTTGAACAACGTGGCCAGATAGCGTACGAGAATGTACGCCGGTCGATAAGTCTTCTATTAAGGTCCGACTCCCTCCCAGCCTCCCGGGCCTGGCTAGCCATGTTCTACCACATGGAGCCTGTAGAATGGCTCCAATATTTGACTAGAGTATAGCGAGGATGACATTTTATAGGCCAGGTGGTCGCTGGGTTTGCGAGTTATCCCGACATATGCAACTAGGGATTCGTACATTTGATATTCCAGTCTAGGCAGTCCAGTGCTTGGAGAGAACTTCGCAAGATGGTACACATCGTGAATCAACCAGCCCAGTCCTTGACAAAGCGACGTTACGGTCCACTGACTTTCATTTGATCAATGAGGTACAAGTACTGGGCCGCCCAAAAACCCCAGCCCGAACACTAAAAGGGGACACCAGCCAAAATAGTGAAGCAGCTTCCATTGTTCTTTCTTCGGATGAAATAGTCTCTCTCTAACCCTCCTTTCGCGATAGCTAATGAGCGTCACGCGAGTTACATGCATTCAGTCACAATCAGTCTGCTCTGCGTCACGATCCGTGAATGTGCCTTCTCGAACATACAGTCTGCGACCTCAATCCTATAAAAGTCCTCCGTTATCACCAAAGCTGACCAGGACAGTCACTACTGCCTCGAGCATTAGAGTTCCCCATTCATCATCATCAGCTTCGTCTACGCAGAGATATCGACATCCTGGGATCCATCTGCAAAGACGGCATCACCCAACACATCTGCGATCATCGATCTTCTCGAACAACTTCAAACCCTTCCATAAATTGGGTTTGCCATCCGCCTGGCGATCAAACAACTGCACCATGTCAACCTTATCTCAACCTCAAACACCGGCCGCGGTTCATAGCCCCCTCAGAGAGCACAGACACAGACCTGTGGAGCGGTTGACAGAAGAGTTGGAGCGACCGAGTCTCGATTCGAGGACATATAGGGTAGTTCGCCTGCCAAACCAGCTAGAAGTACTCTTGGTACATGATGCAGAAACGGACAAGGCCAGTGCGGCTATGGATGTCAATGTGGGCAATTTCAGTGATTCCAGCGACATGCCTGGTATGGCTCATGCTGTTGAGTTAGTTCCACGTGATTTAACTCAGGATTATAAGATGACTGATACACCACAGGCATTTGCTTTTTATGGGCACCAAGAAGTATCCAGTGGAAAATGCATACTCGCAGTATCTTGCGGCGCATTCTGGAAGCTCCAATGCGTACACTGGAGCTACATCGACCAACTACTACTTCGAGGTGGCGGCAAAGCCAGTCAAGAATGAGGATGCTTCTGAGTACAGTGTATCGCCGTTCTATGGTGCACTGGACCGATTCGCTCAATTCTTCATCGAACCCCTATTCCTGTCCTCGACACTGGAGCGCGAGCTGAAAGCTGTTGACTCCGAGAATAAGAAGAATCTACAGAACGACCAGTGGCGGTTGCACCAATTAGACAAGTCATTGTCAAACCCCAAGCATCCTTTCTGTCATTTCTCAACCGGAAATCTTGAGGTCTTGAAAACGATACCAGAAGCACAAGGTGTTAATGTGCGACAGAAATTCATCGACTTTCACGATAAACATTATTCGGCCAACAGGATGAAGCTGGTCGTCCTTGGCAGCGAGTCACTCGATACTTTGGAGGCATGGACCGCAGATTTGTTCTCTGCTGTGCGAGACAAGAATCTACCACAGAATCGTTGGGAGGCAGAAGTGCCATATCGGAAGCAAGACCTTCTGATGCAATGCTTCGCAAAGCCCGTTATGGACTCTCGATCTTTGGAATTGTCTTTTCCATTTGTAGACGAGGAACCTTTATTCGAGACTCAGCCCAGTCGGTATCTCAGTCACCTGATAGGTCATGAGGGACCGGGAAGCATCATGTCTTATATCAAATCGAAAGGATGGGCCAATGGGCTCAGTGCTGGAGCTTGGCCGGTCTGTCCTGGTACGCCTGGCATTTTCAGCTGCCAAGTTCGACTCACAGAGGACGGTCTGAAGCATTACAAGGAGGTTGTGAAGGTGTTCTTCCAATACTTATCACTTCTGAAGGAAATACCGCCCCAGGAATGGATCTTTGAGGAGCAAAAGGGCCTAGCAGAAGTGGAGTTCAAATTCAAGCAGAAGACACCTGCTAGTAAGTTCACCAGCCGGGTCAGTGCGGTGATGCAAACGCCGTTGCCGCGGGAGTGGCTGTTGAGTGCAACTAGCACGCTGCGGAAGTTTGACCCGGCAAAGATACAAGAAGGTCTGGCATGCCTAGCACCTGATAACCTCAGAATGACTATTGTGTCTCAGAATTTTCCTGGCGGCTGGAACTCAAAGGAGAAATATTATGGTACGGAGTACAAGTATGAGAAGATCCCAGCAGACTTTGTCACCGAGATCATTGAGGCTGCTGATGTCACGGCTAAGACAAGATTACGAGAGCTTCATCTACCACATGTCAATCAGTTCATTCCGAAGAGCCTCGAGGTCGAAAAGAAGGAGGTCAAAGAGCCCTCAATTGCGCCCAAGTTGATCCGAAGTGATGAGCTTGTGCGCACATGGTTTAAGAAAGGTGTGTGATGATGCCGCATTCTCCGAGATCAAAGCTAATTGCTGTCATAGATGACACTTTCTGGGTTCCAAAGGCAAATCTGTTCATCAACTGCAGGAACACGTTACCTAATGCCACCGCTGAAAATTCACTAAAGGCCAGATTGTACACTGATATGGTCCGTGATGCGCTTGAGGAGTACTCCTACGATGCAGAGCTAGCCGGACTCGATTACTCAGTATCCAGCCACTCAATTGGACTCGAAATTATGGTCTCCGGCTACAATGACAAGCTACCTGTCCTGTTGGAGAAGCTCTTGACTGTGATGAAAGATCTCGAGGTCAAGCCTGAAAGGTTTCATATCATCAAGGAGAGGCTGATGAGAGGTTTAAAGAACTGGGACTATCAGCAGCCTTACAACCAGGTCGGCGATTTCACCAGATGGCTCAATAGCGAGAAGGGCTATATCAATGAGCAAATCCTAGCAGAGCTTCCACAACTCACTGCTCCGGACATCCAAGAATTCTATCCTCATCTACTGCGCCAGATGCATATCGAGCTGATGGCTCATGGAAACATTCACAAAGAAGACGCTTTGAGAATGAGCGACCTGGTTGAGAAAATCCTGAAACCGAGAGCACTCCCACAAACTCAATGGCCTATACCTCGAGCATTGGTCCTTCCAGTTGGTGGCAATTTTGTGTATCACAAGACTTTGAAGGACCCCGCGAATGTCAATCATTGTTTGGAGTATCTATTATACATTGGTGACAAGAGCATACGTTCGCTGCGTGCAAAAACACTTCTTTTCGAGCAGATGACCCATGAACCCGCTTTCGATCAACTTCGGACGAAAGAGCAGCTCGGTTACGTCGTGTTCAGTGGAGCTCGTACCACCGCTACGACCATTGGTTTCAGGTTCATTATCCAAAGCGAGAAATCACCCGAATACCTGGAGGAACGTATTGATGCCTTCCTTACCGACTATGCAGAGATAGTAGAGAAGATAACAGATGTCGAATTAGAGGGTCATAAGTCAAGTTTGATCAACAAGCGATTGGAGAAGTTAAAAAATCTGGATCAAGAATCCGGTCGTATGTGGTCACACATCGACAGCGAATACCTCGACTTCAATCTTGGTAATTCTTCCACTCATGCTTACAAGCACGTTACTAACATCGCCACTAGTCCACGAAGACGCTGCGCAAATCCAACAGCTGACCAAAGCCGACATGCTCGACTTCTTCAACTATTACCTACATCCCAGTTCCCCCTCCCGCTCTAAACTCGCCATTCACCTCATCGCCCAAAGCAAATCCGTAGATGACTCCATTCTATCCAAAGCCACACAAGTCCTCGGCCTCAGTAGCAAGGAGCCCGATATCACAAGTCTGGGCATCAATAAAGACAAAAAGGATGGCGAGGACGGCGAGATAATACCCGTGAAAATGGAGGGCAATGGCACGAAACCCTTTGTCATCACGGATGTGAGAGAGTTCAAGAGCCTATTGCTGGTTAGTGCGGGCCCACAGCCTGTAAGGCATATCAGTGAGTTTGAGGAGTTGGAATCAAAGCTCTGAGTCTTTCGATTCCTGGCTCTGAGGGATGAAAGACGAGAGTTGAAGGACGGGTAAGAGTCGAGGACTGTTGTATCAAAATGCATACCCTATACGGGCGGTACCTTGGTCTGCGACATTCGATGTCTGCTGTGCATTATATGTAAAGTATAGTATCACCTTGCGCGGCTGTTGCTTTCCACGTCGGAATGACTCGGATAGAGTGGGATGCCTTGGGCATGTTGTGCATATATAACTTTGTAATCTGATAATCGACGTTGCTTTTCGAAGACCTCCTCTTCTCCGCCATCATGCACATGCTTTCAAAACATGTCTATTCCCACC
>Ga0181467_100923_pt1 | contig 13840 bp, 10 predicted proteins | sample InSIn5gowninarea_2_FD_119079 | JGI IMG/M metagenome (GOLD analysis project Ga0181467, IMG submission 119079) | Clean room microbial communities from NASA Spacecraft Assembly Facility at Jet Propulsion Laboratory, Pasadena, California, USA -... ... | reverse complement strand
TGAGTATCTCGACGATGGTGCTGCCGCCCGACTGAGCACGACTTCAGGGTTATTTTGAGGTTAACAACAGATGAACAATCATATACGTGGTGAGACTGTCAATTAAGCACGTATCAACCTGCTTTTGCTCCCTGAAAGTCAGTATGGTGATGGCCTGATGGCACTTGCTACGGTCCACTAACTTATACATGTTTATTCGTCAGCTTCCGACACGGACGTCCGGAGTACAAGTGACAGAAGCATGACGAATACAGACAGCGAGCTGAAAGGAGCTGAACGTGCTTAATTCATTTGTTTGCAATGACAATGCGTGCATGGTGCAGTGTCAATATGCCCTTGCAGAGAGGCCATTGTACCGCATTCTGCTGGAAACTCCAAAGAAACGTCGTGTGAAAATAGACGAGACGTTCTTCTGTGTTATCATGAGACCTATGATCTCAATCCCTTTGACCCGCACACCCGATGTAAGCATCAGATCGGACATGAGCTGTGGTTCACTTCGCCACAGAAATCGTATATTTTCACTATCGAGGGCGGACGGCTCCACTTCGATGCTGTAGCGAAAATGTGCTCATCTACTCTCTACGACGAACCCTCTACGACTTCAATTGACATAATCTACAGAAATGACAAAGTCGGACTTGTACTAGCTCACGCATCACTGTCCACTGCCGGGCCGGTTGACGAAGACTTTGAGCTCAATAGAGGGCTCTCCGATGGGATGGGAGGGTCAGCTCAATACAGGAGCAGACAGATGGATAAGACGACTGCTGATGAACAGGACTCCTGCATTCTCTGAAGTGCGACGAAATCATGCATTATCTGATAAGATGACCGAGCGTGGCCCCATACCGTCGACCAGAATGGGCCAGCAACTGCTCCACATCGTCCTCACAGCTGGCGGCATGAGTGTCACCGAGAGAAACTCGCCAGAGCAAGACCCCAACTGACAATCTTGCAATGGGACATAGCTTATCCAACAAAACAATATGAGACTAGGGTGCTTAGGCAGGAAAAGCCTGCAAGTGCGTCTGTGGCATGCAAGTGCGCACTTGTCGTGACCGAAGTTTGTGATAGTTCTTCTACAAATTCGCCGTGTACTTCGCCAGATCACCTTCGTTGCCAAGACAGCACCCTGTGCTCATCAGAAACCATGAAAGCATGGCAAGAATGGCAACAACTTCATCCTCCGCATTTCACATCACCACCACGTTTCCTTCCTTGTTTTTCAACCATGACATGCTGCGCATTGCTTTCATCGAGGCTGCGATTAGCCGTGCAAGAGAGTTCGAAAAGGTGGGGTATAACGAGGCTGCCCGTGCATACCTGCAAGCAGCTCGACGGGCTTGGTCGCGTGAGCTTGATATCCCGTTCCCAGACTTTACGACAACTGAGTGGCACAACTTTGATTGTGCGGAGTACGATAGGATACGTGCATCAATGCAGCAGCACGTTCTTCTGGGAAGGGACGATATCAGCTATGCGGTTGAGCTACTTGCTCGACGTATTGGGTCAAGAATAACTGGACCACATCTGATACTCCCCTCAATCATCATCCCCTCACAACGATTCATATCGACTTCAGGATACCTTGTCAAGTGGAGTGATACCAAAAGATTGGACACTGAAGTAAGGTTTTTATGCCCAATCTGTAGAGAGTATGTCACCTTCCCGAGTGTGCATTATCGGCATCAGTGTGGTAACAGGTTCTGTGACTGCTGTCTGGAGACGTGGGCGACCAAGTTTGGGGCGTTTCCAACATGTCCTATGTGCCGTGGTATCCTTTAAACGTTCATATATCTCGCGACGTCTATGCAGCCAGCTTTGATAGGCTGGATATGCTCGGTGCTGGTGTATACTATATTAACATGGAGTGTACTATATGCTTTGGGTGTACCAGAAAAACGCTTTGTTACTCGCTCCTCCAACTTGGAGACGGCGTATGTGATCTTACATACATTGTCAATCAAGCAAATCAAGCAAAGAATACCCAAGCTCGGTCCTTCCAAGCACAATGCCGAGGTTTGACAAGGTATAGCATTCATCACGACCATACAACAGCGAGGGTATACTCGAACGCCTGGCATCGGCTCGCTGAAGTATTATTATCTGACCTCACAGCGAGTCGTGGCGAAATGGAAGGCTGCAATCAACTCTGATTGGACTAGTGTGCAAGGCTACACGGTTTTCTAGATATCCACTTGTACTATATTATAGTTAAGAGACTGACACATCATAGTCACACGAGAGCAAGACGATATACCCAACTTGAGTGAACAACGGCGGTAAGAAAACTTCACTTCTGATGTGCGTAGAGCATTCTATGCATACAAGCATGAATGGCCTTACTAATAACACTCCTCTTAATTTACGATGATCAACGTCCAGCCTTGTCTCCATGACATGCTGCGACTTATCGTGAGTACCTCGTGCTTGATTTTACATCTGCGCTCCTCCTGCCGTTTTCTGGTTGCTGTTCCACCTCCCTTGTTTCGTATTGCACTCGCGCCTGGAGAAATGGTCAAATGTTTTCCAACGGCAGTGGGCGGGACGATACCGTAGCGGTGGAATTGACGGGTGATCGCTACACGAGAGGAAAGCTGTCCTGTGGAAAGCCTGCTACAGCGTCTGTAAGCTTTGCACCACGCACTTGTGAAACATCGGCAGAGCTAGATATGCAATGTTGGGATCTTTTTGTGGCTGTGTGGATAGTGAAGTAGTCAATAACGGATAGAAGACTATAAACGTTTTATTCTTAACTGCATAGCCCCTATCTTGCATGGAAGAACTATACCGCAACCCTAGCAATGTCCAAAAACCTGAATCACCTCCTCAGCCCTGTACGAATATTTGATGCAATGCACACGAGCCGAATGCTCGACAGACGACACATCTAGCGTTCGTATTGACCGGCATGCTGATCAGATGTTGACCAGATCTAGTACCTGAGATTATGCGCGTTCATCTAGGTGCAAAGGAGTCATTTCAGTCCGGATCAAGGACTGTTCGTTATTCAATATTCAGAAGTCTTCATCAGCTCACGCCAGAGCCAGTATTCAAGTCAGTAGCAGCCGCAAGATTTTACGGTGAGGGTTAACATACACGTATACCTTTGACAGCTTTCCTCCAAATTACTTTGACTAAGTATATACTATGGTAGTTGACTACTCTACCTATTATTCCATGCAGCACCATGTGGAAAATCTCATCCCCGATAAGGCTGTCTCCAGGAGTCATGAAGCGGGCATATAGCTGGATAAAGTGGCTTGGGCACCGGCCATCAAGCATGTTTGCTGGACGAACTCAAGCCACGCCACTGATCTTAGGCCGAGGCAATTTTCAATTCTGCCTGAGTGCACGTAATACTTCTGAGACTAGCAAAAGGTGGTTCAAATCGCCGTTGGGTACATAAGCGATCACCAGCAGATTTGAGTGTTTTTCTTGGATTGTCACATCTTGGTCACAACAACCACAATTCGAGAGAGCTTCGAGTTCTACGTGTTCGAAGCAGAACCACCGTAATACTGACTACAGAAGCGGGTCTTTCACTTAAAACACACTACACGATAAGATTCTTGTTTTACCATTGGAGACGGTAAACGACATAGAGGAACCACTGGAATGAAGTTTGTTCTCGCGACACTCATATGGGTTGCTTGTCTTTGGCCTGGTGCTGCGTTGGCACAACCGGCAGTCCATGCTGCACTGACGGCCCTCACCACAGGACCGGAGATTTCATTGCAGCCTCAATCTCTCAAAAGCTCGACATACGAAACAATACTGGTACGCACAACGGAGGCGGCAAAACCAGCGTTGGCCGTGGGTCCTCTTCGTCTTACTCTTCCTCATCAACGTCCAATAGCGGTGGTCAAAAATACGGTGATTCGGGCACACCAACCACATACTTGCACGCATACCCTGGCGGTGCCACTTACCCCTATCGCGCGGGTGACAAATCACCAACCGTAAGCCTCGCACCATCCCTCCTCCCAATTCCCGGCTGCCCTATTCCGGACTGGTTCCTCTCAGAACGATATGTGGCAGTACGTGAACACAGTACACCAAAACTACACTTGGAACGACGTGAATGGATTTCATCAAACCGCCAATTTTTGTTTGTCTCTGTCAGCAGTATCTCAAGTGTGGTTGTGACCCCGACCAAACACACGAAAGTGCTCTAATGGTGCAGCTTACGAACTGGACAGGAAGTGGGCCGCCAGTGAACACGAGCGATGTTCGTTTCATCTACGTGAGCGAGAACAAGATTACGGCGCATATCAATGGCACTTTGGCGAACAGCACTACAGCCGGAAGTAAAAACTCTAGTGCTATCCCACGCTCGATACACCATTGGGGTCACTGGGTCGGTCTCGTGGTTGTGGCAGACGTGTCGGCCGCACAATAAACCAGCGGACTGTTGATTGGTAAACTATACTACTATAGTGGGTTGAGAGATGGCTAAAGAACCAAGTTAGGTGGTATAACTCCAAGTTACTGCATACTGTACGTGACAGATGATTGCATGTCATGATAGTCCAGCGTTCCACATTTTGTCCTAAGCTGCTACGAACTCGCTTTTATATGGAATTACCAGTGACTCTTATTAATTTAAAACTTTTTTAGTTATGGTAAATCAGGGCAAAACCACGACTTTTCAACGAGCTACTACGACTTTTTCACCGAGGCAACCCATAATCTTATTTATATCTAGATACTCTCTGACCAACAAGCTACCTATGTAAAATTATAGATCACTGATTGCATATTAAAATTAAGAATGCCGATAGAAAGCAGACGAGGAGGTCATTTTAGAAGGATAAACTAGCATAAATAACCTTAAATTGACCATTATTTCACAAGCTCGGTAGGTTCAGCAGAGGGCTACAGTACAACCGCTACTAATAGAAAGAAATAACGTACTATAAACTTGTAGATTAATACTCAATATACAGATTTAGTCCCTAGTAATTATGGATTAATGCCTGATTAAAGTCGTGGCAACTTGTTGAAAAATCGTGGTATTGCCCTGATTTACCATAAAAAGTGAAAAAGTTTCAAATTGAAGACGTAGTACTGTGTTGGAGACTATGCTTCACCGCGTGAGATCATCCATTACCTGACTTGCAGCCATATCGTCTGACTGGAATAGACATCGAAATCACCCTCTAAATCAGCCATAGCGTGCCAACCTGGTCGTGAAGGTGACTAAATGTAGCTGTGCGTGGTCATATCGTGGCGGCCTTGTAGAGCCCCTGCCAAGGCTTTGGCATTTGAACAGCTCCGAGCTGATTTACATTCGATTGACCGAACCCTCAAAACTTACATGTGATGTTATGTGGATTTATACATGTATAAGTACGGCACGAGAGATATGTGAGCTAGCAATTCATTTGTGGTAGCAAAAACTTTCAGTACTATCATTGAGACTTCACGTGCACACTACTGTGGATATTATTCGATTGTTTACAGATGCACTTTCAATAGTTGACGGGACACCGATTATACATATAACCACAATGAGAGTCGCAGTAGACGTTGGATCTTCTAAGAGTGGTTTGCATTTGCTGCCATTCTCTAGATACTATATCTGACAATATTGAGAAGCATAAAGGAGGACATATATTTAGCAACCTCGTCTGGAATAGTAATTGAGGAGAAAGGATGGATTTTTCAAGAGTAGTTGCAGTAGTGGCATGACATTTGACACGGGGATAAGGTGTTTGATGAATCGAAATCAGCAGAAATGGTAAGTGTGCTTGTACTCCATGCCCACACCTTGTCACCTTTTCCCTGATTTGCTCCCGCCCCTCGTCGTAATAGTGCAGTTATCAGTGTTTGACCGAAAGGCTGAGTAGCAAATCATTCGTCAACGTCTATCTTATGGGCAAGCCTGGTCTTCGCTTTCAAAATAGCTGTATCATCGGGGTCATACTCGTAGGCTTTAGAAAAATTCTCAAGTGCTGCTCTTGCATCATTCAATAGTTCATATGCTCGCCCAATGCGATAACAAGCCTTGGCTTTGTCTTGAGCTCTTGCTTCAGTTGACGCAAGTGCACGCGTGGCATGATGAAGCACTTCTTGTGCTTCTTCTGGTGAACCCGTTCGTAAGTGTATGAGCGCTATGTTGAGATGTAGCCTCATGCGCATGCGCGGCGGCACTCTGTATTTGCCGGACGGACATTCGCCGGACAGACACTTGGTATAGCGCTCTAATGCTTCCTTATCCTCGCCCCTCTTAGCCGCTGCATTCCCCTTGCGCATGACACTCTGCAATCTCTTCTCAATGTCGATACAACTCTGTCTGCAGTGAGCGCACTTGACAGATAGCGCCAGCCAGGCCATGATGCATTCCCGGTGAAATTCATGGTTGCATGGCAGTACAACCAGCTCCGTGTGTATAGCTATGGTTTCGAAGCAAATCACACAGTCCATATCTGTGGTGGCCCGAACGGTCTCAAACTCTTTCGGAAGCTCGACTTGCTTTTCCAAATGATACCAGTCACCATACTCACGCTTTTCGAGTCTGAAATTATGTTTCGCCATTAGACCAGCAAGAGAAGCTGGTAGATCACCTTCTGTGTTCTCAGATTTCACAATTCCCCAGTCACTGCCATCAGGTTCCCATCGGTTGAAATCCTGTAGCCAGTCCTTATCCTTCATCAGCACGCCATGCACCCAAGCATTTCGAGCAGCACAAATCGAGGGGTTACTTCGGCGCACGTCTCCGAATGAGAGCCAGAATCGACGCATCACGAAGCGAGGTGTTCGGTAGATAGAATATGTTATCGGTCGAAAGTTTTGACCGTACACCAATAAGTATCGCTTAGGTGGTTGGCGAGGCGTTGAAAAGTTGTAGACAGAGTTTAATCTGTGACGTGATTCAGCGGATTGATACTTGGTAAGTAAGACGAACACCTGGACGAAGTGGTATTCGAGAAGAGAATAATCAAAGAGGTGATCACAGGTGGGGAAAGTAGTAAATGTCTAGTTTGCATGGGCGCTTGGCGCTCGCAGGTAGCACCATGGGACATTACCGCTGTCCACTTTTGCAACTAGTGGTCGCTGTTATTTAAGCTTGGGGCTGGGTGTCAACTGACTCCGCACCTAACAAGCACTAATTTATGTGGCTATAGTCACTTTGAGTCTTCGCCCATCTCGAATAAGTACGCTGTAAGACAGGCGTTGTCAAAGCTCAATATGGCCAATCGAAAAGTGAAATAAGTGCGGGAGCGATTTGACACACAGTCCAAGCCTACCACGCCACGCACGCCTACTAGGCTCATGTCCCAGTGATCTTGAGTAGCGGCACTCTCTGGTCGCGCCGCAACGTACAACGTGATGGCTGCCCAGGTGTGTTACACGACTCCTAGAATGGGAACTTCCTACCAAGTACTTAATCAGCCTTCGAAAGTTCAGGTGGCAAGTGTCAGAATTGACGTCACATGGCGGCGCACTACTTGGCTGCCAATCGAGGCGGACTTAAGGTCAAAATCCCCTATCGAAGACTGACAAGCTTCCTCAAAACAGCGAGATCGGTACCTTTTTAGTATGGACTATCACAACCGCTTTTACGATTACTAGCTAGAGTCATGCTTTCAGGGAAAGGCCACAAGCCAAAATACTAGAAGGACTACCCTGCGAGGAGTTCCGAACCTGTGGATTCATCACGTACTTTGTACCTAACATTGCGTAGTTGCAACTAGCGGCTGGTCCAATCTTGGATTAATCAATCTATCCTCTATCAGATGAACTCAATGTCGCGGAGGCAGCGTCATGTCCTGGCCGGCAGCGTTCAAACACCATTGGTCAAGGTCACCAATATCTGATTATCCCAGTTACTGTACTTAGTGCATTTGAAGAGTAATCGCTGGCGCAGTGCAAATGCACGTCCTATGGACCAATAGGACGCGGAGACAATTTTGTCGCCCGCGCAAAGTGGAGGACAATGGCGAAACGACGCTAGAGGTCGACCTTCTAAACACATCAAGTAAATGCAGGATACGTCTGGAGGAAGACAAAGATTTCTGACGAAATCTCTCATGTCCTTACCGTGAAATACTTCCACGAAACCTCGCACGTTATCGAGTATTGAGCATTACTAATCTCTTGGGCGCAGTCGGTCTCGTATATCCCTAATTAGGTATGTACGGCACTTATCATTCGTTGCGAAATGAGCTCCTTTGAGGAAAAGAAAAGGAGTTTGAATGGAGTGGGTGAAGCTCTATCATACAAATCTCCTTTCACCCCAATACATGTGGTATTGGGATAAAGGCTGCCAGGGTACTGAGGCCAGAGCAACAGCAACAAATAGCAGGTGTAAATACGATTGATTGTGGTGGGAAGTGACTCAGACTAGATCGAAGAAGTGAGTGAGACACTGTACCACCACAGATATATATCAAGCTTCGGTTATTCATAATTTTCCTTCCAATTACTCTTGTCAGCGAACTCTGAGCGTGGATTCTTTCACTCTTGAATCGTGCCACCAGCGACATCTGAAGTTGCTTTTATTCACTTTCCATCACAACCGTAAACGAGATTGACGACAACTTCAACTACCGAACATATATATCGGACGCCAGACAGGCTTTGTTATATACCTGTCGCGAGATCACGTCCACAATAATGAAGACTACCGATTAGTGAGTTTGTCACTTACTCGGTGTTACTTAAGGACTAGTGCATCTTAAAACGAACATTTTGCATTTATGTTACACCTTGTTTCTGACTGCACTCTCCCCACCCGACTACCACCTCCGTCCAGATTGACTACGTTCCCAGCGGTCAAGGCGAGGTTGAATCATGTCCCATCCCTCCAAGCGGTCACTGAAGATGATTAGACCAATATCCGATCGCTCCGTATCCAGTCTGAACATCATAAGGAAATAGATATGAGCGACTTCTGGCGGCGACAAAGTATCGATGGATTTATTGGTCTTCTATAAGAGACCGATTGAGTGGCATCCCATTAATTCATGCAGCTGTATTATGGCTGAGCTTTCCCACTAAGACACATTATGCATCCCGTATTGCGACCAAACTCATTTTCCACTGACGTTCGCAGAAGAATGCATTATCACCATCGTCCCTGACCCCAGCGGTGGACCTAACAAGAGGAAAAGCTTCCAGAAACACGTAGAAGCTAAGAATAAGTGTACACAAAACGAAGCCTGATTATATCATCGGGCATGTCGCTCGACATATGGGCCTAGACAGTAGCTTGAAGAACTCAAGCACAAGCGCCAGAAGCAACGAGCTCTCCGGTCTAGATCAGCTATACCTGACTTTGGTCGACTTACCAGGTCTGTTTTACTCCAGCAGTAAATCATACTTAGAGAGGATGCTAAGGCTGTCAAAGCTCTCGTCCCTGGGTGGATGCAGAATCCCGAAGCATTATTCTCGCTGATTGGAGCTAAGAATGAATCCGGCGACAAAGTCGTCACGAGGTGGGCGAAAGACTGTGACATTAATGATCTACGTCCGTTGAACATCACCACAGAGCGTGATGCGTTGCCTGCAATCCTCTGTCAGAAGTTTGAATGGTCCCAAGCTTTTAGGGCAATATGTTGAATCTCACCTCTACTACTATAGCCGAACCTGGGCATTGATTATTCAAACACCAGAACAAAACTTATAAAATGACTTTGTTTCCCGAACTTGTTAGGCAAAAACAAATGTTGTTTTTATACAAAACGTGTCATCGTCCATGACTTAGGAAGTAGACTCGTTTAATATCGGGTAATTCAAGCCCTATACTGGTCAATTTACCGGAGTCTCGGGCTTAACTGCTTCGACCCTAGTTTCTAGGGAACTAAGGATGAGAACCAATTTCAGGACAGACTATAGGGATCAAATTCCATATAGTATGGTTCAATAGCTAGTCACTGCTGTGGACATATTACGGCGCCTTATTAGAAATTAGTTATGTGGTCCTGGAAAGTGCTTAGGGTTTTAAACTTCTGGGAGCCACGGAACAGACTTAAAATCCAATGAACGACTTGTCAGCTAGCCCAAATTAAAGACATTAAGGTTGGGTTTGTTGGCAAGTCCTCAACAACAGAAGCCACGAATAGCGACAGTAAACCAAGCAAGGTAAAGATCAGCTCGAGCAAGAATACTTCGACAAAGGCATCTAGACCTCCCTGGACTTATCGTAATTGGGTATAATTATCTTGAAGGGCCGCTTCAGTATTATACCGCAAGGAGTGATTCTCAACGAACTTCTCAGCTTAATGATGGACATGGAAGAACGTATCGAAGCTTATCAAGCAAGACCTGATCAACCAACCAACTCTAAAAAATCATTAGAGATCAGCATCACCACCTTCGCAAGTTAAGCGACGTGTTTACCACGATCGTCAAAGAAGCCCTTCGTGGCGAATCACCATATCCGGATCTCTCTCGTCTCCCTTTTGGTTTGGATAAGGCAAACGTATGTCTGTAGTACATCGATACCGTGTGAGATCGGCGACGGTGGACTTTCCACAATTTTCGCCGTGCGGCTGTCACTGCAGGCGATTGAGGAACCTGGTCGAAGTCCAGATCGCAGCTGAAATCCAGGTCGGAGTTCAGATCGCAGCCGGAAACATGGTCGAAGTCCAGATCGCAGCTGGAAACATGGTAGAACGCTTTGGTTGGATCGATATTGGCGTCTCGATGTTGAATATCGCCGCTCTGTTTGCAGTCGTGTGAACATCACACAAAGTCATCGGATGAAGGTTGAGAATACATACCATCAGGGTCGAGTTATCGATGGACTGAAACGATAACACTTCGCTCATGGTAAGTGAAGTCGACGCAATACTTCGACGAAGCAAAAAGAAAGAGACTGAAATAGATCTCGTCTACCTTATACGTGTTTGGATTCGAGAACGCACTAGTCTCTTGGCTGTCTCTCGCTTAGCGCCGTGCCACCCCTGATATCTATGGAACTTTCCTTTCACCAGACTAGTGTGGGAGTGGAGTCGAGTGTGGTTACAGTCCAGTACTCTCGTGACCTACACTAACCTCGGTGTCAAGGACATAGGGGTGCTGCAGGTTTAGAAATCCTGCCAATTCTTCAACACGCCGACCCATGAATGGAAAAATACACCGTGGGCATATTTAGCAAGATTTCGGAGTGGATAAGCTGCAAGCGTGTAGAATTGGAAGTACATGAAGTACTGATTCAGGGACTGATGGTCGGCAGCATTCGAGCTGAGTGGATACTCGGGCCTCACATCAAGGAGTAACCGCGCTCATGCTGTTATCTTAGACAAGTTCGCTCAGCGGCTGGCCCCACGGTATGATCGGACTGTCGGACAATGCTGACTCCGCGGCGGTTTGCCTTCTCGCGTGGTCGCGTTTGCAGTCAGCTTTTCACACACTGGCACGCAGGCAGAAAGGGCTACAGGACAGGACTATCTCACTCATCATTGAAGAGACGCATAGCTACTAGCTTAACAGCGCAGAGGCACTGTGTTTCGCGCGAGTGTGCAAGCCGTGTGCCTATTTGCGCTCCGCATGCTCCTATAAAGCTAATGACAGAACAAAAATTCGTGAGCGCAGCGCGTCATGTAGAGCGCCGCGGCCATAACAAAACAGATCATCGATCTCTATGATACCCTCCACCTCTTCACAGTAAATCGAGTGGCGGTGGGCACTGTGTTCGGTAATAGTTGCACGCCACTTCTGAGCTCTTTTCGGGATAGTACCACTACTTCTACTAATCACTTTGGTCACTGCGCCAAATGTGAATTGCATGTGACTACCCTGCACCTGATCAGGCCCCGAAGGTGAGGTGCAACTGGTGCCGAAACTCAACATTAAGGGCTGGATAGGAGCGTAATGGAACAATCGATTGGTAAAAGTGATCCCGCTAGTCATATCCTATGTATTCTCTACTTTCCTATTCACTGAACTACACGTAAAGACACATACACTAACACAAACACACGAATAATAGTAAGAATGACCTAAAGACGTCGACAACCCATAGGTCTCACTAGCTGGATTAAATGCACTGCTCTGCCGAAATGGTTTCTATCAAGACCCATGTAGTAAGCCTACTCTTCACAGCTTGTCGAGCTCGCGTCGCACCAGTTCGTCGCGATGACGGAGCTGTCATTGGTGTACCTAAAATTGCCTTCCAGGACTTGTTCCAACCGTCATCATAACCCTCCTCTTTTTACGTTTCATCTCTCTAACAACTGTGACTGACTCAGTCGTAGGACTTTACACCTGCACTCCTGGCGGAGACCTGGGGGTCCAGGTATTTGCCTCCTTGACAGAGGAGAGTCTGTGGTCTGCCACTTTGGGATACCATGTTGAACTAAAGACCGCGGTTGTATAGTGGAGTGCGACGGTACTACCCGAGATGACTTACATTTAACCAATGGCACCATTGTCGGCCGATCCGATTGTCCATTTCAATAGTCGTTTATGCGTCCATAATGTACGCGATCTTGACGTAGAGCTATGGGTGAGAGCGTTGCCTTAGCGTACGTGACGCACAGGTTCCTCGTATTACACCAAATTCGATAGCTTTCCTCCATAGTACAATATAAAGACTTTTGTGGCGCTCTTAGATAAGGCTACGTCAGTATGGACTGGAAAAGTGACTGTATATCACGCAAGTTCCAAACCCTAGGGTAAGTAGGGTCAATCACAGGAGTGGGATGAGTATGTTGGCTGGTTCGTAATAAGAAGTGTGGACAAACCACAAGGGGCCTATACTGGAAGCTATAGGTGGAGTTGGTGAGGGATATTGATTACGAGGGACTATGAAGATTATACGAAGGAAAGTCGTAGCTATATGCTTCAGAGTCCTCGACCAGATCTAATCAGATCTAGTAATAACTGATGCGATTGGTATGTCTGAGTAAGCATACCAGACATACTAATTCTACCGAGCCTTTACTAGTTCTGGTTACTTCCCTCCTGATCGAGTAAAATCTGGTATGGTTGGTATGGATGAGTCATCACACCAGACATACCGAATGTTCCCTGGTCTAGCCAAATCTGATCAGTCCTCGCGATTCCTGTTTGTCGAGTTTGCTCGGCCAACGTGGGGAAACTCAAGATGAGACACCGATATTTAGTGTAGCACATTCCTTCTTGATTTGTACTCCTTAAATATTTAACAACCTACATCTTACTAGTATCAGAATGGCCATTAAAGCGTCTAGTTCACGAGTATAAAGTCAATTCTTATAGAAAAATGCGTGATGGTAGGTAAAATAAACGAAGTTACTATCTTTTCTACATTGTGAGACATCAAAAGTGCTAAGCATAAAATCTAGCACTTTTCTAAGCGGTAAGACGATAAGAATATGTGTTAAATTGATATTGTAATGATCGTAATATGACCCGATCACGAATTTGATAGTTGATTTACAGAAAACCATGTGGATTTGGAGTTATTCACGATCGAAGGCGATAGGTCAAATTTGTATGTCTCATCTTACTTTTCCGCAGGTTGCTCGGTGTGTCCGTTGGCACATGTTTGTCAGGTATGCCTGCTGTGACCGAAACATGGTCGTGACACTGTAGTGGACTTCATACAGCAATATATGTACGATACGTTGTATGCAAGAGCTTGATCCACGGTCTCGTGTGGATAAGGTATAACATCGCTGGCCAACTTGTTTGCCACTTACGTAGCTTGTCAAAAATATGCCGCTGCACGACGCTAACATGATCCCAATCACGGGACGTAATGTGGGAAGATGACTGCACCAGATTAATGCTACATCGGACATGTTATGCAGTAGCATACGTTCGGACTGGAGATAGTCAACCATCTCTGTTCTCCCATCTTTCCATTCCTTCTTCTATTCCTCTCATTCTTTCTTTCTTTCAT
>Ga0181467_100920_pt1 | contig 13874 bp, 22 predicted proteins | sample InSIn5gowninarea_2_FD_119079 | JGI IMG/M metagenome (GOLD analysis project Ga0181467, IMG submission 119079) | Clean room microbial communities from NASA Spacecraft Assembly Facility at Jet Propulsion Laboratory, Pasadena, California, USA -... ... | reverse complement strand
CTACCTGGTCAAGTGCGAATGGACAATGGACTTTATTCGCGATACCTAATCCGGCCTGGCGTCTGTCACGAAGCATTTTGGCGCGTTGGTCGCTTCACCCGCGATGCATGAAATCACTCCTCCGACTGCACATCCATGGGACTTTGGTGATAATGTGTCTCTGCATACTTCTCTTGCATTGCTATCATGAATAGATCCATACTATTTTGAGACTTTCTAACGACAAACCTACACACGTTCAGAGTCCTGGATTGTCAAACACCAAACTAGCCATCCATCGAGTCGGACCCTTCACATCATGCCGCGAAAGCGGACTCACGACGAGATGGTGGCCCCCGAGCCACCAACTGAAGTTCGTGAAGACTCACTTACATACAAGCTAAGAAACATGTGGGAATTTGCCAACGTGTATGAGTATATTTGCATCTTTGGCAAGGCTGTCAAAGTCGACAAATTGGACATCGAGGTATGTTAGCTACATCCATTATCTTCATTCTGTTTCAGCCGTATGTCTCGGCGGAGTGTTTTCAACAGGTGGACTTGCTAACCAGGATGTTCTAGGATTTTGAGGCCGAGTGTGTGAACCCTTCACCCAGCCTGAAATTGGAAGAAATTGGTCTGCAATTGCTCAAGTTTGTCTCATCGCATCGAGACCTCGAGTACGTTCACGTAGTTGTGGATTACCATTTGATGCTGACTGAATGTAGCTTGGATAACTGGGATGAATACGTTCGCCGTCAATATCGATCCAAAATGCCTGACCTACCTCATCCATATGGCGACGAAGACGAACCCAAGAAATTTCGCAGTATGAACATTTATGTCAAGATGAGGATATTGCAGCAGCTTACAGTATGGACGTTCTGGAATCAGGATCGCATAAGACAAGCCATGCCAGAACAAAGAGATACTGAGCAATACGATGAATGGGTCAGTTCTCCATTTGTCCAATGCTGGTCTTCATACTGACTGCATAGATCATGCATCCTTACGGCTGGGACCGCGAAGATCGAGAGTACTTCTTATTGAGTGGTGTAAGACTGTATCGACGCACAGCTCCACCTATCCCTGAACCCGAACCACTACGCAAACCGAAAGGCAAATATGGTTCCAAGAAGGCCCAAGCACAGCGAAGACGGGAACGAACGTCCAAGCGAAGGAAGGTGACCGAATCACCAGACCCTGATACTGAGGTGAATGATGCCGACGAAACTGTCAATGAAACACAGCTGGATGGAGAGACTTCTGCGCGAAACCCGTTCGACGAGGTCGACCCGTTGAGGGCGGACACCTTGGGCGGTTATAAGTGGGAGTGTATGGCATGCTCTCTCGACGAGTACAACGCCTTCACCGCTTCCATGCAAAAGTCTAAAGACGACAATGAGAAGAATCTACGGGCACGAATCGAGGACGAAGTTATCTCTGAGCTCCATGCGCAGGAAGAGCGAAGACAGAGAAGGATCGAGGCCCGCCAGAAAGAGCTCGCTATGCAGAGCAAAATTCTTGGAGCTAAACGATCTGGAAGGCTTGCTGCCAAACAAGACAGAGAACGTGAGGAGGCTGAAGCTGCTGAAGCTGAGAAGCAACGACAATCTTTACTCGCAGCTGCCCGGAGAGAAGAAGAGAGACAGAATCAGATGGACAACGACAGACGATCTCGAATGATGACACGAGAACAGCGCATCAGAGAGCGTGAAATGAAGCGTGTCCTCGTGGAAGACCAGCTAGCCCGAGATGCAGAAGCACAAAAGAGAATTGAAGAAGGTGATGTCCGAGGTTCTCGACACCTCAAAGAGCGAATCGAGAAGAACAAGAAGGAGCTCGAAGAGTTCGATGAAGATGAATGGTCTTTCGACTGCTCTGGTTGTGGTCAGCACGGAAAGAACTTTGATGATGGAGAGCACAGCATTGCGTGTGAGCGATGTAATGTATGGCAACATAGCAAGTGCTTGGGATTCTCCAAATCTGCTGCTGAGAGAGATGATTTCCACTTCATCTGCCAGGACTGTCGAACGAGGGAAGAGGAAGCCAACCGACCGAAGATATCATTGAAGTTTAAGGTTGGACAATCATCTTCACCACTCCAGCCAAGGTCTTCCCCACCACAAGAAGATGGACCAAGATCGACGTTTGCTGGCGTTCAAGTGCCATCCGCTAATGGCACGTCCCGTACATCTGTGTCAGGGTCTGTGGTCGATGGTCAATTCTATCCAGCTCCGGAGCTATCACGGACAGCACCAACACCATATTATCACTATCAACCAGCGGGTACGATGTCTCAACCATCTATGCCTCTGTATGCTGCCAAGAACTTTGATCGACCAAATGTTTACGCGGATGAAGCTTTGCAATGGAATCACAACACAACCAATGGAAACCATCCTCACGCAGGTCGATCTCATAGTCCGCATGCCCAGGACTCTACGTATCAGCAAATTCCCCATCATTCACAGAGCATGCAGCATGTTCAACTACCACAACCTGGAACGTCAATTAACCAACCAGCTTCTCAGCCAGTTCTACAACCAGTACCAAGTCAATCAAGTACACCTCGCCCTATCTCCAGCCATTCACAGACAAATGGCTTCTCTCCTCCCTTCCGCCAGCGTGTGCCATCGCCTATCATAAACCGACCAACAATGTCGCCAACACAGGGTAATCCAGATGTTGGTCCTATAGCTGGTGTGCCAGGAAGCTCGCCCCTGAACCAACATGCGTCGCTAGCTACACCTCATACCAATAGTCACTCCACCACAAATGGCTCTACCCATCCAAATGCTACAATTCCACAAAGCACGCCAAATCAACACTCGTTCTCACCAAACTCGTCATTCTATGCCAGTCAACCAACACAACCAATTTCCGGTCTCTCACCCACAAAACAACGAACTTCACCATCACCACTTCCACAGCCCTCCACTATCCCGAAAAAGGCGAATAACTACGCAACTCCGTCATCGAGCTTTAATGGACCTTCAGCACGCTCGTTTTCTGGCACTCCAATATTTCCACCTGCTGAAAACCTTGCTCCAAGCCCACAACAATTGAATCGAGAGCCTGTACCAACACCAAGCAAGCAGAGTCCCCCTGTAGTAAGTGTTGAAAACGGTCAAGTGCACCCAAACAATGAGATAGCAGCAGGGAGAGAGAAAGTCGCAAGAGAGGAAGCTGCTAGACAAGCACAAGACGATGGTGCAACGGAAGGAACGGTACAGTAGTACTGTTCTTGGGTTACTAAACGGTATCCTAATGATTATAATGAAGGAAATGAAAGATTATGTGGAGGTACCATCACAACGAATTGGACACTTGTTCTGGGAACTTGGCCAGAAGAAATTATTGCTATATTTGCATAACGGTTGATGTTTGCGGCTGGGTGGGCAGGTATTAGCATGGTTTATTTTATACAAATGGGTGAGGGTTTCTGGTTATTGTTTTTGTTTAGCATGGGCAATAGGTAGGATGCATGTGGTATAGCATGGTATGGTTTGCACGATTGCGATGATTATCACAGCATGCATAATAGATCGGAAACATGGCAGAGGTGTTACCTCTAGATAGATGAGCAGCATTGCTAGAATGAAGTAGAAAGGGGACCAGGTGTCCTCTTATAAGTTCTCACCTTTAATCACATCAACTGCGTACTTCTGAATCAACATCATATGCTGGGTTGTACAGCATTATATTCCGAGTCCCCAAGGGAAAGGAATCATACTTTAACGTTGAGTAGCAGCCAACCCCTCTCCTTCATTGTGCGACTCGCAGGTGGCGGCAGTATACATTGCATGCGAATTTGCACACACTTCCCATGATCAATGCATATCATTCCATTATGCCACGTTCTAACGTCAGTCGTGTACGGTCTGACTTCATGGATCCAATACTGTAAGCTCAGCCACAAAGATTGTTATCATTCATTAATCAGTGTTCATCATTTCCATGACTTCACCGATGATAGGTAAAGGTATGTATGCCATCCTTATCCTCGAACCACAACTGTAATTACTGCACTCTCTTTGCAAGGACATCGATGAAGTAGTGGCTAGCCACTCACAGCCACGACTCTGTGTTCGTGCCTCAGTAACCGGCCCACTGATACCTCCACTTCACACCTACACACCGAGCAGGTGTAAAACAGCATGCCGTCCGCCATAGCTCGAGAACCTGATCGAGGTATGCGAATCTCAAACCTCATCCTTATCTCCACCATCTTCATCCGCATCCATGTCCTCTTCACTCTTAACCACCATTTCGTGTCCCTCCTCCCCGTCGTTTCCATTCTCGTTCTCGTCCTCATCCACATTCTCACTTTCCTCCTTAGCTTCAGCTTTAGCCTTGCCACCTTTCTTGCCCGGCGTACCTTTCTTTTCCTTCCCACCAACACCACCCGTAGCATCATTAGCATCGTTAGCATTACCATTGGCAGTCTTCTTCCCTCCTTTCTTCGCAATCTTCTTAATCGCACTCCCATCATCGTTGCCAGAACCACCAGAAATCGCATTGTCATCCTTAGCGTTGACCTTTCGTTTTCGAGGCGTACTAACAGGTTTAGTAGACGTAGAAGTGGGAGTACTGAGGTCGGGAACGGGTTCACCGGCACGAATGCGTGTTAGGTCGGCGCGGACTTTTGGGAGTTGGTGGGTTATCGCTTTTGCTGTGTATGCTGCATTGCCACAAGCGGTTGTTGTTAGTGGGCTGTGCGAGGGGAGTGGGAAATAGAGGAGTGGAATGGGAGCTTACATTCACCCATGTTTGCCATTGCTTTGGCGATTTTGTCTGCTGAGAAGGTGGTGTTGGCTTCTGTTGCGATTGCTAGCATGCTCAGGAGCAACTGCGAGAGTTTTTCGTTAGTACATTGAGTGATTTGTTGAGTGGCGGTGCCGGGTAGGATATGTGATGAAGAGGGAGAGAGAAGCAGGGAGAGAGGAGGGGAGAGGAGAGGATAGACGTACCTTTCGTTGAGTTTCTGGGTTTGACCAGCCTGACTTAGCTTCTGGAGCCATTTCGAATAGAAGTTATGAGGTGTTGACTATGAGAGAGGTGTGTTGATGGGCAGGAAAGTGGAAGAGTGTAAGTCTTTCGATGTTTTCAGAAAAGATCGAGGAGACGAAGATCGAATCGATGAATGTGGGAGATGGGAAGGTAGAAAAGAGGTAGCAGAGGTGGCTGGGTATCAGGCTATAATGTTTGGGAGGGACGTGGGCTGGGTGGAGTCCGGTGTGAAAAGAGTGGCTGTGAAGTGAAGGTTATTCATGTGGAAACGAGCAGGCTGATGGGTGAAATTTCTTTGTGACATGTGATGAGTTGACGCTGGAGGCCACGGGGAAAAGATCATACATGTCTGTCCCTAGCTGAATGTTTTGATCTCGAATTTTGATCTCACTTGAGACTCAGTTGTAGAAGGGTATGGACGTACCTTGGCTATGCCAAGTAGACCACCATTCCATCGAGCAGATACACTGCCTGTATGGTGATTTCTCACCTGTCCATGCACTGACTATGCTGAAACTCCTTCCATCCATACTTGATTTTCATCACGAAATCCTAGAGTGATCCCCCGAGGCTCCGGCAGTACCAATCTCACCTTTCCCCCACCCTTCACTTCCCCATCTACAACCACGCCAAAAAAGCATTCCCTCCCAAAAACAATCCCACTCCCAGCTTCAACCCAAATCCAAAAAGAAAAAAAACTCAATCAAACAACCCTTCCTCCTGAGAAAAGATGCCTTCTTCAAGTAATGCGCTACAGCTTCATCTATAAATTCTTTTCATTTTCAATTTCTTTTGTAATGGTGAACTTGACTTTAATCATTATCTTACATTTTTGGGGGGCGGATAACTCATCGTCCAACCGTTACATTAGATCGCCCTTCAAACGGGTAGCAAGCTTTGCGTGTGGCTCTTTTTGGGTCGATGGTTGAAGGATTGGGTATATGACCAGTCCTTCACGCGGTTGGTGGTAGGGGTTGGGTTCAGTTTTTGGTTGGACTTCGTGCTTCACGTGTTGTTCCATCGTTTCCAACGAAGTCATGCTAATTTTTCGTTCGTAGGGCTTCACCCAAGTCTTTATTTGTTCAGTAGTACTGGTTGTGTGCTTCACTTCGTAGCCGGACATTTCAATGCGTGCTGAGATATGGGTGGTGGAAGGGCTTCAGCTTTTCGGCTTGGTTGGTATTCGTCCTTTCAACTTTACATTTTGCCACCACTTGCAATCCTCTCTATCACGCAATGATTGTAGCAGTATTGGTAAAATGCCGCTCGGCATCAAATCGAATGGTTGAGGGTTTTCAGATTATTGTTCGACACGAAAATTGTGCAACATATTCATTCTCATTCCTCAGTCTTCACCATCCCACTCCTTACTGTCGACCTAAACTACCCAGATCTAACGGCACCGTGCTTACTCGCCCAGCTCTGTATCGCTTGGGTACCCCAGTAAACTGCCGTGGTGGTGGCAAAGCCGTCTCATCTTGAAATTTCCACCTACTATCATCAATTCTCAAATGCCCACCACCCCCGTCCAGACCTCCGCTTCCATTGGTCAATGTGTAGGAGCTTGGAGCGGTCAATGTATAAGAGCTTGCTGCTACATATGACCTGCTATTACCTGCTGAGGGAGACGGACCTGGTCGTTCGTAAGGTGAATGTTGAAGCTGTGAGGTAGGCGAGGATGGAGAAGGTGAAGGTGGACCACCTAGACTTATGCCAGACCTGCCAAATGCGTGAGCAGCAGCCGCTTGGGCAACATTTGAAGTGGAGTTCGTCGAGGGCGGAGGCGGTGGAGGTGGAGGTGGAGGTGGAGGTGGAGCTATAGCACGTGATGGTGCTGAAACTTGTGGTGCGGGTGGAGGAGGTGGTGGCGCCGCGAACATGGGCGGTGCTGGGCTTGTGGATGTCGGTGGAGGTGGAGGAGGAGGCGGAGGCGGTATTGATGGTGTACTCGCAGTGGGTGGTAGCGGCGGAGCTGAAGGTGGTGCTGGAGATGGGCTACTTATGGATGGTGGAAGCGGAGGTGGTGCAGGAGGTTGTCCACTGAACTTTCTTCCTGCTGGTGGAGGTGGAGGTGGCTTTCCTAATGCTATAGCGCTGAAAGCTGGTTTCGGCGCCGGTCTTGGAGGTGGTTTTTTGGCTAGTGGACTCGGTATTGCTGGTGCTGAATCAATCGAGTGCGGTGTTGGCCTAAGAGCATTGAATCTCGGTATTGAAGGAGCTAATGCGCTCGGCGGTGGTGGTGCTGCTGAGGGAGGTGGAGGTCTTGGTGCTGAAGGTCGACTCGTTTCTGAATCTGAGTAGGAAGTCTGCTCCCCATCTGCACCTGTGTTGACACCTCCTCTCGTCTTCTTTAGCTTGGGCATACCACCTGCAAAGAGTCCTCCTAATTGTGGTGCTGACTCGATTGTGCTGGATGAACCTCCACCTCCTCCCGTGTCACTATTGCTTCGATTTCTGTTCCCACCTGGTACTGGTGGTGCAAGTCCTGTAGGTGGTCGCATTCCAGGTACTGGAGGTGCTCCACTAATAGGTCCTGCTCCTGAATCTGCTTTCTTATTATCTATTAGAGGTGAAGATCTGTCGTTCGTGACAGTCGATTTTAGTCTTGCTCCTTTGCTAATATCGGATAGCAGCGCGCCCTATTCAACCATGTCAGCCTCATTGTCAACCACTTTTACATCGCGTAGCCATGCTCGATGAGATCTGTTTCGGGAAACGTACTCGGCCTTGAACAGCCGACGCTGGTGGTCTTGCTGGCAGAGCACCACCCCCAGGCATCGGCGGTGGTGGAGGAGGTCCTCCGAACCCTGGCATTGGGGGAGGTGGTGGTGGAGGCGGTGGTGGTGCACTCATATTCGTGTTTGTTCCTCGTTTCAAGTATAGAATGTAAGTCGTTTGGTCTTTTTGTGTTGCGATTTCTGTAGGTGGCTTGCGCTGCTTCCGCGAGTAGGTAGTATCGTTGTTCGGTAAGAGGTATTAACAGTCCTGTATATGCCTGCATATGCGGAGGGTGCAGTTGTGGTGTGTATACGGAGTACATTCCACCTATTTAAAACCATCACTTAATGTTAGCCGCAGTCGTCATTCTGGTCGGCGGAGCTAGGCGTAAGTGTTCTTGGGATGATCGGCTCCTGAGGCCCCACAGTCAGAGGTGTTGTTACAAACAATCACGGGGGTATAGTACATTACAATAAGCTCACTGAGGCAAACGTTGTATAATGTAAACGAACCAAATTTATTTCATTGCTGACCGCCCCTAGTCTGTTCGAGTAACACAGACTGGAAGCGCCAGATCATCAAATCAATCCATTTTGAAAGACTATGGAACAACTCCCTCCCAAGCTGACCCATGATTGCAGTTTGCACATCCATTCTTCCAAAAACAAGTCATTTCTTTTTTGCACGAGCATGATGAGAGGCTGGCTGTGGCATCATTGCGATACCCCTATGCCACCACAAGAGCATTCAAAGACTTTCAAACAGATTCTTCAGGTCGAATAAATCATTGGTCACAGGCGCCTGGCCTCGGCTTTTACTGTTCGGTCATGATCGATCAGACATCTTTCCATTCTTCTTTGTGGTGTGAATCTAGTTGTGACCAGCCTTCCGCAGAGAGTTGCTGAGCCATTCAAGACCTTCGTAAAGACCATCACCGGAAGTAGCGCATGTAGATTGAATGTACTAAAATCTGTCAGGAACTGTCAAAAGCAGGCGGCTGTAATCGGCTACTTACCCATGCTCTTTGCCGAAGGGAGTGCAGACCAAGCTTGTCGGTAATCTCGGCAGCGTTCATTGCGTTCTAACAAAATGTCAGCGTGATCTCTCATTCGTACCAATTGAAATCATACCGGAAGATCCTGCTTGTTAGCGAAGACCAAGAGAAGAGCATCACGAAGTTCATCTTCGTTCAACATGCGCTGCAGCTCCTCCCGGGCTTCGACCACACGATCTCTATCGTTGGAGTCGACAACGAAAATGATACCCTGTGTGTTTTGAAAGTAGTGTCGCCAGAGAGGTCGGATCTTGTCCTGACCACCAACATCCCACACTGTGAACTGGATGTTCTTGTATTCGACAGTCTCGACATTGAAACCTGATGCATGTTAATTCTTACTCATTCGAATCGATCGCAAATTCGTACCAATAGTCGGGATAGTAGTACTGTATTCAGGTTAGCCATATTGATCGAAAACAAGTGTGCTAGACATACACAATCTCACCAAGCTTAAGCTTGTATAGAATGGTGGTCTTTCCGGCAGCGTCAAGACCGACCATCAAAATTCGCATTTCCTTCTTTCCCCATAGTCGATCGAAGAGTTTCGAGAATGTGAGACCCATGTTGGCGGTGCTTTATTGAGACTGTTCGTTGTGGTCGTGGTAGTTTTGTGGTTGTGTGTAAGAAGCGGTCTGGGAGGAAGCTGTCAGCACAATAGTTCAATTGTTCGAACTGCGCTTGATGCTGAAGAACTATGTAAGTGACGAATAGGCTTCGCAGAGACTTGTTTGCCGTTTTATAGACTCTTGATCGTGTGCCTGAAGTGATATTGTGTGGCCACTTTGTCCTTGAGTAGGGGCAGGGCCAGGCAGATGAAATAAAATCGTTGCTTACCGGACTTGATCGACGACCGATGTGCGTTGGGAGGTGTGAATGAGGGTCGGCGTACAGGCCCCGAAGGATACAAAGGATACTGCTGTCTTTGCTAGGGGTAACGAAAGTGGATTCGTGATCGAGGATCAAAGATGGGCAGTGACGAGAGAACTTGAAAGTCGTTCGTTCCGGACAACATGCGCGAGCGCAGCTTGGCGGGCAATCCCCAGCCAAATTTCGCCTCTTATCTCCAGGGTCAGTAAAGCATTTTATTCTACCCACTATCGCTACTGTTTATCGAAAGAATCAACCATTTCACCTTGCAAGGTCAGTAGAGGATGTTGACGACTCTTCCACATGTAGGTCTATGTAACGTGGGTGATGGTGAAAGACCACTGCAGCACAATGATGCCTTTCAGTGCACCATAATAGTTTCAGCATTGTGTGGCCTGGAATTGATCACAAATCCTCAGTTTTCGACAGTCATGGCTGGTGTTCTAGGTGGCACTCAAGTTCTTGCTATCCTTCCACTATAAAATCTTTACGCATGTCAACACACATAACGCTGTCATCGTCGTCCCCTCCTCTATCGGCATCTATTATCACCACGAAACCAAGTCTCACACGTCCACAACCCGGTCGTGACCTTGCAAAGCCGTGGTCTGATAACGAGCGTTGCTCAAGCCTTGTGCCCTGGCGTTCTTTTTATCCATTTTATGCTGGCTCTATTGATTCTTTCTTGCAGTTTGTTACCCACATAAGGAGGCATCAAACCATAGGGCTATCATCCAATATGTACCAAGACTCCCTGTGTTGCACTTCTACTCAATCCCGACCTCGTGAGAGTTCGGCTTTTGGACTTGTGCTGCCTCAGAAGCGTTGATGACAACCATGAATGCCAACACTTGTGTATCTGGCTCAATGTTTACCATTCCAGCATCCTTGGCAATTTTGAGACTGACGTCTGCTTTAGGCAGCTCTATCGATATTGAATGTTGCACGTGAGTAGACTGAGGACGATTGACTCAGAATCTAGATAGGTGGTCCATCTAGTTCTGGTGTTTGGAATCAGACGATGTTGGATATGACTGAAGGGATTTAAGACGAGCGTTTCAAAAGGGCACCGATTGTGCTTCGAGAAGATCTTCGTCACCTGTCTTAGTTAAACGATACAATCGTAGGTATGTTAATCAATGCTTCTAGGCATCAAGCTCGGATGAAAGAAGACTTCGAAGACTTGGTGATGCTGCATCTCGGGATGCCTCAAACTCATCCACATCAATAAAATACGAGCCGTTGGTTATGCTAGTAGGGAGTGCTTTACTAACGCATGTTCTTGCATAGCACGGCCAACTGTACTTCGCGTTGTACAGAATTGAAGAATGCAAAGATAGGAATTCATTCCTGACGTTCGAGTCAATCTTGCCTCGTTTTGGATGAATACTATCATCATATGTGACCTGAGCCCTGTGCACAATCAAGGATGCAAAGCATCAACGAGGACGATTGACCAAACGACAGAAACACTCCAACACCTGTAGTCGGTGTTTTGCATGCCCAACTTGAAGATGCACATTTTGTACCTGTGATGCATAATATTACTTACAACCAAAAACAGACTAGTGAAGATCTTGGCAACCTTCCGCCCACATATCTCCGCCACATCGTTCAGGACCGCACTTTTTCTTTCCTCACAACCACGTTACAGCGTATAGCCTCACCAAAAGAATTGTAAATATTTCTCTTGGAAGACTGACCCCATTATGTCGAAAATCTCAGTCGGTAGGTTGAATCGTTATGAAGAAATGGTACAACAGACTAATACTTGGATTAGCCGGTGTGCGCCAGAATGTGCAACAACTCCTCGATTACTCCTTGAACGAGAAGAAGCGAAATTTCCTCGAGACTGTCGAACTACAGATCGGCCTCAAGAACTATGACCCTCAACGTGATAAGCGTTTCTCGGGCACCATCAAACTCCCAACTGTTCCTCGCCCAGGAATGACCATCTGGTAAGAACGATCGCACCGCCACTACAAATTTCTGCGCAAGTACTACAAGAGGTGGAATAAGCTAACAATCTGTATAGCATTCTCGGTGACCAACACGACATCGATCGAGCCAAGCATCTTGGTGTTGACGCCATGTCCGCCGATGACTTGAAGAAGCTCAACAAGAACAAGAAATTGATCAAGAAGCTCGCACGCAAGTACGATGCCTTTGTTTCGTCCGATGCTCTCATCAAGCAAATTCCTCGTCTCCTCGGTCCCGGTCTATCCAAGGCTGGCAAGTTCCCTACTCCAGTTTCTCACGCTGAGGATCTCAACAACAAGATCACTGAAGTCAAGAGCACCATCAAGTTCCAGTTGAAGAAGGTTCTGTGCATGGGTGTCGCTGTCGGCAACGTCGGCATGACTGAGGATGAGTTGATCTCGAACATCATGTTGGCCATCAACTACTTGGTCTCCCTGCTCAAGAAGGGTTGGCAAAACGTTGGTAGCTTGACCATCAAGGCCAGCATGTCTCCTCCTAAGAGATTGTACTAGTTTTGATCGTGGCTACCCTGATTTAGCGTCGCATAGCGTCGAAATGCTGATGGTATCGAACGATAGTGGAAGCAATCCTCCCGGAAGGGTTAAACCGAGCACAGGCTATCCACTGCTCAATTTATGACCCGGTGCTAGAATAGCTGGCAATGAGAATTACCATGACCTTTGACACTTGACCGTGTATTCAACTCGAAGCGTTCTTGTTACTGTCACAAACCGCAGCTCAGTAGACGTTGTATGCTGCTTTCCCACCGAGACTCTCTAAATTGATTGGACATGCACACTGGTGATAGAAGTATGACCTGCCTTGCAGATTCTTGTACTCCACGAATTTTAGGGTTAGGGCTGGAATGCATGTTCCAACCACGACCTCGATGAGGAAACCAGATACCTGATCATCGCAGCAGATACCGAGGACGCGCATTACTACCAAGATCACCATCGCGATGGCATCGCTAATCCCTCGAAGAGTACCATATGTGTGCAAAGCATGTCGCTCAACTGGTTCTTCTAGAGTTGCGTTTAGAGCATTCACCACCACGATCGAAAGACCTACCTCATTACGACAGCAGCTCGATGAGCGCAATTCAAATATCGCCAGTGGAAAGAACGTCAGAGACGCGAAACGAACCATTCAACAGAGAACGCAAAAGGCCACGTCGGCGAACGCAACCTCATCACAATCCGTCCCAGACATACCGCCAAAGACTGCAGTAGTTTCTTCTATAATACGCGATCCTCGCAACGCCTTACGAGAAATACAGAACAACGCCTTGGACCTTCTTGCTTCAGACCGAATACCACAAAATGCTGCCGTTCAAGACCTGTTCGCCCAAGCGCAGGCTCTCGCAGCAACTTTAGTCCAAACACAACCGACGGAGTCGGAGCAGCAACAACCCTCATCAGAAACAGAATCCAAACCCTCTCTTCTCTCCGACTTAGCAGAATCATCTCAGCGAAACATCTCAGCCGCAAGTCTTACCCCAAATGACCGCCAATCCATTGCTCTCGACCTCGTCAAAACCCTCTACACCCTCTGCGAAGACCCTAAGCTCCACCTCTCTCTCCCTCTCCTCGTATCCTACGTTGTAACAGCGGTGAACCTCTCGCTCCCGCAATACCTCCCCAAGATCTTTCACTTATACGCACATAAACCCATACCACGCATTGGCTCCTACCCCATAAAATACTTCAACCCATGGTCGCGCGCGCCGAAATACGCCATACCAACACAACTAGTGGACATAGCAATGCAAAGCGCAATAGCAGCAAAAGACATGCCCCTATGCATCAGCATAATCGACACCACAGTCGGCACAGCAGCACACCACTCCGCCAGATTCGTCCGGAAAGCCGCCCTACCGCTCCTCGGCGCCTCATCGGTTATCCCCCTCACCTACGCAGCCGCAACGTCCGCCGCAGCATCACAGTTATCCTGGGACCCTGACACGTTCTTCTGGATGTGCATGTCTGGAGCTACCGCGTACGTGGGCACCATGGGCACGCTGTTGTTCATTACGATGACGACGTGGAATGATCATCATAAGCGTGTGAGGTGGGTGCCTGGCACACCGTTCACGAAACGGTGGTTTGGCGAGGACGAGAGAGCATGGTTTGATCACATGGCGCAGGAGTGGGGGTATAAGGATGAGGGGAGGTGGGGAGAGGAGACGGGGGAGGAGTGGGAGGCTCTTAGGGAGGTGCTCGGAACGAGGTACATGGAGGTCGAGAGCAATGGATTGGCG
>Ga0181467_100785_pt1 | contig 13939 bp, 16 predicted proteins | sample InSIn5gowninarea_2_FD_119079 | JGI IMG/M metagenome (GOLD analysis project Ga0181467, IMG submission 119079) | Clean room microbial communities from NASA Spacecraft Assembly Facility at Jet Propulsion Laboratory, Pasadena, California, USA -... ... | reverse complement strand
TCTGCAACTTGAAGGGGTACAGCTCACTGAACATGTCCGGCAGTTTGCTCATCCTGGTGTAACGTTAGCTCAAGATCCTCCGCTCAAGACTTCAGATGACGCGTACTTGGTGAAAGTTGAATTTGTCGAAGAAAGTGGAGGGCTCATAGTCGTCAGCCAACTGGTACGGTGCTACAGCAGGTGCACCATTGCCGGCGTAAAAGGTCCCTCCTGGCACAGACTGCGCAGACACCACCGACACGATAGATAGCGCGCTAACGATGCTCGTCCTCGAAAAGAGCGGCGAGGACCGCATGGTGATGTACAGAGAGTGTCAGTATCGGAGGTTGCAGAAACAACATCCTCTCACAATATTCTTGATCAGTCACAATGTATGAGAGATCCAAACTCGTGCTTGCGAATGCCGGACCGCCACAGGACGCGTTGTTACTCAGCTCGCATTCCTCGCTCGGCCCAGGAGACGGGACTGATATACATGGGGAACTGTTCTACATTCCCAGAAGCTTTTCGGAAGATTTGCTTCCACGGCACCGGGCCTGACCATGTCAATGAACGGCTCCTGGCACGTTCTGGAGTCAGATGGCTTCCGAACAAAGCCTGCTGTCCAGCAGGCGGCGCAGGTCGTTCAGCCATCACCGCGCCGCTTCGCTCTTCGACCAACACGGCCTTTGTGCGCATGCAGTGCGACGTGACTGGCTCCTCAGCGTCTTCGTGCGGTATGTATACAAGTGCCAAAGCTAATTCGGCATGAAAGCACCCGATGGTGTAGTAGGATGGTGAAGAGAGTGTGCCGAGCTGAGGTCGTAGAAGATGCAAAGCCAACTTCTGCCTGGGACGGCACTTGCCGATATTTAGAGCTCGTTCACAATCACGCGGGAGGTCACAGTGCGGTTACAGCCTTGCAATGAGATGCAGGCACGCTGGAGAGTATGCTTGAGCGGCGCTGCCAACGTCAACGCGAGGGCCCCGAGACGCAGATCATGACGCTAGAACAGCATACAACCATACACAAAGCATAACCCTACGAGAAATACATCCTCAGAGCTTCCTTCCTCCCCCAATCATTGCCGCTCTTCATATTCCTGTCGCTTACATCAGGGGTACTCAAAAACGGCCACAGTCTGACAAAACCCATTCCCATTCGCCGCTTCAGGCACAATCGCCACTTGATCCACCTCCACCATATTGGTCGCCGCCTTCGTACTAAGCGCATACAGATAAATAGCTTCACTCTGTTCCACGCTCACCATATACTGCTGGCATGACTCGGTGAGCAGGCAACCCTGATCGTAGTTGTTGAAGAAAGAGTACAGCCCGGCGCCATAGTTGAAGATGTAGGTGCTGTTGAAGATGCGCAGGCCGAAGGTCTTGTAACAGGTGGCGACGAAGCATTCGCTGAATGTGGGGTCGGAGTAGGCGGCGTTGGGGACGAAGGGGTCGAGGGAGTTGGGGTTGTCTTGCATGTAGCTGAGGAGCGATATCGTTAGTATTCATACGTCGCGCTGCAGCAGCCCTGGTGGGGGCGTTAGGATGGGTAGTACTCACGCAGTCTCGCTCTGAATGATACCCATGTAGATCTCCTTCGCGTTCGCGATCTGATAGTTGTACAACACACTATGCTCGAACGACGTGCCATACATCCACACCGGACCCTGGCTCTCAATAAGGACACCACGCCCATTGTAGATATCAATCTGGTTGTGATCCGGCAAGTCGAGCTCGTGATCAGACACCCAACCCCAGTTGTTCGACATGATCAGGGAGCCCGAACGCGTGATATGCAGCATCATAAAAGCGCCAATGCATTTCGGGTTGGCTGTGTGTGCAACGGTCGGGGTCTTAGTACAGTGGTCGGACTGCAAAAGCGTACCATTCGAGCCACCGACACGGAAATGGGTATCCCACATGCCGGTTGCCGTAGGCGAGGTGCCAGCCAGATTCCACTCCATCATGATGCAGCCGGGTGCCGATCCACGAGTTTCGAAAACAAACTCGACCATCTCCACAGTACCAGTATCGCCAGGGTTGCCCACTCTGAATCCTGGCTTGGGGTTATCGACGTCCGAGAAAGTCGGGCTCGAGCCATCGATCATGAAGAGTGGCCAGATTTCACCCTGCATCTTCACATTATTGGGCACCTGAATAGTGTCGCTGATGAGATAAGCACCATGATCAAAGTACGCAATCTGATCCGGTCCAATGCTATCCAGGAAGCTCTGCACGCACTGCGTATCATCCGTCAAACCATCTCCCACACATCCATAGTCGTACGAAGAAATGAAGCTCTCCACAGGCACACCTTCATACTGCGGCCGACTGCGTTCCCATATCGTCCCGGTAGGATCCATCAGACTGGCACTCTTCGGCGGCGGGTCGACGAGCTGTTGGATCCGAGAAAAGTTTGCCGTCGGCTCCCAGCAAGTCAAGTTGTGTATGGTCTCCTCTGCATCGAAAGCGGAGTATGCGGTCCCCTGCACGAAACTAGCGACACGACGATTGCCCGGTATGATGGCTGAGTTATTTGGGAACTGCACGGCTGGGTCGGTATTGATAAAGTTGACATTGTCAAGGACAAGTGTCCCAGCAGAGGTGGGCGTGCTGTTGGTTGAGAATGTGGTGATGATGCCATACTGGCAGTTGTTGAGCGTCGAGTCTTGCAGAATGATTGAGCCGGTGGCCGGAACCTCACCACCAGTTGACAGATCCATTCCGATACCGCAGTTATTCATGGTGATGCCTTTGTAATTGAAAACCCAGTTCCAGTTCTGGTAAATGGCGGTTGCGCAGTAGTTGAAGGTTAGGTTACGAACAGTAAATTGCTGGTTCCCCGAGAAGAAGCCGACACCGCCGCCATTGAAGATCAGGTCCTCCATAAACCCACCAGAGCCGTTGTCCATGAAGATACCTTGCTGTTGTGAACCGTCTCCGAGATAGCCAACTACCATATTGAAGACGATGTTTTGCAGACTAGTAGCTTGCGCGACCTGCCAATGAAGACAGTGGACCGCATGGGTTGTTGGGAGTTGTGTGATATCAAGCACAAAGTTGCGGATCTGCCGGTAGAAGTTGTTCTGGTTGGTGTACCAGCTGAAACCGTAGGGAAGGTATACATCCGAGTCGATTAAAGCTATGCCGAAGAAGTTCGGCGTGCCCATGATGGTCGGAAGGTTGTTCGCATCGCCCACAAACTGAGTGTAGTAGTACATAATCAGCGGTGTTGAAACCATGTATGTACCAGGCGGGAAGTAAACGATGGCAGGCGTCGTCGTTGAACTATCACATCCAAGACCACAGCGATTGCCATCCGCTGTCGCGTTATTGATTGCGTCTGTATCGTCCGTGACTCCGTCCCCCTTCGCGCCATAGTCTTTGACATTGCGCCAAAGAATGTACGAGGCGTTAGCGCCATAGGCGATCTTGCCCTGTCGCTTAATCTGGGAGTACCAATACGGCGCTCCAGAGCCATATCGCTTCTCGTGCAGGTGCGTTCCCGCCGGCGCTTCGGTCTCATCCAAGTTGTGAAAGCCGTGTATCTCTGGCTCGATTGTTTGTGTGTCCAGACTGTTGAGCTCCACGTTGAGCTCTAGAGGAGATAGGGTAGGAACTTGAAGGTCGGCTGCTCTGACCGCTAGAAGGAACGAGAAGAACGAGAGAAGAAGTACAGTTAGGCAGACGATCCTTGACAGGGGAGGCGCCATGGCGGTGAGAACCAAAGGAGTGGAGTGTGTGCTACTGCACTGTGAAGGGGCAGCAACGTTGAGTCGGTCGAAGAAAGTGGCGATAGAGACAGACAGCGACAATACTCGCACTCAGTCAGAAGAGCAGTTGCTCGAGATGCTCCGCCATCCCAGCCATGCTGCCCATCGACGCGTCTGCCAAGCTCATTTTGTTCGTTCGCCTGGAATGCGGACGGTACACTCGCATCCCTGCGCCCATGAAGCCCGCACCATTGAGCATGCAAGGAATCTAGGATGTGCAAACACACGATCCGGCATGCTGAACGAACTGGTCGTAACGGGAACGGCTAGACTCTTTCGAGCAATTGCTCTCGAGTCGTGAGTCTTGCCACCACAACGGTGCCCAGGCTAGCGGTCAGAATAACTGATTTGCTCCGGCTGTTATCCGGGTTTCAATGTGTCTGAAGGCTCACTCGACAGCCAACTGCTGGCGCTGAAGAGTGTGCGAAGTATGTTAACCCAAGAGACATGCATCCAGAAATGCAAAGAATTCTGGCCTTTTTGCGCAAGATGCAACATGCATACTCTTAGGTGTCGTCTGCAGAGCTTGCGCGATAGCGGGAGCGTGCTCCGCGAAAGGATTGAGTGATTGGGGAGGGCTTGAATCAGCTTCATGTCCCTTCGAAAGGCCTTTGCCGTAGAGGTGAACATCAAGTTGCCCCAGATTCGGTCAGGTGATAGTCGCACCACGGACTTCCCTGCCGTGCAGCCACGTCCAGGATGAACCCAATGAGTGACAATGGCAGCTCGCACAGCCCAGCGTTGCCAGACAGCAGGCATGACCCAGCAACCACCGGAACGCCAAAGGCGTCGTGAAAAGCCCACAACCAGGCACATCCCAAAACACTCACCCCCTCCCACCCCTACCAATCCCCAACCTCGCCTCCCTCTCCATCCTCACCCTCTGCGCCTGCGCCGCCTTCGCCGCCCTAGTCTGCTGCGCAGGAGTCAAATCCTGCTCAAGACTCGCGTCACCGTCTTCGACAGTGCTGTTGCTCGTGTCCTGCGAGACGGAGCCGTCCATCTGCTGTTCGCAGACGGCGTCACGCATCATCTTGCGCTGCTCGTAGGCGATGATGTCCTCGGTGGTGAGGGAGATCTTGGTTGGAGGGCGGGAGAGCATGATGAGTACGTAGTTGTTTGTTTGTGAGCAGAGACGGTTCTGGGTGATGATGTGATGACGTGATGCAAAGACGTGGTGGAGTGTGGGCGGCGGTGTTCGCGTTTCCAACTTTACTTGGGCGCGAGCTTCTTGTTGTCGTCGGCGATGCCTGAAGGGGATGGCAGCTTCGCTGAGGCCTTGGCAGGCGACTAAGGTAGAACACCTGGGACGGACGAATGCCGGCTAAACCATTACTTACCTACGGACCTCCTTCGCGGCCGCAACATTGGGGAGGAGGTACATCTGTGTATCATCAATCAGCACGATGCTGTACAAACGATCCTTGTCTGCATTGAGCTCAGCTGAGCGGCAGCTTCTGCGCCAGCAACGCCTCAGCAGCGGGCAATGCGTGCGCTGCTTTCATGCGTCGCTGAGACAGCATGCCGAAGGTGATGGCTCGGCAGGTTCAGGACAGCGCAATCAAGGCTCGGAGGAGGGCAATGACCAGGGCACGCCGTATAACAGTGCGTAACTTCTCGAACGCGCCTCAGGCCTATGCTAAACAATTCCTTCAGAGCCGCAACGAGGCCCAACCCGCCATCAACGCGCTGCTATGATCTCGGAAGAAGTCCGCATGCTGAACCGTGATACGCCCAACCTCGGACCATCCAAGCCACCGAATGATAGCGCCGACTTCGCAGCACCCCCAGCACCTACAGGTCCGGGTGCTCCGCCAGGACGGATGGGCGAGAATATGCCGCCGCAGAGGGAAGGGCCGCTTGCGCAGGGCATGGCGAGTCCGACCAGGAAATACACCAATGACGAGATGGGCGATATGCAAAAGGGCAACATGAATGTCAGGGGTGACAGCGCGGGGGATGTGCTTGGTGGGCAGACGAGAAGGGAGGAAGCTTCCGTAAGCATCAAACGAGCGCAGGACCCAGAAGAGGAAGACGAGGAAGAAGGTGAAGGCGAGGAAGAAGACGACACCGAAGTACCAGACATGATCACTCGCCGCTCCCGCCGCGCACGTAAAGCAGCGACACCCTCAGGATCATCCCTCCCACTGCCGGGCGTACCTTTCCAGCCATCAGAACTTGATGCCAAAGGACTGACATCATCCGGCTCAAACCACTCAACCATCGCCGCCAAAAGCTTTGAACAAACCATCAACGACCGCCTGAAACTCATCACGGAGCCCGGCCAAGATCCAGTGTACCGCAACGTCCCCTACCTCGCCCGGAAAATCCTGAACAGCCAACTCGTTTGGTTCCGCGACCAGGATGAAAAACTAGCCGTCTACGAGGAGTGCAGACGTATGACTGGCCGCGGCATGAAGATGACGGCCCAAGAGCGCGCCGGCAAAGGTGAAGACGATCACCCGTTCTTCCAATCGTTGCCCGAGAATGTGCGCAAGAACATCGTCGACACGATGGTCAACGGGTCTTACGACAAAGATGGCGTGCTGGAGGGGAAGGCAAAGTACAAGCAGCCGGTGCTTAATGAGATCGCGAAGATGACGATGAAGAACGGGACTTACTTGTCCAATGATGGTGATCGCTTGTTGAACAAGGTCAGGAGCCTGTTGCCCGCCACGCAGGCACCGCAGCAGAAGGCCGGGGGGCAGAGGCAGCAACAGGCGCGGAAGTAGAGATGTAGACTGTTGTAGAATACATGTATACATATGGTAGTTACTTGTACAGCATTGTGTACCATAGGCTTAATCAGTTAGTGCAGAGATATCGATCATTCCGCCACCTCGCGGAGTCCGAGCTCGATCTCAGCAAATGGCTGTCCATCCTCGTGCTTTCACTCAAAACCCACTCCTCCCGCCAGAAATCTACGACATCTACGCACTGCTTCTCGCCCACCAGATCCCTTAGCTTCTTCAACTTTTCACCATTTTCCGTGCTGGTGCTCTGTGTCCACACCATCAGGTCGTCCAGGAGATCGCCTCCCGTACCGTGCCCAACCTGAGATGACAGAGCGACGCCATCACCAGCCACAACCCGCGCAGAGGGTGAGCTAGACCCCGGCGCTGAGCTCACACTCGTACACGCCTCCGCCAACCCCTCGACGCTTGAGAAGAGGTCCGAGAGGACAAAAGCGGTTTGTTGTGGCATTGGTGGGTTGGCTGTACAGAGCTGTAGAAGTTCGAAGGGTGTGGCGACTGATTTAGGTGGAGGAGGGGTGCGCGTGCGCGCTTCCACGTGCTTCTTCAGTAGGTTTGAAAGACCGTCGAGCTTGGCGAGTGGTAAGATAGGGATGTAAGGAATGGATGGGTGGTTGTTGAGCTCAGCTTGCAGCTTGGTGTAGGCGTAGATACCGCTGGTGTCGTCGGGGTCTGCTATGTGAGGGGAGTCGGTAGCGAGCTGCTCGGCAGAGACGAAACTGGTACTTGGGGATGCAGCGAGCAAGAAAACGATGGCGAGGTCTTGGCCGCCTGTTAGGAAGGCGAAGTGCTGAATGCGGTAGATCGTGGCGTCGAGCTTGGAATCGGAGACGGAGTTGCGCGAGAGGAGTAGGAGGCGAAGCAGGCGTCCTGGGAGGGTGTTGCCGGCCTTGCGGTCGACGTTGGCGTTCAGTGGGATGGAGAGGTCGTGTGTTGTTAGCTGGGATTCTGAGGGTAGTGTTAGCTTGCTCATGGGTAGAGGATGATGACGGGAGGCAAACCTCTCAGAGCGAGCACAGATGTGGCGGTTAGGCTGGGTATGGCTGCCGTGAAGGACGGCCGTCGCCGTAGGCTTGTGCAGAATATCTTGCTGTGTTGCGCTGACATTAACTTGGATCCGGTTGCCGAAAGCCAGACTGACGTCCTACACCACGTTGACAAGTGAGGTGAGGTTAAACTTTGGCTGAAGCCTGAGGCACAACCTCCAGACCTGATGTCGAGGAAGGGAGGTCTTATGACAGAATATGCTCGTACACAACACCTACAGCGCCATCGCTAATGTCAAGAGTATGTACATGAGTGGGGTATCGTAATAAAGGAGCGGAGTTGCCCTGCTTCAGCGTCCTTTACTTGCTGCGGGCACAGAGTCGACACGCTCAGGTGCTGCTGTCGCCGTCGATTTCTCAGGCACTTTTGCCTCGGCCGTTGCATCGACGGACTTCTTTGCTTCAGCCACCACTGAAGCACTGGTGGGCGGCGTTCCAGAAGCACCAGCAGCAGGCTTCAACGCCTCCTGTTTCGCCGCCTTGACATCGACCGCCGGAGCCTCCTCATCTTCCACAGCATCCGGCTCTCTTCTTGCGAACCACCCTACGGGGTTGTACCACCGATACTGCCTCTCCGGCAACCGCCTCAGCTTCTCCTTCAGCTCCCTCAAATCCGGATCATGCTTCACCTCGAGCTGATGAACAGCCTCCTCCAACAGATCCAACCGCTCCGCCACATCGTCTCTCCTCGCACTCTCTTTCGCGCGACTTCTCCAGCTATCCCACACCAACAGCCCCGCCGCGACAGCGAAAATAAAAGCCTCGCTGAAGAAGTTGGCACCTAACTCGATCGCCTTGCCTTCGCTCAGTGGTCGAATAACCACTTTCGGCGCTTTGGACTCCTTCTTCTTCTCTACCTCTTTCTCCGACTTGCTTTGCTCCTCATCGTGCTTCTTCTGCTCCTCCTCCGTCCGTACGGTTGGTGACTCTAGCTTGCGCTTCCGCTCCTTCGCCAGCTGTTGTTCCCGATCGTGCATTCGTTGCTGTGCTTCCGAGTCGTGTAGAATCCCAAGCCGCATGCGCATGTCCACTTGATGCACCCGCTGTGCTTGACGGACAGCGAAGCGGCGGAAACCTTCATGTTCTTTCGTTTGACGCTTTATGTAGTTCTACAACCCGGTATTAGCTACGTGATGCTTGTTAGCAGGACCTGTGTTGCACTTACGCCTATGGGTTTCGCAGCAGTTCGGATCGCCAGAGACAGTAGCTTGAAAGTGAGCGACATGGCGTGGATGTTATTCCGTCAAGGAGATTTTGGGTGCCTGGACCCAGATACCTCAGGTCAAATCATCGGAGAGCACAACAGAGGAAAAGAGCCTGATCCTACTATATCCTGTCTTGAAGAAGTGTGTTTCTGTGACTCGGTGGTACAGCGTCCGTGAAAGCCCGAAGCTGACCTCGAAGTCTACCTAACCCCACGGCGGATACCATCTCCTTTTGGCATCGGCAAGAATAGCAAGCATCCGCTCTACCTTCCCGTTCCTCCTTCACCAAAAACTACTCGTGCACAACTGGCTATCAATCAAGCGGGTCATACAATGCCCACAGCGACTTGACGATCCCAGAACGGTTGTGATATGATTCCGTAGGCTCTGGGCGCCCCGCCATGCTGCCCATATCGCCCCGCGGTCTGAGCGAGGTGGAGGCAACCACTGGAGCCTAGATCTTCCAAGAGATACATAAGGTAGGGGACAAACTACAATAGCCACACGAGTACTTCATCCACCTCTATATTTCCCCACCAATGACGACCGAACCTCGCCTCCTGCGCCCAGGGTTCGGCCTTCCCTTAGAGCAGTTACCACCATGGAGCAGAGACGGCAAGAAGGAGCGCTTCCCCCATGCCATAGCCGACTTCTTCGCCACTTCCGGTGTCACTGCGCGTGAGCGGCGGATGCTAGACTTCGTCAATCAGATCACAGACAAGCCACGGTGGTGGGAGAAGGTGCACGATGAGGTGATCGTGGGCAGATGGCGAGCCGAAGCGTGTGGTAATGAGGAGCAGCAGCGGCTTTCTGATAAGCATTTGGATGGGAAGTGCTTTGAATACGTACGTTGGGCCCTTTCGATGGAGTTGAACTCAGGCGTGATCGTATATCATCAGCTGCACGCCCACCCGCAACTCCACCTCCAGACCATATTTATTCCCATTGCCTGCTCACGCTTAAACAGTCACCAGCACTATCAAGATCTTGCACGCTGATATCAAGGACAGTGCATCGCAGAACTCCGCGATAAGGCACGATATTGGCCAAGCCGCGGAGTCGTCCACGTCCTAGATATCGACGCCACAGTCGTGAAAGCAGACCTCAACGACACCGAACCGTTCTGGACGTCACTCTCGCAGAGCGTCCGACCACTAGAAGACGTCCCTGACCGCCTGAAAGACTGGCATCCCGGATCCGATGGGTTGGTCCTGGACCTTCTGCATCCGTCTCTCTTCCCTCTAGAATACGGAGTGTCACGCGTCCTCCCTACGGGTAAAGTACCTCTCAACAGATGCGTCGAGTACACAGGTTTAGGAGAGATCTGCCCGGTACCCTCTGTCATTCAAGATGGGACACGCTACGAACGGCATATTTCCTGGCAGAACACTACGAATTTGCTGCCTTGGGGAACCTATCAGTGGTTACCATCTGAGGTAACGTTTGATAACAACGGTGTAGCGAAAATCGACAGCTATATCAACAATCTGCATCCCGATGTTCACCAACCCCTGTACGAGGTATTGTCGAAGGCCGTCGACAAAGCTGTCCCGCTCTGGGAGGAATGTCTCTCATGGTCTCACGACCGCACACGGCTGCTGGTCGATGGCTGTGGGTACGAGGACATGGAGTGTCCAACATACCCTGGGCTGAATGATGAGGACATGGAAGGCGCGGATGAGCAGGAACGCGAATGGCAGCGGGAGGACCACTACCGCGACTACTTACACACTTACCCAGAAGAAGCGAGGGTTGTACAGCCGTCGCCGACTCAGGACTACGTGCCACTCGAGCAGATCATCGAAGAGAAGGGACTTCGACGCCTTGACTTGCGCTCTGACTTTCGCGATGGCCTTCAGATCATCTTCAAGCTCGCCACCATCCATCTCACGCCCGAGCAGCCGCAGTACAGTGGTAGCAACTGGCACGTCGAGGGCGCACTCAACGAGCACATTTGCGCCACTGCTTTGTTCTATTATGATTCCGGTAACGTCACGGACAGCTATCTAGAGTTCAGGCAGCATGCTGATGCCGAGGACATGGTCATGAAGTAGGTTTTCGCTTCCCGCAGACCTCATTACGAGACTTCACTGACCTTCCATGCCCGCATGACAGACCTCAGCAAAATGAGTGGAGAGCCGCAGAACTACTCTTCGGCGTCGAAAACGAAGGAACGGCTATCCAACACCTCGGTAAGGTCCTCACAAGACCAGGAAGAATGCTAGCTTTCCCCAATGTACTACAGCATCAAGTATCTCCCTTCGGACTCGAAGACTCATCGAAACCCGGCCACCGCAAGATCCTAGCCATGTTCCTCGTGGATCCGCATATTCGGATTTTGTCGACCGCTAATGTGCCGCCTCAGCGCCTTGACTGGTGGGCGGAAGAGGTGAGGAAGATTCAGCCATTTAGTGGATTGCCTGTTGAACTGTTTGATCGGATCATGGAGGGAGTCGAAGAGTTCCCTGTCAGTTGGGGAAGGGCGTGCGAGGTGCGGGAGGCTTTGATGGCGGAGCGGGGGCGGGCGGGCGATGAGTATAATGAGATGCTGGAGGAGGTATGTTGGTGTATGCGCCCGGCTGTGTTTTTATCGATTGGCTAACGGCGTGATAGGATACGTTTTACTTTTGCGAGCATTGAGCGGCAACTGTTATATACATGAAAAAGCCGTAGCTGCTTGGTTGCTGGCGGCGCTATATTTGCTGCACATGACCGAACGCGTCCTCCTTCCAGTTCCCGTTTTGCAGACTTCCATGCGGTGCAATTACGGAGCATGTTGTCTTCGCGAGGCGGCAGCCATCGCTAGCCTTGTCCCGCCAAACGGACACTGTACACATTCTGCTTCCGCTGCCGGCTGCTTACGTCTTGGCTTGCAGCACATCCTGCTCTTAGTCCCCCAATTCCACAGGCTCAACGACTGTGCCCTTCTTGTCGATCGGCAAAGATGTCAACTCGTCGCAAAACTTGTCTCATCACCGGTTGCTCTAAGGGCGGAGTCGGCGCAGGTCTGGCCGAAGTATTCAAGAACAGAGGCTACCATGTCTTCGCCACCGCACGCTCGCCATCGAAAGTGCCAGGAACTTTGAACGCCGATCCTAATGTGACTGTTCTCGCACTGGATGTCACATCGTCAGCCTCAATTCAAGCGGCTGCCGATGCGGTACGGGGAAAGACTGGTGGAAAGCTCGATGTCCTGATCAACAATGCTGGTGGCGGATCGAACATGCCGGCGCTGGACATCTCCATCGCGGAGGCAAAGAAAGTGTTCGACCTCAACTTCTTTGGGGTGCTAGAAGTGATCCAGGCTTTCGCCCCAATGTTGGTCAACGCAAAGGGCTGCATCGTCAATAATTCATCCATTGGTGGGGTGATGAACCCCAATCCTTTTACCAGTACGTCTCACCACCATAACCGAGCATATTTTATCATTCTCAAGTAACAAGTCAGACTGATAATTGCTTAAGGCATGTACGGAGCAACCAAAGCAGCACTCACCAACGCGGGAGAGTGCTGGCGGTTAGAGCTAGCACCACTTGGCGTTCGTGTGATCACCCTCATCACTGGTGGAGTCAAGACGAAGTTCCTCGAGAACATACAGCCCCTCACACTCACCGAGACTTCCTACTACCATTGCGTTAAGGACATCATCGAGGAGCAGCCGGAAGAGGTTCCCTTCGGCGTGAGCCCAGAGTCATTAGCACAGGACGTGCTTCGCCGAGTTGAGAACGGGACGACGGGGACGGTGTGGATTGGTGGTGCTTCGTGCATTGCGAGAGTCGGGTATATGCTTTTTCCTCAATCTGCACTCGTGAGTATCCGTTGCCTCAGTGGACCTGACAAAACGTCACTTGGACGAGGCGCATACTAACGATGGACTGTTGTGCAGGACCGCATGGCGCTGATGCAGAAGCCCTTCACTGCAACTTTGAAGGAAGAGATGAAAAGACCAGCATGACGGTAAAAATCGCACGTTGGCTTACTGTAGCTCAGCCATCTGCAATCCGCCAAACGCCAATAGGCCCGAGATCAGCGCTCGCCCGAACATCAACACTGAAACGCTCGACCACCGTGTAACTTCTCAAGGCCACCACTTCATCCGCTTATAGCTTTCTATAACAGCCTCCACCTCTTCCCTCGTTATTCTTTCGTGCTCTGGCCTGCACGTATGCCGGTTAGCACTACCACCAAACAATATGGGGGATTGGAGGCAAAGCTCACCTAAAGCCTACGACGCTCTCAAATCTACTGCCATCCAGACTCAAATCGGCATCCCTAAGCAGCTCCTTCTCCATGAAGGGGCTCAACGGCCCTCCATTCTCCTTTATTCCAGCCTCTTCTTGCAAATCTGCCCAATCATCCAATGTATCGTCATTCACATCATCTACCACATGCTCCAAATTCAACCTCGCAAACGTGTTAGCCAGCGTATTCTGGAATCCAGTCTCAATGCCAAAAATCTGCTTGATGATATTCGCCATCGTGCCTTGCGATGTGCCGCTCTTATCCACGACATTGAACACGATCTTCCCGTTCGCCGCGTTCGGTATCCTATCGTTCTTCGACCGCCATTCTGCCGCCAACCAGCACGCCCTCGCTGCATCTTCGACGTGCAGTGTGTTCGTCCTCAGCTCGCTTCCCCACAACCACTTCATCGTCTCTTTCGGCTCTCGACTCTGGTACACCCTCGCAAGAGCCAACTGTGTCCCTAGCCATCTACCAGTATACGGACCGTATACATGCGGCATTCTCAGCACACACAGATTCAACCCCGGTATCTTGGCCAGCTCGTCCTCCGCGGCAAGTTTCCACTTCGCCTGCTTGGTGTGAGGTTTTGCTGTCTTACCATCTTCCTTCTGCGGTGTCTTGTTCGGGTTGTACACCGTACCTGTGCTGACCTCGACATACGCCTTCACACCTCTCTTCGCAGCCTCCTTGCCCACTGTCACGCTCAATTGATAGCTCCGTAGCTTGTATACCTCATCCTCTTGCGAGAAGCGGGTCTCTCCACCGCAGTTGAATACATAGTCAAACTCGCGATGGGTGCCGTCCGGTCCGGGCGGAAGGTCGAATATTCTCGCTTGCGACTGTTCGCGAGATGCGTCTGCTTGTAGGAAGTTCTCGTTCGAACATGCTTCTTGGTGTTCCGGTGCTAGCGATGCAAGCTGGGGTAATTGCTT
>Ga0181467_100369_pt1 | contig 13998 bp, 12 predicted proteins | sample InSIn5gowninarea_2_FD_119079 | JGI IMG/M metagenome (GOLD analysis project Ga0181467, IMG submission 119079) | Clean room microbial communities from NASA Spacecraft Assembly Facility at Jet Propulsion Laboratory, Pasadena, California, USA -... ... | reverse complement strand
GTATGTACAGTAAGAGGATATATTGCAATGACCATCATGCTTTTCTTTGAATTGTTGTGATACAGAATGTAATAGAGACCTGCAGGTTGGTTGAAACCACCACAGCAAGGTTGCACGTGATGTTTGTTGTTCTTTGTTTGAAAGGTGAGCATTCTGTTGAATTGAAAAGAAGAAAATGTCTCGCGTGGCGAAGCAGAAAGTATGCAAAAAAGTTGTTAATAGTTGAAGGTTAAAATGGAAGTGAGGGTGAAAAGTCATTCAGTCGTAAGAGCTCGTGGGCGAGGAATCGTTATAAAGATGACAAGGTAGATAGTGGTTCGAATCGGCGGAAATAGATAGGAGCAACGGTTTTGTTCTGGGAATGTTTCTTGAGGTTTTGGTGTTGGAATTTGTTTGTTAAAGAGGAGGTATGTATACGAGAAGTGTAAGGACTATCTTCCTACTCCAATCTCCTTGTCAAATGATATCGATTGTTGTTGAGGTAGGTAGGTCTCCTTCTCTTCGGATGGTGATTTGACTTCAGTTTCTGTTACCATTCCGTCAAATTTCTTGGGATTTGGTAGAGCTGCATCAGCTGGTCTCTTGATTTCTTCGAGAGGTGTTGTTGCTCCACCATTTTCCACATCGCTTCTGTAGATCGTGGCGTGAGCTGAAAGAGCTGGAATGTGCATTGCTAGTGGTTTGAATAGCATTGGAAGAGCAGCGGTAATCAGAGAACCGTTCATAACCAAGTGTTTGAAGACTGTCGGATTTGGCATTGCGCGAGGTTGATTGACATTTGTGAGTGCAGGGCCTAAAAGGGCAACTTGAGCAACACCGAGAACGCATACCAAGAATCGGGAACCCATGAGGGCAGCGGCGGTTTGTCGCTGTTTAGAACTCAATTGCATGTCTGGAAATGAGGGCCAAGCAGAAACAGCGAGCCAGGCATCGGTGATAGTGCTCCAGATAAGAACGGCATACCACAATGCGCCTGAACCAATGCATCTGTCGGGAAGATAAAGCCAAGGCATGGGGAGGCCGCATTGGAAAGCAATGGCGAACACACTGAATATACCCCAGCAGCAAATTGAAATTTGTAGGACCATCAATCTGCCTTTTGCAATACCAGACTTGGGCGCGAAACGGTAAACCATTCGGACGATTGAGAGCTTAGCCATAAACATGGCGAATAGGAAAAAGAGATCGGCAGCATACATGACCTGTATTCAAGTTAGTGAATGAATTTGACAGACTGTCATGCTCTGGACATACCTCTGAGAGCCAGTTCAATCTAGCGGAGTTTCCAGGACGAATAAAGGTTCCCAGACCTCTACGTACAGCTTTCTCGGTAAGGACACTGTTGGTGACCCCAAAGACCTGTTTCAGTCAGCCATTATATTGCTTGTACGAAAGCTCAACTACACACCAAGCCCATGAAGAGAAGTATGTCATCTAGACCGAGCGATCTCCTCCATTTGGTGCTCAAACCAGCGCGCGTCGCCAGTATGATAACTGTCACAGCCATGCATCCATAGTTGGAGACCACAACCCGGGTGGTCTCTGGAGTGGCAGTGAGCGGATTTGTTTCCATTTCGGTTGATAAAAGTAGAATGCGGTAGTGCGAATGAGTGTGAAGTTCCTAGAGGTAGGTTTGTGTAAGGAATGAATGTATGCAATTGGATATTGTTTGGTAGGTAGAGAACGTTAATTGGGCTTCAAGCCTTCCAGTGCTGTTCACAAAGCGCAGTAAGTAGAAGAGAGTGACTGAGGTGAGACTGCGAAAAGTGAGAAAGGGTATCGATCATGGAAGCATGTCTTTGAGCAGCAGCGAAAAGGACGGAAAAAGGACAGTTTCGAGGAGGGCCTTGCATGATGGGTAAGTCTGGAAACACGAAGCGTGTCGCAAATTAGGTGCATGAAAGCGGAGAGAATGCCTGGTACACCAATAGCAGCGTGATCGCATGACATGGCTGTTGCCATGGCCGGAGCTGAACAACCGGTCATCGGCATTCAATGTGGACAAAGTGAGCTCATGGGCGTCAAAGCAGAAGAACAATTGGGTTGTTGTTTTGATTGGAGATGCAGCCACAGCAACTCCTGTCGATAACGGCTGTCAATCTTTTTCCCCGTAGCGAGTAGTGGAGTTGATCATCTGGTTGCCGAGCTCCATACCATGCCACCCGAAACTCTATCGTCACATTTAATCTCCCCTGCAAGCCTTGCTAACTTGAAAGCATGGTAATCACAACTGGCAACTCAACGGGGGAAGGAAGATTCAGGATGAAAGGCTTGACGCCTCACCTGTTTCTTATCAAGCCTGATTTGCAACTTACCCGGCCTGTAAGCCATTGGTTCAGAGACATTTGGGGTTGCTTAGGGCTGAAGAGTTGTCTGGCTCTTTCGGCAGTACCAAACAGTACATACTCTGGATCGATGGATGCATTTTGAGGGTCTGTGTTGCCGGTAATCTGCCTTTGACAAGCGAATCGGTTGCATCATACTTTGTGAGCAACCGACAGATCAATTTATCGATAATCGCAATCAAGCTGGATGTGGGTCCGGAAGTGGTACCAATTTCAGAGTGGAGAACCTTACACGAGGTTTACATGAAAACACGTTGAAGGACCACGCGAACCATGAACTGTGAACGGAAATGCTGTTGGTGTCCAATCAGTCGAACAACTTGATCGCGTGGCGAGGTGGAAAGAATCCCGTCGCTACTGTTGTACATGATGTCGACAAGGGCTTGAGACGTTTTCAAAGAATAGCTGCAACAACCATATCAATCCCAATAACATCCGCTTCTGCAGCATACATGTATCGAATTGGTTCGGTTCCATCGTATCCCACAGTCCCATGGAACACCGCAAAATTACCATCGAGTGTCATGTCGGCTGCTCCAGGGCTACTTATCATACCCATGGATGTGGTCATCAGAGGATAACTGCTCTTGCGAAATCCAGCTTCGAGTGTAGTGGACCAGGCAAATCCGATATCGTAAAACTCGCTTGAATAACAATTGCTGCTAAATGTCAGAAAGTAGAGTTGGAACCACGCGTTGTAGAAGAGGCTTGGCGCTTCGACAAGAGGTCCGTCGTTCGGACCACGATCGAGAAGCTGAACTGCTTCTCCTATGTGAGTGATGCCATCATATCTGCTGACTTGCTGCAGTCTTATCGGGGTTGGATGATATCGTCCCGCCTCTGGAACACTGCAACCTCCGCCAGTATTGAGACTATTACCGTCCACCTTATACACGACATACATGTTGCCGGTTTGGGGATCGGTAAATGCAGCAGGATCAATAGCTCCACCTTCGGAACAGGGGCATGCAAACGGCGCTTCGGTAGGCGCATAGGGGCCGAGGATGCTCCTAGAGGTCGCAGCGCCGACGCAGTGCACGCTAGTATTGTTGGCATAGGTAGCGGCATAGTACATGACAAACGTTCCATCGTCCTTGCACGAATATCAGTTTCCGTACATATCGGTGAAGGCAAAACTTACCAACTCAACAACATCTGGTGCCCAGACATTGCCATCATTCACGGACCATGGCCCAGGATCTGGCAGGACATCTATGTTCTTGAGCAACCTCCAGCTGTGCTTGACAAATTCCGATGATGCTGCGACCTGAATGTTCTGACCGTTCCCGGACGTAGCAAAGGCAAACCACGTACCGTCCACTTGGGCAATGCAGGGATCAGGAAAATTCTCCGACAAGACTTCTTTGACCTTGTGACCACTTCCTGTAACGTTGCTATGGATGATGTTCGATTGAGCCAGGCCTACATACATGTGGATCATTCCACATACGAACACCGTCAGGGAGATACCAGAACGCATGTTCACGGAAAGTAGCATTCCCTCAATTTTCTTGCCGGCCGCTCACCATGCTTACCTATATATGAACCACACGCCATGAGGGATGATCTTGAGTAGAAGCATCACAGTGCAAGGTGCCTGAGGGAAGGAGTACGGCAGAGACAGGACCTACCGTGATCGACATCCTCTTCCGAGCGATGTTGAATATCTCTCATCAAGTGCTCAGTCAAATATTGACTATTGGAAGCGGAAAGTGGGAACTTTGACCCGATGTATGCCACTAGCAGTGGCAGTTCCCTTTCAGACACAGGTAAGATATGAGCTGGAAAGCGGTGTGCTCTTTGCATGAGGGGAGGGTACAACGATATGTGTGAATGTGTCAGTCAAATTGCTCGAATTGGAGGTAAGAATTAGGTTGACATGATGATGGCTGGCAGTTGACAGCCTGGGGTTGTGTTAGATCGTGTTCCGACGTACCTGGTAGGTGCATATTCTGAAAGCCAGATTGACAAGGGTTGAGTGAATTCTCCGATCTTCAAGCTAACAGCATGTACTATCCTCAACCAAACCTTGTCATCGGTTCTTCTTCCATCTGACACACGAATTGTTTCATAGCTGAGCAAGTTAGTGAGCACGATATTGAGAAAATAGATGCCACGTACATTTTCAGCACTCTGCAGGTGCCAGTCATACAGTCATATCGGTTGGACAGCCTTTCTGATTGCGACTAGTTCTCCAGTCTTGAAGGCGGCCGCGAACTGGCCACTAAGTACAGTTCTTCAATATTCTTGAATGGAGCACACATGTCGGGTACGTTCTCGGAGAGCAGTGTGATGCCTCAAGCAGTCGCGGATACCGGCTTTGCTGGCTGTCCGTCCAGTGTCCTAACGTGTGGTCGTCGAACTTCTGTAACCCAATATCTTGTAGAGCCGGCCGCTGAAGGTCATGGTACGTCTTGTCCTACATGATGCTACATATATACCTATTCCTCCAGTAAGAAAAATAGACACCACGGGCGGAAATGAGGTGTCAACATCAGTGCATCGCGTGCATCGAGCATTTCTGTGCAACCATGGTCTTCCACTGTAATTTAACAATCTTCAAATGAAAGGGAAACGAGTGTTAACCACAATCATCTCAGGCACATTTTATACCAAACCCATTTCTTAAGCTTATACGCATTTATTCTCTTAGCAAGCCCTGGATGGGCTCGAAACATGAGTAGCCGTAGGGCCTATCTTCCCCAGCGACTTTCCATATTGTCTTGCGGTTATTGTCGATTATTTGGTCGAAATCGAAGGGTAAAGACAACAACTCCACCGTTTCTAGAGAATGGCCATGTGCGAGTCGCCGGTTTCAGAAGAACACCTAACGAGTAACTCCTTTCGTCCGTTGTGCAAGGTGGTTATTGTTGTTTCCACACTGACGTTAGTGTAGGTATGGAAGCGTGAATCGGCATTCGTGTTGTGAGGGTAAGCGCTTGACCAAACAGTCTGCGGTGGCAGCGTTGCCGGGATGCTCCAGTGATGTACGGGCTTCCAGGGTATACCGTCAGCTCTCTGATGCTGCAACCGTTCCCACCATCAGCCATCGGCTTTGTGCGTTAGCGGTTGTTTCTCCTGCTGGGCCTTCCTCGGACTCACCCGTCCCTTCACAATGTTGTATTATTGAAAGCATTCAAGCAAATTAATCATAAACAGCGAGCCAGAGAGCTCTATCAAGCGAAACACGAGACGTTCACGTATAAACTGGGCACTTTCTAACACCGTTTTTATGTTTTTACGGGAGCTCCTGCCTGGATGAATAAAAATCAATATTACCAAGTGCCCTGATAACCTACGTAGGTACGTAGCCACCTGATTTAAATATGCCAACGACTTGTGGTTTCCTTGAATTTTACAAATTTAACAATATAACACAATGAGACTCATGGTAACCTACATACATAAGCTGAAGCACTTTCGTTGCACCAGCCCGAGCCACACAACTTTCAGATAAGATACGTAGAGCAGGCATTAGTACGTATCTAAGTAGTCTTGAAGGGCAGCCACAGCAGTCCATAGTACTGCGCACCTGTTACTATGAAGCAGCGGCCCAAGAAGCCATCAGTGGGCGTGCTCGTCGATTGCAGTTCAAGGACGTGGTCTGGAGCAACCAAGTACGTATGTACGTACGTACCTCAGTTATACAATGGTTTCGGGATCATCCTTCAAATTGAGCTATTGACTATTGCTTCTCATGCTCCGCAAGCAAAACAGTTTCCATCTGCGCAAAGCCCTTCAGTGCCCGTCCATATCTTTCATATATTTCCGCCTGGTAGCCGTCAGCGATTTTTTCAACAAAATCCTTCTCGTTCCACCTGCTACTGATCAGATCTTCAAACGACTGACCATCCGCCCTCTCAATCGCCCATACAGCTTTGTATGCTGCACCCAGCGCACATGCATTTTCACCAAGATCAAGTTTGTAGATTCCTTCGCTCCCACCCAATACCTCGCCAGCAACACGAGCGATAGCTTTGTTTCGAGACCCGCCACCAACTAGGTAAATGCGCCGAGGCTGAGGTGGTAAGCCATGGCCAGGCGACTCGACAATATCCTTCGAGCGGAGTCGCATTGAAAGTAACTGGGACTCGACAATGACTCTTGCATCTTCATACGGGTAGTGCGGCGTCTTCGCTGACTGTGTAAGCGTATCTTTAGCTGGGTCATACTGAAAATGCCATTCGCCCGCAGGCAGGTTCGGCACAATTTCCGGACGTGGAAAGTATATACCAAGATTTATTTGCTGAGAATCATCTGCTTGCACGAGCGGTGGCGTTTTCAACAGATAGTCATCAAACTCAGCCCATGATGTAGAATTCACATCGGCTGGATGAAGTGCCTCGTTGATCAAATCACGAACTTTTTCGCGCGCCAGACCACCATTCTTGTAGCACAACATGAACATATATAGACCTGTTGTGGTAGGATGATTGAAGAAGTGAACTGCAGGATCAGGTTTGTACTCTGGTGTAGACATCAGGAAGGTGGAGCTTGTGCCTAACGAGACAATGGCGTCGTTGGGTCGGAGTGGTAAAGCGAGGATAGTCGAAGGGTTGTCTCCGGTGGATGCGACGATCTGACACTCATCGGAGAAGCCATAACGACTGACGAAATATGGTGAGATACTGCCAAATTGAGCACCACCGTCTTTGGGAACATTACCAAGTTTCGCCTTGAGATCCTCAACGCCGAAAGAGCCAGATGCAAGCTCCAGAATTCGCTCGTTCCAAGCTCCGGCATGAATATCCCACAAGTTCATGCCACAGACATCGGAGATGTCGATCGGAGCAAACTTTCCCAAAAAGACGGTGGCAAGCCAGGATGATACGAGATTGATGTGGACAGTCTTCCCGTATCGATCTGGATATTTTCTTTGAAAACGTAATATCTGCGGACCTGTGAAGCGGTGGTGTGCCTTGCTACCAGTAACGTTGGCCAACTGTGCAGGGTTCCCAAGACACCTGTCAAATTCATCGCATTCCTTCTGCGTGCTGGCGTCTTGCCAATTCGGGCTGAAGGGATGAGCGAATGCACCTTCTAGCTGTGTTTCGAGCGACTTGGATGGGTCAAGTGAGGACAGCAATGGTTCAGCATCTGCATTCCAAAAAACGCTCCCGTGCTGCATTCCAGAACCACAGATACCCTTTATTCTGCTCATATCTAAGCCACCATTTTTGAGTTGCGTAAGGACAGCATCGAGAGCCTGCAGCCACATAGCGACTGGAGCGAATACCTCCTTCTCAGTGTCATTGGTAAGCACTCCTTTTTGAACATCAAACCCTTTTGCATCTCTATCAAAGTCGAATATTGCCTGCGCGGTGACCTTGAGATCGGCCGAGACGGCGACGCCTTTCAGCTGCTGCGTCGATAGGTCGAAGCCCAAGTAGACAGGCCCAGACATCGCAGCAGACTGGGAGATATGCGAGTTTGCAAGTGTAGACGTTGAATCTGTCAGAGTAACAATTGTCCTCAGACCAGTATCTATAGCTCTCAATTCGGACTATACCTGACAATAAAAGAAGATGCAAATGTTGTGATGAAACATTGTTTAAAACAATGTTGGTCCAAGTTTGGGCTTGGGTGGAGAAGTTGCTCCAACTCGGTGGCTGATACATGATATCAGCCTGATATCATTTGTGGCTGTTTTGCTATGTGTAACATGGCTCGCTAGGCGAGTATCGAGCAGAATAATGGCATCTTCTGCGGACTGCGTATGAGGATGGATCAAATCATATAAACACATTCACCACTCGCTGAAGCATGTTTATGTGTTCTTCTTGTCATCGCGGAAACGGGAATGCCCATTTGTTTGGTGATTGTGAGCATGGCCATGGTCATGGTCATGTTCGTCTTCTGGTTCCGGACTGCTTCGTGGACTCACATCGGCCGGAATGAATTCACTGCCAAAGTCCTGACTTGCGTCGACGGGCGTGAACTTGACACGAACCTTGCGCACACCTCGTACTTTGGCTCCTGCTCTTTCACGAACCGCTTGTTCGATTGCAGAAGTCTGTGCAATGGTGAAGGTCGAAGGCACTGCGAGGTCGATATCCATTAGATAGTTCTGTCCAGATTTCACGCCCTGAATATCCCTGATCTCAACTTGATCGCCGAAAGCCACGCCTTGTAGTCCCTTGGCAGCATCGCCAGTCAAAGCTTTTGTGGCGGATCTTCTGACCGACTGCTTAACCTCGTTATCGACCGTGACATCGCCAAGCTCAAGTAAGGCGGACATGGTATTGTTCCATCCAGCTTTTATGACCATCATTGAGATGATGAGGCCGCCAACAGGATCAAGCCATGAGGCATCCGTGAGTACGTGGGCACCTCCAATAGTCAGCAATGCCACAATGCTGGTTAAAGAGTCGATTCGATGATGGACGGCATTGGATGCCAGCACTGATGATTTTCGTTCTTTCGCAATCTTCATGGCTGTTTGGTATTAGCAAGATCATAGAGCGAGTACGTTGATACTTACTTGCGCGATATAGCCATTCCTTAATAACGATTGAACCAGCTGCAAGCCAAGCCGCATTAATATCTGGTAAACTCGCGCCATGACCATGACTATGTCCTAAAAAGCTGAAAAGGCCATGTGAATGCTCCCCGTGTCCAGCATGGGCCGCATCTACAAAAAATTGCATGTATAGAGCATCCAGGCCATTCAAGGCCATGCCTGCGCCTCCGAAGAGCAAGATACCACTGACCCCTAAAGCACCTAAGCTTTCCACCTTGCCAAATCCATACGGAAACCGATCGGTAGGAGGTCTCAATGACCAGGAGATTGTTGCTAACGTCATAAAATCTGACACCAAATCTGTAAGGGCATGAAAAGCATCCGCAATTAGGGCTTGCGAGTGGAACACATATCCTCCAATTCCCTTGCCGATGGCCATGCCCAAATTGACAAATAGGCCAATTCGTGTGATCTTGACGCCAGCGTCATCCTTATTTTTCGAGGTGAGGTATGTATTGTCGTGCTGGTGAGAGTGACCGGCATGGTTCCGGCTTTGCAGGATTGAAGTCATGTTGGACACCGGAGGGAACGAGAATTGAGAAGAAGGTCGATGACCACAGGTTGTTCGGTTCAGTGGAAAGGAGCGGATGGAATGAAGTGATCTTATTCGCAGAGGCAGGTCATGTTGAGGTCGAAGAGTTTGAATTCCAGTTGAAGATTGGCTGCAGCTGGCTTTTGTAGGAAGACGTCTCAGACGCGCATGCGCAGATAAAGACGTGAAACACCTGCTACGTTGCAGTAGCAGCATCTCAGCTCACTTTAAACGCCGCGTACGGTCGCGTTATGAATTTGGTGTGGTTAAGTCCTCCTTGGGCATCCTCCATCACCAACAGGATCTTCCGACACACGTCAATTCTGAAATAGTTGGAAAAATATTCGTGATGATCTCCGAGCATTACGAGTGTTCACACGAGCTTGCCGGCCCAGGCACAGGGTGCGGATTGGCCTGCACAATATAAGCGTCAGACGTGGTGGATATACACGAATTATTCGTGGCTGATCACAAGTTACTTTCCGTGGCATTGACACTTCTCGAGATGCGGCCGTCCACTGTGTGTACAATGCCTTTTTCATGTCCAAGCCGTTATTACGAATACCCTATACGGGTCCCCTGCCGCCGCCCTTGATTGTCCCAGCGTCTGCAAGTACTCTCTCAGGTGCGGCCACGGCCATTGCCGAGTTCTTATCGGCCTCCCGAAGCTCGAGAAATGGTGGCGTTGAGGGTAATGATGGCAAGACGGTTTTACTCACAGGAGCTGGAATATCCGTAGCCTCTGGATTGGCTGACTACCGCGGGCCAAATGGAACTTATACACGGAATAAGACCTACAGACCGATTTACTTTCATGAGTTCGTCGCGTCGCATGAATCGCGAAAGAGATATTGGGCAAGATCATTCCTGGGCTGGACAAGCTTGTATCGCTCGAGACCGAACGCGGCTCATTTCGCGGTCAACGATCTGCACAAACTCGGGTTGATAAGCTCTGTCATTACTCAAAACGTCGATTCTTTCCACGGTCGAGCACATCCCAAACTGCCTGTGATCGAGCTGCATGGTTTTCTGCGAAGCTTGGTTTGCATAAGTTGCCGCAGGCTCATGCCGAGAGACGAATTTCAGAGATGGCTTGCTAAGCTGAACCCTGCATGGGATGAGTTTCTGGTAGACCTGCTGAAGACTGGTGCACTTGACACCGAGGATCCTGAAGAGCGAAGGAAAAAAGGATACAGGACAAATCCAGATGGTGATGCTGATGTTCCAGGAGCACCCTACAGCACTTTTCGCTATCCCGCCTGTCCCGAGTGCCTGCGACGACCACCTATTCTCAAGGATGGTAGTAAGGGTAGAGTGGAGGTCGACGCAGATGGCGCTTGGTCGGAAAAATCCGATTCTGGTATTCTCAAACCAAACGTGATCATGTTTGGTGAGAGCATTCCTGTCGAGGTTAAGGTACAGGCTGAGAAGGCCATAGATGAAGCTGGAAGGGTATTGATAGTTGGAAGCAGCTTAGCTACCTATTCTGCTTGGCGGCTTGTGAAGAAAGCGTTTGATCAGAAGCTCCCGATTGGCATCTTGAACATGGGAGGAGTACGGAAAGAGGTAGACTTCTTTCCAGACCATGAGGAGATAGTTGACGGACATCGTGTCGTTAGAGCTAGTCTGCCTGCTGAACAGGTCCTTCCAGAGGTGGTTAAATTGCTTTGATTGGTGGATGAGGCTACGTTATGCTTTAGTGGCAGGTATGGACAATCAGATCAGCTTAGTCGAAGCTACCATGCTCATACTACTCTACGTATCAACTGCTTTCTGATCTTGAGCAGGAGTCATCTTCTACTCAGTACAACAAGGCCGTGAAAAACAATATCTGGACATTCAATTTGACCACTAAAACCAGACCTAGCCACCTTTGATTGCCTTTTTGGGTAAGCGTGTCTCCGCTTCCTTTCTTGGTTACGTGGTTAGCATTTTTCTGCGAAGTCGAGAGGCCTTCACCATCCGCACAAGAGACTGATATGAAAGTAGATAAGTATATGACGACCCATACATAGATCACGCAGACAAGGCCAACTGCTTACGATGATATCAATCATTTTAACCAACCATACAGCATGTAAGATGATAGATGACCACACGGTAAGCTGTAAGGAGACAATGGCGGCGCTCGGCACGATCCAAATGCTGCGATTGGCTGTAGTGGAAAGTTCGTCAAGCAACTGCTTGGCAGTACGAAGCCATGCTCCCGAGCAAGGACTGTAAAACCTTCACTTAGAAGCTGTTGTGTATCAATTTATCATTATCATTTCCATATGCTCATCCACCGGAAAATTCAGTCCTCGAGGTCGAGTGACAAAAATGCCTTTCACTCTGGTAGCCAATCAGCAAGCGGGCCATCCGCCGCCTGCACCCTTCCCCCGGCACCACAACCACACTGCCACAAAACTAGTAGGAGACGGCCAGTCCCAAGTAAACCTCATCAGACAGCTCAGGAACTGCATTTGTGGGTTGCACTCGCACATCACTTTGCATCCCATGGATCTTTCTTCCCACAACCTCGCCGACACCTTCCTAAGCATCGATTTGCTGCTTGGAAGCCTTGCAGACCTCTCCACAAGAACATGTCTCCGTCGTCTCGTCAAGCATTACAACCATCTCGAATGGATCAGTCCAAAGCTCAATCACTGTACGTATTGTATTAGCACTCTTCAACCACCTCGCAGTTGTGGTACATTACTGCTTTCATGAATCCTCTTTTTTTCGGCACATTACTATTTCGCAGACAGCTGTTGACTTGTGTTTTTAGGATCGTGACTCTTCGAATTGGGAGGGCAGCAAGGACTAAAGCTTCCGAGATGACTCTTGAACCTCGTCCTCTTGATATTGGAAGCCGACAGGTCTCGCCAGAATCTCAAGATCCAACTCCATACACACCAGAGAATACTGCTTCAGTGACACAAAATTACAACGAGCTACACAATATCTCATCAGACTCATCGGCACTGTCTTCACTCCCCTCTAATCTCGGTTCAACTCCTGAAGGTCTCGAAGGTCACGATGACCTGGAGGAGTCCGAAAGGGTAGGAGCTACGCGAGAAGGCAGCCCTGTCCGCCGACCACGAAGAAAGAGACAAGCGCCAAGCCGATACGAAAGCTCTAGCAGCGACAAGTTCACTCCGAATACTGCAAAGAGGAGAAAGCTACTCGATTCGCCAGCGCGCTACCTATCAGGCTCCTCTACTATTGTGCCATCATCAGAGATTTCACTGATCAAAGATGAATTACACACTGATTTCTCCCCAAGCTCGGAGAGCTCGGAGCGAGTCACATTGCTTTCGTCAGTTGATGGTACCTCTACCGGTGAAGACCAATCTCCTAGCGCACGACAAAGTCATGATTTTGTGATTCAAGAATCAAACATGCGGGCCGAGTTAATGCCTACCAAGGCGCCATCGAGGTTTCCAAAGGGTCCTGGGCGACAGAAAGTTCAGGTATTACAAAGCGACATCATCAATTCGTTCCTAAACAGGTTACATGGCAACAATATCCAAACAAGCGTCCCACAAGCGGATATCGACGAGTACTTCGACAGCTTACCAAAAGCTCAACGTGACCTTCGGGAACTTGGTCACGAAGAATGGAAGGCCGATAGAATGTATCCTGGTTTCGACCGCGAGAATCCAATCTTCTATCAAGCTGACGGCTACACCAAAACTGCATCATCGTCGTTCGCCGCCGATCTGGGCAGCAAGCCAGGCTCCGAAGCTCCATCTCCGTCGAGGAAAGTCGGAAAAGGAGGTAGTGGTAAGCGACTTCCATTCAATCGTGGCAAAGGCAAAGGCCGTGGAGGCGGAGCAGGGTCTGGACGTGATCGAGATTCACCAGAGCCACCTAACAAGACAGTACTTTCACAAGAGGACAAAGCTACGCTAGCCCATATCAGAGCTCGTCAAGCTGAATTGAAAAAATTCTTCGCTACTGTCGCCTCACAACAGCGCGATACACTAGAGACTATGGCTTCGCGAGACCTTACCAAGCTGCTGAGGAAGCCGAAAGCGCACCAGAAGGTACCTGAGCATGACGAAGTTGTTCAAGAACTCGGCGAGAAAGAGCAATCAGTCAGAGCGACCATTAATACCGAGTACGAAATGCAAGTCGCCTTGGCCCAACAAGCGATGAAAGCGGAAGAGGATATCATACAGGCACAATTCCAGCTCCGTGTCGCAGAAGCTCACAGAGAGCATGTCAGAGGTGCAAAGGGCGATATCACCATTTTCGCAAACGCACATCGAGCAGCAAAGGATGGCACATGGACAGAGAATGGCTCGGATGTCGAAAGCTATTTCCCACGCTACCACGAATTACCCGAACCGGATACTCGTATTCGTGGATACACTTCTACTCGAATCACAGACGAGAAACCTTTCAAGGAACAACTCGCTAAATATGACGACGAGGCACAGAAGGATGTTATCGACGACGACATCCTTAGTCCAGTCAGACAGTCTGTTGCAGAACAGAACGCCTTACGACAAGCTGAAGAGGAGGAGAAGAGCAAAATGAAGATTGATGAACTTGCGCTTGTTGCTGAAGAGGAACTTAGGAAAGCTAGTGGCTACATGATTCCTCTTGTGAAAGTA
>Ga0181467_100510_pt2 | contig 14020 bp, 20 predicted proteins | sample InSIn5gowninarea_2_FD_119079 | JGI IMG/M metagenome (GOLD analysis project Ga0181467, IMG submission 119079) | Clean room microbial communities from NASA Spacecraft Assembly Facility at Jet Propulsion Laboratory, Pasadena, California, USA -... ... | reverse complement strand
TGTGCCCCCCCAACTCTGCTTTTTTGAACCGGTGACATCCTCCTTGCTCCTTCGATAGCCAGCAGAGTGATACACTCGGATGTTCGCGGAGGAGACCAAACCACTAAATATCTATGACGATATATCTGCGACGTGACAGAAACTATGTGGCTTGTATGATTCATCTTTTAGAACATTGCAAAACAGCAAAGACAGATACACTGAACCTATCTCCCCTAGAGATGAACCCTAGAGATGAAGAGAGGAGCAGAAAGGATGCCACGGGCAAGATGTGTTGGCTAGAGAAGAATCCCTCAGTTGCTCCTTCCTGTAGAAGTGATACGATTACGTGGGACTTTAAAGGACTTGGGGAGTTTCAGAGGGTAGTCGTATCTAACACGGAGGTTATTTGAATTGTGCGAATGAACAGACACTAAAGTCGGAGGAAATAGTAGGAGATATAGCAGGCTTGAAGTGTACTGGTATGATGACTGTTCAGCCGGGTCTAAGTATCGTAATCATCTTCACAACCCACAAAGTCAATGTGACAAGTTCTGAATACTGGGATGGCGAGCGTCATGATGATAAGCTTGAGTTAGACGAAATAGAAGGCAGGCATTGCTGTTTAGTAGAGGGGTCTCGAGGTGACGACCAAGAACGATCGTACTGGCCCTTTGTGTTAAGGTCATCAATGCCAGTTAAGCAATCATCCGAGCTTGTGCACTTAATGCCGTTCTGGTGCAATACTATATTTGAAAGACTACACTGAGCGCGAGGCTATGGCAATATCTGATGTGATTTCGAGAACGAACGTTCAGAAGGAGATATTATATTTGTCGTTAACAGATGGATTGTGGTGAGTATGAGTGCTAGCTGGTGATTGGGAGTCTCACCATGGAAGTTCCTGTCCTTCTCGGTGCCAGAACTTGCCTGTATCTTCTATGCCCTTGGACTGCCAGATATTCCAGAGCTTGGACGCAGCTTCATCTGGTAGGACGGCCTCAGGTGTGTTGGCAGCGCTTGGGTCTAATCCAGTCTTGACGATGCCTGGATGGAGCAAGGTGACGACAATACCCTTATCCTTGAGGTCCATGGCAAGACTTTTTCCAATGGAGTTGACGGCTGCCTTGGAGGCACGGTAAGCGTAGATGCCTCCAGTCGAGTTGTCTGCAATAGAGCCCACACGGGAAGACACGATACCGACACGCGCTTCGGATGCCTTGAGAAGATTTGGCAGCAGGGCTTGGGTCAGTAGTAGAGGTCCAAAAGTGTTGGTCTCGAAAATCCGAGTCAACGTATCCTTGCTCACGGTCTCGAGAGAGTCGTCTTCATGTTTTGCCATAGTTCCAGCAACGTTGAGTAGCATGTCAATGGGCTGGCCAGACAGAGACGAAGCAAAGGCTGAAATGGACTCGGGAGAGCGAACGTCAAGTTGAGCATGGCGGCATTGCAAAGCCTTGAGTTGGTCTCCTTCAATATAATCGGTTGCTATGACTTCGTAACCCTGCAATTGACGGCATGAATGCTGTGCCAGACGCATACATTATTCGATTGCCTTCTTACCTCGGAAATGAGCACTCTCGCAAAGGAATGTCCAATACCAGAGTTGCAACCAGTCACTACGGCAGTCGGCATATTTGATTAACGGTCTAGAGGCAGGTGTGATGCAAGATGGCTTGGAATGATCTTTGTTTCAAGGAAGTCTGAAAGGAAGGTCGCAGGTTTGTGCTCAATTCCGGAGGATCTCCTCGTCATCTGCACCACGATGGGGAGAGATTAGCTAGCTCTGACGTGTTTCGTGGCGCAAGTGTGGCTGATGATGTGGCTCATTTGTGTCATGAGGCTCACGAACCATATCTTGCATCCCTTTCTAGGCACGCCGACAGAAGTAGGTCCAGCCTTAAAGAATGTAAACGCGTGTTGAAAAGTGGTTTCGGTATCTTCGGGGAAAAAAAAGAAGCCTGATGGCCTTGGCCGTCGGCACCTCAGGATCCGCGCAGCGTATTGGTCGTATGTACGGAGACATGCAATTTTCAGTAGGACTTGAATCCGAGTGGCTGGAGCTCTGGTAAAAAGGCAGGTCAGGAATAGAAGCATGAACGCGCGCCCTCCCAATTTCCCCTTGCATGTACATGTTTTGGTCTCTTTTCTGCGGGAGGGGAGAGCAATATGTCGATAAAATGGTGGAATAGGAGGAAATAACTTGATTCATGGGAGAAAGGCAATTGACGGTGATGCGTAATTGGTGCGTTGCCATGGACTGTCTGGTGAAAGCGTACTTCCGGCTGCCAAGGAAGGAACGCTGACGTAGGCGGTCGTCCCTGCTTCTTGCATACATAAAACGCTGCTTGCCCTTTGGGTTGCTCCCTCTCCACCAGCATCTAGCAATCCACTTTACCAGCCACACCTTCACAAATACATCAACACCCAAGACTTTCAGTCCAATACCGCCAGCATGCCTTTCACCGGATCGTAAGTCTTACCTCATCTTTCCCCTCCCTTCCGCGGGCTCCGGTCGGCGGAAGAGTAAGGGAACACAAGCTGCGACGCGTGCTGACAGCATACTCTCAGCGACATCATCAAGATCATCATCGCCATCATCCTCCCTCCTCTTGGTGTCTTCCTCGAGCGTGGCTGCGGTGCTGACCTCCTCATCAACCTTTTGTTGACCATCCTTGGTTACATTCCCGGAATCATCCACGCCCTGTATGTCACCTGAGCGACACCTCCTTCTCCGTGACCGCCTACTGACCTCCCTCGCAGCTACATCATTCTCAAGTATTAAGATGGTCGACGAAAGCCCTGCGCGGCTTACATGATGAACCCGGCGCCATGAACACAATCTGTTTCCTTCCTCTTTGCGATACCCTCAAGTCGCGCCGTGCCAGCCACCGAGCGCCGACTTCGATCCAGCCAAACGCTTGACGACATTTCTTCTACACTTGCCCTCGACCGACACGCATCCTCTTCTCGACCTCGCGCAAGACACACCGCTGCCTGGAACGGCTACTGGTGCGGATGCGAGTGGTCTCCATGACCGCTGGCGGCAAGCGCTGAGATATGACCTTGCTTAGGTTGTAATACTGTATAATAGTACACAGAACGAATCGTTTTAACTACACCACCCATCCGTCGTTCTTCGTGACTGGTTCCAGTGTCATCGTTCCCCACGGCTGATCATGTTGCCCGACCATCAAGATCAGCCGTGGTTCCTCAGCCTTCCTTCTACCTGCGCCTATCCTCCACCGCCTTTGCCGCCGCGTGTTAAGAAGGTCGCTTCTCTCATTGACAGCCTGGTGATCCCTTGAAACATGTACATTTGCACATACACGATAATGACTTTGCTAACAAGGACGCGGTGTATTGCAATAATCCTTGATCATCTGTTAACGGGAAGCCTGCTACGACCATCCACTACCGTTTCCTCATGGTCTCTAATCACCCGCACCTTTCATTTCTCTTCTTCATCAACATCTCGAACACCGAAGCCATCGGCGTCGGCCCTAACGTGCGCATAACTATCACGGCCTGTGTGTGCTGCTTCTCCCGCCCCTCCCGTCGATACGGAATAGCGCGAGCCGAACCGGGTACCGAACGCTGTTCAGTGGAGCCCCTTGCTTCGTCTACTCGGCAGGGTATCGGAGGGGGTTCACGGAAGTTACGCACGAGTATATCGTTTTAGGTTCGGGAGTAGATGGTAGGGAAGTGTATCGTTCGTGAAGTAACGCAATTGCTAAGACTTTCTTGTCACGGCAGAGTGGATTGTTAGTGGCTAGGTGTTAGGAGATGTACCCGGTACCATGATATCTTCGAGCAGGAAGGTTCTATTCACAGCAGCAAGTGCCTTTAGCGACATGAAGAAATCGAACAACTTGGGAGTCGGCTTTGGTGGAGGAGCTTCACCACTATCATCGCGACTGTTCGAACCACTTTGTGAACCATTGTACAGCTTGCTCCTCGGCCTTCTTCCCGCACTCCTTCTCATGTCCTTCGTTCTCGTCTGCTCTGATGGCAAATCCGTGGTGCACCTCTTCATACATCTTAAACTCATGCTCAACACCATCATCCTTCGTCTTTGCTGTCTTGGCTTTCAGGATGCCTTCAATCTGCTTGGCCTTCGCGACAGGGATCTGCTGATCTATACCTGCTGCCGCAACAGAGAGAGGCATCTGGACTCCCTCGAAGTCGGTAGGAATCTTCAAGCGAGATGGGTGGGCTGTGAAACCGCAGACAACCAAAGCCTTCCCATCCTCGGTTCTCTGATCTTCGCTGTTCTTGCACAGCTCCACGACCCATTGACCTCCCCAGCAATAGCCTGCCGTTGCTACAGGTAGTCCAGGGTGTGAAGATGCAAGACCACGGAAGAAGCTGATGACTCTGGGGCGAACAAGATGAGCCTTGTCGTTCTTCAGAAAAGGCCACCCATGCCAGACGAGCTTGAGAAAGTGGTATCCTTTGATCAACCAAGCGAAGGGACCAGTAGCATCGAGCGCTTTTATACTGATGATCAGGTCTTGCGGAAACACATTGCCGTTCATGAGATCTGGGAGCATGACCAGGAAGTCTCCTTTTTCGGCGAAGCTGTCGGCGAGGATGCGAGTGTTTGGGAGAGTCCAGCCGAAGATGTCAGGTAGGATGACGACGATGCCTTTAGGATTGCTCGAGGCAGGAGAGGCGATGTAGACGTCGAAGCCGTGGAGTTTGGATATTTCGCCGGTCGGTTTTCCGGTGTGTAGGGAGCCACTGGCACAGCATTGGCGTGGGATAGACATGATGTCTTGAGTCAACGCCGAGAAGAACGATGAACCCGAGTGTGAATACGTGGGATAAGATGGAAGTCAAGTAGTCCGAGTATGTCAGCAAGATATACAGTTTAATATCTCAGTTTCTTCTCCGATGGCTAGATCTCACTGCATTGTTGATGTCTCTTACGATAATCCTTCAAAGCCGGTGTCCAGATTAGCCACCAAGCTAGCCAGATAATGTAAAAAGAGGCAGACGGCCCAGGAATATATAGGAGTGGTGCAAACTACCCAATCAAGAAGAGACTGAAGCAATCAGACTGGTTGGATAAGACAAACGAGGTATCCATGGCCACGGCCAGGGTGCTCCGAGAAGCGGAGAGTGAGAGGTGTCCCGAAGCAGACTAGTGGACTCGATGCCAAGCAGCTTACTAAGCGAAGCCGCTCAGACCTTTCTCCGCTCAAAATCTTCTGCGAAAGCTTGCACTACAAAACCAGAGCTGCTTTCTGCAGAAACTTCCTCCTCTCTCCAACAGCAGCACAACAGAGCGCAAAACACGCGCTCTGCGCTGCTGTCTCAACCCAATGGTAAGCACATTCTCTCTTCACCTCCCCATCCAACCTGATGAAACCGCAATACCGCAATCAAACTAGAGTCTTTGATCTCTTCGGAGAACTGAAACCGCATTTGCAAGCACGTCAGTCTGAACTCACAACAAAAATCACAATCTTTCTTCGCTTCGGCTTTCTGTTCAAGCGCACAAGACTGACTGAAAATAGACATCAAGTTTGACGCGCCGCTCAACGCTCCGCTCACTTGCGCGCTTTGCAACATCTTTGTGCACGATGCTGTCCCTTTGACTAGGCGCACGGCATCTTCACTCGTCTCTTCGGCGCGCATAGAAATGTCGACCGAAGAGACTTCTCTCCAAAAGGTATGCGCTATCTTCTCTCTTCACTCACTTCACCAACCCTCCCCTATTTTCTGATGAACAATTGAACGTTTATATACGCTGGAAATTACCGACCAAGCTCTTCGGAGCGGTGCCGATATCAAATGGCTATTTCTGAGTCTTTTACACACATCTCAACCTTTTCACAAGCTCTTCTTCTGAACTTCACTGACAATGTTGATTGATAGGTACACTCCACAATCCTCTACAACACCACCTTCCTCGTGTGATGAAGCGGCACTGGGCTCCGACTACAAACCAAATGAGCAAGATATGCCAACGCTGTGACAGGCCTAGAAAACCTCGTCCACTGACTTTCGCCAACACAATCACCTTGTCAACAACCAGTCTACAAGAGCTCGGGCTGACATGTATGATAAAGAGGGTTTGCCTTTTGTAACACACACTTTCCTTCATCGCTGCTGAAACATGCGCGTTGACTGGATCAAACAAATATCAAATGGTATGCAGAATTTGCTTTCCTTTTTCTTTTCTCTTCACACTTTGTGGCCGTCATATGATGAACACCTAGATGACGAGTCTGATCGGAGTTATCCATGCAGACAACCTTTTATTTTATACCATTCATGCCTAACTGAATATATGCACATTCTTTCACACTCTTGTTCAATCATTGCACTTCATCAATCAGTGACTAACAACCGAGTTTTTAGATATTTGTCTGTCTCTTGGATCGATCCTTTGCAATCTCTTCGCGGTTCGCACCTCTCGAAAGGGTAAGTCCTCGCTCATTTCACATCACCCCTTCACCTGAAATGATGATTCAAAACAAACACAATGACAAGCATATGTCCGAATTACCTTGACCGGTAGTACTGCAGAGACTGTCTTGTCTGATCCGCCATGCCCATCCTTTCTCCTTCCAAAGCCAGCCTTTAAAACACCGTTGCTGACTTTACAAAAGAATCTCCACAGTCCTTCATCGCTTGGTCGACCATGTCTTTGCACATCATCCTCTTCCACCAGGTAAGCTACCACCATTCATCTTCCACTTCCCCAAGAGCATTGTCATTTCAATGATGATTTATTCTATTTATCACGACGGTCTACGTAGCCACAAGTTGGACATTGACGATACCGCCATTGACAATGGCATTGATCTGATATCGATTTGACTTTGCTCTTTTCCCATCATGCCTTCAGCTTCTCTACATCATGAATGTTTGCTGACCTCAATCAAAGAGTAGATGTTTGTCTGTCTTCTTGACTGTTCCTCTTTTTCCATTGCTCATCCGGCCTTGTGCTGGTGATTGAAGGAGAATTGTTTGTGTGCTTTATGATGTGCTTGTCGCTACTCTGTCTGAGAGACTGCATGTTTGCGGAGTGTCGTACGGTCATCTGACTTCTTCCCTCGAGACACGACCTTGATGTGTACCAATGCATGGCGCTCTCTGGAATCAGTCGTGTCTGGCGTAAGCACACCATCACCCCTCATACCCCAAGCGCTACGTTCTTCTCATGTCTCCACAAGACACATAGAAGTCCGCCTTTCGACTAAGAATTTACAGCGACCGCTGGCGGTCCTGAAGAGCATTTTCACCATCATCGGACAAAACAAACCAACTTTGCAATGCTTACCTTTCCTTTTCAGGACACCGCATCACTGAGGAAGCACTTCACTGACACCGCATAAACTAGCTACAAAAAGTGTCTTGAGAACTCATCCTGCCACCCACAACCGCCCTGCTGCCCACGACAAGCCAAGCCAACCATTCCACAAAACATCATGAACAACGAGACTACGCCACCATCCCCATCACCGCCGCCCGAATCCTCAGACCCCGAGAACCCATCTATACAAACGATGCCCTCACACCACCCTCCTCCAACCATAAAAATCACCCTCCCACCAGACGCTCAACTCGCCAATCTCCAACACCTCCCCACCACATCACCCGTAACCATAACCTCTCTATGTCGCGACCTATCGCCCGGCGAAACGCTAGCTATTCATCTTCCCAACACAGAAGGAAAACAGAATAAAGATTTTGTGGCTTTGTTTCATTTATTCGGGACTCTGACATCTGTGGGTGGAGAGGTTTTTATTGTGGAAGTGGAAGTGGATGTGGAGGGGTTAGTAAGGGAAAAGGGGAGGAGGGTGGGGAGTAAGGAGAAGGTTAGTATTAAAGAGCTTTGTTGTGATACAGAAAAGGGAGAAGTGGTAGGTGTGTATAGGGATGGGACTAGAGGAGAATGTAAGGAGGATTTTGTGGGTGTATTCTGTGTTTTCGAATAGGGAATCTGGGAAACTCGCAAGCGCGACGAGTCTCTCGCTTGTGAGTCGACAACTTTATGGAATATGGTAGGAGCATACGGATACATTTGGCAGGCCATGCTCCAAGACAGTCTACTCAGTGGTAGGGAGGTTGTCAAACTCCACAGTGCAGCTTGGTCGGCGGTGTTCCCCAAGGAGAGGGAACCACGACGATTGAGATGTACATATTATTCGGACGTCTTTCGTAAGACAGTGTAGACTTTCGGACTTCTTGCATTTGTGGTCGAGCAGTCAGCAGGAGGAATTGAGATGTAGTGGATGGAAGCATGGACAAGACTGGATCAAGAAAATGGCATTAATTAACCCTACTTAAGTCTTTATTTGTTTGGGCAAAGATGGTCAAAGTTTAGCTCGGATCTTCGGGGTTCGGGGAATTTTGGGCAGCTCTTGCGAAGGGAAAGTGGGCGAGCTTGTTGCCCCGCTATGCGACTGCTCTTCGAAGGGTACGAGCATCTCTATGACACTTTCTTCCACGACTACTTAAATAGCAATCGAGGTCTTTCTCATACAAGTATATACTCTATCTCATAAGCCTTGACTTGCTATTGTTGATGACACGATTTCGACCTGAGGAATTGAGATTGACGGCTTACCAATTGCTCAAGTAATCAGTTATTGCGAAGGCGGCGTGTTTCGGAGAGTCGAACAGTCATCAGCGACGAGTCCAAGCACATCATCCACAATTGCGCCAACTTGCTTTGATAACAACAACTACACCCCTCGACACTCTACACCTCTTCGTTAGATCGCGCAAATCACACACAAGCACAGCAATGGCAGACCACTCCAGCGACCTCGTCTTCGACGACATTCCCTCCGCCATCAATGCCTTCGGTACACCTCCTGCACCCTCCCCTCCTGTATACCTCACTAACACACACTCCCCCCTCCCAGGCGCCGGCGAATTCGTCCTCGTCCTCGACAGCCCCCACCGCGAAAACGAAGGCGACCTCATCATCGCCGCCTCAGCCCTCACACCAGCAAAAGCCTCCTTCATGATCCACCACACCTCCGGCTACCTCTGCGCCGCCCTCCCCAACGCCCTAGCCGATAAATTGGACCTCCCTCCCATGGTCGCCGCTTCCGAAAACTCCGATCCCAATCGTACTGCCTATACCATCACCATCGACGCCGCCGAAAACGTCACCACGGGCATTTCGGCCACCGATCGCAGCACCACTTGCAAATTGCTGGCGGGGAAGGATGTGAAGGCGGGTGATTTTAGACGACCTGGGCATGTGGTGCCGTTGCGTGCGGTGGCTGGTGGTGTGAGGCAGAGACAAGGGCATACAGAGGCTGCGGTCGAGTTTGCGCGTTTGAGCGGAGATGTCAACAATGTAGGTGTGATTGCGGAGATTGTAGAGGAGAGTACGGAGGTGGAAGGGAAGGCGGAAAGAGGTGGTTTGCATATGATGAGGGCGAAGGAGTGTATTGAGTTTGGAAGGAGGTATGGCATCAAGGTTGTTACCATTGAGCATTTGAAGAAGTATGTCGAGGACACTGAGGGCAAGTTGTAAGGGGCATGCATGGTTGAGAAGAGGAAGTGTGAAAGAGGCTGGATATGGATGTCATCTGTACAGTAAGGGAGTGTGGTTCATACCACCAAAGGCTAGGACGTCAAAACGTATTGAAGGATCTATACAAGCAAAAAGCAAAAGAGATACCGCGAGGTATTACATTTCCTCTCAACAAGCAAGATTGGACCTCTGCCTCTACCAAGGTTGCAAAGCACTTGCTCGAATTGTTCATCAGCATCTCGAAGCCTCTAAAAGGCACCTCACTCCCGGAAAGATCGGTTCCCAAAAGTCTAGATGACAATTGCATAGTGCCAAATTTACAGAACGCAGTATGGCTCGTAGATATTCTCAAAAAACCTACATTATACTTCTCCTTCTACTCTACTCCTTCTCCTTCTCTCCTTCCTTCTCACCAACCTCCCTACTCACCTCCTCTGGTCCTTTACCCAAAATTCTCAACCCGACCCTCTCACCACTCCAATACGCCCCCGTCGCCGTCCCCAACGCAACGAACGGACTAGTATGTTCACCAGCGATCCAAATACCTTGCTCGGGCATTCCTTCCCTCATGACCTCGATATCCTCATCTCCATTTTCCAATCCGACTTGAAAGTTTGCATAACTGCCATAGCCAGCAAGCTCATCACCTGCCCATGCGGTGGCGAAGATTGAGGAGGGGATACAGGCAGGAGAGGAGGGATTGTAGGAAGGTAGACGCGAGATGTACGGTGAGATGAAAGATAACAGGGATTCATCGCGGGAGGGCTGGGGCAGTTGAGCGAGAGAGGCGATGTGGGAGGAGCAAGGACCGTAGATGTAGAAGAGGAGGGTAGGGTGGGCTGAGGGGCTGGGGAGAGCGGCGAGGTTCATGGCTTGTTGGTCCCATTGCCGAGGGTTTGTGTCGTTGGCGTAGGTGGGTTTGAGCCAATGGGTGAAACCTGGGTAGTTTGATGTTGGCTGTGAGGGGGCTTGGTGGAGGGGCGTGGTTGTTGCTGTTGTGTTTGGTGTTGAGGAGTTTGCGGTGGGGATGGTGGAAGTTTTTGAGGATTCGGAGGGGGTATTTTCCCAGAAGGCGGAGGGGAAGGTGATGTAGATCTGTGTTGCGGATAAATATCTTGTTGGAAAGAAAGAGGGTAGTAGGAGACTTACTTTATCCAAAGCACCATATCCGATGGAGTCAATAGCCTTCTCCAATCTCTCCGTCAACCCATTGACAAAAACATTCTTGTTCCTCTTTAGCCATCCTAGCGGTGCAGTCATAACCACTTCATCGAATTCAAACTTCTCTCCTCCTTCCACTTCCACTTTGACATTTTCATCCTGGCTCTTTCTCCCTGTGATGCCAGTGACTTTAGTGTTGAACTTGATCTCTGCCTTTTCCAACGCAGGTCTAGCCACATGTTCCAAAATCTTCGTATACGTGCCCGCCACGAACGGATTTTCACCTTCAATGCACTCTTCCAACCAAAAGAACTTCAAACTCTGCCTCTTAGTCGGAGAACCCACATAACTACCCCAAAAGTCGCAAATGTTGAGCAGTGTGTTTCTCTTTCTTTCCGCCTCTTTCGCATCCAAATCAGTAAAATACTCTCCTACCCCTTCAGTGAAGAAATCCATAAGCGATGCAGAAGCGTCAATGGTAGCGGTGTTTTCCCTGCTATACGCAAAGGCCTTTGATATCAACCCATCTTCCCAGATGATCCTTCCATATTCCTCTGCTTCTTCGCTGTTCAGTGCTTCTCCACATGTATCTATAACCCTCTGTCTCTCATCCCAATAATGCAGTTGCGTATCCGTTTTTTTCGCAATATCGAAAATCGGATTGTCATCTGTTCCGTGTATCCAATTCGGTCCCAGATCCACTGTGTGTCCCAGATGATTGGATTGGCCCACCCTACCACCAACACGGTTTCGGGCTTCGAGGATGGTCACGCGGTGGCCGTGGGAGAGAAGGACATCGGCGGCGCGTAAGCCAGCGAATCCGGCGCCGATGATACCGACGTGCAGTTTTTTGCCCGTGCTGAGGGCGGCGGCGCGGAGCATTTGTTCTTGTTGGCTGGCGGAAGGGGATTTTAGATCCTGAGTGTTGAGGCCGCCTGGGACTGGGATGTTGTTGCCCCACATTGAAAGGAAGGAGGTGGAAGTTTTTTGTTTGGTGCTGGTCTTTTCTTCTGGAAATGAGATGTTGACTAATAACTTCTATCAGAAATTCTGTCAGACCACTTTTCTTTAGATGGAAGCCGAGATGAGTGTAGCAGACAGGATTGGGAAAAGAGAGATGTGGTGTAAGGGCGACTTGAAAATATCTGGACAACAATTTGGAAACAAAGTCGACTAGGTATCTTTGTACTCTTTATTGTAACTTGATTCAAGGGTGACACGTAAAAAGAGAAGGGAGGATATCATGCACGATACGAGATACGTGTTTATTCGGACAGCAACGAAGAAGAGCAGGAAACACAGCAAGAGAAAATTCAAAGAAGACGATATTTTTGCTTACCTTCCTCGATTCGATTATTTGTTGGATGTATATAGCGATGGTATAGGAGGAGTGAGAGGAAGGATGGTTTGAGGTTCGGCGCGCTTCGAGTCAGTCAACGTCACCAGTTCCGAGGCTCTCGTATCCATCTTCTTGTGCGACCGTATCTGTCTGGTGGCTTAATTCCATACACAGCTCTCTGATAAGGATGTTCTGTGACACCAGTGATGCTTTTTATGATCAACAAGTCTGTTACTCTGCAAAGGTCTCATACAAAAGGCAGGCGCGATGAGGCAGCTTCAAATTTCAAGCCGCTGAAGTACGATCATGTCATGGACAGTCAAGCATGTTCCTGGAGAAGCAACAGAAGTTTGTTATATCATTCTCATTCTCGTGATAGAATATTTGCCTGTAAAAAATCACACGGGTATCAGGGTTATCAACTAGACTCGCGCCACGTCTCTCCGCGCAAGTCATGTAAACATGCATGTGTCATCCTCCATCTTTCTCTCTCCCTCTGCGCAGCTCATCATCTCAGCACTTTTTAAGCCTTAAGCTGAGCCTCGATGGGGGCCTTCAAGCTCTCAGGCTTGGTGGTGGAAGCCCATCTACCCTTGACCTTGCCATCCTTGCCAATCAGGAACTTCTCGAAGTTCCACTTGACTCTCTTCAGGCCCATGAGACCGGGCTGCTCGCTCTTCATCCACTCGAAGACGGGCTCGGCCTTGTCGCCGTTGACGTCGGTTTTGCCAAGGACGGGGAAGGAGACGCCGTAGTTGAGCTGGCAGAACTCTTGGATGGTGTCGTTGTTGCCGGGATCTTGGGAGCCGAACTGGTTGCAGGGGAAGCCGAGGAATTCAACGTCGTTGGGGTGGGCGGCCTTGAGTTCTGCGAGGGTAGGTGTGTTAGATGGATGCGCCGTGGGAAGTGAAAGGGGAGGAGAGGAAGAAGGCGCATACCCTTGTAGAGCTTCTCGAGGCCTTCGAACTGAGGGGTGAAACCGCACTTGCTGGCGGTGTTGACGACGAGGACGACCTTGCCCTTGAGCTTGGACAGGTCGTAGACGTTGCCCTTCTCTGCGCATCGCTGTCAGTTGTCGTCGCATCACCGTGTCAAAGACCATCACATACTGTCAAGGGGCTTGAACTCGTGGAAAGAGGTAGCAGAAGACATGGTCGCTGAAGTTTGTGGTGTGGTTGTTGCTTTTCCGAAACTGAAGAAAGACCTTCTGGAAGTGTCGATGTTATAGGCAAAAGACTTGTAAGGAAGTGAAGCAGCAGTAGGCAGGAAACACACGGATCGCGGCAAGACAGGCTTCATATACGGAGAATTAATCTGGATCGCGCGACTCTGGAATGATTTGTGAGCACGAGCAAAAGGCCACACGGGCATCGACAAACTGCCAGGTGCCCCTTCACATGCTTTCTCGTTTCTTCCACCCCTCGGATGACGCAGCTTCCGTTCATGCCAAATCGCTCGCTCGCTCGCTCTCTCGCCGAGGCTCAGAGATTAGACTTTCGCTTGACAGAACCCTGCTTGTCAACTTTAATTTATCCAAGCCAAACTCTCCTGGGCAACTTTTCCGAGCAGCAGAGGTCATCGTCGTTGATGATTTGACATTCTGCAGCATTGTTATTCCTGCAGGATGCGATGATATAGGCTACAACATCATGTGCTGAGTTATCGCGATATGTACCCCGCCATCGCTGACCATGGGATCTGCTTTTATGGAGGAGGACCCATGGAGAGGCGGTCTTGTGATTACTGGCCTCTTGCTAAACATTTCAAAACAGACATGTATGCGCATTTTCTCTATCTAACAAGCTGTACCTCTTGTACAGCAACAAGCAGTGTAATACTAAAAACAGTGTAAACAAAGAACAAGAAACAGAAATAGCAATAGCAAAACGAAAACAAGAAACTAAAATGTTGTTGACGAAGCTGGAACAATCCTGTCGTCAAACACTGAAAACTTGGTGGGTCCAATCTGAGCTGTACATCTTCTATCCTCTAAGAAAGAGACTGGTGTCTCGATCTATGCTTTCCTCATTCCT
>Ga0181467_100238_pt3 | contig 14062 bp, 17 predicted proteins | sample InSIn5gowninarea_2_FD_119079 | JGI IMG/M metagenome (GOLD analysis project Ga0181467, IMG submission 119079) | Clean room microbial communities from NASA Spacecraft Assembly Facility at Jet Propulsion Laboratory, Pasadena, California, USA -... ... | reverse complement strand
ACGACCATCGACCATCAATGATCCTGATGCTAACAATGAATCCGCCGAGAGCTGTAGCATTCTGTCGAATGTTTATGTGGATAGACAGAGGTCAAGTCTTGCGAAGGTGGTAGCGGCTGACACAAGACCATAGCTCTAGCAAGTTCTGTGATGCTTTTTTGACCCATGCTTGAGATCTGTGCTCGGTCGGCTTGCGACTTGTCTTCAATACAGCTCCATGCTTGGTTCCATGCATTGTTGAACAGCGAAGGCTGAACATGCCACTCGCCAACGATAACCACTCCGCTCACTTGCCATAACATACTTCTAAGTATGTATTTGTTACCATCATACTTCCACTGTAACAAACAGCCGTGCGTCGATTCTTGTGCCATTGGCCGAATTCGTCTATTCCACAGGAGAGACTTCTGCCGTAGTTTTGAACGATCCAGGAACGCCGCTCGCGAACAAGGCCAGGAGGGAATGTTCGGCGGAGTGAACGATTTCCACTCTGTAGGTCTTGCCCTCCTTGCGGAGAGACGGAGTTCCCGGATCGAGTATACAGATACCAGCTTATCAGCATACTGCTAAATGACTGTACCAGTGTAAGTCCTTGATCATGTGTTCCTTGAAGCGGAGGAGCACACCCGCTTTCAACAAAACACGACTATTATGCTCCCCGTCCACGCTAGTAATGCGGGACATGACTTATGGGACAACACCAAGTCGAACGCTGCCCTTTCTGTTCACAGCATCATCATCTGACATGTTGCCATATTGGTCATCGCATCGCTAACCCACCTGATGTAAGGAACGCTGCGAGCAGGTATTTCGCCACTCTATAGCAGTCAGAGCAGCTTCCGGATTTGTAGCGAAGGTTGGCTCCGTGGTCAGCGAAGGTTTCTCCATAGCTCGCTCGTCGAACTCTCTACACCACTCTTTTGTCGTGTAGAAACTTGCACTTGCAGCTGACACGTACCGCAAAGACGTGCTTCAGTCGCAACAATTCCCCAAGCTTCGAGCCATAGAGATGGCACAATGAGGACGCTGGTTCGTCAAAGGCGGGTTCCATGTCGATAGTTGCAGGTCTAACATCAACTCCTGCTGCTCGCAGCTTCCACACAGGAATACCTCGAAGTTGTGCTTCTGTAGCACACCCGAATATATATGTATATAAACAATCTTGGAAGAGGTTCAGTCTTGCCGATGCATAGACTACCGCCTGTCCAAACAATTGTGTATTTTGTTGAGGTCGAGTAGCTCTCTGTTTTCTTCTACCATCTTGTGCAATCCTTCATTTCTTCATCACAAGAAGGAAGTTCTCCATAGCCCTTTCATCAAACTACCTGCCCTAGGAAGATAGTATATCCTCTGACATATGCAGGTTTGGCCACGACAAATGTTGGCTTGGTGCAGTAGAGAAGAATTTTGTGGAAAAGAAACTTGGAAGAGGTTCAGTTTTTGCTGGTGCGTGGAACATGAGCATTAGTCCGCCATCGTACCGTCTCCATGTACTGAATCTGTTCCTGTGTTCTCTTGTTCGAACTCCATCTCTGGCCTTGGACATCCTCTTCGTCTGCCTCCACAGTTGGGCGACGACAGATTCGATAAAGAGCAACCATGACAACAACAATGACAACCGCCACGGCAATCGCAACAACGATGACAACAGGCGGCGCAACCGCAGAATCCAATGATCGGAGCCTCGCCGAGGAGTCCTCTCAGAGCTTTTCCGTGAAAGCTCCCCATCACTCCGCTACTCCTCAGCGAGGCTCCATAAGAAGGAAAGTATGTGTGGCCAACTCAAAACCCAAGGCGAAGTCTCTGCCCAAAATTCCAGCAGCAGGGGATCCTGGAAGGGTGCAGCTATGTTTCCTTCAACCGGAACACACATCCCAGCCGACGTCAACGACCGCCCTCACAGCCACTCCGGGGCATGAAGTTTTTGATGTCCCCAGCTCGTACAACTTTCCAGAGCTGCGGGATATATTGCAGCTGTTGAAAGGTAGCCGACTGGATGCTGTCTGGTGTCGAGATATTAGACAATTCAGGGGTAAATGGTATCGTAGTGTGTGAGAATGGCTGATTGTCAAGTCCCAGACTGGCATCGAGTTGCAGATCCATGGTGGACTGCGCATGGTTATTTGGTGCAAACGCAAACATAGGAGAGCGCATCTTGTTTGGCAGGTGTGAGAACTTGCCGAACAGGCAATGACACGATATATCTTGAAAAATAGTTGACCATAATCAAGACGTATCGACATCCTGATATTGCCGGGACTGTAGAGAATCTCATTTTGGAGTCGAAGTGGTTTGCCTCGTGGTTTTTGTGGACGAACACTTTGAACTTCATTGACCATAGCCGCATGTGACAATAGGATAATTTCACTCTTTAACCGAGGCGTATGCACTTGAACCACTGGTACAATGAGGCAAAAAATTGCAGCAGAACAAGAGCTCAGTCGATGTCGACTTCGAGGCCGTTGTCATTGATGTGATCGAATAGGTCCATTGGTTATGCTGTCAGGGACAAGGGCCCTTGCCACTTTTGGGTCGGTACTGGCTAGCCTTGGAGTTGGCGTCAAGTTGGTACCATGATTGAGAGCTGACAAGCACCTGTAAGCAGAAACGCTTGGCTCAAGATCAAGCTTGATGGTAGCTGAGGAAGTTTTCTGGTCACTGCCGTGAACCAGGGCAGATACAGAGTGCCTCGTCGTTCAACATCATATCAGCAGTTTTGTCGTCAGCTAATGCTTAGATGGTATGAGAAACTGCTCGAATGTGTTCTGATACACCGTTGATATGCGTAGTTCAAGACTGGTGTTCAGCTGGGCGACAGTCTGCACCAACACGTAGTATTCGAGTAGGTACGCCACTGTTAGGGCCCTGAAAAGGGGGGAGACCGTTGCTGGCATGAACCGATAGTAGGCTGTGACAGCCACATATCAAGTAAGTAATCTCGACTTGTGGTTAGCATTGTTGAATATGTCCTTCCGGGTCCAGCTCTTCGTAGGCAAAGCATGCTGGATCGATGGTCATGAAGATCTTGTTTGTTGTGATTGTTTCAATGAGGTTCTATGGCTCTCTTTGTAATCCTGGCAGCCTTGACCATGACATTCCTGAAGAATATGGCTATTTCTTCTGCCACAGCATGGTTCTCATGGAAGAGGCACTGGAACACAAGCGGCTTCGTCGTCGTCAAGCCTGACAGTCGTCGATGATTGTCCGGATTAAGGTGTCTTTTGGATGGCAATGATTCGATGGAGGAGTAGAAGTGCCAGACTAGGTAGTTGAACGCACTATGCAAAATCGAAATATCAGTGTATTTGCTCCTCAAATGTCATCCATGGATATCCATAGTTTGGTAGGTTAGGAGATTTTGAGGGGATTGTGCTACAAGTAAGAAGAAGACCAATCGCACAAATTAAAAGTGCCCAACAGAGTCAGTGTGTAAGAACAAAGAACGGTACTAAATCGCTGATCCGCCAGAGTCAGGTGTTTAGTCTTGATGAATTTGAACGAGGAACTTGGGTTGTATAGTAAGGGAGGGATAGTATTTGTGTTGTTTTGTAGGGTGCAGAAAATGTATCAGAGAATATGATGGCAAAAGACTTGGAGGGATAAGACATTGGATCATCTTCGTCTTTGGTGCTTCGACAAGGAGCATGGGTAACAGAAATTGTGGGATGAATGATACCACTGGTGTCAAGGAGGGGAGATGTTGTATCACAATTTTATGTAACAGTCGACCGTGGTAGTTGGGAGGACGTAGAGCAACAAAAAGTGGCAAAGACGGCAGGGGGATTCACCTTTGGTTCTGTTTCTGCTTGTTAGTGATGCATAAAATTCATGGTGGAAGAGAGCCTTACACTTATTGAAGTCCAGCTTGTGATTCACTATTCTTCATATGCAGTAGCAGGGCACACGCTTGAAGGGAAAATAGACGAGACCACAGGCCTGTCGATGAAGGACTCAAGAAGAGTATAGAATATCGGAATCAATGGTGAACCTGAAGAGTAGAATGTGTTTGTGGAATGGGTATGATGGATCAGAGGTTGTAAAGCAGGTGACACGGATGGCAAAGGAGGATGGTCTGTCTCGCAAAGATGCAATCACTTGTAAAAGAAAGGGCAAACAGATTTTGCTTTGTAACAGAAAGGACGGAAGACTGACACCCCCTCGAGGCATCAGCGAGGCATCAACGTGCGATCTGAGCCTTGTCCCACAAAGTTCCGCGTATTGAGCTAGTGCGTCTGATGGACTTACCTTCCCTCCTGAAGTGTAACAGCAACTGTCAGCACAATGTGCACCTTCCAATAACCTTCGGACCTCTCTCTCAGACCAGTATTGAATGAGGCGACATCCTTGACCATGTCTTTAGACCAGCTCTATGGTCGACAAGCACTTTGTGGTCTTGTGAACGCGAACGTGGCGTGAACACAACATTGTTCCGTGCTTTTGCTGCGGCCGAACCTCACTTCACAGACCTATTGCACATCTTCAGGAATCCTTCGATGGCGCGACCACTGTGCCTGCTGACGATACGGATCAACAGACTCTCCTTTCTATTGCATTCTTGAATCCATCCTGACAGCCGGAGCTTACATTTTGCTTAACGTTTTCCTTCACATCCAGTTCGCAGAAGGAGAAGGTCTGTGATGAGTTCGACCAATTGTGCAGCACTCAGAAAGGTGCACTGATCTTTCAAGACAGACACTGGCGTCGTGGTGTCGCAGACCAAGTCATGCCGTCGTACTCCAGGAACACTTTACGAATACTTGCCCTCTTACCACGGTGTGACCTTCGAGCCAGACAACTTCATGCCAGCCGCTAGACAGCACTCATTGCCATTGGTCATGTAAAAGGGCCAGCTGATGGTTGAGACAATTCTGACAATCCCTCTCAACGTCCTTTCTTTCATCATCGAGGTATACACCATTGTCGTCTGAAATGAGCCATTATCAGTAATGGTATTGTGCTTAACTCTTAATTGTGATGCGTCCACCTGATTCGGCGAGTTGGGATTGTCCTCAGAAAGTCGAGAAAGGCGAACATGATGAAAAATGTATATACATATCGATGTCATTGACGGTAACGGCAGCAAGAAAGGTGGGCCGACAAACAGTTCGTCGTCCTTGACTTGGACACCAGTGCCCCTCGCAGCAGGTGTGACTGTGAGGATGCTGTGCAGCAGTAGAAATGTGCTTCCACAGGTTCGGAATTATCAGCCCCGATCCTGCGTCATACGCACTGCTCCAATCCAAGACCCCGAGTCCACCGACGAGATGGAAGCGCAAGACCACGCCCTAGCACGCTCTCTAGCAATCGGCAGCAATTCCCACAATTGAATCAATTCCGGATCGTGAGTCTTCAGCACCCAAGGTTTAGCTGGTACCCAGGACGACTCTGGAAATCCATGAATCACTCTCTAAAAGCGTGGCATCTAGCTCGGTGAGCAAGACAAAGAGGTACTCATCGAGGAGGGCGATATCGATGCTGATGTCAAAGGATCACAACGGTGATTCAACCTCCAATGGACGAACTCCTCGGCCTCGTAACACTCGACAACTTCCAAGGCGAGCAAGCGAGACTAGTCCTTGCTTACTGGCCTGGTGTCAAAGCCACAAGACAAACATTCACTAGCCAAACAATGGTTCATGCCACCTGCCCGGAGTTAACGATGAATGAAAATGCACAAGACTTGTTTGACCTGGTAATCTTTGGCTAGGTCGGAGCATGGTCTTGGGAAGGTCATGAGCCCCAATGAATGACTTCGGTCCTGCCAATCTTATGCCGCGATTTATTGCCGACATCGACAACCGCTGAACACCGGCATCACTTCGAAGCTGGATCGATACCAGAAAAGATGCGTTGCTGTTGTTGTTGAAGGAGATTGTTACTCCAAGCTTCCAGACATTGTCGTCGTTATCCAGACATGTCTGCCATATATATACATATATACTAGCAGAAAGCTGCTTTATACCTCAGTGCCACAACTCTTTGCGCACAGACTGCATGGCTGGAATGTCAACTGCCGAGCTTGGTGAGGCGATATAATGGAGACCACATTATGCCTGCTTTTCTGTTCCCACGCAGTGTCTGTGTCATTACAGTGAGCTTGGCTTGCAGGCCTGGAACTCCATGTTGATCAACTAAGAAATGCTTATATAATCACCATGGATACCGAAGAAATCGATTCCGAGGTTCATTGTGGATACAAGCCCGGTTGCCGGCGGCTCCCTGACCTAGCACCATCCTGCCCGCTGGGCGTGATCGACAACGATACTGGTACAGCTGCGAGACGAGTTGTTTTGATAGGAATATCTGAGCTCAACTGACCTTCAGGACTTATGAGAAAAGGAGGGCAGGCTAGCCACGATGGCGCTCTTCGAAACGTTGATTGGCCGACGCATGATGCTGAGAAGTTATGATATGCTGCATCTCTTGCAGCTCACATACAATGTACAGATCATATGGATGCTGCACAATGTATGAGGGTCGAATGCTCGGTGTCGTGTACTGGGACTTGGCCAACTTCCATGGTGGTCATCATGAAGGATCAGCAGGTACAACAAGGCCGATATACTAAAGTATTGGCATGGTCATGGTGGGCCACCTGTATCTGCCACGGGTTATGGTGAGTCTGTTTTGACAAGAACGACAGTCTCAGCCTACCTTCATGGTACGCTCACCTCAAGGTGAATGTCGCCCAAGTCAAATTTGACCGGTGTGAGTCTGCGAGCGCCTCTCCACATCATATATTCTGGACTTCTACGGTCATTCTGCTCTCTTCTTCGCTTCCTTTTATACCGCTTCGAAACCCGAGATCTTCCGACACGACACTGAAACTGTCCACGACTGCTATTCTGAAAGGCCTTGCCTGGATCAAAGGATAACGAGCGAAGGGACGAAACGAGGGTATAGCTGTTGAGTTAGTGGTAAGTGGTACTCTGTCTTCACATTCACAAGAAATGGGCAAGGAGCGCACCAGATTGCCTTTGTCTCCTTTTCAGCAGCATCTCGAATTTCAATAGCTCATATTGGAGCGAAGCTTGACCCCTGTCATCAGTAGACTTGATAATATATGGGCAAGTATAGAAGTCTTTTGAAGATAAGATTGACACGTCTAGAACAAGTTTGGGCGCGTTTGTCATGGCTCTATCAGGAGAGTATCTCCGTCGCAGGGACACAACGCGGTCATCGTCACCATGGGGAGCCCGCCCATGACAGCCTCGCGACACACCACAAAAGAAAGCAAGCGCACCCTGCGGCAATACTAATTTTTCCTTTGCGTCTACTGCCTCTAATTTGAATCACTCCCACGATACACAACCTTGACTGACTGTTCTCAATCCTAGACCAATCTGTTCACCTATTCTTCCTTCTCTTTCCAGCCTATTGTGAGTTTACAAGTCAACCTTTATCTCTCTTCCTCATCTCTGTCAACAATGACGCTCATCCCTTTGCCTAAGGTCGTGGAAAATCTCCGAGCTCAACAAGCTGCGGCTACTGGTAGATCGGCCAATGGTGGATCGACTAACATGTCCTTCTGACCCACCAATTTTGTTGTGCCAGCTCTAACTTTGTCCAGATCCTCAGGCAATCACGTAAACGTACCACCTTGGAACGTTGCAGTGCAAGGCAATATGCCACAAGATGTACGAGAGATGTGGATGCAAAGACAGGAAGCCCAAGAACGATTTGCAAAGGCTCGATCAGACCTCGACGAGGCCCTGTCTCAAAGATCACAAACTCCGTTGCTTTCGACCAGGCAACTTCAGCAGAAGGATGCAGAGATCGAAGAACTAAGGAAGCAATTGGATGTTCTTCAAGCACAAATTCAGCAGAAGGATATCCGGATTCAGCAACAAGCAGAGACAATTCATGTCCACAGCCAAGAAATGTCAAGACCACGAGCTGACAGAATTACAACTCCCCAATTTCGAGGCTACAGTGAATTCAATAACAATGCCAACGCGATGCAAGGTCCCCCACCTGCATACAACCAGCTGCCTCTGCCACCGACTGGTCCAGCTTCCTACCAGACTAAATGGGGCACGATTGTCAATGATCAACCACAAAGTTTTCCACCACCTCGGCCTCCTCCAGGTGCGACTTTCCCAGGCAACAACACTCATTCAAACCAATCTCCAAGACAAGGACGAGGCAATATGTATAGGACTGATGACCAAGGCTCACCACTTCAGATGGGGCACATGAACAATCTCGCAGTCCATCTCCGTGCAAACCTCGGTAACAATGTTCTTGCTACACCTCCACGCCTCGGCCAAGGACAACAAGGACTTTACAAACCTGGCCATACACCATCAACTAGCACTAGTTCGGGACAAGGGCATGGACCACCAGCACCTCCACAGAGTCCTTTCCGACCAGGTTCTGCCGTTTCTCAAGCAAGATCAAACCGCAGTGGAGCTGTTATACCAGCTTTAGTCCCTTATATTGTGGCACCAAAGGATGATGCTATCGTGCAACGATGGAAAAAATTCTTCGACATGGTCATCAAATTTGCGTACGATCATGTCAACGTCCCTAGCAATCACACCGACAGTAGGTTGCCTCAAGCCCTCAAGAACAGACTCATGGCAGCTGCCACAAAGTTCACCGCAGCCCGACTTCTTTCAACTCAAAACACTCGATTCTTGTTGATCGGAAGAGTCATGCTTGAATGGATCGGCCGATTTGTGTTTGGAGAAGATGCCTTTGTTGGGCTAGACCAACAGACTGATCGTGCTATTACAGCAACTCGTAGCAAGATCTTCAATGACACCCCGGCAGCTATCAAGTTCGTCTTCCTGCAAGATATTGCTGGCTTATTTCAGAAGCTCCGAAAGCACGCCAATTATCGAGACTTTGCGAACTCTAAGAGCCACGAACGAGCAACCCAACTCTGGGACTTCATCCGACCTCTCAAAGTTGCCCAGACTGATGGCGATTGGCAAGACATGCACAACCTGATGCAAGAAGCTCACAAAATTGCAGAACTCCAACTCTGCGATGTTACGGAATATAGACTTTTCTTTAACAATGCCAATGACTCCTTCGATCCTGCCACCATGATCAACATGGATGACCAATATGGCAACATGTCGGATGATGATGTCGTAAACCGAAAGGGAAGCGTTCGACTTGGTGTTGTGCCCCAGGTTATGTCTCGCATTACTAGCGTGGACGGGGAGCATAATAGTCGTGTTTTGTTGAAAGCGGGTGTTCTCCTCGGCTTTAAGGATCATATGATCAAGGACTTGCAGACAGGCAAAAATTAAATGGGACGAATTCAGCCAATGACACAGAGAGCGACGCACGGCTGTATGTTACAGTCGGAATATGATGGTGACAAACATATACTTAGAAGTGTGTTATGGTGAGTGACGGGTCCATCTTTCGCTTTCTTCAATAGAGCGTGGGACACAGAGCGGAGCTAGATTGAAGACGAGTTCTAAGCCGAGCAGCTCCTCAAGAATGGAGCAAAAAAAGTATTATAGAACTTGTTAGAGCTCATACGGGGTACAGTATCCTCATAATAGCAAAATGGAAAATTGGTGAGAAATCACAAACAGATCGCATATATTGATCCTGAGAAGAGATCCCAGTATTGACCTTGTAGATGTCACCAACAGTGTCGGTCGTTGAGCATGGCTAGAACGCTTCACAAGCTGTGACTGGTGCAAGTATCCCGCGGATTCAGAATATGTCGGCGTGTCTTTCTGTTCTAGCTGGTCGTTCTGTCAGAGACGACTGGTCGTGAAGGAGCTTGCTACATCCATTCTTTTCACCACAACGCGTTGTAAGCTTGGTTCACTGAGGGTAGGACCGTAGACTCCCACTGATTGCTAACCACTTTTTGTCATGCCAGGTAGATTGAAAGTATGAGCAGCATCGTGCTAATCAATATTCTAAAACACCTATGGTGCAGTACATTTCAGGTTAGAGTGATACCTGGCACGTTGAGCAAGCGACAAATTGCCGGTACAGTAGCCACTTTCTGGCACGAAAAGGCATGAAAGTGTAAAGAGTGAGTGGCCAATTGAGGTATGCTCAAACTGCCCAAGTCAAAAGAACGTGTGCCGTACGGATCTGCCGTGAACTCAAAAGGTCAAGTTAGGGCGGAAGCTTACGACCTGGACATGCTTGATATGCAAAAGGACTGCCAGCAGCATCGTATCAACATCTTGACGTCCTTCTCAGTGTTATGAAGGTGTTGACCTTATTCTCATACACACTGTGCTTCGGGCATTTCTCAACGTGAGACATGCAGGATTCCAAGAACCATCGGCGAGCTACCATTGCAGGTGCTGGACTAGCAGCCCTCACGGCAGCATGGTATGCCAACGACAAATATGCTATCAGTCACGATGTGAAGACAATTCTCGATAACAGAAACTTCGCTAAACGCATCAATGAACGGGTTAGACAGCTTGGAGACAACTTCACAATCTATGCCATCGTACAGCTCGCCGATCAGGATGCGGAAGCCCTCTGGTTCGAGGGCAGGACGTGGACATATCGACAACTTCTCATGGGTATGAAGGCCTACTTTTGAATGGCCAAATGGTAACAGAACACGCAGAAACTGACAAGATTGCGACCTTTCTCCACCATCAAGGTGTCCGCCCTGGCGAAGCCGTGGCATGCTTCATGAGCAATTCTCCCGAAATGGTATTTAGCTATCTTGCCTTGGCCAAGCTGGGAGCGATACCCGCTTTAATCAACATTTCGCTTAGAAGTCAGTTTGGTCTCACGCCGAGAACAACACAATTTAATCGAGAATAGGTCAAACTCTCGCTCATTGTCTAAAGGTCGTGAAAGCCAAGCTCATGTTACATATTCTGAATCCGCGGGATACTTGCACTGCAGATCTCACACCTATTATTGTCGAATTCTTATCTGACTCGACTCATCAACCTACACCCTGTATCTCCATCAACCTCACATCCTTTCCACCGCTTGAGCTTTCGTCCGATTTGGCATCTACTGTCACTCAGCTCCGTTATGAAGACATTGCCCATGTCACGTCCGACTCCTACGCACCTTCAACGCCGGCCAAGCGAGGTCCGACACAACCAGCAGCTTACCTCTATACATCTGGCAGTACTGGCTTGCCCAAAGCTGTCTCTCTGAAGAATTGTACCTTCTTCCCCAGTCAAATCCTTGCACCACGAGATTACTCTAATCAAAAGAAATACCTCCCCCTCCGTACATACTCCTGCCTTCCCCTCTTTCATGGTACCTGCCTAATCATAGGTATCTACTCGTCATTCGGCACTTCCAGTACTTTCTGCCTAGGTCGCAGATTCTCAGCTCGGAACTTCTCCCGCGAGCTCGTTGACTCAAAGGCCACTCGTATGCTCTATGTAGGCGAGTTATGCCGTTATCTACTCTCTCCACCGCCTAACCCTCTGGACAAACAACACAAAGTCATCGTCGCTGGTGGCAATGGGCTCCAGAAAGACGTCTGGAATAAGTTCCGGGAGCGCTACAATATCCCTGAGATTCGTGAATTCTATCGCTCAACGGAAGGCATAGCACAGTTCGAACTGGTCACGAAACGTAGTCAAGATGCAGGATACGTCGGTCACAAAGGTCCTATCGGCCGTTATTTCGAAACAGGCACATATATCGTGCGGTATGATAAGGAAACAGACATGCCGTGGCGGGATCCGACAACCGGGTTTTGTGTGGAAGCTGACATCGAAGAGCCCGGCGAGGCAATCGGGCGTGTTACCAGCATGGCAACATACCGGGAGTACCTAGAAAACGACGAAGCTAATGCGAAAAAACTAATTCGAGATGTCTTCGAAAAGGGAGACCTATTCCAACGGACAGGAGATCTGTTAGTAAGAGATGCAAGCAGCTGGGTCAAATTCACTGATCGGATGGGCGACACGTGGCGCTGGCGTGGCGAAAACGTCAGTGCAGGTGAAGTGAGAAGTGTGATCGCACATCTGCCGCACGTCCGCGATGTGAGCTGCTATGGCGTCAAACTCGCGGGCTACGACGGCCAAGCTGGTGCTGCGGGCATAACTCTCGGCTTCGACGAAAACTTGTCTCAAGAACAGATTGAGCGGAAAGAAGACGAGTTTATGGATGGCTTATTCACGGCATTGAGGCAGCAGGGTTTGACAGTCTGGCAGCTACCGAGGCTAGTGAGGCTGACTGGAAAGATCGAGGTTACTGCAACATTTAAGCATGTCATTAATGTGTTGAAGTCGAGAAGTTGGCACCCCGAGGAGGCGCGATTGATGGGCGACCGACTGTATTGGCTGGATGGAGAGACTTATCGCAGGCTTGATGGACGGAGTTGGGAGGAGATTGAGGGGGCGAGAGCTAGGTTGTGAAAGACGAGGAAGTGTATAGCCTAGATTAGTGTTACGTGATTGACATCCTAAACAAATGATCGTATCGTGTTCGGCATCACAAATCTACCTGAGTTGTCTACCTGGGTCGAAAGTGTTCTATTACTTGCAACGGACAACACTGCTGAGCATGTCAATGGGGATGATTTTAATTGCTTCGCAGAGCCAATTCGTGAGCTGAAGCGGAGGCTGGCCATTTTGCTCATCGAAGCGCTAACTATTATCCCGAACTTCGGCCGGTTAGCGCGCTCTATTGTTTGTTTTCTGCCCCGATTAGGTAACCACAGTCATTTTTGCAAATGAGTGAATCCTCTACCTTGTGCTAGATTGCAATGCTTGAAAGTCCGTGAGGAGCCTCGATAGTCGACAATGGGGTCTACAGCGCTCGATGGCGCCTCCAAATACCTCAACAACCTCCTCCTCGCGCGTGGCTTTCTTCAAGATGGCAAGCCGATTGACTTCGGAAGCCTCTCAAGCAATCCCGACAAAAAGGCTGTACCAGATGCCTGCGACAGATATGGGACAACTACTACGATAATAAACCTCATTCACGACCTTGTCCTTCGGCGCGATCGCGATGCCGAGCAAAGAGAGGCACTAGCCGCAACTATTCGGACCATACGTGCCGAAGAATCACAACGGCTGCTGGACTTTCAAAAACTTCAAGATAAGAACGTACAGCTCAGGAGCGATCTTTCAACAGCTGAGGCGCAGCAGCGAACACACACGATTGCTATGAAAAAGGCTCAAGCCGAGACTCGAGATCTAAGAGAGCAGGCATTGAAGATGAAATCTACTCTCGATCAAGTACGAGCGAAGTGTATTAGCGACGTCCGGAAGCGCGATATCGAACTCGATAAGCTCAAGACTCATTTGAGCGCTATGAATAGAGGCAAGAAAGAGTCCGTCACAGGAGGTATGAAGGTTAACACCCTCAATATTCAGCAGAGATCTAGAGTAGGCAAAGAACTCCGAGGTGGTCAAGAAGTGAACAACAGTACGGATTGGACTTTGGAAAACGAAACGAATGACTTTCTTGCCGCGGTTGTGAATGAAACAAGCACCGAGAATGTAGCACTTCGCAAGATAGTGGGAGACAGCATGAATTACCTTAGAAGCCTCACAGGTCTCGATGAACAGGAACGACAGATGGAACTAGCCCAGCAACAATCAATTGCGGAAGGCAAATCAATTGGTATTCCAGGTCAATATCGCGAACGCACCGTGAATGCGTCCTCCAACTCAGCACATTCAGATTCTCTCATCCCAGTCCAGAGTCTGGCAGCTTCAATGTCCGAAGTCCTTTCTCATTGTCAATCTATCCTTCGAGATCCGTCATTCGTGCCAATTGAGGAAGTCCAGATCCGTGATGAAGAGATACAGAAGCTGAGAGTAGGTTGGGAGAAGATGGCTGATCGATGGAAGGAGGCAGTTTCTATGATGAGCCAGTGGAGGCAGACCACGATGGGCGAGACGCAAGAACACGGCAACGGTGGTTACATCAACACCGACAATACATTCAACGCAGAAGAGCTCCCTGAGATGGCAGCCTTCGGAAGAAGTGTAGCGGTGCGACCGGATGGACAGCCAGTTCTTGATGCAATCGAGGAAGAAGAATTGACATCTATGCTTCTCGACCACCACAGTCGTCTCATGAGCAATCAAAGTGTCCTGTCAAACGAGCAGGATGAAGAAGAAGAAGAGGAGGA
>Ga0181467_100078_pt2 | contig 14109 bp, 17 predicted proteins | sample InSIn5gowninarea_2_FD_119079 | JGI IMG/M metagenome (GOLD analysis project Ga0181467, IMG submission 119079) | Clean room microbial communities from NASA Spacecraft Assembly Facility at Jet Propulsion Laboratory, Pasadena, California, USA -... ... | reverse complement strand
ATCATCATCACTGAGAATGAGAAGTAGGAATGAAAAGTGAAAATGAGAAGTGAAAACGAGAAGTATCAATGAGAAGTGAGAATGAGAAGTGAGATCATGACCCCAGAAAGCATGGATCAATCAAACCCGTCCGATTTGCGATGGTGGCTCACCTACTTACTCCTTGATACCGACTCACGCCATACAACTACTCTCTCACTTGTGTGAGGCACAGATGAATAGGCGTTTGAAGGTGCCTCTTCATTAGAGTTACAAGCATAACTTCAATATGTATTAGGACAACAAGATTCTTGACACGAAACAAATCATCTCGGTCTATCGTCATTGTGCGTACAGTCTGGCTAGGGCGTTTGTGTATACGACGCTGGAGGAATATGATTGCTGCTCTTGGTGAGGCTGCAGATATTATGCTTGTAAGTCACAAGGATTTATGAGCTGTACAATGAGGTAGTCGCGCGAGGAAAGAAGAAAGAGTATATCGTACGTGGATCATCGCTGCATAGTCCTGTGCTATGCGAAATCATAAACATTCGTTAGAAACAAATCATGAAAAGCAAGTTCGTTCACCGCACCCTCACCCATGCTCGATATCCCGGAACCGTCCACACAGATTCGCTCTCCAGCCATAGCTCAACGTCCCTCACATCTCCTACTACTCCCCAGTCCCATCTCCAACAGCACCAACCACCTCTCACTACCAACTCTCCCACTTCTGCCCTCCCATACTAACCACCCGATTAAACAGCTCATCCCTCAACGGCACCGCCGTAATCCTCCACACCTTCCCACTCCTCTCCACAATCTCCAACCCATCCGCAACCTCCTTATCCAACGCCCACCCAACCACCAACCTAGTCTTCCACCCAAACCCGCCCACCTTCTTCAACTCGCTAATATCCGCCACCGCAATACTCCACACCGGATGCAACGTCTCCCTCTCCGTCGCTCCAATCATCTCAATCCCGCTATTCGTCGTGAAGCTCACACATGGAATCGTCGCTCTCGTCGACAAATACACATGCCCCTTTTTCCCATTATACCTCGCTCTGAAGTCCGTTGGGCCTGAAACCAGCGCGTCGTGGTTGGTGTGCGGGATCGCGCCGAGTCTGCTCTTGGCATGTTCGGAGCCGACTTTGGCTTTGAGCTTGTCGGCGCCGATGGCGGTTTCGACGGTGGTGCGGAGGGAGGATTTGAAGAAGCCGAGGATGCGTGCGCCTTTTTTGCCGTGGGCGTGGGATTTGGCGCTGTCGATGTCGTTGCCTGTGGTTTCGTGGGGGTGAGAGGGGTCGTGGGTGGCTGCGGCGGCAATTTCGGCGGGGGAGGCGCCGAGAGGAGCGTCTGCGTCGTGGCTGTCGAGGTCGCCGGTTGTGAGGTCCGTGGGGGCGGAGGGGGGTGCGCCTTCGCCGCGGGGAGGTGGTGGGATTGGGGCGTGGTTGGCTTCGCCGATGCGGAGGAGGGTTAGTGTGAGTTGTGCGTTTGTCTGGTGGCGAAAGTTAGTATGGTTGGGATTGTGTGGACTAGGGAGGTATAACTCACGGGCACGCCCTTGAGCAGAGTATAACGGATTTCGAGAAGTTGTGGCCAGTTAGGATAGTTTTTGTTCAGCCAAACAACGCCGCGCTGGATGACTGGGTCGCCAAAGAATCCAAAGCCTACACCAAAACTGAGTCCTTTCATGAACATGTAATTACTCGTCACCAGACTGACAGCCAGGAGGGGAGCAATAACAGCAGCAAGACGAAACCGTGCAGTGTCTCTCGGAAATGGTGGAACTGGTGACAGAGCATTTGCGAAGCGTTCGAATGTGTCAGAAACATCATTGATACCGTGCAAGACTGGTCGTGTCTTGTTCCAGATTGCCGTCTCCATAGGCACTTTAGCTTTGTCATGATCATGATTTGTTGAGCCGGCATGAGCTGTAGCACGAGCGCTCGCAGCACCTTTGACTAAAGCTGATGGATCTGGTACTGAATCGGAGGGAGCTGCGTCTTCTGCGCCTCGATCGTCTGCGGGATGTTTGCCGACTGCACTGCTGAGAGCGACATGCGCTATACCATTGACGAAGTGTGATGCTTCTGATTCGACAGCTTCGCCCTTGTAGTGCTCTGGTGCTCCCGTTGCACTGTCAGTACTTCCTAAAACACCAGCTTTGGGCTTCTTGACGCCGCCAGTTGAGCCGTCGACAATTGCGATGGGCGCAGGAGGAAAGAGTATGGGACGAGCAGGAGGATATACGATCAGGACGATGACGGTGGTCAGAATCAGGGGCATGATCATATTGAGGATCCAAGCGAGAGCGTATGCCTATGCAATGTCACTAAGCTGTGGCATTCTTACAATATCACATCACTTACCGAAGCAAAGTATGTCGTCCTTCTCGTCTCCCGCCAGCTTCGGAGTCGCGCAACATGCTTGCCAGAGCCGATTAATGAGATGATCTGTAAATCCATGAGACTGTGTCATACCTTCCATCCTACTTCTCCTGTACCTACCACTGTCATGTATAGTCTTTCCACGCTGCTTCTTAGCTTGTCTGGAGAGAATTCATCTTGGTCTGCAACGTTCATGTCGAGACCTCCTGGAGGTGGAGCAATGATCTCTTTGACATGGTATGTTTGCTGTGAAATGATATGAGCTCTTCATCATATCCAAAATTTGGTATAGCTCCTACCTTGTTGAATCGTCTGATCAACATCCAAACATGCTCATTGTCTAGCCCTCCGATCAAAGGTGCTGGCGATGGAGCTTGACCCCAACCCAAATCACGCACATCCTCATCCTTGGATACAGCCATCTTCATCTGTGCAGCTCCTGCGTACTTTAGAGGAATAGTTTGTGTCGCAAGTTCGTGGCTGAGAGTCGGATCTTGTTGCAGACTGGTCGCCCTGCCAGCTTCGTCGGCATTGGAAGGTGTATGGCGAGGATTGTAGGAGTTCTGGGCGGCAGGATCTCTCAGAGGACTGTTGAGGTTATTGTTTTCGTTGTAACCGTGCGGGTGCATGTCCTTGTAGACGAGGCCTTTGTTGATCGACATGGTCTCATCTGTCGATGAAGGTGGCAAGCTACTTGTAGCGAACAGTTGTCCAAAGACGGAGAGATGTCGAAGATGTTAGAGCAAAGGGATGGGGATGGGGATGACGATGCGAGACACCAAGAGCTTAGCCGCCTTCCACGTGCCAGACCAAGATACAACAACAAACCTCGTCGATCATCATACGTAGAACTAGGCGGCTGACTCCTGAAACATGCAGGGAAATTTATGAAACAAGTTGGCAAGAACCTTAATTCGCCTGATAGATGTCTCAAGCACCTTCGGCTGGCTTCGCAAGCGCAGTGTATAGGTTCGTGGCGAAGAAGACTCATATGCCAAAGGAAACAGCACCCATATCAACGGTTTTTCTATTTGATTTTCTCTTTGTATCACTACCATCTGTCTAATACACGACCAAATGGTACACTCTGCTACCCCACTTGGCATCTCTCTGTCAAAGACGTCCAGAAGCAGAACTTGTGGACTTTTTGCTCCAGCTGCTTTCCATATGTCTAGTCTTCCCTTGGACTTGTAGGATGGTTTGCCATCGCTTTGTCCTTTTCATCACAGTCCTTCTTGCTCGTCTGTAGACTTTGTTTCCATCTTCCTGTTGATTTCCATGCCTCTTATTCCCGTCTCCCATTCTCATTCACAGGATTGAGATAACTGAGTTAACTTCTCCCTCGCACCATTGGGCGTTGTCCTTACTTCTCGCTTAGAACGGCATCCACATGAAAAGTTCACGGACTATACACGACCGCATCGCACAAGCAAGTCAGTCCATCCCCACCATCTTACCAATTCTGCGTCGCCATCTCCCTAAACTTCTCCACCTCCTGTAAACACACCGCGGCGGCAACATAAGCGAAACTTTTTAAAGGTCCTAGCTTCGGGACAACCATGCCCGACTCATTGACCGCAACATAGAAACACGCCAAGCTCCGTTCGAGTGCTTCATCAGTGCCTCCCAGCGGCATATCCTCAAATGCCTCGCCCATATAATCCTCCGCGTACCCCGCCCCCAGCACATCGCCATCGTCCGGGATATAGTTGTATTGCTGGACGTCGTCATCATCATCAGGGTAGTAATCTTCTTCGTAGCCATCGTCGCTGGCGCTGTCGTCGCGGGGCTCGTCGCGCAGGATCCATTCGACGATATATTGCACGTCGCGGTCGGCTTTGGCCTTCATATCCATGTTGTATTGGCGAACCCGGCCATTAGGCATGTCCCCTGACTTTCCGAGGATAGTGCCGGCGAAGACTTCGAGCTCGGAGAGGGGATCGCGCGGGTTCGGGGCGAATTGGTAGAGTGTGTCGATTAGGTGGGACTCGTAGGCTGCCCTGATGTTGCGCGCGATTTCTAGCTGATATGCCCACTGGATGGTTTTGGTTTCACGGTTGCAGTAGGACCAGGCCCGCTTCATCAAGGACTGATCTGATGCATGGCGGTGACGGATATCCTGGAGGAACTTTGTTTCGTCAATGTTGCGGTACAGATGCCCGAGCACCTTCTGGCTACGATAGTATGTTGTTGGACGAGAGCTCGGGTCGAGTGCGCTAACAGGGTCGTTCTCGTTGTCGTCGATCATGGCGAGGTTCTCAATACTTACACCGCCCTGCATGATCAGACGAGGTGCACTAGCCATGAAGTCGGGTTTCGCTCTAGGGCGGTTGAAGTCTTTGGGCATCTGTGACATCTTTGACATAAGGTTAGTCATGTTCAAGGGTTGAGAGGGTTTCGTTGACATACATCGACCTATGGATGTGTTAGTGATGTTTGTTCGAGTAGTGATTTGGAGGTACTTACAGCCACGCCAGTCTTCGAAAAGTCTACAGCAGTAGATGCCATTTCTGCGAGTTTGAGACACGATGGATTGAGCGTGCCATCCGCCATCTGATCGGCCACCTGCAAATGAGTATTGCAAATGTATCCTAGTTGATCAGTCTCCATAAACGTCAAGAAGAAGTCGGTCTACAAAACACTATTAGCGAATAACCGTGACAAGGATAGAATGAAGACGTACCATATCCTTGACTTCTACAGGACGGCCAATATCAACTGCTGGAACACGAGCATAGTCTGCAGGATCAAACTGTTTCTTCGGCCAAATCGAAGGCTCGAATATGACATTGTACAGATCACCATCCAAGTCACCGCCAGACAACATGCTTGGCAGATCTCGTTCACCTTGTTGGCTGAAAACTACACAGTTGTGCAGCTTGTACAAGGGTGAGTCTGGCGGCACGGCCACAGCTTCAACAAGCTGAACGTCACCAGGATGTAATGCCAGGCTGCGGGTGACCATACACTTGCCAGTCAGAACCTCAAGCTTCCCACCAACGTCTCTCGTAGGCACGTAGATCTCTCTCTCCTTGAGTAGACCGGTCTCATCAATCGTGCCATAAAGCGTGACACCCTTCTCAAGAGGTATACGCGCTCGATGCTTGAGATCTCTGACCTGGAGAATGGCGGCCATCTCAACAACATCACGAAGGAACTTATCGTCATAGAAGTTGAGGTTAATCGAGTTCATGGCGCGAATCAGTCTAGAAACTCGAGCGGCCTTGCCAATCATGTTTTGTTCCAGAAATCTTGCGGCGTTGATGGGATGTGTGGTGATGAACGACAATTTCCGCACCACTTGATCTTGGAGGTCGATGAAGGCAGTAGGCCTGGAACCCATATCTTCGAGAATCTTGATGAGCTGACGGTTCATATACATTGGAAGTTTCTTATATGATGCTCCACAGATCTCAAGAGTAGCATCGCGGGAACCTATCGTGTCAGCCAGACTGTTTGTAACTCGTACGGACTCATCTTACCTGGAAATTTGTCCATTGATTTTCGCAGCTGGAGTGAATCACCCTCTAGCTTGGGATTGAGGGCCAGGATACCCTTGGAGCCTGGTACAGATGTCAGTACAGGAGCAACAGATGTAGTGGGCAATATTACCTTGATAACGAATTTGAACGATAGTGGCATGAGACCTTCTACTTTGGCGAAACTCTTTCCACACTTTCTGTAAGATACTAAGAGATATTTGGCCAACACCGTCCGAGAAGACACGACCGTTTCTTTCAATATCAGGGATGAACTTGACAAAATTTGGTTCGATGGTGATGGTATCGGTGGAGTCTGAAAAGGTTTGGCCAATACGAGCAGCACACTGTGAGTAGTCAGTACTATTCTCAAGAAAGATGTTGAGGCTCCAGTGCTCACCTTTGCTGGACATCTGATAGCACTGAAATCACCCAGTTCCTGAATGACCTGACGAGCGGAGACAAGGTGGCCCTGTTGGACGAAGGGCGCCGCAAACCAGCATTGTCTAGTGCGGAGTGAAGAGTGAGACCATCCAAGTATGACAAAGTGACGTCCCGCGACGTTTATTGAACCATTGAGCACATTTGCGAATCTCTTCTGGTAGATTTCTGAGCCATTGATGTAATGTGGAAGATGTGTGGGTTGTCCATCTTCATCCGCAAAGGTAACTCGCATGAAGTAGTCGGCATTGTTCGGGTGCTTCCTCGTGACTCTGTTCTGGACATCCACGTCAGGTCCTTCGAGGTACGTTGCGGTCGGAGTAATCGTGACTTTGTGGACCATAATGAGATGAGGGTAGAGGTCTGCGTGTGCATATTCGGAAGACTGCATCTTGAACATTGTTGCCTTCTTCTTGATGATATCGATCAGATTCGATACCAGGAACATCTTTGCCTCGACATCAGGACCAGGCTGAGGCAGAATTTTGGATAGCTCACGTATACCTTCTGCAAGGGCGACTCGATTGAACTGCTTGCAAAGCTTCTTGACAGGAGGTATAAGCTCTTTGACTGCTTTGGGGCTGAGGAGGCCGTTCTGAGCAAGACGTTGGAGCTGGTAGAGGACTCCGAAGGGCATTGTACCAGCACCTTCAGGATTGGCGAGCTCCGTGACGAGGTTGTGGAACTCTGTATAGAAGTCGTAACGTCGACGCTCGGGGGCAGGGTTCCACAACCAGGCTGGCGTACCATGAGTATTATCAAGTGTATCGTGGATGAGATTGATGTCGTTCGGATCGACGAGAAAGACTTGGTAGACGAAGCAAGAGCCTGCAACGACTTGGTGATTCATGTTCAGACCACAGGTTCGGATTCTTCGAGCGGAGCGAGGCATTACCATAGGTGTACGACCTTCCAGACTGAGCTTTGACATGGCGTTATCGAAGTGGTTGGATGACGTGAAGCCTGGGTCGTTCTCGTCATTTTCATCCTCTGCTAGCTCGAAGGTGCTAAAGGTAGGTGCTTGAAGTAGCGTGAAGGAGACTGTCGAACGGTTCCTAGTCTTGCCAGTGATGATCGAATCGATGGAAGAGTAGTCAATGTCAATCCTAGCATAGTGCTGTTGAATGCCTGTTTTGACCAGAAAGATAACGAGACTCTTTCCTCCAAGTACAAGAGAACCGTGTCGGATGTCGGAATAGGTTGGCAGAAACGCCAGGCGATCCTTTTCGTATTCCCACATTCCACAAGCGCGATGCCGAATGTGTGAGTTCGAGGACCACTCCTCACAGAGTGTTTTGCGTTGGGCTTAGTGTCATTGCGACCGCGTCCACGACGCTCTTGTTGTTGTTGCTGGAGACCTTGCAGGACAAAAGGATCGGGCGGATTCTTTGCGGCGGAACAATAAATAGCCTTGGACTGAAAGGACAGAGGTTTTGCAGGTTTAGCTTTGCTATCTTGGCTTGATCCATGAACTTCGAGAAACTGTTTTGCGGCATAGTGGTTGGCGATGGTCAAAATGGCGCAGCTCTTGTTCTTAAGCTTACGAACTAGGAAAGCTGGATTGCCGAGGGTCTTGAGGTAGCTACGAAGGAATTCAGTGAGCTCACGGTCTGTGCACTGCTCAGGTAGAGCCCTAATGAAGATGTCCATGGCGATGATCTTCTCTGATAGAAGATGAGGACTTTTGACGTTTTTGACGAACTTTCCGGCTCTGATTAACACCTACAGAGGGAGTGGTCTGACATAGGTGTGAATATCAGGCAAACAGAGGGATAAAGATTGTTTGATGAGTGGTGTAAAGCAACGCAAGTGAAGCAGTCAAACACGTGAGGGAGGTGAAACGAAATGAGGGTAACTTGAAGCCCACCTCAAGCACCAAAGTCAAATAACGATTCCAGAAAGAGCTGTTTCAGATCTGGTGTGCTGTAAGCAAACAAGCTTGGAATGTTTCGAGTTCGAGACCAGATATTTTTCCTTCCTCAGTGGTGGTGTGACTTACCATTCCTGGACCCTTCCACTCACGATGGCTTCAATGTGCAAGAAACGCCTTTACAATGCATAGCAGAAAGTACACACATACACTGCCCATCGCACGAGAAACATCACGGCACAGCATTCTTACAAGCTCTTCAGGAATGTGCTCTGGAAAGGAGCCCGATCACTAATCCAACCGTCTTTGACCTCGAGCACAGGAAGGAGCATGATGAGCTGCTCATCCTCCAAATACTGCTTTTTCTGCTTCGAGCTTGTGGTGAGAGCTAGTCAGTGACGAGAATAGCACCAGGCGAGACAAGACAAATCGAGACAAAGATGAAGTTGCAGGTAAGGTAGATGCGTTTTAGTATCACCTCAACTAGCGTGCCACCTCATCCCGCATCATCTTACAATAGGTGCTTGCTTCATTTTGCTCGAGGTTTCAAGTCGAACTACCATACAGCTTGCTTTATGGGCTGTCTAAAGCTTCGAAAGAAGTTGCGCATCGCAAAATATACACCCAGGTCAGCGACAAGGTGGATCACCAAAGTGAGTCATATTCCTTGTGCTTAAGCAAGTCACTCTAAGGATCTTGTGAAGGATAAGATTCGAATGCGAACAACCAGAGACTCAACATAGATTGTGTCGTGAAAGTATATGCATTAAACTCGAGCTCTAGGCTCAATCAAAAGTGTCTATAAGTACAAAGTTTATCCTCAGGTGCTCGACCTCAAGGTGAATCGAAAAAGTCCTCCCTTCTATACTGAACAAGCCTGGCAGGAGCTCTAACCAAGGAAGCGTCTTCGCCCGCCAATACCGAAACCAGTGCTTTCCTCCCAATGATGCGTCCTCTTTCCATATCCAACCAGACCATACCAGCCGTCCCCGTACCATGCAGACCAAGGTTCCTCACACTCATAGCAAGACGACAGCAGCGGCAGCAAGGACCATCATTCCAGCTCCAGCACTCTTGATACTGCTAGCAGCACCAGTGTATGGTGCGACACCATATGGGCTCGATCCGTTAGCGCCAGCCCAGCTGCCACCGTATCCACCGTGTCCACCACTGCTGTTCATGGAAGCACCGAAGGGCGACCCTGAGATGTTGAAGGCTGGGTAGTTGCACACGGATTGAACGGCAGAGGACAATTGGTTTAGGTCGGCAGCGGTGCAGTTGGTTTGTGTGAAGACGCATGGTCCAATGACTCGGCCAACTTTTTCTGGGTTTGCGCAGTGGCATGCGAAGTCGTTGATTGCGCCTGTGGGTAATCTGTCAGTGGTTGATCATGCAATAATTGCTTTGTAAGAAGACTTACAGCCGTCAGAAGAGAGTGCCTTCATGTCACAAGCGCGCGCGCAAGCGGGAATCATGCTGTAGAAGGCATCGGCCGTTATGTTTGAAGCAGCGGCGGAGGTGAAGGCAGCGAGTGCGGAGGTGAGGAGGAAGATTGAGCAGCGCATTGTGAGAGATTGAAGTGGATGTGTTGGTGCAAAGTGTACGTGTGATGATGTTGTGGTTAAAGAGCGTGCGTGGGTGTGTGTAACGACAAGGATGTGTGAGAGTTGCGAGATATATGTGCAAATCTAGAAAACCGGAAATGATAGACTCGAGGATGAAACACGAAACAAGAGTCGTTGAGAAAGAGGTCCGGGCACCGACAAAGATCTACCACTGTTTCAATTGAAGCGTTTTGCTTGGAAGAGGTGGAGTTTGTGAGAGTCTATTGTCAAAATGTGTTCGTTGGAGAGAGACAAGAAATATACTGAATGTTACACCAATAGTGCTTAAGTACAAATACGCAGCAACGAGACAGCCATACGATCAGGCTGGAGAACCACTAGCCTCTCTCTCGACACCTCGCCACACTCCTCATTGTTGAGCGATATCCAGACCAGTTACAATCACATCTACATCGGGACGGAGACTAGCGCCGCCGGCTGCAAATCAGGAGGCGAATAGCGTTTGAGACTTTGCGCCTAAACACGATTTACTAGTTCGGAGTCTGGACCATGATTGGACAGGACACGCAAGCACGGTTGGGGTATACGCAGCCGCACGACACAATGCTGGGGCAACCAAAAGGAAAAGTGGAAAGAGCTCAAGCTTGGCTATTTCTCACAGCAACCAGGCCAGATAACGGCGCGGAGGCTTGATTAGTGTACCTGCAGATTGCATGATGAGTCTACTGTACCATGCCATGCGACATTTTAGACCGACTCTGAAACCAGGGTCTCAGATCTTGGAAGATTAGCCTACCTACAATCAAAAATCATTGAAACATATGACTCGTAACCGAGGAAAATGCGAGAAGTGGCGGGTATAGGAGCTTATCGCGCTTATCACAGACGAGAATGATATACAGAAGAGTAGACGAGAAAGACCTTCCTCCCTCATATCAGAGCTGCCAGTGACTTGCCAGGAAGACTACACTCGTCGACACCGGTCGCACTGTGAACGTCCTCCATCACGCCCTATTCGATCAGGAGATTCTGCAGAAAACCTAGTCGCTATTGAAAATGTCTCATACAATCGCACCTCTTCTGCATGCCTGCGTCGGCCGCACAAGATAAAGCAAAACAACTTTCCAGCAAGCAGTGCGCGAGTCTCACTCCACTGTTTTCTCGTCAGACAAATGTCTCGAAGCGCATGCTCGGTATCATTATGACAAGACGATATTTCATGGTGATCATTTCACAAGTCTCTTGATAGACAATGGAAGTGTTTCGAAACGCTTGCTTGATCTCGTTATGGCAAGACGATGTTTCATAGCGATTGTCTTGTTATATTGAAAGACAAATATGTTTGTATTGCACCTTCTCTCACGAAGAATGCAAAGTTATATTATGCCTCTCCTCATACCTCTCCTCGCCTCATCCCATCCATTCCCAATCCCATTCCCAAAAAACACTCTCAAAAGATGCAGCATTGCCCCATCTCACCCGCGCTCGCCTCTTTCTATAACGAATATCACAACGCCGCCCTCGTATCAGCCCAGCACGACCTGAAAGCCTGTCAAACTCTTATCGGCTACACCTTCAACAACATCAACCTCCTCTTCGAAGCCCTCCAAGCACCAGGCACAATTGCTCTCAGCGCAACTGGTCATCCTCTCAAGCGCGGCAATGAAAATCTCGCCATCGTAGGAGATCTAGCCCTCGCCGCTGTCTTGAGTGCTGAGTGGTACAGAACTGACAACACATCAACAGGTAACACATCTCACCTCTTATACTCTTTCAATCTGTCTGATCACAATTAACAACGGGACAGGTCATTGGCAAACTCAATGGCGCGATCGTCTACTCAGCGACGAACATCTCGCCAGCATTAGCAGACGTACTGGTCTGACCAAGTTCTTGCAGAAGAAGCTGATGCAGCCTGATCAGATTGAGCCTGGCGAGAAACAAGCGGCGTCTTTGGTTGAGGCTGTGGCTGGTGCGATTTTTCTAGATGCGGAGGATGGTGTGGACGCTGTTGGGAGGTTTGCGAGATGTGTTGGGTTGCTTGGGTAGGAGATTCATGTCCTGGCGAGACTGGCCGGAAGATACGGGAAAGCCATGCTCAAAAGATACACTCGGCCCTATGGTTCACTATTACTGGACTCTGCAAATCATTGCAAGCCATCAATTAGCACTCTGGCAAATGCAACTGTGGCTGTAAAATTCTGGCAGGCTCCCTTCGTGGGTGCTTAAAATAGGGTAATCCCCTCCAGAGTCAGGATCTAGATACCTAGCTGATCTCAAGAAACCGCTTAAATCTGGTTGACAACCTCACACGCTTTCAGGATGTCTAGCCTTCTCTTAAGCTATATCCTAGGGGCCTATCTATGAGATCCTGTCATCTTAATCGACATTAGCATTACTCTTAAGCTTGTCAGCTCTCTTCACACTACTACTTGTATAGTCTAGACCTCTAGCAATCTAGAAGCATCTTAGAAGTCCTCTTTATGGATAAGCCGTATCTCATTGATATCAACTTACTTTCGACTCTTTTGGCACTCCTCACACGGCAAAATACGAGCCAACACCTGAGCGTCGAACATCTGAGCGCACAAGTCAACATAGACTTAAATCTGCCTTTTACCTCCAGCCTTCAAACTCTGATTCAACTATTGACCACTCGCTACACCAAGATCTCCCAAATCCAGCACGTCGTCGTCAGAATTCGTGGGGCAGATGAAAAGTTGGATGCGCTGTGAAGAGTGCCCGTAGATCTTCTAAATTTTACGCACGTATTAGATTACAAATATCGTTCGAGGAAGAACTTGGGATATTAGAGAAGGGCATAAGGTGAGTAGCCTGATGAAAGTTAGGGTACTCTTCACAGCAGTATTGGCCCTCGAAACCTAACAGACGACGTGCCAGAATGTCCTCATCAACCAAGAAAACCACTCTCAAAGAAAAAGAGGCGGAAGCAATACTCCACAAAAGGTAGTCACGTCGTCTATCTCAGGCAACGAATACCGTCACGTTAGCGTTGTTGTCATCAACTATGACTACGATGGACACAATCAGAACTTCAAGCTCGTCAGCAACGACATGGAAGAGCTGTTGAAAAATGATTACAAGTTCAAGGTCATTCGCATGTACATTCCCGCAAGCCATACCGACCCCAACTTAACGCCGGCCGCGCGCAACCGCAAGGCCCTCGCAAAGGTACATGAAGTCCTGGACGCACTTGCCCCGGAGCTGGATGATCCAGAAACACTGTTGATCATCAACCACCGTACTCATGGTGGATTGAAAGCAAACGACGAAGGCCTCTACCTCTGCTCTGGCAAATACGAGGAACCAAACAAGAACTTCCCGGAAGGTGCCCAGCAAATTGGTTAACACATCCGTGGCATTCGCGGACATCATGACATGCTTCGCCGACGCAAAAGCCCGTATCAATAGAAGTGCCGCATATCATGCTCGCGGCGTGTGGCAAGGAGGACATGACGAAGTCAGACGACCGAGGCTTTGGACCGAATCTGGTAAAACTACTTCAAAGCGCTTTGGTTGAAGGAAGATGGGTGTCACTCGGAAGTCTCTATAGTGACCTTGTCGCCCTTAGTGCTGGATACGACCTCTCCTCCGCCCCGAAATGGAGGCCTGGTCGACAAGTTGCAGGCACCGCTCCAGATATAGTCATTAAGCCAGTCAATAAGTCTGAAGAGGTGACTTTGCCCAAGCAGGCTGCCCTCGCCAGACAACGCGCCAATTTGGAGCTCCGCCAAACCTGCAAACAGACTGGCTCCACTGCTTGGATTGCTATCCACATCAACCCAGTCACTGAGCACACAGCCGAGAGTCTTGGGAACGGACTGAGGAGGATCAGGTTGTTGCAGACGTCGTCGACGTCGAGGCCAACATAGGTCAAGGCTTCGTCAAGGAGGAGCCGTTTCAAGGCAGCTCTGCATGGTTTGTGGTATGCTTGGACAACATGGTGTACGTACATCTTCCGAAGGAACCCGCAATCAACTACTGCTTTGGACCATGTCCGCCTATCCCATTCACAGTTACGCCCAGCAGTCTTCCCAGTCCAGGATGATCTGAATTTGTACTTTAATAGGCACCTATCCTGAGCTCTACCTCATCGAGACTACGGCAAGGTAGAGGCGGTCTAGCTAATTCTAAAGTACTCCAGCACTCCTCACACTAGTAGTATCGAAATCGGACATCGACATCTGAACTAGGGTAGGGTCGTATAGACCGGTGAAAAGCACAGAGGTGGCAGTCGCTTCCGTAAGAAAAGCAAGTCAACATCAAGCCGAAAGGCTTTGCCAAAGGGGAAGGAGAAGGTGGAGACGGCAGAGAAGGAGAGTATAAAGGAGGTAGAGATAAAAGAGAAGGCAGCAGTAGAG
>Ga0181467_100895_pt1 | contig 14160 bp, 12 predicted proteins | sample InSIn5gowninarea_2_FD_119079 | JGI IMG/M metagenome (GOLD analysis project Ga0181467, IMG submission 119079) | Clean room microbial communities from NASA Spacecraft Assembly Facility at Jet Propulsion Laboratory, Pasadena, California, USA -... ... | reverse complement strand
ATGCGGTAGCGGTGTAAGACCATTTTTTGGATATATATGTGTAGGAGCATGCCTTTTCCTTTTTGCACAACGCCACCCAGCTCTCCCTCTTCATCGCCCTTTGTTACTGGAAACCCCAAAAGTTGATCCATTAATCACATCACTCGCTATCGAATATCAAGCGTACCCACGCCCACCTTCGATATCCCTCCGCACACATCCCTCGCAATGTCCCGTCGCCCAGCTCCCTCACCCCCCAGCATCTCCGCCGTCCGACAAGGCAACTTCGGCATCCCTGCCGCAGAGAAGAAATGGAACCAAGACAGCGTCGCGGGCAATACCTATAGCGAAGAGAACGAGGATTTGCAGCCCTCGTCCGAGCGAGCCCACAGACACCGAAACCGATCGTACCCACCCCTTTCTCCTTTCTATACTACAACACTATTCGCTAATATCCAGCATCAGAATGTATGCCCAAGCTCTCGTCCTCTTCAATGTCCTCGGCATCCCCCTTTCATCCGCCACAACCCTACAACACAACTTCACCACTCTCTTCCCCACCTCATCCCTCACATCCCTCGCTCTAATCCACGGTCTGCAAATCCTCGTTCTCTTCGCTTCACCGCTACCCATCGGCTATCTCTACAACATGTTATCAGATCAAAAACAGATGCAATATCGGCAGAGTTGGACTTTAAACTGGAAAGTCGTATTCGCTACAGCCGCTGTCGTGGCGACCACCTCGTCGTTTCTCAGTTACAAAGCTCAGAAGATTTATATTGCTATTTTACTGTTACAAGGAGTGGGGTTGGGAGGAGCACTGGGAACGTGTTTTACGCTTAGTACGTTGGTGCTGGCAACGCATTACCGGAATGACGTCCCGCTTGTTTCTGTGCAATCGGGGTTTGCGGGGTTCGCTGGGGCGGTTGTTTATACCGTGGTCGCTAGGTTTTCTTTTCGGGGACATGACGGCAGCGAGTTGGCGTGGGTGTATAGTGGTGGGGTCATGGGTGTGACGTTGCTTGCGGCGTTTTTCCTACTCGTGAGATCAGAATCTGAAGAGGAGAAGTTCTGGACGGAGGGGTGTAAACTTCATCTTTGTATGCCGAGGGGTTTCTTGAGGGATGTCAGAGGAGGTGGCATGTGGTTTATACTGGGTTATATGCTTACCTTTGTAGGAGTACTGGTTTATCCGGTTTATAGTGTCATGTTGCTGACGGGAGCTCCTGGAATTTTCTTTCCGGATACTGCGGCGTATGGGGTACTGGCTTTGCTGAGTGTTGCGGCTATTTCAGGTTCGGTGGCGGCGAACTTGAGGAGTTTGAAGAACGTCGGGGCGGTCAACACTTTTGTTACTGCTTCCCTACTCGCTGGTGCAGTTGGTCTCGCGCCCATGGTGTATCCGCGGCTTTACGTCGTTGTTCCTCTTGCGGTGGTATATGGTGTCGCGCTCGGGGCGATACTATCGCTACATATGATTGTCGCAGCGTCATTTCTCAGCAAGAAGGTAGAGGGGAGGTGGGAGGGTGATATGCCAGCGCGTGTTGTTGTTGTTATGGCCTTGGCTGGATTGAGTGCTTTTGGGGGCATCGTTGGAGCAGCAGCATTAATTGAGGGAAGCGAGAAGGGAGGGCAAATTGTGATGAAGTTGGCGGGTGCTTGTATGATTGGCGGTGGTGTATTGGCTGGATGTGCGAGGTTATGGAGGTGGAAGGGGGTATTTTATGCTGTGTAGTGTGATTAGAATCGGCTCACAAATAAGGATTACCAAAGAATCATGGTGTTATATGCTCAAGATTTTGTAGGTGTTCATATGTGTGTGATTATTGATTAATGTCTATGTAAACTTTCGTTAGATTTGTTTCATGATGAAACATTCATGTCTATACGTAAATGTAGCAGAAGGGCCCATCTGTTGTGCTCATCAAGTCCTCTATCCTTTGTGACCCACTCGCAGCATATCCAAGGTCGATAACAGTATCGAAGGTCGTGTTGGCCGAAGGCGGGTTGTTCAAAAACGTGCCTGTGCCAGAGACACCGCCCTTCTCGCTCTTCACGCGGGTCTTGATATCAAGCTGCTGCCATGTCCACCAAGTTTTGTCGATCATAGCGTGATGGAGGTAGAAGAGCGGGTCACCAGGCGATACGAAGAAGTCGCGACCGGGGTCGCCGCCCATGGAGTAGTGACCACCGCCGTGTACACCTAGACTGTCTGTTCCCGGCACACCTTGCATCACCATCTCGAAGGTCCAGATGTCCTTTTTGTTGATGATCAGGTCAGCAATGGCGGTCGCATCGGCCCACTTCTTGTTGCTGTAGTCGGTCAAGTCGCGCGTCAAACATCTGGGGTTGTATGAGAGGCCGTCGCCGTTCGCGATTTCGGTTCCGTTGGTTGTGCTCAAAGCAACTGGGCCAAGATTGACCTCTGGAATATCCGAGTTAGTGCGTGATTCACGCCAATCTGGTATAGTTGTCGGAAGACTCACTCATGTTCTTGAAGGGGCCACTCTTTACACAGCCGCCTCCGGTACCGGGCGGGATGATAACAATGGGTGGCCCTCTGCCAGCAATAACAACGTTGCCCTGACCTGCGATGTACTCTCCATTGCCTGACATGGAGTACGCGGATCCGTCGAGCATTGGTGACTTTTCTAGACCACTGGCAGCAGTCTTTGCCCAGTTCCAGTAGGGTTGGTAGCCCTTGTAGCCGCATTCGTTGCGAAGAGCTTGCTCGTACTGCCAAGTGAAGTATCGGTGCCATGCTAGGAACGTGCCAGTATAGTGGATTTCCATGGTCTTGAGGATGTGGTTACCCACGAAGTCATCGAATCGCGACTTCGCTCCTGGGATAAGTGAAGCAGGTGTCTTTGCTTGCTTCTGTTGGAGGCAAAGTACTGCATCGGTATAGGCTTTGCGGTCTGTTTTTGACAGGTCGCTCCATTCTCGGCGCACAGCCACGGTGTTCTTGTTGCAGGTGCCTCTCTTCGATGAACTTGCTGCTAGGGCATCGTTGGCTTGTTGTTGAGCGAACAAAAACAGCTGATCAAGTTGCTCGCTAGCAACCGTAGGGTCGCTCGAGGCCGAGGTGGGTAGTGAGGACGGATCTACAGGTGCATCTTGCGGGGCTGGTAGCGCGTTTGCCAACGTCCCAGCGAGCAGGGTCAGCGCCAGAGGAGAATTGAAACGCATGTTGTTTCTTGATCAATCAAATTGAAGAAGTTGTAGTTGTAGAGGATTGGTCGACAGAGAGAGCTGGGTGGCGTTGTGCAAAAAGGAAAAGGCATGCTCCTACACATATATATCCAAAAAATGGTCTTACACCGCTACCGCATGGGTCTGCCATGCCTCACTGCCGGGTTTGGGGGCGAGAAACGCCCGATGCCACTCGAGCTTTGCTAGAACAGTGTAGTACACCGCAGCTAGCCTTGCTATCTCTCAATCTGCTAGTCAAGCATCGAGGCAAGGCGATGCCACGTGTGGAGCCATAATCTTTCGGTGCCTGGCGCGTGTGTCTATGCATTTCCGAGTGAATGTTATGCCATGAACGCAAGGACCCTAAGGCTAGATTGGCAGACTTTCTATCAAGCGCGTCTTTGCCGCAAGCGAGCATCGATACCTAGGTATACGGAACCATCGTTCGGTGACATGTGCATGGAAGATTCGGATGGAATCTGCCGGACACCTCAAATCGCGTTGATGCACTTACAATGACAAGTGGAGCTTTGCCGAACTTTTGGATAACCCCGCTGGCTCAATGTTGTTTGGCTGAAGAGCCCCAGTGCGTTTCCGTGCTCGGGAACATGATGAGCGCAAGGCATTCTGATTCATGCGGTATGCGAGTGATGAGTTGAGCTCGGTGGTACCTGGGGTCCTATACAACATATACTTCTATACCTCTACCCCAGCCACATTCTTGGATATATGGTTTCAAACCTGAGGGGGGCTTGATACCAGTTTGTTCCATGTCTGCAGGCAATCACACCTCAGCCCTGCATAATGAGCCGCGGTCCACCGACGTGCAGGAAGAAAGGAACATTTTTTCTTGCAGGCGGCAGTTGTGGTCTAGAAAATGTCCTTGAAAGTATTTTGATCCTTCCATGATTCAGGATTCTGCATTGGGATAGGTATCTCGGATGTCGTGCGTGTTGGGTGAAGAAAGGTAAGCATTCGCTGCGGCTTGACATTGGTGGCGCAGTCTTGCCATTGCGCTAGGCCCCGCTAAGGGATCAGATCCGTCTCGCCGTCTCCCCGTCCCGCCTCCTCTACTCCTCAGAATACACCTTGCGCAAGGCGTCCAAACTACCGGATAATCTCGATCGCTAAAATACCGTGCACCCGCACGGGAAGACCTATTCTAGAGTTGTCATTGGTTTAGGCACTACCCTCCAAGCTTGTGGAGATCTACCGGGTGTTGTGACCTTCCTGACAAGGCGCAGGGAAGCGACAAGCGTAGTAGAGATTAACCGATCTCCTGTTCGGCTTCACAACTTCCTCGGTACGCAGTAAAAGTATTCCAATGCCGCTTCAGTGCGTGCTTCTGAGCTTTCAAGTATGGTATTTTTCCAAATACAGCTTCGCGATGGATTATACTTGTGTTTACTCTCATGTCGATTTGGAAATGGCTCTCCTGTCAATCAACCTGTCACCATTTAAGTACTCTACGATGGCCCGTGAATCTTCCTCTACCCCCGCCGGTACTTGTCCGGATTGATAAATTCACCCCGTGCTGCACGCTTCCTCATCTATCATCGACTCCTTACGCACAACCCCACATCCCGGTCCACAAACTAGCACCTTTCAGTGTTTTGGTTTCAAAGACGTGCAGTAAACGGCATGACATGCAGAATATTAGCTCTCGATCACTTGCTTTAACGATCTTGAGAGTACGGTTCATGCTGTAGTTGCAGGCCGTACACTATTATGACCCCTTGGTGGCGTCGATACCCACGTGGCTGGCGGCTCAGCCATGAGCCGGCTCTTCGAGGTCATGGTCATCTTCACTGACTGACCATACGCTGGGAAAGCACAGCCATCTTGGAAATGACGCAGCACTGTTGAAATACATCGCTATATTGGTTGTATAGACTACAGCTTAGTGCCGCCGAACTCCCAGAACTCTGTCATCGCACGTAGGTCACCTTGCAAGCACTGTTCCAACACCCTGCACATGGGACTTTACCGTCTGCAGGGATACTCGTAAACCGCAGGATACCGTTTCCCGCTGCGTCAGTCTGTCACGCCAATGAGTCAAGGAGTACGCTTTCGTCTCGAGTCAGCCGTTCACAGCCACCCTCTGGTTAGCGAGGCTAGTCTGGGTGTTTTCTCGCCAGCACATGTCATGGCTGCTCGGTAACAGCCTCGATAAGCTCACTCCTCTTACACTCTATGAGTGATAGTATATCCAGATTAAGTTTTGCCGTTAACTGTATTCTCTCGGCTTTTCCGCGTGGCGGTTTAAGGTCTCGCAGACAGGAGCTGTTGGTCTCAGAAGACGGAAGCTATGTGAAACCCCTGACGTCTGTCGCGAACTACCCGCTCGCTGGTGTTATATCACAAGCATCTTGCTGGTACCTCGATGAAATCGTGTGTTCAGGAATCCTTCACTTCCAATTGACGTACATTCCACAATGCAGCAGAGCGGCGCAGCGATGCCGCCGATGCGTCCTTACGAAAACCAGGGCCCGACCATCCTCGCAACCACGCTAACCGTCACCATTGTGGCCGTGCTTACTACGGTTGCGAGATTCTATGTTCGAGTTAAGATGATCCGGAATGTTGGTTGGGACGTGAGTGCTCCACAGTGCCCATGGGTTGACCATCACTGACATGTTTCTGCCACCAGGACTACGTGATGCTGTTGGCTATGGTCTTGGTATGTAGCAACAGGTCGAGAATATCTCGTACGATGCTAATCAATATGTAGTGTGTTGCTGGTCAATGCCTCGTCATACCGCAAGTCCACTACGGAGCAGGGAAGCATGTCGACTACATCGATAAGGATGATTTTGTAGCTGGTCTGAGGCTGAACCTCATTTCTCAGCCGGTGTTTCTCTTCGCCATCTGTTTCGTTAAGATTTCGGTGGGTTTCTTCCTTTTGAGGATCGCGGTCGGGCGGTTTTACAGGCGCCTAATCATCGGCATCATGGGTAAAAGCGCTCAACTCTCAGACCACTAGTATGGAGGTGTTAATCAGTTCTAGTGTTTATGAGTGTGTACACAATCGGTTGTGTCCTTACAGTCCTACTGCAGTGCACAGATATCCGTTTAATGTGGGACCAAACCGTCAAGGCTACATGTTGGACCATCAAGACAAGACAAGCCTTGGGCTTTCTCAACATAATACTGAACATCCTTACTGACATCGCCTTTTCAGTTGGCATACCCGCAAGTCTCCACTTTACCTCGACCAGCTACATACTCTGCTAACCAAACCATATAGATTCCCATGTTATGGGGTGTTCAAATGAATCGCCGCCACAAAGCCTCCCTTATTTGCATCCTCGGCCTTGGGACATTCGCTACAGCCGCTGCCTTCGTCAAGCTCTCCTACCTACCCAACTATGGGCGCGAAGGCGACCTGCTGTGGGACTCGCGCGACATGACCATCTGGACCGTCATCGAATGCAACGTCGGTATCGTCGCGGGTAATCTGCCCTGTCTCAAACCGCTTTTCCGCTCTCTCCTCGTATCCACATACGGCTATGGTTCCCGCAAGACCTCGCAGCCACGATATTATTCAGATGCGTATGGAGCAGGCACCAAACAGCGTTCTGCAGTCAAAAACTACAATTCTCTCGGGTCGAACAAGACATCAGACGGCGAATATGCCGGCCATGGCAGTACGGGTAAATCATACATGCTCACAACGATCGATGCGGCGACCACGGGAGCTGGAGGGTTGAGCGGGAGCTCATCCGAGAGGAGCTCTCCTATCGCAGAAAGAGGTAGCACCGAAAGTATTACGAGGTTGAACAACAAGACCCAGGGTTCCGGCGGGTTGGGTAACATTACTGTCACGACGAAGGTAAACATAACTGAATCGTTGCATTCGCAGGAAATATCCGAGGCCGGGAGGAGTTATCGGGCACCACAAGCAAAGGAGATGGTATGAAGTGGATGCAGCGTTTAATAGTAATGAATCGAAATTTTTTGTCCCTTCCTTTTCTTAGTCTTGGTAGTAGCCATTAGATGATAGCAACATTGCAGAATTCTACCTTCCATCGGTCCAATAATCTTCTTCTCGCTCTGTACAACCGGCGCTTTGCCAATATCTGATGACAACTCGCAAACACCTTCTCTCTTCCCAAGCCTGCTGCTAAAATGAATTGCCTTTAGCGGTTCATAGTCCCTATATTATCTGATGCGATATTACCGACCACACGAATGACTGAAGCCATTGTATGTCGTTCTGAACTGTTACTAGGATTGCTCCTCTTCTTCTATGGGTATTGTTTTGCGCAATCTCGACAAATGCCGGAATGAATGTATAATGACAAATGAAATATTCGTAGCTCTTTTAGGTAGAGCTCAGTGATGCTGGAACAAGCTCGCTGAACTTTGCGCAGCTTAATCAAAATGGCTTCGCATGCTCACTCGGCACATGGAGAGCGATGCACCGCAAAAGTTCGTCCGGTAGCGAAAGCAACATGGACTGAGTGTTCCTCGTTCCGTTCTCTTTTGGCGAAGCGTCTTCCGGTGCCTCTGGAGCGACCTCGCTGTGTTGCTCTTCAATGAAGCTCCCTTCCCGCGAGCCTTGCATGCACCAGGTCTCCCGCCACATCGCTGCGATATGCTGGCGTTCTTCTCGTGCCACGCTGTCTTCCTCATCAGGATGCTCTTCGATTACGTGGATTTTCTTCTCATCTTCTTCTGAACCAGTCGATCCCTCCAACCATGAGGCTGAAACTTTGCGGTAGCGATGCACTTCCGCGTCCATAGGCCGGTCGAGCCAGTCGTCCATCTGCTCGTCTGACATCTCGCTCTTTGTGCTTCTGGAAGAGCTCCACGAGAACGAGCTTTGCGGTGTTTGTGGTGGAGAGAGGGGAAGACTGAGAGTAGACTCGTAGGTAGCCTGTTTCCAGTGCACGTAGCCTTGCATGCCTTGAATGAACTCCTTGCTGGGCTTCCGGTCTCTAGGCAGAAGGAACTGCTGGATAGGGAAGAAGCTGCCTTCGACTGGCGAGACTGGTGGGGACAGAAAACCACTTGATATGCGGTCATCATGGTCGATCTCGGTTGTTCGAGCGGCGTCCTGCAAGTTTTCGCGATCTGACTCGGGTGTTGATGTGAGTGATGTTGTCGATGCTGCCCTTGTGCGTTCTGCTGAAAGCTTGAGCGATGTTGTCGACAATGCCCTAGTGCGTTCTGTTGATTGCTTGACGGAAAGTACTGGATCTTCCTTCAACGATCGCATGTGAGAGATGAGCTGGTCGTGGGTGTCGTTCAGCCTCTGGAAGAGAGACTTCTTCGGCCGCACAACATGTGGGCGAAGGTCGTCGTACGACATGCCAATGGTAGTCGTCATCCTGATTGAGTTCGGTCGAGTCCTGGAATGGTTCGATTTGAGTCCTGCAATAGTTCAACGTATTAGGTGCGGATCGCGTGGGTGTTTATGTTGATACGGGCATGTTAGGTTGCTTTTTTTGTTGTTGTTATGTTGTGACGGGTGGGACACGGGTACAAATACAACTGAAACTGGGAAACACAGCTGCACGTCCGCCGGCCCCGCTAACAGTCGCAAAGCAAGGCGGGGCGATCTTCGAATTACGCCAGAAAAACGGTTGATCCATGCAGAACCAGCCGTTCGGTCAATAGTCCAGCGGCCGCGGTGAAAGAGCTGATTGGTTCAATGGCGGGTCGGGCTCACTGAGGCGGGGCGACGCTGTCGTTCGGGCATTCTCCCGATGACCTCAGAGAAAGTTGAGGACCGGGGTGCATTTTTCGCCTACCTTAGCTACATGCACACACATGGACGGAATTTACGTCCACCATTCAGAAGCCGCTGGGATGCATAATGCAGATGTCAGCGACTTTGTTCATGCACCAACGTTTCCATAGAGACAGCTCGCGATACTTGTCACTTCACGACAGAACTCGACATTGCACTCAAGGCGTCCCATGTGATGCGCAACACGATCGCCAGGATGCCTCGGAGAATAAGGTGGAGTAGGTAATTAGCGACGAGGTCCAGACCACATACCCACCGTGATCGATCACATGTGCTCAATTTCCCAAAGTACTGGCGTGAAAGCCGTTGGTAATGAGGCGCTATGGGGCTATTGAAGCTTACCGAAACAGGGCGTCGTTAACCGGTCCGGAACTCTAAAATCCATCAAAATACTTCTTGACATCTGGCCTTGCATCGCATTCTTGAGTATCCCCATCACATTTCGTCTGTGCTTCCACGTTTCGTCTGCATTACGCAGCTCCCCACGAAGTGTCCTGACAGTGCATGAACGATGCGGGTCGCGGAAGCATACCAGACGTCATGTGAAAGGAGTTCTCATCATGTCCGAACATCTTGCACATAGTCGTTTTTTGGTCTTTTTCATAGTTCACTGGGCAACTCCGAGTAGGTCGGTCGGGCTGAAGAAGCAACATGATGATCGAGATTCATCATCAAGATGTTTGTTGGATCTGAGCGCGAAAAGCTGATGACCTTCGATGAACGTAATTCGAAATTTTCAACCGAAGTTCGGTACATGTCAACTGCACTAGCCAACCAGTGCCCAAGCACGTCATCCCAAAGCAGCTAGGTTTCATTTGGGTGTTCGTGCCCAAAGGCTTGGATGCGTTTCTGGGCGAACACATCACGACGCTCTCTGACCACTGCCTTATCATTACAAACATGAAGTCATGATCTGAGCCTGTGTTGGTTGATGAGCAGGGACATGCAGGTCTGTTATCTTCTTGGGCGAAAAAGAGCAATGAGAGCCATACAATGCTCAGTGACAGCCCAAAATTGATACCCGGTAGTTGGCGCAATGCCGTTGCTGCAGTTCCCAACGCTAACAAGCTAGCGAGCGCGGCACCGGCAATCTACGCTAAAAGATCACTTTCTTTAGGTCTGGAAACCGTGGCAATTGGTTCGGCTCTCCGCGACAGAATGGCAGCAGTGGGACCGGTTCTCATTCGACGAGTATTTGTGAGAACATACACTTTAAACTGTTGGCCCCCTATAGGAACTTCCCATAGACATCAACGATATTCTGTGAGCTTCACTTCGATAAAACTCGCGCCCTGAGCGCGCAACACAGACAAGAGATGGTAGTCGTAGCGAGCGGGGAAGCCCACGTCTTCCGTCGCGCACGCGTAATTACAGCAGATGACGGATGTGCGGAAAACAGCAAATGACGATACGCGGTTCTGGACTTTTTTGACCGCGCGGGCTTTCTAATCAAAATTTCTCCTTGCAGAACGATTTTTCTTCCTCGCGAACTTGACACCCGATCTTCGCAACGCCCTAGCCCAGGATGTGCCTCCGCAATATCCAGGCGCCCAGGTACCCATGTTCTCCTCGCACGCACTGCGCGAACGCAGTGCACTGTTGAGCATCCTCCAATTACTAAGACACGATCGCTCAACTCGTAACGATGGCACACACACGCCTCTTCGTCCACTTGTAACGCGCCGGGACGGGCCACACGACGAACACTTTGTTTGAGTGGTCAGAGGACCTCCGGGCATCATTGATTCTTGCTACAAGCGCAGTAAATTCTAAGCTTCATGGGAACAACCGTCGCTGCATTGCTGTGAAACTGTGGTGAGATGCATCCCACCAACCGCTGTTGCCGATCACACATCAAGCCCCTTGATGTCTTTGGGATCCTGGTAGGTCCTGCCCGCGTCTCATAGCAAGAAACATGATCCCCAGAAGCGTCAGTGTGTTTTCAATCGGACTGATCACACCGATCTTGAGTACATCCTGGGGTCCGCATATAACCGTCTCCGCGATTTCTAGCCGGCGGGCGTCATTTTGGAAGTTATCCACGGTGCGCTTGCTTAATATTCGTGCGGGTTTAGGATTGGCGGAAGAGGTGTAAATAGAAACCGGAACATGCAAATAAGACACAGATGTAAATCGGGAAAGCTTCAAAATAAGGTTCAGACAGAATGCAATTGTCTTCCGAATATGGATAGCCCGAAACCGGAGTATACATGTGAGAACGAGATCGAGAGAGTATCATCAATAAGTTTGGTTCAGCCGCTGTCATGATGGGGAAGATTCTCGCAGTTCGTTGGGTGGTCGTAACGATCCTTAGCCGCAGCCATCACGAGGCGCCCGACCTAGGTGCGATGACTCTCTAGACTAGGTGGTAGAAACGGAGTACGAACAACACGGAACCTCAATAACATAGCCTGGAAAAATGAGGAACCATAACCGAACGATCTTTTGCATTGACATACAATGTCAGTACATATCCGCTAAGATGCAACATACCCATACACAAGTACCACCACATACCGCTCTGCCCATCTACTGCAACATTACACCTGCCCCTCATCCCCCACCACCAAATCCATTACTTTTACCACCTCAGAAGTTCTCGCAAGCCTTCCCAAACCTTCTATCCCACAACGGCTGCGGAAACACACCATTATCCAAAAGCTGAAACAGATCCCACTCCCCAGCACTTCCTTCAGTCTTGAAGTTCCAAAAGATCCAACCACGCGTCTTGGCTTCATACACATCGAGTTGAACTTCAATGTAGCGGCGCACGCTATCCTTCCAGTCCTGAGACCACGAAGACACGAGACCGGATTTACCGGCGCAGGAATTAATCCAGTAGGAGCCTGGGAAGCTGCCTTCCATGCGGGAACCGTAGTTGAAGCCGTTGAGGTGGAGGGCGCAGTCGGTAAAGGCGCCGGACCATTCGCCCACGACTGGCGTGAGGGGTTAGTTTATATCGATTGCATGAGCATCGTGCAATCACTTACTCGTCCATTTGTCTGAGCTGTCGTAATTGCTGACCTGGAAGGATGGGTTAGCAATCAATGTCTGGTGGAACGGTAGCGGCAGGACTGTAACGTACAGAGCTGCATGTAAGAGCCACGTGTTGGTCGATAGACATGGCGTTCAATCCGGAGTCGAAGATCTGGTACTCATGGTGATCGACCACGACATTGCGCGCATCGTTGTCCTGGGTGGTCAGGAAGACGTTTAACCAAGACGGGTTCCCGAACCCATCGTGTAGCATAGCAGGTGTGTCGCTGATATCCCGTAGGCTGTAGTATGCATCGTGGTAAAATTGTTTAACCATCTTCTGATCGAGCTTCAGTAGGAAAGGCTCGTTAAGGAACTGGATGGCGACCACGACATCTTGCATCTCTGGTGTAGCGTATTTCTGCTCGATCTGTTTGAGTGCAGCATGCGTGTGGCTCAGACTGTCGGAATCACCCCAGGCTGGCCAAGATGCAGTATGGCCGCTGTGATCGAAGCCGTTCTGGGATTTGGGTGCGCCATGAAGATCGATGATGATCTTCAGACCAGTTTGTCGCGCCCAATCGATGGCGGCGTCGAGATATGGGGCTGCGCCTGTAGTGTAAGGGCCCCAAGGCTCCACATAACTAAGACCGATAGTAAGTATAAGCTTGCATGCCAAGATTCAATGAAGTCTTACCTCCAGTAACCAACTGGAATGCGTACGACATTGAAGCCAGCATCCTTGATTTTCCGAAAGTCGTTCCAGGAAACGAAGTTCTCCCAATGCGACTTTAAAACATCGAAACATCCACTCTGGCCCAACTTCTCGCAAAGCGTCCATTCGTCGTGGACAGGCCAATCGGCTGAGCTGTGATGCTCGAATATCGACGGTGTGATGAACGGCTCAAGGACTAGCCAGCCACCGATATTTACTCCTCGGACTTTGTCCGTACTCCAATCGAAAGCGACGCTCCGGTCGTGGAGATTGCTGCAGGTACGATCAGCCTACAAGAGCGAGGACAGGGTGGCATCGCACGTACCTCGGCGCGGATGCTACAAGGGAAGTAACAGCAGCCAGCAATGTTGTAATGAAAAGTTGCGTACGCATGCTTGAGTGTATATGGCTATAGAAGTTTCCCTTAGTCGTGTGCCGGCCGAAATATCGAGGTACAATAGGCCCAAAGGTAGAAAGCAAAATGGCCAAGTGGTGCTGCAAAGACAAACAATTGTTGAAGTGAAGTTGGAAGGGAAATTCAGAAAGCTTATCCGGGTGTAACCCCGTAAGCTTGGATACAAACGTGGTGGATACGTAAATGGTGAAGCATTTGGAAGGTGCAACGTCGCTCAGAAGGACAACAAACGGGAAGCGATTGCCCCAACATCGTATCATGATCAAAGGCAAGTACTGTAGGCGCGCTTTCCAGCTGCATCCATCCGGCTTGGCTCGGTGATTCGAGCGCGTTGAGACAGCAGATTGACTTTCCTAGTCAGCTTTGAGTCGACCGACCCGAAAACCGGACATTCAAAAGCGCATAGAGACTGGCTGCTTCAATCCATGTATCCCGTCGTCTCATCCATAATAGCCGCGAAGCTCTTAGTCTCACGATGCTTCCCGCTAGTAACAGGTGGAAACTGCGACATCTTCAATCGGAATTCGTCAGACTTCTTTATCGCAGGTGCAAGATTTCTAGGAATCCGTTAGCTGATGACACTGTCGATACAAGAGAACAGACGTACGTGACATCGCCACGGACGAGATAGTTGTTACGTTCCATTGCGGCTGCGAGCTCCTCTTGGTGATTGTCGAGTAGTCCAGTGTTGGGCACGACGATGAGTGGAATCTGGTAGCGGAGTGCTTCGAGGATCGAGCCCGAGCCTGGGCTCCGTTAGTCGGTAACCAAGTACGTGGTGTATGGGCAATGATACCAGCATGTGAGATGACCAAGCCTTTTGACCGCTGAACTAATTGGAACTGGGCTTGCAACCCGTCTGGGTTGAAATCGATGCCCTCTATTATGAACTCTCCTTTTGATTGGGTCTCCTGGATGTATGCTCGAGCTAAGGTTGAGAACTGCTCGTAGACATCCTTGGCGGAACCGTACTGCACTAAAAGATGTGTAAATCCACTTTCTCGTAGTGTACCCAGACACGAGGGACTCAAAACCGATTCGATAAGTTCAGTGAATGGCGCGGTGGCTCCAGTGGTAACGAAGCAGAGTTTCGAATCAGGCGTCCATTTCCATGTATCGGCCATTGTG
>Ga0181467_100890_pt1 | contig 14192 bp, 15 predicted proteins | sample InSIn5gowninarea_2_FD_119079 | JGI IMG/M metagenome (GOLD analysis project Ga0181467, IMG submission 119079) | Clean room microbial communities from NASA Spacecraft Assembly Facility at Jet Propulsion Laboratory, Pasadena, California, USA -... ... | reverse complement strand
TGCGTCGACTTCGTCTTGGCTGGGAGCTTCTATTATGGCGATCTGATTGGGCAATGCGGCTCATCCGCCAATCCGATTACCGTATGATAACATATTAAAGTACAATGAGCGTACACTATTATATCCAAAACAGCTCCCCATAATTATATACCACCATTTATCCATCCCACTTACAGAAGCACCGCAGCGACAGCCATAACCACCGCGACTCCACTACCCACATTCTTCGCCGCACCACCGGTAAACAATGGCTCGGTTCCAGTGGTACTGCTAGGGGAAACCGGAATTCCCGAAGCACTTCCCGTGGGTTTGGCGTACAAGGTCGATGAAGCACGAGTGGGTTCGGTACCAGTAGGGACGTGGATCAATGGGGTGCTAACGGGTCCGGAAGGCGTGACGGCGGCGGTCGGGACACGGAGGGAAGTTCCCTTAGCGGAACTCTGGGACTTGTGGCTGGAGTTGCTAGACGGGCTGGGGAGGGCACCGGAGGGCTTGGGGATGGACTGGTTGCCGGTGACAGTAGCAGTGATGGTCCTGCCAGTCTCGGTTCCAGTGACGGTGTTGCCAATGTTGCCGTTGCCAGCGTTGCCAGATCCGTTGCCGTTAACTGTTCCAGTAGACACTGCACCAGGTGAGCCAGTGGTCTTCGGAGGCAGCGTGAGCGTTACGGTGGTAGGTGTCGCCGCACAGTGAGTGCAAACAGTTGCGACCGTAGTCCATCCCGCGGGAGCAGATGGCTCCGTGGTCGGGGTTGCCGGCACAGCGGTCTCAGGGCAATAGGTCGTGGTGTAGGTGGTGGTAACCGTCGTGAATCCAGTAGGGCAAATGTCAATGTACGAAGTCACGATCACAGTAGTGACAGTATTGGGCTCCGTAGCAGTAGCGGAGGGAGAACCAGTGACCGAGGCCGAAGGAGTGATTGCAGGGCTGAATCCCGGGGCACCGACAGAAGACGAGGATACGCTGGGAACGACAGGGGTCTGCGAACCAACAACAGGAGTGGAAGTGATCGAGCCAGACGAAGACTTGGTGGAGATCACAGGCTTGCTGGTTGATGCAGTTGGTATCGCAGATGAAGTACTCTCAGACCGAGAAGCAGAGACAGCCACGGAACTCGATGGCGTAGGTTTACCAGATGTGGTAAGCTTGTTAGAAGCAATCACCGAGCTTGATAAGTGCTCTGGAGTAGAAGAGCTGGAAGCAACGTGAGAGTTCGACTGCGACACCCCAGTTGAGACAGGAGAGCTAGAAGCCTTGGATGTGCTGGGCGTGACAGGCGTGGAAGTTGCCAGAGCCGGAGAGGAAGTCAAAGAGTACGATTCAGTTGGCTTGCCAGAAGCAATTGGCGTGCTCGACGGAGCAATGGAACTTGAAGCAATCTGTGAGCTCGACTGCGTTGCTCCACTCGAGACAGGAGAGCTAAAAGCCTTTGTGCTTGAAGTTGTCAGGACGGAAGACGAAGTCGACGCAACAGACGAGCTCGAAGGAGTGTGGGTGCTAGATGGCACTGGAGTCTCCAAAGAAATCGGGGAGCTTGACAGGACCGGGCTGCCCGAATGAACAGGAATGCTGGAAGACGATGGAGTATGGGAAGGAGTCTGCGAGGGCGTGGGTGTAGGCTTAGGGCCGTACCTGTAAAGGATCGCTTTCATTTTGTCCGCATAGGTCCCACCATTAATAACATTATTGTCGGATGCAGTTGCCTCCCAGAGCATAATACCACCGAAAGTCTCGGGATACTTGTTCATGTACTTGGCAACCAAGGGCTCAACCTCGGCAGGATTCAAGTAGAATCCCTCGATGGCCATGTCAGAGCTGGCAGGCAGACCGACAAGGAGCTTCGCATCAGGGTTAGCGCTATTCTTGATGACGGTCACCCATTCGTCAAAGTTGAATCCCGGGTTTCCATTGCCCTGCACAAAATTCCGAGCAGAGCATCCTTCAGTATTGTAGAACTGCACCCAGACAAAATCGAATGCAGCGTTGGCGATGGCGTCGCCCAGCTGGGCATCAGGAATAGGGCATTGGGGCGCGCCTGATATGTAGAAGGTTCGGGAAGGTTCCTCTGCGAAGTGCTCACGGAGACGGTTGATCATGGTTGCGTAACCTACGATGTCGATCCGTCAGTTTCAGGTCAATATAAGTGCACATTAGGTCAACGTACCGTTACCACCACCAACTTCAATATCAAAGTCAAATCCATCCACGACAGCATCACCAAAAGGACGAGGGCTTCCAAGAAGTGCTAATTTGTTGTTGTTGGGACCAAACGAATCCCAAAGTAAGTCGGCAAACTTAATAGCCGACTTATCAGACTCGATCTTCTGCACCGAACCAGAATCGCCTCCAAGCGAAAGGAAGACCTTCTTGCCAGCCGCCTGACAGATCGGGATGTCCTCCTCCAATTGATGGCAACCCGTGAGGAACTGGGTCGAGGTATTCCCAACGTTCAAGGTCAATCCATCACACTGGTTACCGAAGTTCGTACCGGGCATTCCCAGAACGCCTTGGTCGGGGAAGACATTGACGAAACCGAGGTTGATAATGTCCAAGGACGTCTCGTGGCAGAAATGGCTCAGTCGTGACTGGTTAATGCCTTGGCCCTAGTGGAGTCAGCACAACGTCACGAGAGACATGTACAAGATAAACGTACATAGTAGACAGCGACGTTGGTCTTTGCCTGTGCGTCAAAAGCCGAAGAAAACGGGGCCAGTGCCAGGGCCCCGACAGCGGCGACAAATGTACTGGACAACATGGTCTCAGTTAAAGAATGACTACCGGGTCAGGTTAAGTCTTGCTTAACGAAGGACAAGACAAGAAACGAAAGGACGCAGACGAAGGCCTGCTTAAGGGAATGCCGCAGAGAATGTCGCTGTATCCAACAGAAGTCAGATACTGGCCGACCAGACCAATGTATATATGGTCAATTCACCTCCAGGCATCTACACCCCTCCAGGCTCCAAACTCATTTGTAAAATGAGCATTCAGGCATCCCAATCTAAAATGAACTCAAATCGGAGCACCCTGCGTGAACGAACCTGGAATGGCGGTTTTTCGCGCTCGGCATCCCCGTTTAGCGCAGCCACACAGGGACTAAATGGCATTAAAAAGCTTAGGGAACCGGGGCTATTGGTCAATGCCGATGTAACAACATCCGAGTGGCCACAGACCGGAAATATCCACGACCGATGTCATCGATGGGCCAGTGACAGGCTCTCGTGGCGAAATTAGACCCGGTGCCTGTCCATCGTGGAGCCATGGAAGAGCCGCATCCGTTTAGATAGGACTAAAGGAAGGCTAGCGTGCTTGAACAGGGAAGTGTAGGAAAGTCAAGTGCCCACCTGGCGCAATCATCTAGATCCTGGTGCATAGTGGAGGACCTTGATTGGTATCTCCGGGTGTATCGTGAGTCAGACCCCGATAACCACACTGACTTGAATTGGCCAGATACTCTATTGAGTGGCTTTAAGCAGCTCTTCGGGGCTTAAAGACAGAGTATTGACAGTTAACAGTAAGTGTAATAATCGGCAGGTACAAAACCGATCCACGGACAAGTCCCGTGACCAACAAATGGACCCTGTTCTTGGCATTCCCGATGTGGCTAGTCTATATCCTTCAGGAACGCCAATAAGAGGCTATCAAATGCCTCCTATTTCCCAATCGGGCCGATTAGCCGACTTGCATAGACCAAGTAAGTACAAGTACCACGGAGACACCGGGTACGAAATACGGATTTCCACAAAAGACAAGAATTCAGAAAAGCTTGGGAAATCTCCGGTGTACTAGGAATTGCCATCCAACGTCTATCGTAATTAAACCCTCTTTGTGTGGTTGAGAAAATCTCGCCGGGATCCTCCCGGATCAACGTCGGCCGGTCCACTGTTTTCTGGCATGGCTGTTTTGGGTATGAGAAGGGTTTTTTGGTGTGCTTTGTTCTTGAAATGGTATTATTCGGGTCAGCATCGTGCTACAGGGAATAAAAAATGATACATAACCCAACAATTGGACTTAATATATTGGGTTCAAATATGCATCTCGTATCAATGGCACAAACGAGTATCTCCGAGATAAACCCATTGGGCTGGCCGGGTCTGAAATGTCGTCTGTGCACCGAGCCTCATCTTATGGAACCCTAAAGCGAACTAACTCAGTGGCACTAGTCGTACCCACCGGTGGAAACCATAGGATACAACATCAAGAAACTGCCTTGCAACGTATCAGAGTCTAGCACAAAAATTGATCCAAGCAAAAGGAAACAGAGCCCCTGAACGGCTAATGGAAAACCAGATTTAGCATCTCAACCATCAAGCTAATCGACCGTCTCCCCTCCTCCAGAACCCCATCCATCGCCAAAAACGGATGCGGCATTCCCTTCATCACCTGCAAATTTACCTCCACCCCGGCGCTCTCCAATTTCGCACCATACTCCTCTCCCTCCGTCCGGAGGACATCTAATCCACCCACCATGATCAACGCAGGCGGTAACAGCGACCAATCGCCGGTATAAAACAGCGGACTAGCCTCGGGGTTGGCACGGTCGGCCTCGTTGGGAAGATAATGGTTCCGGTACCATTCCATCTTGGCCGCGGGGAGCGCGGGCGTGTGTTCGTATAGCCGGAATGCGTTATTATTAGTTACCGTCGCCGTGTTATCCGTGACAGGGACGGAGAGCAATTGTGCCAGAAACCGGACAGGGGGCGAGAGCGTTAGGGCTTTCTGCGTCATAATGGAGGCTAGGTTACCCCCTGCCGATGAACCTCCCGTAGCCATTCTGGAGGTGTTGACGGAGAGCCGCGAGGGGCCCTCTGCGAGTAGCCAGAGTAGTGCTTCCCAGCAGTCGTGTACAGCGGCTGGCCAGGGATCCTCTGGTGCTAGGCTACATGGACATAATTCAGTTTGCGTACACGCGAGTGCGACAAAGAAAGGGATAGTATGTAGGATAGACGTACCGATAGTCCACCGTGGCGACTACACAGTCACTCCTCGAGCAGAGATTCGTGCACACCGTATTTTCCGTGTTGATATTTCCCAATACCCATCCTCCACCATGGAAATATAGCATCACCGGCCATCCACCCCCCGGCTTCTCTCCCTTTGGCGTGAACACGCGAACATTGACATCCGGTCCCTCGGTAACCTGCCGTTGGATGGTGATATCCTCCGTCTTGCCCACCTCCAGCAACGGACCACCACCCGGGATCAAGACACCACTCGTTCGCGATGCAGCAACGGGCTGAAGATGCACTTGCTGAAGGTTGATGACATGCTGGTTGTAGAAAGCGACGTATTCAGGATTCAGAAGGTTCTTGACGGAGTCATGCAAGGGATATGGTGGTTGAGGGTGGGAGGCGGACATTGTCAATACAAGTACGTATACTTAGTGTTGTTTTCGGTCAATTGTAGTAAATGGAAACGGGTTCAGACGCTCTTTTAAACCAGGCGAGGTCATATTGCACTGTCGTGGATGTTGCATTCCAATGCGATTTCATTCCTCGGTCTAGGTTGCGTTGCATTGCGGGGTTGAAGATAAGGGACGTTGCTGTTCAGACCTACAGGATTGCATTACCCCGCTGGAAATATATTTAAAAGGAAACTCTATCCTGTTCTGTTCTTTTTCCTGTTCTCGATTTTACAATTGTTGAATTTTGACAGTAAATAGCTACAATGTCTACCAAAACCCCCATTCTGACCGACAAAGCCCCCAAGCCCTTGCCGGGTATCTACTCCCAGGCCATTGTCGCCGGAGGCGTTGTTTACTGTTCCGGCGCAGTGGCCATGGACCCAGAGACAGGAAAGATTGTCGATGGAGATGTCAAGGCTCACACGGTGCGTCTTTTACATAAACATTGTTAATCATGGAAGTATGCTAATAGTAACAGCACCAATGCATCAAAAACCTGACCCATATCCTCGAAGCTGCTGGATCGGACATCAACAAGGTCGTCAAGGTTAATGTGTTCTTGTCTGATATGAATGACTTTGCCGGTATGAACTCGGTTTATACGCAGTACTGGGGTGATGTGAAGCCATGCCGGACGTATGTATTTCGCTGTGGTATATCTTCTCCGGAGTATACTAACTTTGTCTAGATGTGTTGCCGTCAAGACACTGCCTTTGGACACTGATGTGGAGATTGAATGCATTGCGACGCTGTAGATCGATCATGTACATAGATTGCACGTGGAATTAAAACTAAAGACCATTCATTCCATACCATGAACATTTGGACCGATCATAGAGCGATTCCTTCCAATTGAGAACGAACCATCTTCGATGCCCTCTCAAAGTCTTTTGGCATAGCGTATCTCTCCCGCTTCAGCGAATCAACATTCACACTTCCCGGATTCGTTCCTCGCTTCAACAGCAGCTCCGCCATCAGCGCCCCTCTCCCCCCAAGCAGTCGACCAAGAGAGTGCTGTGCATTCATCTATTCATCTCCATCCCGCCCTTGTATAGCGTCTATGCCTGCCCCGTTATCAAGCAGAAAAGGCACCATTTCCTCACTTCTCTCCTTACATGCCAAAAGAAGCACCGTTTCTCTAAATCTATCCCTCGCATCGATATCTTCTCCTTTCTGTAGAAGTAGCTATGCATGAATTTATGATCTCTATGTACCATGTCGATCAGCACAGTTTATGAGTGCTTGGCTCTGCTCATATATCTGATCCAACTGGTGAGACACATTTTCCATCTGTTGATCCTGTTCCTCCAAAATGTCCTTCAGTTCGCGGTGTTGAATCATCTGCTCTGTTCAAATCTGTAAACAATTCTTCAAGCTGATGTGAGGGATGGTCGATATACCTTCGGAGTCAAACATTTGGGTAAAGTTTTTACACTCTGCATCCGCTCTCAGAATGTCTTGCAAGAGTTCGCTCCAATTATCGAGCTTTGGGATTGCTCTTGCATACTGCTCTAAAAAGAAAAAACATGTTAGATATGCGTGATATGCTGGTCGGGCCAGAATGAACTCACTTATGTTTTCCAAGAAAATGGTACATTTCGAACCTGCATTCGATTTTTGCAGGCCCCGATTGACTGTGCTATATGGTTTGGCATATCTCCGTTGGTCAAAGGCTGTTTCTGTGTTGCCAGCATCTCCAACTGCTTATATTTTGGGATCTTCCGCGCGTATCTTTTCCGAGGCTTCTTGCCAGCATGATTTTTCGCATGCGATATCATCGTAATATGGCTTTTGCTTGTCCATTATGCTAGATTCAATTTGCATGTATTTGACCTGATCCATGCCATGAGTCGACCCTTGTCAATTGATATTTTGCAAAGCGGGGGGATCCAAGGTGGGATGGGGCTGAAGACGAGGCTGATTTCTTCGTGTATTCTATAGGCACTAAGACGAACACGATCATTTGCATGATCATCCACGCTCTTAGTGGATTGCATTTTGACAAGTATCCAATGAGAATGAGAAAGAGGATCGGCGCTGGCATAGTGAGAGCATTTATGTCTGTATTAGATGTATTAAATACAGTATTTATACTAGATTACCTGTATTTATATCACGTGGATATTTCCTGTTTGGGACATCAATATCATGAAAATGCGTTATGCACATCACTCCAAATGACCAATTATTGCTTTGCCCAATCCACTTGCCCACTGGAGCCCAATTTAAGCATACACCCCAATGTCTGTGCAAACGCCGGGTCTGGGTTTATCAAAAGTCCTCGTATCACTCTGTACTGAGTACGAAGGAGTACTTTGCCCCACGAGTGATGACGACTAGGGTATAGATCGGAGATGCCAAATTTTCTGTCACGCATGCTTCTGGAAAAGTTATTTTGTCCTTTTTGTTGGGGAGGGGGGCTTTTCTCTCATGCAGATATACAGCTACAGCTAGGGGAATGAAGGGATAAACCTAGGGATGATGGTGTGAGGTGTGAGTATTTAAGGGGACTTCACTCCTCTCCTGGAGAAGAATAACCTGCTTTGACTATTTCGATTATTCATTATAAGTCCCACCATTATGCACCTTCACATTACAACCATTGCTGGTCTTCTGTTGGGACTGTGCTCCGCCTCGGCAGAGGTATGCACATCCAGAGATGTGCTCGAGTCTCTAAACAAACTGGAATTAGACGCTCATAGATCTATTGATATTATCCGCTCAGAAGACCCAGACTCAAACATCGTGGCTAAACATCCGGTATGTGAGATAATACTATTTTGTTGGCATTTGTTTCGTTAGCTAAGACCGGGCCTCCATGTCCAACGCCTCCTAGCCAACTGATAATACCTTCAACAACCTGGTTAAGTACGACAATCGCGATCTGAAGTGCACTGCTGCCCCCCTCCCTCCGCAAGAACAACAGGTGATCTGCCATCAATATAACGAGGTAAGCAAAGCGGCGCATCTGTCTGGTCCATGTTCCCAGGCACTAATGATTCTGGTCAACCACACAGTATGCCAAGGTACAAATCCGACCATTCCACACGGCCCTGCACGAAAAATTCTTCTACACATTAGTCTCCGACACCTCCGCGGCAGAAAGTTTGTACAACACGGGTGAGACTTTCAAAGCGTTTATACTGGTAAACTAGCCCCAGATTCCAAGTGTCTACCTCATGCTCCGACTAATTTTAAATCAGCCCTTCTCTAGGAAGCTTGCCACCATTGCACCTGACTGTGCCGAAGACATGCTCAACGGCAGGAAATTAATCCTTGCATATGTTTATGGCTTTCTGGAAATGTATCTTCCACCCAAAACGGAGCCCATATCGGAGCCCAAATCGGAGCTGTAGTTGATGTCTGGATGTTAGGGAGTCAAGTTCCTGTAGTATAGATCACCACTCAATCAAGTCAAGGTCATAGCTTCAGAATATTTTCCAGTTATTTACATTTTAAAGATTGGTGCTGGCATAGTGAGCGTAAATTAGAAGATAGTTCTATCTATACTAGATATATTAAATACGGTAATCACACAAGATCATCTGTATTGACATCACGTGGATCTTTCCTATTTGGGAACTGGGATTGACGGCATCGCTGAACTTCACTTCTTCACCACCAAAACACTCATACAACTCCGACAGAAACCTCCTAGATAACACTTGGATTCCTAGAAGGCTTTGCTGCCTTGTATCCTACATTCACAGGAGCGTTGGTGTGTCAAGGCTGTCTCCTATCTGACGGGATGGATGGGATATCCCTCCAGGGACCGATGTCTCAAATCGTCCTTGCACGCGGTGACAGATAGGATACTACTCATCGAGCCTCCTGTCTAGCCTCTACAATCTAGATTGTAGTGCTAACATTCTTGTTCGATACCAGGGATCTCCCATCCTAAGTACCGTCCTGGCTCAACGGCGCACTCCTGTCACAAATGGCATTCCAATTATGACATCTTTCCCTAGGAGATCGTTCCTGTGCAGTATCCTCCATGCATCTCACACGCGATTTGGTCCGATGGGATCTGTTAGCGCATTCCTGCCCCTCGTGCAGCCGTGTTATCGCGTTTGATTCTGTCGTTGCTGTCTTCTTTTTAGGTGGCGTGGATCTCTATCTCGTCTTCTTTAGTCTTGTACTATACTTGATCATTTGGAGGTTATACTATCTTTTCTTTGGTTCCATTGCCTTTTGGTATTTTCTCTACCTCGCATCGACTGTCTTCTCATCACTGCGTCTTTCTAGCTCTAAGAGCTGTTGTCGTCTCATGTTCCGCGCCAAACCCAACACGATGGTGGACCGACCGGCATTGCCAAAGAAGAGAGGAGCCTGGACGAGAGTTGCAATTTTCATCTCTCTCTATGTCTTGCTTCTGGAATCGCTCATCGAATGGGTCTTGACCCTCTATCTCTACGGCATCAAAAGGGTCGATTCCAATATGATGCCGAGTCTGATCCTTTCCCTGATAGCGGTATGTCACTAGTGTCCAAAAGTGATAGGATAATTGCGCTGACCGGATACCTAGTCGTTCCTTACGGTGCTGCTTCTTTCTATTCATAGTCTGCTGGCGTGGCAGTTTAACAAGGCCGAGCGTGGGCCGCAAAAGAATGCGCTAAGCACTATCTCTGCATATGCTCTTCGACTGAATGTCGCTATCTGGCTGGCAGCCAGTGTGGCGGGTCTGGTCGTTGTTTCGCAGCAAGCTTCATGTCTTCCGGATGATTCGAATGCCAGTTATTGGAGGGTTGGTGTCAGCTGTGCATTCCACAGAGCGGCGGTCATAGTGGCAGTTTTGTCCTTGTACGTCATTAACCTTCATTCCCGCATGGCTTCTGTTAACAATTCTTGTAGCATCACCATTTGCATATACTTCTGCTCAAGAGAACTCTGTGACCGCCCATACGATGTCTCGTTACTTGGTCTCTACAATCAACAAAACAGAACCCGCGATGGAAGCATCACATCCAACACCAGCTGGGACAGCGAGAACACCCTGAAGAACGACATGCTGTACTATTGTCGCCGGCCAGAGCCGACATACGGTGGACCAGGTTTGCATTGGCCATCAAACGACGATACCATGTTCGAGAAACCTGAAGACGTTACCGCTATTCAGCCAGCACCATTTCGAGCAAAGCCTCAGCTCAAGCTCAGTACGACTCTCGTTCCTGAAACTGCGGAGTTTAGGTCGGGATCTGTTTCCCCCATGGCTGCCACTTCTGAGACGGACCCTGTTTCTCGTACATCCACGGTCCTGACCTCGGGAACTAACGAGCCTCCTTTAATTGCAGAACTACCAGCCCCAGAGGTTCCACAGATTCCTGCGAAATTTAACCATAAGCGACAAAAGTCGTCCATGTCACTCAGAAAGTTCCTCCCCAGATCTCTTCCGATATCTCTCCCCCTGTCAGATGATCCCCAAATCCGAGCCCTTTCAAACCCAAACATATACTTCGACCTAGAAAAAGAAGCAGAAAAGGCCTTCCTCTCCGACTCATCCGACTCGGTTCAAAGACCAATCTCCCCGCAAAAGCCGCAGCCCACAAATATCCCCAAACACCAAAGCTGCCCAATCATCCAGCTTGACCCCCCACAACAAGAAGACCACCAACGAACAATGACAATGTCCTCCGCCGACGCCCCCGAAGTCATCGACCCAGAACCGCAGAAGCTCCAACGATCCAACACTGCCACCGCACACCTAAGTCACCCCCTTCCTCGCTCTACGAACCACCCGCACCATCCCAGCCAGCTACGCTCCGTGCCCTCGACTCCTGTCATGCAGTCGTTAACCCGGAGCCCCAGTACCGCCAGCGTTCACTCCGGCGCAAGACTCATTACTATCTCTCCCTCGCCAGAACCACAACAACAGCAATCCGACAGACTCCGCCGTCTCCCCTCCCGCCGGTACAGCAACGGCAGCAATGCCAGTACCAACAGGCGATCAAGCCAATTATACCAATTCGACCAATCCCAGATCCCCCAACAATTCCGAAGACCGTATCCGCACTTTAACTACCCGCTTCGTCATAACATCGGGACCGTGCCGCGCAGGAATGATGTTGAGATTATTTATCCGAGTACTCGCCGCTCGCGGAGTAGTACGTACGGCGGGATTGGCTCGATCGTGCCGTTGGATAGTATTTTGGAGTCTAGGGCGTCGTTTGATGAGGTGCCTAGGTGTTTGAGTCCGAATGAGAGCGGTGTTGGCACTGGCACTGGTGCTGGTGTTGGGGTTGGGGTTGGTGTTGGTGCTCATATTATCGATGGGAATACGTATCGTGGGACGAATTGGACGGGTAGGCCTGGTTCTGGTTGTTGATTACAGGACTGCTGGCGGGCCATTATAGCTAATTCGAGAAGAATGAGGGGAGGAAGAAGGGAAGAGGGAATCTTGTTCTTGTTGAAATTTCTCAGTTGTATTAGATAGGGTTTGTGTTGATTATGTTGTTTCATGATACCACTTTACTTTGCTTAGTTGTCTAATTATATTCCATTTCGAATTGATTTGATTCATTCTATAGGTTCACAACATTGACAAGAAATCAATATGAACACGCATGCATTAAATATCAGACAATACCAGACTAACTCCAACCACTCCTATCCTTCCCAGTGAATCATTTATATAGTACATAGTAACACCGAAAGAAAAGAATACCCTAATGCACGAATGCCCAAGTAAGAAACAGATAAAGAAAACAAAAAGCAACCAGAAACAAAATCACCCCTTCCGGGCACTCGTACTCGCACTCCCATTACCCTTACCCTTACCGTTAGGACTAGCATACTTATACCGATACCCCTGCCTCAACTTCCTCCCATCCTCCGCATACACATTCTCCTTGTTGTGGTCCCCAACCTCCTTCTCCCCCCACGTCCACAAAAGCGCCTTCCCCATCCTCTCCCTCTCCCGCAGCAACAACTCAACCCTCCTCTCCCACTCCTTCTCACGCTTCTCCACGGACCGCGCGATCTTCGCGTCTATCGCTGCGGCTGTTTCGTCCTTTACTGCGATTATGGATTGTAGGCGTTCGACTTCGGAGGATAGGGTGTCGAGGCGCGGGTCTGCGGCGGAGGTGGGGTTGGGGGTGTTGCTGGTGCGGAGGGATTGGAGGTCGGAGCGGAGGCGGGATTCGCGCTTTTCGGCGGCGGAGAGGAGGGTTTGGAGAGTTTTGAGTTGGGTTTTGTGGGAGGCTTGGAGGGCGGCGATTGTTTGGGCGTTTGTGTTGGGGTTGGGGTTGGTGTTTTGGGTGTGCGGGCCTGGGGGTGAGGGGGGTGGACTTGGTTGTTGGAAGGTGGTGTCGTCTTGGTGTTGGAAGCGGTCGATTGTTTGGAGGGCGGTGGAGTGGTCGATTCTCAACTGTTGGAGTTCGCGCTGAACTCTGTCAAAGTTAGATTTGAGGTCGTCGGCGCGTTTGGTGAGACGGGTGTTTTCAGTTTCGATTGATTTGAAGAGGGATTGGGTTTCAGTGGCTTGTTCGCGGGACTGTGATAGTTCGGCTCGCAGGGTCTTTTCGGATTGCGATTTCTCGTTTAGTTCGTTCTGGAGCTTTGCGATTTCCTGGCGGAAATATTCCAGTTCATATTCCCTGGTAGAACTTCTAGGCCCCGGGAGGAAAGGTTCTGGTTCTTCCTCCTGCGGATCGAGATCCTTGATTAGGTCTAGGATCTCGGTAAAGGTCTTCTGTCCTCCTGTTCCGGAGGGGAGGTCTGCGGCCATCACCTTGAGAGCGTTTTCCTGAGCTGTCACTTGGGACTGCGCGCGCGTTAGGTCAGCTTCAAGTGTACTGTTCCTCTCCTCCAATGGAGCATTTTGGGTCTCGAGGGAAGCGATTCGGTTCTCCAAAGTCTGGTAATCTGTGTTTGCGCGGTCGACATCGGTCTCCAGTTTCTCGATTTCCAACGCTTGGTCATCGATCTGTGCCCTGAGGCTGTCGATTTCCGTGTTCTTTTCCCGAAGCTGCTGTTCCTTGCCTGTAGTCACCTCCCGGAGTTTCGCCATGGTTTCGTCGAGAGTTGCATCGCGCTTCTTCAATTGATCCTGGGACAAGCTGAGCTGTTGACGGAGATGGGTGATCGTCTCCATCCTTTCAGCATCCAAGTCCGTAGACGTATTCCGATTCTGCAGTTCCTTTTGCATCTCTTCCATTTGTCTCCGGAGAGCGCCAATGTCGGTCGAATTCATGGAATTTCGGAAGGACATCTCCCTGTTCTGATTCTGCTTCTGCAACAGCTGTACTTGTTCGCGCAAGAGTTCCTCGTCGCTACCCTGCACCTGGAGTTCGTCAAGCAAAACCGACTTGCGCTGCAATTCCGTCTGGAGGTGACGGATTTGTTCGCCAGCAGAAGCGGCTTCACGGACTCGGTTGTGGTTCTTCTCCAGTTGTTCATCTCTTTCCCGCAATGCCTGTTGTAGATCTGCGATCTGCTTGTGCAAATCTTTAGACCTCTCCTCTTCGAACCTGCTGGAAAGACTCCGTTGCCGTTGTTTCCGGACGGATGGGGTGACTGCTGGTTCAATTTCATCGTCTTCCTCAATACCTTCCAGATGTGTGATATCTTTCGCGATTCCACTCTGTGTTCTATGAAGGAGGTGGGAGGGAGTAGACATGTCGACCGGGGGACCGAATTCGCTGTATTCGCCAAGTTCTGCCTCGTTTTCTGCAGATTGCAGTTTGGAATTCTGCTCCCGCTCCCGCGCATGTTCCTTTTCTTCGTTTTCGTCCTCGTCATGTTCCTGCTCTTGTACGCGCTGCTCTTCCGGTCCTCTCTCTAGCCTATCCTCGTC
>Ga0181467_100819_pt1 | contig 14205 bp, 14 predicted proteins | sample InSIn5gowninarea_2_FD_119079 | JGI IMG/M metagenome (GOLD analysis project Ga0181467, IMG submission 119079) | Clean room microbial communities from NASA Spacecraft Assembly Facility at Jet Propulsion Laboratory, Pasadena, California, USA -... ... | reverse complement strand
GTACGAGATTTGACCATATCCAGCTTCATAGACTGCTCCAAGCCCGCTGGTCTGCCAGCACCGGTGATAGTCTGATGCGCTGGCAGTAGCATCGTCGACCCACACAGTCGCCGTGCAATCGGCGTTGTTGTCACAAATGGCAAGACACTCTGCGAGGGTATCGACCAAGGCGCCGCTGGTTTGTTCCCAGAATGTCGCAGAGTCGGTGCTGGCATGAGAAGCACAATTGACCGTGTACGAACAGTCGCAGGAACCACCAGCGAGCACAGAGGCGCCGTTAGAGGCGGGGCAGCTTGCTACCGATGTTGCAGAAGCGGTGCTGCTTGCAGTAGAAACGGTACTGCTCGTAGTGAACACAATGCTGCTTGTAGTAGCAACAGTGCTACTTGAGGTAAAAACAGCGTTGCTTGAAGTGGAGACAGAGCTACTCATGGTAGAGACAGTGCTGGCTGATGGCGAGCCGACAGTATGCGGGACGCTCTCGGTTTCAGTAAGAGTGGTACCAATAGGAGAGACAGTGCCGGCCGTTGGCGAACCGACAGTATGCGGAATGCTCACAGTCTCGGTAAGTGTGGTACCAATAGGAGAGACAGTGTTGGTCATGAATACTTCAGGGCTTGCTGATGGCGAGCCGACAGTGTGAGGAATGCTCTTAGTCAGAGTAACTGTGATACCAATAGGAGAAGAAGACTTGGTGATGGTGACCACTGGAGTTGACTCGGCGGGCTGAGAGACTTCGGCTTCAACTGTGTTCCACGCGGTCCACGGGTCGACCGAGGATGGTGTGAAATCGGGCTGGGGTTTCCAGACTGGAACGCCACTGGAAGTCACAGTAATCACTTGGCAAGCACCATCTACCGGAACTGCTTGAACGAGTGCGAGGAGATTGGCGCCGGCCAAGATGGTTGTAGTGTACTTCATCGTGCTGAGTGAGGGAGGTGAAAGGCGAAAGGTGAACAATCTTGTGATCTGAAAAGAGTGACTGTGGTAAGTTGCTAGGTAAGGAACGTGGTGACACAAAGGTCGTAGATCTTGATCAGTACTTGTGCAGAACAGATGGTGAAGAATGAGGAGAGGGAAGGGCAAGCGACATCTTGTAGGAAGGCATAAAGGTTATCTTCTCCTGTTCAACCGAGCAAGTTCTTTGCAAGGTTGTTTAGTCGCAGATTGTCAGGTCACGTTCAAACAAGCTGGTCTTAATTGACGAGCAGATCGTTACATGGCGCGAATTGGAGGAAGACGAATTCCATTCCAGGGTATATTGACAAGTGAAAGACATCCTAGATTCTTCCAGGTGAGAGGTGAAGACCTTACCATACGAGATTGATACCAATTTCGAGCCGTTGATCAAAGGTCTCTGGTTGGTTCGCGGTGCTCCGGGCCAAGAGGTGTCAACGAGGATCCCACTGCTGGAGCCCGCCGTCAAGTGCTGTCGAGTGCTGTCACGTGAGGGGTAGCAGGGACCGGTGTTTCAATCAAGAACTTTGTGTGGAAGAAGTAGGCATCGTGGTAGATCTTGCGACATCCTCCTTTCGAGGAAATACCTGTGCACGCTGAAGATGTCTCTCGAGGAAGATGCTTGTTTGTGTCGAGTTGGATGGTAAAAGCACGCAACATCCATGAGAAACACCGAAATGAAGGTAGATAATAGGATCAGCCAAAGAACGCTTTAGATAGATCTAAAGTATACCCTTAAGTAATTTCGTCGTGCCTCGAGTGAACCTTCTGCACTCCCAAACATGTTGAGTGGGTTGTCCTCGAATTGTTTAGGAGCATCACATACTTGCTTGCGGTAACGGATAGCAACGACAGGTGCAATGTAATATGGTAGCTTTTGCGAAACATCGACGAGCTTGTAATACTGAGAAACGGTAGCTAAAAGGCATTTCCTACACTGGCACGCAGCTACCTAGGTAGTCATTATCTTGGACAAAAACAAAGTGCTTCACCTCATGTATTTGGGTATATACCATTTTCGGTGCCAGCTGCACCGAGATGGGCACTGATCGTCACCGTTCAAGTTGGCGTCCAAAAACTCATGATGGTGCCCTCCAAAAGATTCTCCCAGACAGTCGCATCAACAACAATAGCACACTTAACTCGTCAATAGTGCCATCGACAAACGAGGTCCACCTCACCTCATGCCTCCATCCGCTGTACAACATCACGGCGATGACCATGATGTCAAGGCAATCGAACAACAAGGCAATTCCGCTCTGATCGCCGCCAAACGTAACTTCAACTACCTCATCTCCCCCACTACAAGCAAAGACAGACCAAAACGTCTACGAACTCGTGCTCTCCTCCGAACCTTCCGCTACATCGGTCAATTCATCTTCTGGCGTCTCGTTCGCTGGGCCAAGTTCGCTGCTTATGGCGCTTTGGTCGCCGCTATCAGTGCCACTGCTATTGGTTCCGTATTCTCTGGAGCTGCTTTCATAGCTGGACCACCGACCATTGGCACGGGTATCCTGGCCAGTGTGATCTGGGGAGTCGGCAAATACACGGCTAGAAAACTAAACAAGAGATGGGTTGACACAGGAAAGGATGCTGGCCAGGCGCAGAGGGAGATGAAGGAAGATGATCCGGTGCCTCTCGAGGTCGATCCTATACCTTGGTAGTGATTTTGCAGAATCTATCGATGGTACACTTTGGACTCGGCGTGTCTATCGCCCTTCTTGCAATAACAGGAGACAAAAGTTGATGGCCCGTGCATGCTGCCTTACAAAATCTGCCCTTGCGCAGTCGTAATGACAGGTTACAATCCACATACATCCTGCAAGAATCGTTTAACATACATCGGTGACTGGCTACCGTGGCTGTGCCCTCAGCAATGCCCTTCAGGATGAGAGCTGGAGCTCCGAGTCCCCACTCATGTTTAAGCCACATTCAGGTTCTCGAGGAGTAGCCGTAACACTCACAGATCAACACCGCGTGCTACTCTCCCATAGCAAGACTGCTTAATCGAGCAGTGAGGCGTCACAAAACAGCAGTGCTCCTGAAACTGAACTACAATCATGGTCCCCCAGCTCATCCAATCTTTCCTGCACCGGCTCAGATATCTGGATGAGCAACCTCATCCACCATCAGCCCGAACCACTACTTCCACGCTACATTACGATACACTTCCATCAGATACGATGCAGTAAGGTCCCCAGCACCGCCAATGCGAATCAACTGATGTTCGAGATGTGCTGTAGTGTACCTTGGTTCATTTCGATTCGGCTTCATCAGTATGTACAGAGTGTTGTCACATTTGATGGCAGTTTTTGAACATGAATCAAGCGTGCCAAGAGCAGGAAAGGCAGCACAGAGGGCCACCGCGTCGGTGGTAGATAAGGGCAAAAGCCCGCATCGTAGACAGTACAGCTGTGGAAATGAAGTGGAGCACGCTGTCAACACTTTGCTTATGAATACAATATGATTACCCTGCTCATACATGGTGAGTGAGCTGTATGTCTACATAGCTAGTGTCATCAGCCACAGAATGTTCCAGTAGCCCATCAAGTGTCAGCCCCTCTACTATTCTTTTTGGTGCTGGCATGCTTGCTTGCTTGTGCAATCAAATTCGTCTACCTCACTTACGTACCTACAGAAGCCCAAAAGTCCTCTGCTTCTGCTTCCGAACATCCACATTCTGCCAGCCCACCACCGAAACCAGCACCAAAAAATAAATACAAGTCGCCGCAACAAGCATAAGCCTCTGCGTCTCACTATACGACAAATTAATCGCGTCTCGCGTCGGTGTACCCCACGCATACCCACTCTGCACCGTCAAGTCACCATAAATCTTCATGAGACTCGGCTGCGCATCAGCAGGGAGATTCTTCGCTAATTTGACGGGGAAGATACCAGTCCACATGGCGCCGGCGATGGTGGAGCCGATCGCACCGCCGATGCTGATGACCATTGATTCGACGGCGAGTAAGGCTGGGAAGTCTTGTTGTTTGCTGACGGCCATGAGGGTCGTTTGTTCAGACACGACGAGGACGCCGCCGCCGAAGGCGATGAAGATCAGACACATCTCTACGTAGCCTATGTTGGAGCCTGGCTCGCGGAACGCGATCATGAGGCCTACGCCTAAAATGGTGAGGGGTGCACCCCAGAAGAGGGAGTAGATTTTGAGTTTGCCGTAGTAGCGGAGACAGACGCCGTAGATGAGACAGCTGAGGCAGGAGCCCATGGTGTAGGTGTTGTTGATGTATGTTGCGTAGACGATGGGTTGGTTGTAGAGGACGATGAGACAGGAGTAGAAGTAGCTGTTCCAGATGTACCAGCCCGTGTAGAGGGCTGCGGCCATGGTATATGTGAAGATCACGGTGCGGTTTTTGAGAAGATACCATGGGATGAAGGTGACGGGGGCGAGGTACTTCTCATAGAGGCCGAAGGCTATGATGAAAAGGGCGCCGAAGATAAGGAAACAAATGATGAGAGGGGACTTCCAGGTGTTGGCTTGGTAAGAGTAGATGTTGAATGCGAGGAGGAAGAGGGCGAGGCCAAGCGCGAGGATCAGGATACCGATCACGTCGAACTCTTTAGCGTAGTATTTGACGTTCTCGATGAAGGTGCGGCGATGCTCACGGGCGGGCACGAGACCTTGCTTGACAGCTTTATTCTCGTTGGTCCAGAGGAGCCAGATGAATGGCGCAGCGACAAGGGGTACGAAGATTGCGAAGACGCCGAAACCCCATCTGTAGCCTATGCCGCCGGGCTTGACAATGGAGTTGACGGCGAAGCCATAAACCCACGTGGTGATAAGCCAAGGTGAGGAGACATAGCCGATCATGAGACCTCGATTCTTGAGTTTGGAGGTGTCGGCGATGAAGACGGTCATACTGAAGTCGACGCTGTTGAAGCCAAGGTAGAAAAAGACCTGAGCGGCGCAGTAAGTCTTGACGTTGTTGCAACCAGCCATCATAATAATGCCGAGAGTGCAAGATAGTACGCCAATAGCCAATGCTTGTGGCCGGCCCCATACGTTCATGATCTTCACATATGGTAGTTTCCAAAGACCAGCGATCAATGAAGAAATGACACCAGTCAACGCAGTCAGGGAGTGTTCCTGGAAGGATGAGGTAACGTAGGGCGTGAGAGTGCCAATGCAGGCAGAAGCAAAGTTAAGGACAAACTCGATGAGCCACATCCTAAGATTGTTAGTACATTGAGAAGTAGACGGTGACTGAGTACTCACATAAGGTAGGCGATGATGAGATCTCGTCTAGACCAAACAAGCGTCATGGCCTGTTGCATCTGTACACCACGCTGAGCAGTTGGATCGATCTTTCGCTCCAACTCAATTGAGTCATCCGACGTGTTATCTATACTTCCCAGGCTAGCATGCATATCGTTGACCACGCCCTTCTCGTTCGGAATCTCAGTACCGACACTGGCACGCCGGTCTGGCGAGACATCTTTGATGTTCTTCTCGCTGGCAGCTGAAACCAATGCAGTCGATGTCAAACCTCGAAAGTTGAATCCCATAGTGAAGCTGCACGTGGACAGATCAGGACTGCAAGGTTTGTAGATTGATTAGATCAAGACAAGGACGATATGGCACAGGAGGATCAGAGGCCGCTATATAGTTTTCGAAGCGAGCATTCCGGCTATTTGCCCCTGCTTCGATTTCTCTGAAGTCCAGCAGTGGGGACAGCTATGCTGGGTGTTCCGCGCCATTTGTCTCTTGTACTCGTAAAAGGCGCATAATGTCGCCGATTCACCACATAAGAATGTCGGCAATCACTTGCTGAAGCGGTAATGTGAGCAAGGTTTCATCAGCTGAGAATGCCCCCCTTGACCATCTCAAAGAGCTTGTGAGGTCCACCGGCCGAAGAAGTTTTGCGTCCCATGCGCACTGAGCGCCAAGCTGTCTTGCAGAGGCTAATCTAGCATGACCAGTAATCCTACGCCACTGGGAACAGATTCAAACTAAGGTGGAGCAGATAGTCTGCAGGCTCAGAAAGTGTCGTCGAGGTTGCAGGGGAAGAGCGCGATTTAATCTTATCAATCCGATCTGGAGCCAATGCGTGATCAAATTTTCATCTAATCATTATCTGATCCGACGACTTTATGTAGGTTAGAGCTTGGGTGGAGGAGTACGGCACGGGATTTCCTTGTAGATGGTCCACTGTGCCAAGATAATGGTAGACAACAACCCCTTCCGGTATCGCAGGTTTGTGGAATGATTCGTGGTAAGAGGTTCGCCGAATGCCAGAGCGTTGCACATCTTCTTGGCGTTTGAAGAATGGTTGGCCTTGTCGGGCATGAGATGAATGGATTTGCTTGGTATGACGTCTTGAGAGCAAAGGTTGTGTACGATTAGAACGGTAACCACAAGCTGTCGACCTGGTTGAGACCGGCAAGAGAGACACCGTGAGATAATGCACTGGATGTGTATTCCTGTGATTGCTCAGTAAGCCATAGCGGAAGATTGTGCAAGGAGAACTGAGTCGTACCCTCAAGTTGTGTGAGAAGGAAGAGGACACGAGAGAAACGAATATTCGTTCATGGCCCAAATCTTCTTGCACATGCAGTTTACATACATGGCCGTTAACCTTCACTGTACGGAGTTGCCAAAGGCTTGGAAAGCAGAATTCGCGCTACTGGGGTTTTTACGCCTGGCTGAATGAAGATCAGCATTCATTTATCCTCAATCTCGAGGTCCCTAACAAATGCTCTGGAAGCATATGTCGACAGCTGATGCCTGCTCGAATAAATCGTGGTGCATACCGAGAGATAAGATAGCGCTCTGTCGATGGAGTTCCAAGATCAACGAGTCCTCGAAATGCTTGGTTGTTGATTATTCGTTCCGTCTATGGGGAACGTCCATGGTCTCTCCTTTACAGCTTTTCCGCCTCAAGACTCTGGCAAAGTGGTCGTTCTTACTTCTGATGTATACAATACTGCTTTGGCTTGTTAGTGATATTGCCGGACTTGGTAAGGAAAGCTCAAGATTCCGAGACTGTTATCAAGCTTTTACTTGTGAACAATATTGACTGGAATCAGTGTACTGCAGGTACTCGATGATATAAAATTGGTCATACCGACGTGCTGCAGATTGATCCTCGGCATGGTTTAGCATCATGTACAGTTTATATGCGGAGTAAAGTGGTTACTCTCAAACAAAATGGCTGCTTGCAGTACTCCAAACATAACGGATTGGGGTCATTTCCGCTGCATCGCAAACTATGGGAAGCAACCTGACGTCCGTCTTTCCACTGCCTCGTTGATGTGTCGACATTTAAGATGGTCCGTAACCAGGATTTGTTCTCACCTTCGTATTTGCAGTCTTCTACACAGTACGGTTTTCAACCTTTGCTTTACTACTCTGCTTGAGCTCATCCACAAAAATCCTGCACTGAGAGTGATATTCGTCTGGAAGGCTCAGAGGCATTGTCTCAGGTATACACCAGCGGCGATAATGTCTGACGTTCTCCTGACAGATCTGTCTGAACATGTTGCTTTGATCACTGGTGCTACTGGCGGCATCGGTTATGCCACATGTAAAGCACTTGCAGCCCTCAAATGTAACATAGCAGTACACTACAACGCCAATTCTGCCAAAGCAACCGAGCTTGTCTCAGCACTACAGGGTCAAGGTGTTCGAGCAGCTTCATTTCAAGCTGATCTCTCCTCATACGATGAAACACGGAGCTTGCACAAAGAAGTTGTTGAGTCTCTCGGCCACCCCACCATATTGTTCAACAACGCTGGCTTGACCCTCGGTAAGTCTGGAGTCAAAGACATCAGCGAGATCAGCGTAGAGGACTTTGAGAAGACATGGCGAGCCAACTGTGCAACCTCTTACCTACTCACACAACTTTGCATACCATCCATGGTCGAGAAGGGTCTCGGCAGAGTGATCTTTTGTTCGAGTGTTGCTGGCATGACTGGTGGTATCGTAGGCCCGCATTACGCGTGAGTACTCTTCTATGAAGACAAGGAGTCCCTCTCTAACGCAGCCTTGGATCAGATCTTCAAAATCGGCTTTGCATGGTCTGATTCACTGGCTTGCCAGCACATACGCGAAGAAAGGTATCACGGTCAACGGTATTGCCCCAGCACTAATCACGGAGACCGCCATGTTGCCAGGGACGAATGAAACGCTCGCAAGCAGTAAGACTACTCCACCTTGATCTACTCTAGTACCGCTGACGTTCATGCAGAAATACCTATTGGTCGTCTTGGAAAGCCTCAAGAGATCGCGGAAACCGTTGTATGGATGGTCAAAACCGGATATGTGACCAACAAGGTCATCGCCGTCGATGGTGGTTTATTTGTTCAGTAGAAGTCGAATCTTGAATACACTTGCGGTTGCAGACACGAAACATAACGATCTCTGCGAAGCTGGGCAAATCAACAAAATACCCACGAGAGCATCAAGTTGCATTTCGAACAGTATCGTGTCGGTATGATGAGAGCTTGATCACTGGCCACCATACCACGAATGACCCCGACTTAATTTCCAATTACACCAGTCCATTGACAGCACATGAAGCCTCTAACAAGCTTCAGCTCAGCCTAGCACCCACCAATCGATGAATGCGTCCACCTCTATACGATGAAAGCGAAACGAAGCAGGCTCCACGCTGAAAATCGACACTCCCTTCCATGATCTACGGATACAATTCTTAATATATTACTACAGCATCCGCGGATCATTCTACAACATCTTCCCAGCACCGTCATGAATTCTGTTTGCAGACCCAGCCCCCGACTGTCCTCATCCAGCCTCGTCCCTACTGCCGCCACCACAAACATGGATGCCAAAACAAATCCTTGCTATCCTCGTCTCGAATGGCCCCTCTCGAATACGGGCTAGTCAATCCAATGCAGTCCGTATCCTTCGCACACCTCCTCCAGTCCTCAATTCGTCCGTCGCATTTCAGTCCCAGGTTAGAAAAGGAGCACCAAGTAGATCAATGTACACATCCAGGACTGACTCCAGGTGGGAATATGCTACAGGTCGGTAAAGATCAAACGCCAATAACTGCACAGATGAAGATACCGGGGTTGGGCGTTGAGAAGATGAACATCGTATCACGAAGTGTGAACACGGTACGTGGTGTATATGTCCTGGAAGTTATGAGGCAGTTGTTTTCACTGGTCGAATCACGGATGTTCATCTATCTAGCTGACTCGTTCTGGTTCGCTCCTCAATGTACATCAGCACGGACTTGTGTATTGGCATGACAAACCCGATAGTAGTAAACTTGGCACGACAATGCATAATGCACGTAGGTACATAGCCAATGTCAATGCCAGTCTCAACACCAACGCCTTTCCTGGCAAAGCGCAGCAATCCTTCTCAGCCCAGCAGCACGTCCCACTCTCCCATCAACCAACGTCTCTCCACCTACTCCAACCCCAGCTTCTCCCTCTCACCCCTGTTCAACAACCACCCCAAGTCCTCCATCCCATCCACACCAATACACTCCCTCATCTGCTCCGCCGTCATAAAATCATGATCACAAAACTCAAACCCGGGCACCACAGTCTCGCTAATCAGTAATCCCCTCTCACTCCCACCCTTCTTTTCCCCTTCCTCATTCATAGGCGTATCCTCATCCTCCAACAAAAAACTCGTCTTAAACCTATCCCCCTCAACAATCCACTGCGTAACCTCACCACGCTGCACATCCGTCCCAACAACAAACGTCTCTACCCTCGCCGTCGTAGACCCCTCACCACCGTTCCCATCCGTATCCGACGGATGGATAACAACGTACCTCCCCCTCCCCCAATGCAGCGTATGCACAGTCCTCGCCCTATTCCGATGAAAATGCCCCACCGGCGAACCCGGCGTGAGGTAGTAATGAATCGTCGTACTCGCATTACGATACTTGTTATCGCCGTTCACGGGGTTGTCGCCGGATGCGTTTGGTAGAGGAGCGTCGTTGAGGAACGGGTTTGGAACGAGGTGCGTGGCGCGGTCGGTTTGGTGGAAGAAGCCGCCTTCTGGGTGGGGTTCGAGGTGGAGGGTTTTGAGGAGGGAGGTTATGATTGGGGTGGGCGGTGGGGAGGTTGAGAGGGTTGATTTGGGGTAGGTGGATGAGGTAGTTATCTTGTGGATGGTGTCGTGGTTGGCCATTTTGTGTTATGATGGGTAGGCGTCAGGAGTGCTTCGAATGTGTTGTATAGGTGGTTGAGGAGGTGATGATTTAGTTGTATTACTGGTGGTTTAAATGTGAACTGAGTTGAATTTGTGATCAAGAAGTTAATGTGGTTGATTAAGAAGTGGAGCGGATTTCGGTATAGTGCTTATGATGGAAGTTGTGTAGACGATTTCGAGGCTTGTTAATCTATACTCATTTAAAACCAGAAGCTTTGGAGAAAAAGTGCTGACAAGAGTACTTCTACTGTACTTCGCTTTTAGAAGTTGAGTTTAGAAATGCATGTGCAGATGCTGGTGAGATGACGTAGCTTGTGAGTAAGGCCTCACCACAGGTACGTTAGCTAAAGGATTCAATTCTTATCACCTCACCTCGCGTGAAGTCCTCAACTAAGCAGAAGTCTTCATGTCAATCTGATGACACTCACTCTGAGGCTCTGCTTGCTGCCAGCATCAATTTCCGCTTCACGTTGGCGTGCCAGTTGCCCTCTTCCAGATCACAACGGCACCCGCTGTAACACACACAAAAGCACCAAACGCAAGACCATATTGCAACAGTTTCCCATTGCTGTCATCTTCAATTGCTTTTGGGAAAGCCGTTGCCGGCTCAAGCCCCGCTTCTGCTATCGACACAAACAATTCTTGTATCGTAGGCCACGTAACGCTCGTGTGGATTGGTGGGCCTTGTGGCATTCTCTGTACATTTGCGGAGTAATCATCTGGTTGAATCTCTGATCGTTGTGTTGTTCGGTCAAGATCCGCTTTCAACGCCACGTACATGCTAGGTAGCTCTTCGAGATGGGGGTATCGTTTTCGCATCTCTGGAATGTAGGCAAAGGAGTCTGGATCTGAGGAGTCGTACGTATATACCATCAGGTCAGATTTGTCAAGTAGTTTGCTTTTGTTTTCGAGGACTGCAGCTTCCGATTCACCCAGTTCTTTCAGGATAAGGTAGACCTGCTTCCCGCCTGGTAATTCAACCGTGTTGACCACTACCCGTGGTTGTATGGTAGGGTGGTATGTCTGTGCCAGTGGCCGTCCGACAAGAGTATCAAGGAGAGAAGATTTACCAGAATGTGCTGCGCCGAGGATATGAGCGAAGATAACCGACCGACCTACTCGGCCTGCTTTCCTTCTTCGTTTCCGAGCTTTTGTGATCTTCAATGCTGCAGTGGTTGTGGGGTTTGATCCATCTGTTGACTCAAATCCGAGGTAGGCGAGATACTCTAAGGTCGTTTTGGGGGACATGAAAGTAGTCATAGACCACTGCGCTAGCCAGCCTTGCAAAGTAACATGACCGGCTTCATTCCGTACCGTGCATGCAGGAAAGCCATCCTCAAGCCAGCTTTGTGGTATACCAGGAGTTGGCGCAAACAAGCTCGATAGCTCCTTGTCGCTCAAACCTCGATCATTGTCCCGATCACACATCAGAAACAGGTCGACGAAGAATTTGTATCCTGCCGGTGACAGCTCGGCTGATGCAAATTCTGGAACATCGAACTTTGGATGTAGGAACGACTCTTGAAGAGATATACTGTCGGTATATTGGAACGTCCTTAAAATGATCCACACAGTCTCATGCCGGCCCTTCTCGGCATACAGGCGGTTTAGTAACAGAAACCCATCCGGTGTAATGCCCTGACTCATGTCTTGATCCGGCAGCATGGTTTCGACGGTATCCTTGATATATCGCAAATCATCGTCATGCAATTCTTTATCAAAACACTTCATCTGGAAATCCTGCAGCTCTTTATCGTTCAGGAAACCGTCCTTATCCTTGTCGCATAAATAGAATATCCTTTGCAGAGCTGCAATGGTGGCGGGCTTGAGCACACTCTCCTTTGCATCAAATAGCGGCGCAATAGGATGTGTGACTGCTTTCTGGCAAAGGAAGAATGCCTCGTTGACATTGTAGTGTTCCCTTGCGCTGGTACGTATACATGAATCAATCTCTTTCCACTCGCTCATGACGGGTAACAACTCTTCATCCACCACCTGCTTTGACGTGCTCGTCTGCACGAGGTCGCTCTTGTTCGCGCATAGTATGACGGGTAGGTTGACTCCCAAGGAGCGGAAATATGGCAGCCAGAATAGGGCGACTCTTTCATAGCTGTAGTGGTCTGCGTAGACGAGAAGAAGGACATTCGATTTTCGAATCTCTTTCGCAAGGTTGACTCGGTCCTGAGGCAGGGCAGATGTATCGACAATAACGGTAGTGACGTTCTCAGAAGTACCGAGAGTTGGAGGAATCGAAATCTGAGGGAGAACTGCTTGGATGCGGCCGGAAACGAAGGTATCTTTGACAAGCGATGCTATGAGACTCGACTTACCGCAGCCTTCGTCACCACAGACAGCGATGCGCACTGTTACTGCCATTGTCGCTGGATAAGCTTACCACATGTCAAGGGTGGACAGACTACGATTGCAGACAGGATGCATCTCTACAGGCTAGCGTACAGAACTAAACCTTTGGCTTTGATGTTTCCAACCGGTCTGTAACAGACATGTCAACTTGCTCCTTCACAGTTTCGAGTCGATTGGGGTTTTCTCTGCTTCCCCTCAACGCGTGTTGCCGTGCGCGTCTTTTTCGCGTCACATAGACACATGCTCTGCTCAAGGCTCTATATCAGACATTCAGAATCTCTACGTTAGATGATGTCTTCCAATAGAATTTCCTACAGCATCCTAATGATTGGCCGTGATTTGAGCAAGGATAGATGCAGCGGTCTCTGCACATATGCTATTAACTAATAGCATACTTTCAAGAATCGTATCATACGAGCAGGTTACAATGAGATGGCATCAATGAGATGGCTCAAAGTTTATCACTCTCAATGGCCGAGTTCTCGCAGTGCGTTACATACCTACTCACGTACTTGATCCTGTCACGGAAACTTTGTCGGTCAAAGTGCGTCTACCTCAGCGGGAGTCTGCGATCTACATTCCATAACACCTCAGCTGCCTGATTTCCTAGTCCTTCAACGGAGACATCGAAGTTATGAGGCTCAATCTCCGTGCAGATGAAGAAGCCACTGAATAATGTCGACTTGAAGCACTATAAAGCAATTGCCGACTTCACACTCGAGCTCTCTTCACAATGATAATTGCTTCGTTTAGCACCATCAAGTACGTCTCCACATTGAGACCTCTACCACATATCAATCTGCTACCACTATGTCTCCTCAAAGAGATACTGTCCTCGCCTGGATCCCTTCCACACCCTCAATGTCCAAACTAACATAGCCCTCCGCTCCCCAACCTGCACCCACCAAATCGTCCCTCAATCCCTAGGCTACCCACCGCACACCAATGCTGACATCGCAAAACATATGTCCGCTCTTACGGGACTCCTCTCCGGTTTCCCTGTCAAACCCGTCGAGGTCTTCGAGCAAGGCAACCAGGTGACAGTTTGGGCAAAAAGCAGCGCCCTCTTCAAGGATGAGGTCAAAGATACAGAGATGGAGTGGAAGTTTGAAGGCGATTACACGGTTCTGTTCTTCTTGAATGAGAAGGGCCAGAAGATTGAGAGGATCGTAGAATTTGTGGACAGTGCGAAGTCTATGGAGAATAGAAAATTGTTCAGACGGGCAAGGGAGAATCTTGCGAAGAGTGTGATCGATGTTAAGCCAGGGGTCCACCATCGACAGTGATCCGTTGACAAGCCAGTGTCCGCTTCTTCAGAGCAGTGGTAAAGTAGGCAAGGCTCTGGCTTGGCCATAGCGTGAGATGGAAACAGGTACGTGGAGGTAAGTGCGAACTAGAGAGTGAGAGCCTGATATGATGAGGTTGGTGGCGAGGTTGTAGTGATAACATTCCTTGGTTGACAGGTCAGGATGAAGTGCATGCACCGTAGCTGACGAGTACCGTATTAGAAATAGTCCCTATGGCTTGAATCATCGTGCATGAATATCCGTGATGTATAGCCTAGCAGCTCAAATAATATTTCGATCGGCACAGGCCCCGTCATAAGATTTCGAGACTTCTAAGACTGCAAGTCAAATCCTGGTGGACGCCTTTAACTATGCCACTTTCTTGAGATGCTGTGTGCTTGCACCTCGAACGAAAGCGCTGCTGACTTGATAGTACCCTTCGTAGAC
>Ga0181467_100886_pt1 | contig 14235 bp, 17 predicted proteins | sample InSIn5gowninarea_2_FD_119079 | JGI IMG/M metagenome (GOLD analysis project Ga0181467, IMG submission 119079) | Clean room microbial communities from NASA Spacecraft Assembly Facility at Jet Propulsion Laboratory, Pasadena, California, USA -... ... | reverse complement strand
ATGATAAGATGTATTATACCACCACTCAGCTAAGGGAAGCCATTGTAACCAATGCACAAGTTATGCTGAAGCAAAATAACGTAAATATGATTCCAAACATTTGTTGATAATTTTAGTCTGACCATCAGTTTGCGGGTGATATGTTGAGCTCATGTTTAGTTGGGTACCTTGCAGCTTGAAAAGCTCTTGCCAAAAATGGCTTGTAAAAATGGGATCACGATAATTGAAAATCATCTTTGGCATGCCATGTAGTTTAAAAATTGTATCCAGGAATAATTATGCCACTATCACTACCTTGTAGGGATGAGCCAATGAACAAAAATGAGCATATTTGGATAACCAATCAACCACCACTAGAATAACTGATTTACCATTAGATTTAGGAAGGCCTTTAGTGAAATCCATCAAGATATCGATCCATGTATGATTAGGTATGGGAAGAGGCTGAAGGAGTCCTGGAGTACCCATTGTATCACCCTTTTATCACTGACACATGTCACAAGCTACCATAAACTACTTGATATCCAATTTCATTCTTACCCAATAGAATGACCGTGCCACCTATTTATAAGTTTTCAAAAATCTGTCATGTCCTAATGTAGGTGTGGAATGCAATTCAGCAAGTATTTCTTATTTACATTTTGAAGAAGACAGTAACAAAATTTTGCCTTTGAATCTCAAAATACTATCATGCTATGTGTGGTGTGGTTTACTTGTGGGATCTTGAGTGATTTGTTTTAACAATTCTTGGATGGAGCTATCCTCTGCCCACTTCTATTTAACCTTATCCAACCATTGAGGAATATGATATGAAAGAGCTTGCATTGCTATCTGATCTTCAAATTTCTTGGATAGAGCATCAACAACCACATTCTCATTACCTATCTCATAATCATACCCTAGTAGTTTGGTCACCCATTTTTGTTGTTCAAGTGTAGAAATACGTTACTCAATAAAAAATTTCAAATTGTAATGATTCGTGAGGATGATGAAATGGTGTCCAATGAGATATGGTCTCCAACATTGAACTGCATGACTGATGGCAAGCATTTCTTTTTCATATGGATTTACCCAAATTTTTACCAGAGAGTGCTCTACTAGTGAATGCCAAGGGATGCCTCTCCTGCATCAATGCTTCCCTAATTCGTACTCCAAAAGCATTAGTTTCTATCACAAAGGTTTTAGAAAAATTTGGCATTACCAATACTGAGGTGGTACACATTGCATCCTTGAGCTTAAGAAAAGATGCCTTAGCTTGAGGGGACCATTGGAATGCATTCTTTTTCAACAACATTGTTAGAGGTGTTGGAATCTTACCATAATCTTTCACAAATTTCCTATAATAGTCTATAAATCCCAAGAATCCTTGAAGACTTTTCAAGGATGTAGGAACAAACCAATTTTTCATGTCAGTGATCTTATGTGGATCCACCTTAACTCCCTCTTCAGATATAATATGGCCTAAGTAATCAATTTCCCCCTTGCTGAATGAACATTTGAATTTTTTTTGCATATAGCCTATGTTCCCTCAAAATTTGTAAGGTTTGGTCAACATGTGCCATGTGTTCCTGCCATGTCTTATTGTAGATCAAGATATCATCAAATAAAACTAAAATGAACTTCCTAAGGAATGGACAAAACACCTGATTCATTAAACTTTAAAATGTGGATGGAGCATTTATGAGTCCAAAAGGCATGACCTAATGGCTCTCATGAGTGCAAAATGCAAATTTTGGTATATCCTCATCCTTGAGGTGGATTTGGTGATACCTAGATCATAGGTCCAACTTGGAAAAATATCTTACCCCATGTAGTTCATCCAATAATTCATCAAAGACTGGTATTGGAAATTTGTCCTTGATGGTAAGTTTGTTGAGGGCCCTGAAATCCACACAAATATGCCATGAGCCATATTTATTACAAACCAATATAATTGGAGAAGAATATGGGCTTACACTCAGTCAAATTACTCCTGCATCCAACAGTTCCTGAACTAACTTTTCAATTTAATTTTTTTGTAAATAAGGATATCGATAAGGATGAATGTTTGGTGGTTGACTTCCTAGCACCAAATGGATAGCATGATCATGATATTGTTGGGGTGGTAATCCCATTGGTTCCTCAAAGGCATGCACATGCTTACTCAAGATGGGCTATAGGTCCTTAGCCTCTATAAATTTTAATTTGGTGATTGCTAAATAAGATAACTATGCCAGCATTCCCTTCCCAGTCTTTCGTAGGATCTTTTCAATGTGATGGGAGCTCATAATTTGTGAAGGTCCAACCTGTAATCCTCTAAGAGTATGCTCTTGTTCATCTATGTTGAATGTTATCCATAGCTCTATAACATTCCATTGCATGGTGCCCAAAGTTCTTAGCTATTGCACCCCCAAAACTATATCACATCCCCCAAGTGGTAAAGCATACATGTCACTTTTTAAAGTATAGTGGCCCATGCTCATTTTGACATTTTGACATGTGCCTTTACATGCTATTTTTCCACCATTACCAACCATAACTTCAAAATTATTTATAGGGTGGATGTAACAGTCAGTAGCCTTAGCCATGCATGGATCAATGAAATTATGAGTACTTATTGAATCTAACTATATGATGAGGGTGTGATTTTTGAAAAAGCCTTTGACCTTCATATTTTATGGGGTAGTAATTCCTAATAATGCATTGTAAGAGATAACGAGTGCCTCCTCATCTAGAATTTCCTCTATAGTCTCTTTGGGTGCACTTTCATATTCCTCCTCACTAGTAGCATCAACATCAAGCAAATATAACTTTTGTTAAGTACAACGATGACCACAAACAAATTTCTCATCATAATTATAGCATAAACCCTTCTTTCGATGCTCTTCCATTTCCTCCCCATGTTAATTTCTTGGTGTGCATCATTCGATTTGGTGGGGAGAACTTATGTTATTTGAGGATTAGGGATTATTATGTGCCTTTGTGAATGGAGGCCTTACATTTCATCGATGAGCATTAGCCTTATCTTCAGCAAGCTTTGCCAAGGCAATAACATCCATCATAGTTTTGGGATTAAACATTTTGAACTCTGGTTTAAGTTCTTCCTTTAATCCACTGATAAAATAACTTGTGAAAAATGTATCATCCAACCCCTCTATGTGATTGGCTAATTTCTCAAACTGATTTTGGTATTCTTTGACTGTCATGGTTTGACGTAACTTGGTCAATGCCCTTGTGAAATCTTCATATTCACTAGGACCAAAATGGATCAATAATTGTTGAGTAAGTTCATGCCATGAAGGATCAAGATGATTTTTTGAGTACTAATGGTGCCATTAGAGAGCCTCACAATCCAAATGGAAGGTTTTCATGTGCACCTTCAAATCTTTTAGAATTTGGTTCAATGTAAAATACTGTCCAAACTTATAAATCCAACCAGTGGGATCATCTCCATCAAATCAAGAAAACTCCAATTTGGTTGTGTGGGGGAGAATGAAACCACCTTGTTAGCCCTGAAAGTTATTATGATACCCATGTGGGTTTCCTGATTGCCTTGACTGCTAAGAATTGGTTGCATTATTGGTGTGACTGATACTTAGTTGAACACTATCACACTTACTGTTAATGGTTTGTATTTGGGTCTGTAGTTGTCAAATTTTAGCCTTGAATGTGCTGGTAAGTGTATTTTCCATTTCTTGGATCATAGTTTGAAATGTCATCATGATAGGATCAACTTGTGCTGCTATGTGGGATCTTATCTCAGGTGCCATTTCTAGAAACTGCTATTTTTGAAACTGTTAATTCTAGAAATTGCTATTTTTAGAAACTCCTATTTATAGAAACTACCCAAAAAAGTTAATGGGTGTAGTATACCAAAACAATCAACTCGAAAAGATGATCGCAATGGGCTAGGTATCCCAATGATGATTTTCAGATTCTTGGACTTTTTTTTTTTTTACATCTATGGGTTTGTCTGATTTTGTTAACAAATGCTAAAATGGTATAGATTTTTAGTTATTTAGCTCTAAAGATTTTCTTGCCTCTGAACTGCTATTTTTGGTAGCTTTAAAAAATTGCAAGTCATACATTCTGCCTCCCGATTCAAGGTTTTTTATGTAAAGGAATGATTATAGGGTAAGGATTATCTACTCTGTAAGCTTGTCTAAACACCCCTCCTATCCAAATTTCACAACAAAAGAGGCTACAAATATGGCTTCTATGATAAGTAAATTTCCAATAGCAGTTGCTGGTGTACTACAGTTTACAGATGGCTGACATAGCTTTCTACCTAGTTTTCATTTATAGCTGAGATAGTCTTCGATATACCTTTTAGTATGTGGAGTCTGATTCCATATAGGGTTGTATCTAAGGCATAGGTATTGGTGTAGATTTTTTTGTACCTCACTTCACACACAACTTTATGGGCATGTGTGCTTAGCCAAAAATGATAGATCCTCCTAGATATTTTAAAACCTCCGATACAAGGTTTCTAGCTTAGACCACTAAAAAAAAAAATTCCTGCAGTAGAATGGCCCTGAAAAGAGCTTTGATAGCAGATGATATGATGCTACAATTATGAAAGGGAAATATTGTAGAAATGTAAATAAATATTTATTTAAGCATGAAAATGAAAATTATTCTAATGGAAATAACAAAACATGCACTGATAATAGAACACGAAATAGCATCAATAAGCATATAAGGATAGGATTTTATTGAATAGTAACAGAATCACAGGTCACTTCAAGGGGGCTACCTCCTTACAACTCCAAAAGTGAAAGATAATATTCAATATGCCTTTCTCCACACACTTCTACCTATTTATAATATACTAACCCTAACCCTAATAGTAATACAAAATCGAGCCTCGCCCTTACAATCACAATATTACGGTTTACAATATAGGCCTATAATTTAATTAAACTAACTAATACTAACACTAAAATGTTAGGATATGGGATCCTAACAGGATCCAAGTACTTGTTTAAGGCACAAGACATGAAAAACAAGGTGAATTTTGGATGATATTGAAAGTGCTAACTTATATGCTGTAGGGTTGATACATTGGAGTATCTTATAAGGTCCATAAAATCGTGGGGCCAATTTTAGTTATGCTATATGCTTGTTTTCACTTCATGGATTTTGAAAAGTTATCAATAGTTAATCCATATATACAAAATGCTTGTAGGATTATTATTATTTGAAGTGTCGTGCATTATTTGGTGGCTATAAAATCAATTCATTTGACCAACTTGGATTCTACTATAATGAATACTTGTGCTGGTCCAAATTTTTTCTTTTGCTTATTTGCACTCATTAACTTAGAATATTAGATTTTCTTTAGTTTTACAAGTTTTCTTTTGACAATATTTGCTTTCACATTTCTCATTCCAACCTCGATAGGAACCAACCTTCTCTAGAGATAGATTTCTAGCAATAGAAATCATATCATGAGAATTATAGCTAACTTTGATACATGGGTACATGAAAAAATTACATAATCTTAGTCAATAGTGTATTGTAAACCATTTTTTAGAATGCTAAATTAGTGATTCTCAAACTAAGATCTCTCTTACTTCACAAAGATGTAAAATTTCTCATCTCTGATTGTATCTATATGGAGGAGAAATCTCTTTTACTTTCTCTTTCTTCTCTCTTCTTCACACAATCCCAATATTGCATTAAGAGGGAGTGTTGGAAATTATAATGTATTATTGTAAGTTTTTGTAATATTCTTATTTGTAAATTCATCAATACTCAAAGGTATCCCTAGATACCTTAAGTATTTAAGTTAATATGATAATTTAGCTTTTCCTACACTCCTTCTCATGAACATGCACCTTGGGTAAAAAGGTGAAGCATGTCATGTATTTGTACAATGGTTAAAAGGGTGATCAAAGGGAGGATTTTGGATTATGAATAGAAGGTCCTCTTCTTGAGATTACTCATTTAATATTGAATAAAATTTATGCTCTACGGTTAGTGTTAGGAGAGTAAGAAAGAGGTATTGTGAGAGAGTTATCTTTTTGAATGAGAAAGATCTTAGTTAGTGGATGTACTCTCTTGTATGAGAGGAACCACTTTATATGTGTGTCAAATTTGTGAGATTGACTATTGCATTTATGTTTTGAGTGTTGATGTTTAAGAGAGATTTCAAGTGATCTTGGTAGATTAGGATTTTAATATTTTAGGATTGAATCCTTTAGGATTCCCAAGGGAGAATGGATGTGAAACTCAAATAGTAACACTGGTTCATACATCAGCATAGACACTAAGCATCTAAAGAGTAGAGTTTACAACTAAGATTAAGTAGGTGGTAGAATATGAACAAGTCAAGCCAAACATATAATTGCAGATGATGGAATAACATATATGCTCATGTGATGAAAAGATCCCAATCTCAATAGGAAGCACTGAGAAACACCTAAGTGTAGATACCAGTTGTTGAGATGAAATATTTATGCTTTTCCATGTAATCATACTTACCTTTAAATATGCAAGTGATCCTCCACATAGAAGATAACATTGATGTTGGGGTAACTTATATAAGAAAAGATAAGATTACATGAGAAGTGTCTTAAGTGGGATAACATAACATACATAATATAATAGAATATTAATATAATGGAACACTTAATGATATAATAGTAGTATAATAAAACACTGAAGAGGGACCACCTTAGGTAGACCAAATTTAGGTGTCAACATATTCTTCCCTTTGCAAATATAATGGAATATTTAATGACCTTGAAATGTAATTATGTTTACAAAAGAAGTAGAAAATGAAAGATAAGAAACATTTTATACTTCCATATTTTTATTTAAAACCATTCTATCATCAAGGATTGATGATATATGCTTCCCCCTCTTTACCTTGGTTATGAAATGGAATGGCTATACATGGAATGCGAATAATCTAGAGCAAAGAATAACTTGAAAAAAAGGATAAAAAATACCATCTTCCAAAACACATATAGATCTTAAAAACTATGTTAGATCATAATATCATGTAAAATCATATCATAATATAGATACTTAATGCCCCAATTAAAAAAAGCATATATCATAATAAAGATATCATAACAATTAGCATGAAGTGTCATAAAATGATGAATAATACCCCAAAAAATAAAGAGAATGGTCATAAAATGGTCATAATGTCTCATTTCTCGCTTGCATCTATTCTCTGGTAGAGCTCCTACTCTTGCTACTCCATATCTTGTACCCTTTGATAGATCTCATCCTCCCATAATTGACTCTCTTGCTCACACTACCAACTTTGATCTAAACTACGTTGGCTCTTTGTAACCTGATGCTTTAGCTATGTTATCCTTTGAACATCTACTACCATTACTATAACTAGCAAGGATATCATTGCTAGGGGACCTCCATTGGCTCTTTATCCTCTCACTAAGGGGACCTCTATCTACATCTCCCTAATCTCTATAAGGGATCAACCTCATCCTCCACCTCCCCCTCAGATACCTTTTGATGTTGAGCTTTCCATCAAGTGCTATAGGCTAATCATGTCTAGATCATCTCACTCTACTATCAATACATTGGAGTATATTATAAGATCCATAAAATTATGGGGCCAATTTTTAGGGATCTTTCAATTTGAGAGATATTTTATGGTATGATTGAAGTATCAAGAAAACCATGTCACCTTCCTAGAACTATCACTCAACCCATTGTTGATCAGCTTGTTATTTCATTTGATGTTGAACCATTTGAATATTTTCCTGAAGGATGTGAATTATCTCTCCTCGATATGATAAGGTGGTGTCTACTACTTAGACATTGATGCTTCCTAGGATATAAGAGGTGACTATGGGTATAGGTTGACCATACATGGCTTCATATGGAGTCATCTTGATGGATGTATGATATGAAGTGTTATACCATCATTTTGCTAAGGGCAGCCATTTTACCCAATGGACTGGTTAGGTAGATGCAAAGCAACAAAGATATGTTTCCAAGCATTTATTAACAATCTCTATCAAATCATCTATTTGAGGGTGATATGCTGAGCTCATATTGAGTTTAGTGCCCTAAAGTTTGAAGAAATCCTACCAAAACTTACTAGTGAATGTTGGGTCACGATCACTAATAATGGTGGATGGCATACCATGGAGTTTTAAAAATATTATAAAGAAAAATTGGTGCAACATTTACATCTTTGTAAGGATGTGCCAAGGGTAATAAATTCACATATTTGGAGAGTCTATCCACCACTACCATAATAATAGCTTTGCAAAAGGATTTTGGAAGGCCTTCAATAAAATCCATTGAGATATCTATCCAGTTGTGCTCGGGTATGGGTAGAGGTTGAAGAAATCCTGGGATGCCCACTGTCTCACCTTTTTTTCATTAATAAACATCACATTATGATATAAATTTCTTGATATCTTATTTCATACCTAGAAAATAGAAGGAGCAAAGCACTCATTATTAGGTTTTCAGAAATCTTGAATGGCCAATTGTTAGTGTTGAATGCAATTCTTGAAGTATTTATTCTTGACATGAAGAGTTTACCGACAAAGCAATATGACCTTTGAATCATATAATTCCATCATGCCAGGAGAAAGGGGGTTTTCTTGATGAATCAATTTACAACTATTGAATTACTATTTTTGTAACGCTATCTTGAAGCCATTCTTATTTGACCTGATTGAGCCATTGACAAACTGGGGAGGAGAGTGATTGAAGCACCATGAGTTCCTCGAATTTTTGAGAAAGCACATCAGTAACCACATTCTCAGTGCCTTTTTTATACACAATCTCATAGTCATACCCTAAGAGTTTATGAATCCAGTTTTGTTGTTTGGGGGTGGAGATGCATTTTTCCAAGAAGTATTTCAAACTATGATGGTCTATTTTGATGATAAAATGATGATCAATGAGGTAGGGACTCCAATGTTGAATGGCATGTATGATTGTAAGCATTTATTTTCATAGGTGGATTTGGCCAAATTTTGACCTAATAGAACCTTAATTATGAAAGACAAGGATCACCCTTCTTGCATCAGTATGACTCCAAGTCCTACTCCTGAGGCATCACTTTCAATGATGAAAGTTTTAAAGAAATATGGCGTAGCCAATACTAGGGTCGAGCACATGGCATCCTTCAGTTGATGAAAGGATTCATTGATAGCTATTGACTAATTGAAAGAATTATTTTTCAATAGGGCTATGAGGGGAGCTAGAATCTTTCCATAATATTTCACAAATTTATGGTAATGGCCTGTTAATCCAAGGAAACCTTGCAAGCATTTCAAGGATTTGGGTAGGGGCCATGTTTGCATATCCTCAATATTTAGTGGATCTACCTTAACACCTTCCTATGAAATAATGTGTCCAAGGTACTTGAGCTCCTGATGACCAAAAGGACATTTGGAGCATTTTATGTATAACTAGTTCTCTTGGAGAAGTTGCAATGTCTAATTTAGGTGGACCAAGTAATCCTTCCAGGTTTTGCTATAGATCAAAATATCATTAAAGAAAACTAAAATGAATTTTCAGAGAAAAGGGTAGAATACCTATTTTATCAAACTTTGAAATGTAGAAGGTGCATTGGTAAGGAAAAATGGCATCAATAGGAACTCATAATGGCCTTCATGAGTGCAGAAGGTAGTTTTGGGAATGTATTATTCATGCAGTTAGATTTGATGGTACCTGGATCAAAGGTCTAGTTTGGAGAAATATTTTGCACCATGTAACTCATCTAGCAATTCATCGATGACAAGGATGGGAAACTTATCCTTGATGGTGATTTTATTTAGAGCCCAAAAGTGAATGCACATTCACCATGATCCATATTTATTATGAACTAATAGAACTAGATATGAGTAAGGAATCATGCTGGGATGAATGATGCTAGCTTGTAACATGTCAACGACTAGCTTTTCTATTTCATCCTTCTGCAAGTAAGGATAATGATAAGGCCAAATGTTGGGTGGTTGAATTCATGGAATTAATTGACTTCATGGTCATGAGGATGGTGGGGAGGTAATCTATGAGGTTCAGTATTTGATCATAACAAGTATAACATGTACACAAAGATCATAATTAATGCACATGAGAGATAGGGGAATTAAAGGATATAACCTTTATGGTACTAAGGGCATGCACCCATGATGATTTTGTTGAAATTCTTAATTTATCCCAACATTGATGCTAGGTCATGAATACTGAGCTGACAAAGTAACAACCAATCATGAAAAACTAACAAACTTGACAAACTGTGACTAAATATACAAAATGATTAAGACTAACCAACATAGAATAAAATATTGACATGACCATAATAACTTGACTATAAATACATAAATGATGGTTAATTATATTTGCAAACAAAAAAGGGAATGATTGATGGTTAATTATTCCCCCAACCAACAAAGGGATTATCTGTAATGCATGATGTAATCTAATCTACATGAAAAATGCCTAACTAACTTATATGAAAATGTAGTACTAACCTATATGTGATACAAAATTAAATTCGAAATATGGTGAAGTTTAAATCTCTCTTTTCACTCTCCAATAAAAAATTTTCTTCCATAAAATAGTCATATTTTTCAGATTATAACTCTGATCCTGAGATGGGTAAGTATTGCCATCTTAAACATTATTAAATAACAATTAACCATTGTTATTTAATTATGAATATGTGTGTGTGTGTGGCACTCTTTCCAGAGTTCTTCTCTAGCAAAATGACTTATCCATTATCAGTGGAAATACATTGGCTGACCATTTATTTAAATAGAATGATGACCAAATTTAGAGAAATAAATTGGAGCAACGTATATGCTAAGAGGTAAAATTTCATCTTAGCCAGTGATGGAGCTAATGGAACTCACATTTTTGAAATATTATTGGCGAATAAGAATAGAGATAATATGGAGTCAAGTGTGGATCTATTATCTCATTGTCACAACTCTTTTAGTGTTATGTCAATGTTGAAGCATAAAACATTACACAGCAACAAAAAGAGATTGGAGAAGAGCACATGAATAATGGAGTCAGGTGGAGAATTATGAGGTAGCAAACTTGGACTCAGACTCCTAGTTTTGGTGATCTCCAATAGCTTAGCCGTTGTATACAAAGATTCTTGACCATTAGTTCTTAGGGGAATCGATAACAATTAGATAGATGATGTGGATCCTTTTTAAAATAGCTTGCACCCATAAGGAGAATAAGTTGGCACCTTTTAGCTGGGTGAATGATGTGTGTTTGGAGAATGTGATCTATCTTGAGGATTAAGTGGAAATCCTGGAAATCATATATGCCAACATGGAGGTTGAACCTCTACATTACATCGACAATTAGAGTGTAATGTTACTACCACCTTATACACCATAGAATCTAGCCATTATCAAATCAATGTTAGGTATAAATATGCTGATCATCAGTCCACATAAGTTATGGAAAATGAGTACTAAATCAAAAAGTTCCATTTCAGCTAGAAATAGGTGCACATCTAGATAGGTATAGATGGCCTTGGGTAACCTTGGAATATGTTGTTATAGATGAACCTATTTGTAGAGGCATGATTCGATTATGATGATGAGGATGCTTGGTCGATAGCAATTTGAGAAGACTATTAAAGAGGAGCGAATGTGGTCATGAGAAGTTTGCAATGCCAGAACTCAATCTCTATAACTTTTAGTGATTTTCCAAGAGGGCCTGATATGGATCACTATTCTAAAGAGGAAATCTATTTAACTAGGGATAGGTGGCTTGATTCAATGCAAAAAATAGCATATTTTGGAGGATAAGGAGATGAATTTGCTAAGTAAAGAATGTAAGGGAAATATTTAATGGCCATTATCATTTAAGGATTAGGGGGCAAATTTAAAAAAGGATACTAGTTGATAAGGCTATAAAATACACTCTGGTAGAGAAGCACTCCAGAAGACTAAGTCTGGGCTAGAGAGATTCTATAATGTCTTCTATTTTGAGTGAGGTAAAATGAGTTCTTGGAGAGTCATACACTCTGAAGGTGAAATCTAGAGGTGGGTGTATTTTCATTCTACTGCATTAGGTGTTTGAGATCACTATTATAGTGAACATATTTTGGAAATCCTTAGAACGAGCAACTAGAGTTAATGTATTTGATTTTGTAGTTAATTTTTTTAAGTTTTTAAAAGCATTTTCTACTATTGTAAGAGCCGCAATGCTGAGTGCAAGAACTTAGACTACTTGGATTTTTTTAGATTATTGTGAGAGTAGTTCAAAAGGAGAGAAAGAACCATTGAGACTAGTTGTATATACCAAATATCATCATTAAGAAAGGAGCATTTTGCTAGATGTAGGCTGAAGAGGAATAAACCAGGGTAATATTATGTCCTTTTATTTTTGTGTGTGAATATTTCTCTTCTTTACTATTTTTCTAAATTTTGTAAGCACTTAATTTTAATATTGAAGTGTGAGCATCCAAATTCCACTTAAGGGAATTACAGATGAGGTTAGTATCATATCATTTCATGTTGGGAAATAGATTTTTCCAATGGCTTCTAGTGATCAAAATGCTCATATCACATGGTTGGAAAACCAAGAGATAGACTTGATTGAAGTTATTAGGGAATTGCAAACTAGATTCATGCTAGGCATTCAAGGGGCTACATATCCTATGATTGAAGAAAAAATTCAGCAATCCATCCCAAGTGAGAAGGTTTCTTCATTATCACTTAGGGTGATGGAGATTTTTTCCAGAGGGAAGAGTGTGGTGAATGAAATGGAGATGACATCTCCAAGCCTTGGGGTGTTAATAGAAAAACCTATATCAAAAGTGGTGTGTGAATTTTATAATAAAGAAGGACATCAAAAGTGTAACTATTTGAGGCATTATAGAAATGATGAAAAGTAGCCAAGAAAATGCATGGTTCAAAAGAAGCAAAAGAGACTCCTACATTTTCTCTAGCTCCTTCAATAAGACATTCACATAGATTTGTTGGGAAAATTTATCATAGAAGGGAGAGGACTATTAGAATGGTTTTACCTTCTACCTCACCATTATCATCTCTTATGCCATCTAAACTCAAAGAATTAAGCATATTTTACATCAAGGAGAAGAAGAGTTTAGAGCCTGGAGAGACATCAAAATGGGGACCTAATTTGTAGAAAGTGGTTTGTGCATAGTATAGCCAAAAAGGATATGTGTTGAGGATGTATCATAGTATCCAACAAATAATAGTTGAGGTGCATCCGAATCCATCTGATGATGATAGTATGCATGCCAAGAAGCTGACACTCATGGGAGTGAGAGCTCCTTTCTCTTTTGAGAAAGAGAAAGAGTTATTTTTCTTGAAAGTGAAAATGCAAAAGACCAGAATTGAAGCACTCATTGATCTTGGATCATAGTCTAATTTTATTTCATAGGATCTTATAGCAGAGGTCGAATTAGAGGTGACAGAAAATACTAAACCATATGAATCAGTGGGTAGTGATGGAGGGTTCCTGATTACACAACAATACCAAATCAAGTTTGGCATCAATGTGAGTTACATTAATGAAGTTAAAGTGGATGTGTTAACCATGAACTTTTGATTCATCATTCTAAAATGTCCTTACTGATACAAGCATGATGCAATTTTGTATCATCAAATGAAAAAATATCATTTCATGAAGGATGGAGTATGTTTTAAGGTGAAATTGCATAAGATCCAAAGTAACAAGCCTATGTTGTGGGTCCTTATTTCTCAGAGAATCAAGGAGGTACCAAGTATGAAAGGTAAATGCTCATATTTGATCTATTTCCATTTATCAATAATTAGAGATTATGTGTTAGATACATTGTTTGGTATGTATCAAAGGACAATGCTTATAGTAACAACTCTTTGTATGTTATTTGGATTGTTGGGTGGATTCTTGGAAAAGAAATCCCATGATGAGATATTGAGTTGTGTTTTATTTTGAGTCCTTGAGCTGTGAGGAAAGAAGCATTTGAATCAAATCCTAGGAAGTAGGATAAGGAGGTTCCTTAGTTGAAGTTTCTTCCATGTGGTGGGAGGAAGAAGATTTGACAGCCAAATTTGGTAGGAGGAGAGTCTCCTAACCTCATCTTTGAGTAGTGGTATGGAACCAATAATGCCCCTTTTGAAATAGTGTTAAAGGGTGAACTCTTTCAAGATCAAAGCTACTTATCATTTAGGAGGAATGATCTGAAATTAAATTTGAAATATGGTGAAGTTTAATTCTCTCTTTCCACTCTCTAATAAAAAAGTTTCTTCCATACAATAGTCATATTTTTAAGTT
>Ga0181467_100885_pt1 | contig 14275 bp, 13 predicted proteins | sample InSIn5gowninarea_2_FD_119079 | JGI IMG/M metagenome (GOLD analysis project Ga0181467, IMG submission 119079) | Clean room microbial communities from NASA Spacecraft Assembly Facility at Jet Propulsion Laboratory, Pasadena, California, USA -... ... | reverse complement strand
GAGACTTTTTTTGACTTCTTCGTAGTGGACGTAGAAGGTGAGAGCACCTTTCCTGCTTTTTATCTGCAGAATTTCCGCTTTGCGTTTTTCACCGTCCTGTTGCGATGATGTTAGTGAGTGGTATTGTTGGGTGCATATATTGCGCCAATGTCACGAGACGAAGGAGTATCATCGCCTTCATGGTGTGAAAGGCAACAAGTTTCCCAAAGTTATTACAATGAACAATCTTAGACCATGGCAAATACCCATCAAAACAAAATGAAAAACACATCATCAAAACGTACCTTCTCAACAATAGCTTTAACACCAGGCCTGGATATTCACAGAAACACGTTAGTTATCCCGAAGTTTACCCTTGCAATTCTCGCGACAGAGCCGCCTCACCTCAGCGTGTCCAGCGTCGCAAACCCTTTGATGACGGGATCAGGAGTGCCGTTCGGCTCCTGCGAACCGCCTCGAGGCGCCATGGTGAGATGAAGACGCGCAGTACCGATGAAACCGTGATGAAAAGTGATGGAAGTCGGGGTGAGACGAGATGGCCAAAACGGCGGATGGTGTTGCGGTCGGCGTCGCCCTCTGGACTGCTTTGCTCTGCTGCCTGTCGCTGTCGTTGCGTTGTGTCAGAACAAGGCAACCACACCCGACAGGTTTCACGTGACTCACCGCCCGGGTGGCAGAAAATAAGGTTTGTGGGGCAAAAGTGAAATCGCCCAACGAGATCCATGACGCCTGCCTAGAATGGAGACGAATCCCGCCGCCTGGTCGTCCATTCGTGTGTTGATACACTTCGAAGGTGGGCCGCATCATGGATCAAGTGTGCTTTCATGTTCATGTATATTGTTTCCTGCTATGGGTATATCCACTCATAATTCTTGCTTGATAAATCATAAACGCCAGACTAAAACGCACAACAAAGCAGGCGTCTTGGATGACGAACTGAACGCTGCGTCGGACAAAACCCATGCGACAATCTTGACTTGGCCGGCCGTCCCACCATCTAGTTCTGATTCAATCTCCACTCGTATTTGTATGCGCCAAAACAATGCTCCTGTAATAAAGGATTTCCAAGGCTAGCATGTCCGTCCATCTCTCCCAATGAGTATCTCGTATGTTTTCCATTCTGATGCGGAGTCCGTGGGCTCATTAACTGGTAGGTGTGTCGTTCTCGTTGGGTGTTTGAGCACTGGCGGAAGTGGGCTTAGATGCCGCCACCTAGATTACTATACATCAGCAATGTTTCGCAACACACACAACAGAAGGCCATAAGCGACAAACTCGAAATCCAAAAGGCTGTGGTCAGAAACAAACGATGCCAAAGGTGAGGCGTTGAGAATTCAACAGCTTCAGTCTGCTACCATCAGGATCGGGAGAATGAGTCTCTCTTACCGGAGTGTTGAACAGGCACGCTGTAATCTCCAGCAGGTCTATGCAGCTGCTGCAGCCTCGTGGTTCGCGATCTCAGGAAAAGATACGACCCAGGGACGAAAGTCACAAAGGCGAACGCTCCAAGTGTGCGACGGCTAAAGGCGGTGACGAAGAACAGCGGTTAGCTTCCCGTGGGGCAAAGAAAGGGCAATAGCCGAGGGAAAGCGTGGTAAGCATACCTGATATAAGCGTTGATAGACATTGCTGAGGTAGTTCGAGCTGTGGTAGAGTTGATTGAAGCTTTGTGAGGCGTGTAGAAGGCGGAGAGTGTTTTGTTGGGAGGAAAGAAGGTGGTGGTGGGAGGGAAAGAGACGAGACGAGAGCTGGAGGGAGGGCCGGGGTAGGTAAAGGGAAGAGCACACGCGACACCGACACCAGCCGCACCTGCAAGCTGGAAGCTCCCCCCCAGACCGCAAGAAGCAAGGGGACTGGCAGGAGGGGGCCAGAGCCAGCGAAAAGCGTCCGGGTCGATGAGCCGAGCAGGTGTCTGCCTGCACGAGATGCACGTCCATGAATCATGCCCTGTCCGTTCTGTCGTCGCCTGGACTGTGAAGCCATTGTCCCTCCTGCTGATCCCTCCATCGCTGTCCGCATCCTCGGCTGCACCCCAGATCCGCTGACTCTCCCACCGATAAGCTTCTCTAAGCCTGAGGCGCCAAAGATAACGATGAAACCCGCCGGCGTCACTCCGGCTAACCAAGCTTGCCTCTGAACTTTTTTTCTAGGAATGCATCACTGCATCACGACAGCGACAAAAAGTTGTAGCGCTTTCCACTCCTCGCCACAATGCCTCCTAAAATGCGTCAGAAGGCCCCCAAGGGTCGCGCAGATAAGCCTGAAAAGAACATCGGTACGAGAATAACCAAGGACTATTCTCACAGTTTCACTGCTAACAAAAATATGTTTTGTCCAGCCGATCCCCGTTTCGCAAACATAGAAACGGACCCGCGCTTTCGCCTTCCTTCCAAAAAGCACGGCCAAGTCAAACTCGACAAACGTTTCTCGCGCGTCTTGAAAGACGAGGAGTTTTCGAAAAAGGCGAATGTAGACCGGTATGGGCGGAAAGTGGGCAAGGCTGCGGGAAGGAAGGAGTTGGAGAAGCTGTACAGGCTAGAAGACGAGGATGATTCAGCCGCTTCGAAATCGGGTTCTGGCTCGGATGAGGAGGCAGATGACGACGACGAGGTGCAGAAGGAGCTGGCAAGGCTGGACAAGAAGTATGATCCTGCCAGAGACGGAGGGTTCTCGTCATCTTCGGACGATGATAGCTCAGAAGAAGAGGAGGAAGAAGTGGAGGACGAAGAGGAAGAAGCAGAGCTTGCAGGAGAGGCGGATATACCAATGGGAGATATCTCGTCTCGCATCGCTCTTGTGAACTTGGACTGGGACAACATCCGCGCGGTGGATCTCATGGCTGTCGCGAACAGCTTTGTGCCCGTGGGCGGACGAATCTCAAACGTCACAGTCTACCCTTCAGAATTCGGAAGGGAACGACTTGCGAAAGAAGAAGTAGAGGGCCCACCTAAGGAAATTTTCGCCTCAAACGGCGACAACGAGGACGACGAGGACGACGAACCAGAAGACGAGTCCGACAGCGACTCGGAGGCTGAGCGCGAGAAATACAAGAAGGAATTAGTCAAAGAGAACAAGGGCGAGGAGTTCGACTCGTCAGCTCTGCGCTCGTACCAGCTCGACCGTCTGCGGTACTACTACGCAGTTATCACCTGCTCGACCCCAGAAACAGCCAAAGCCCTATACGACTCCATGGACGGCCGCGAATACCTGTCCACCGCCAACTTCTTCGACATGCGCTTCGTCCCAGACGACGTATCCTTTGACGACGACAAGCCCAGAGATTCGTGCTCCAAGATCCCAGACGGCTACCGACCAAACGAATTCACCACCGACGCTCTCACGCACAGCAAAGTCAAGCTAACATGGGACGCCGACGACGCCACCCGGAAAGAAGTGCAGAAGCGCGCCTTCTCTCGTGCCGAAATCGACGAAAACGATCTCCAAGCGTATCTCGGCAGCGACGCCAGTTCCGACGAAGAGGAAAATGAAGATAGGGCTGCCAAGCTGCGTGCTGCCCTTGGTCTCTCTGCAGGTGCTGGTTCTTCAAAGTCGAAGAAGAATCGCGATGCCGGGCCTGTGGGAGACATGCAAGTTACTTTCACACCTGGGTTATCAGCGAAGAATAGTGGAAAGAAAGCTTCTGTGTTTGCAAATGCCGAGCCGGAACGTGAAGAGACTACTATAGAGAAATACGTCCGTAAAGAGAAAGAACGAAAAGCCTTACGGAAGGAGCGCACACTAGCTGTTCGCGAAGGTCGTGATCCGGATGCAAAGGAGGCCGAAGATGACGACGAAGAAGAAACCGGCAGCTTGACTTCCGGCTCGGAAGATGATGAGGATGAATTCGCCAGCTTCGGTGAAGACGAGGAAGAAGAAGAACAAGCACCAAAGTTAAAATCAAAACCATCCAAAAAGCTATCGAAACAACGCGACGACGAGACAGAAGAAGCAGACCCCTTCAACGACCCTTTCTTCCAAGACCCAACCGCCCACAACAAAGCCCTAAAGAAAGCCTCAAAAGAAGCCAAACTCGAGGAAGCGCGCCTAGAAAAGGAACGCAACGCCTCGAAACGCGCGGAGCTCGAACTCCTCATGCTCGATGACGACGACAACGACGCCGCCACCACGAGAGAAGGAGGCAAACCACGCCCTCGCAACATCAACCACTTCGACATGGCAGCCATCCTCAAAGCCGAGAAGGAAAAAGCGCGAAAGGGCAAAAAGGGACGTAAGCCGTCCAACAAGAAGGGCGACGAGGCGGATAAAAAGGTCGATCTGCAGCAGGATTTCAAGCTAGATGTGCAAGACCCACGGTTTGCGCGGTTGTACGACAGCCATGAGTTTGCCATTGATCCTACCAATCCGAGGTTCAAGTCTACGGAGGGCATGAAGGCTTTGCTGGAGGAAGGCAGGAGGAGGAGAAAGGAGCAAGGCGTGAAGAGAGGGCGAGATGGTGGTGCTGACGAGGAGGTTGTCAGGGAGAAGAGAAAGAAGAGAGATGATGACGGTGCAGCAGGTGGTGAGGATTTGAAGAGGTTGATGGAGAGGGTTAAAGGGCGATCGAAGCGGTGAGAGAGGAAATGATTGTCCTTCGATGTGGGTGGAATACCGAGATTGAGTTTGTATATATGGGCGTATCACGGATTATTTCAAAAGCGGGACAGGCATGTCGACTTGTCTTTCACTGCATAGATGGAGGATGTGAAAGCCAGCTAGGCTCTCAAAAACAACAGCTGTCTTCTGTCAAAATACACGGAAGCTGAATACCATGACCTTCACAATCCGCGATCTCAGTAGATCACAAGGTATCCTCACAAGCGCGAAATTGTGAGCTATCTCCATGCCATCACACAATGGGTGCACTCGATTTCTTAGAGAGTCAAGTCAATGAACAGCCGATGCACCGGCTGATTCCTGTCTTCTACCTACTACGCCAATATGAACGCCATGCCTTTGCTGTACCATTCCTCGGAAGATCCCGCCCTACTCCCTAGACTCGAATCTGATTTATCGGACAATGAAAACACCAACAATATCCAGGGGGTATTTCTTTTTCTTTTCTCTTCAACATTATCTCATCTCGTTTCGTCTAGTCCTCGCCAAAACACTAGGCCTGCATCAAGGTGCCTCTTTCTACAGGAAGTAATCTGCAACAGGCTTCTTCGCAGGCATTCCCCTAGAGTCCTGCGGCGCGGCTTCAAATACTCTGTATCTTCTTCCAGGGCCATCTATCTTCTTCGCGTCTTGTGGTCCGGTCAGGATGCTCGCACGTCTGTTGATGTCGCCGTTGTTCCGGCTCACGAAACCGCCGTTACTTCCGTCTTCGCCAAGTTCTAAAATCGCGGCCACATTGCCGCATCTATAGCAGTAATTCGGTGCGCTCCAAACAGTCACGATGGTGCTGTCGAACATTTCTTTGAACCCTTCCATGACCAGTTGATGTGCACGAGCAATGAGCGACAGGTTGTTCTTGTGGTTGAAGCATTTGACAATGTCTGCGCCAAACAGGAAACCTGCGCCACGAGGTGAGAGACCCCAACCGTCAATTTCGTCGGGATCAGACCAGAGGAGATCACACATAGCGCCTTCGTGAGGCACCTCCTGCTTGCGATCGAGTAGCCTGATTTTGTCAATCGTGTCGATGAGAGGAGATAGGCCTCCGTGAACGCAGAGAACAGCAGAGGAGCTGTTTCGTAGTGAGCCGCCTGAGAAACCGGAGGCCGAGGTTCCGGGTGCGCCGATGCGGTTCGGGGTCGAGGGGACGGGCGATGATGATGGGAGGGGCTTCGCAGGTGAAGCATTAGGAATGCCGCCTTGGGCTTGGTTCGGGGCACGGTTAAAGCGGGACATGACCTCGCCGCCGGAATTGAGGACTTCTATCTCAACGTCTTGGTCGTCTGGCTGACTGGGTGAGGAGCCTTCGTTACCGACGTATGGAGCGGAGGTTGGTTCGAGGTTGGTAGAGGCGCCTGTGACGAGTGCGCCGAGAGCAAGATAATCGAATACTTCACAGCAATGTCTGTATTGATTCAGCAAGGCATTCTAACAGACAGATAACAAGGACTCGTAACTACCTCCACACGTTCGCACTGCCATACTTCCTAAGACACTCGTCGTAGAAGCCGTATACGGTCGTTATCTGTCGCGATTCGTGGTTTCCTCGGATGAGAGTGATCCGGTCTGGGTACCGAACCTTGAGGCAGAGTAGGAGTAAGAATGACTCGAGTGAATAGAATCCTCTGTCGACGAAGTCGCCTGCAAATGAAGTAAGCGTCTACAGCTTTCCAACATGCTTATGACCGCACGCACCCATGAATAAATAATTTGTTTCCGGTACATCACCACCGACTCTAAACAGCTCCATCAGGTCATGGAACTGCCCATGGATATCACCACATATCTGCCGCAGTTTTGTCAGCGACAGTGCAAGTATTCTCGTCGGATGTGAGCATCATACTGTAACGGGCGCATCGACACCGACAACATTTCCTTCCTCTATCAGAAGCTCACGGGCCTTATGACATAGCTCTCGGACTTGGTTCTCTGGGATAGGTCGACACGCGCGAAGCTGGGCGATAGCTCTAGCACACATATATCAGTCGCAATTCTAAGCGAACAACATGGAACGGTCGCGTACTTGTCCAAGTCACTCATGGCGACGGATGGCGGCGCTAGCAGCGCAGTGTCGCGCGATCACTGCAGGCGAATACGGATTAAGGCTACCAGCTGTAACTGCGAATGTAGGAATTCGGCGAAGAAATAAGTCGAGATCTGCGTTCGAGGGGCGGCCCGAAACGAGGGTCAAAAGCAATGCAGGAGGACGAGAGGAAGGGTGTAATGCGTGGCGATGGATGGGAGAAGGCTTTCCTAGGCGTTGGACGACGACGAAGACGGAAGTCCAGACGGAGCGAAGGCGGGACTCCCGCGGCCTTGGCGGTCTGGTCTTAGCCCGTCGTGATGAGTGCTACGCAAGCAGCTTTGCTGAAAACCTTCCTCTCCCCATTGGCCGTCCAGCTCCTGATCTTTTACAACTCTTCAACCACCACGTCCATCTCCGCCGCGACCCGTCATCCTCCTCGTTCCGACGACAATCTTAACCCAGATTCGGCATTGGCATCTGCATCTCTGAGCAACCGCCAATGCCTTCCTGGCCTCACAGCAGCTGCACGTAGCTTCTCTCCCTAGGACCACTTGTCGGGCGTCGAGTACATGACCTGATCCAATTCCTTCATCACCTCAACCCACCCGCGCATTTCCTTCGTCTCCCGTTGCGCATTCTCTCTCCGACGTCTTTTCAATCCTCAATTAACGCCTTCCGACCGTTTCTTGCATCCTTCCGGCCTCACTTCTCATCCTCCTCTCGGTCGCTCCCTCGCGCTCTTCCACCACAATGCCTCCCGCATTGCATCCCCGGTCACGGCTGACCATGTCGCTCTTTACCTCTACTCTCCTCCTTTCCTTCGTCGTCGTCGGAACACCTCACATCCTACCGTGCCCGGCGCCACGCCATCAATACACAGATTCACCCTCCGACGATCCGTCAAATCCTCGACCGCGTCGTCGTAGGCGGAGGAAGTCATGCACCACAGCGGAAGGCGGAGAAGCAATCAGCGGCTTAGAGAAGTCTGAAATCACCTTCACCGAACGACCCGAACGCGAATGCCCGGTGCCGAAGCCTGGAGGTCTTGTTGGGCGGATATTAGGGTTCAGAGAGCAGGGTGCTGCTGATGAGGTCAGCATGGTTCAACGACCGATCGTGAAAGTGGAAAGTGTTAGGAGGAGACGAGCCAATGAAGTACATGAAGTTACCGCGGAATAGAACGGAATGTCGAACCGGAAGAGGTGTACAGTGATGGAACTGAGGAGGCCAGCAAAGCCGTGCTATAGCCACAATCGCTATCAGGCAAGGCTATGAACGGCGCATGATCGGGCACTGTACTACACTCCTGTAGAATATGGCAATATAGAACATGTAAATGACACCAAACTGGAATTCATAATTTCCTGCAATTGTATCGCTTCTGTCCAATCAAAATCGCATAAAAACCAGCGTGTTTAGCCAATCATAACCTCACGATTACCGAAATGCAAAGGAATATAGAGTTGAGCCTTTGAAGAACTTACAAAAAAATATCAGTGACTTCTAAGAGTCCGCAAGTCTCGTCTGCGAGCTTTTACGGTCTTGAACCAGTTCTGTGGGAATTTTGGTGGTTAACGTTTTCCACCACTGAACGGGTCACCCCACCGAGCTGATCAGCTCGCCAAGACTTGATCAAAACACCACCTCCAGATCACTCCATCAATACAAGCACTAAAACCATGCCTAAATCAACCAGTAAAGCTGCTCAAGAGAGAGAGCTTCTTCTCCTACACGCAATTAACGCCTATAAAACAGGCCAAGTCCCCTCACTCCGCAGCGCCGCCGATATCTACAAAGTGCCATTTTCAACACTCCAGTCAAGATTCCATGGCCGAGCCAGCCGCGCTGAGTCAACTAAGCGTCTGAAGCTTACTGAAGACGAAGAGCAGACGTTAATAAGCTGGATAATTAGTTTAGCTTATCGTGGTTATCCACCAAAGCCAGCTATTGTTACTGATTCAGCTAATGCTCTCCTCCAACTCCGAAACGGCGGTTTAGTAGGTAAAAACTGGGTTTCGCGCTTTGTACAACGTACTGAGGAAGTCCGAATTATTACCTCTCGTCGGTATGACTTCCACAGGGCAAGAACTGAAGATCCAGAGGTTATTCAGGACCATTTTCAGCGCCTCCAGCAGCTTATTATCGAGTATGGAGTCCTTCCGGAAGATATCTACAATATGGATGAGATTGGCTTCCTAAAAGGAGACACTGGACGGACGAAAGTTGTCACCTCGTCTGATGGCCCTCGCTGGCTTGTTTCACCTGGAAATCGTGAATGGACAACCGTTATCGAAGCTATTTCCTGGGCTGGAAACGGTATTCCTGCCATGGTTATTAATAAGGGCAAGCTCTTCCTGAACATCTGGTTTGATGAAGCGCTTGGTGTTCCACCAGAGTGGCTGATGGGGCACAGCGTTAATGGGTGGACAAACGACCGATTAGGCCTTATTTGGCTTACTGAGGTGTTTCACAAACACACAAAAAACCATATTATGGGCGTTTATCGGCTGTTAATTATGGACGGCCACGGAAGCCACTGTACACACGCGTTTGAGGACTTTGCCCGACAAAACAATATTATCCCCTTCTACCTACCAGCACATTCCTCTCATATTACGCAGCCTCTTGATGTTGGCGTGTTCAGTGTCGTTAAGCGTCGATATCGAGAGCGCGTTCAGGAGCTTATCCGGAACGGCCAAACACACGTCGATTATACAGATTTTCTGAAGCTCTACAAGGACGTTAGGCCTGAGGCTATTACACAAAGCAACGTTTTCAGCGCCTTTGAGGCCACTGGCGTTGTTCCGCTTAATCCAAGCCGAGTATTGGATAAGCTTGTTATCCGAGTAAATCCTCAATCAATGCAGCAAGCTACTACACCAGATACTTCTTCGATTAGCTCACTCAGTAATACGCCTCTGAAGATTCGGTCAATTAACAAGCGAGAGGGTTATCTACATCAACGCCAGATTGAATCAAATCGCCGGTCTGACTCGCCGTCGAGCAGAATCGTGTCAAAAATGGCAAAAGCCGCTAAGATGCTACTCCAGGAGGCTCAGCTTCTTAAGGAAGAAAACCAGCGATTACGGGTTACAAACAACGATCTATCTCGTAAAAGAAGTCGGAATGTAAAGAGATTTACCAGTAAATTAACTAGTAAAGAGGCTATAACAGTTGCTGAAGGAAGAGAGATAAATCACCAGCTTAAAGAGGCTAATCAAGGAGGTGGTGAACCGTCAACTTCAGCTTCACAAGCAACACCTCGTCGCTGCACTCTCTGTAGACAGCCAGGACATACACGAAATAGGTGTTTAGCAGCTCCTGGATCGCCTCAGGTTGTAAATAGTAGTACAGATTTGCAGTAGACTTGATATTTACAGATTTGATCGCTGCTTCACACTTGCCAAGAAATGGCTGATCAGCTCGGTGGGGTGACCCGTTCAGTGGTGGAAAACGTTATACCGGTGCTGGAACAGAAGGCATAGAAGTCCATCTATAGACACCCGTGCAGTCAACACTCACCTCTACTCTTGTCAATCGAACCTTCAACGAACAACACAATTAAACATACCACTCATCGTGTCGGAAGAGTGCACAATTCATCACACCAAAGCCTTTTCCCCAGAAAGCCAATCCGAACGGCTCCCGAACCACACCAACCACGACCCCTGCCCAGCCAAAGAGCCGCGGACGTGTGACGTCGTCCCCATCTCGTCCGTGCAGAGAGACCAGGGCCATCAACTCCGACAAACGACAACCCTTCAGCCAAATCAACTTTCATTCGCAAACAGCTTTCCACGGCCACCAAGCAATCTTCAGAATTAATAGACGCAAAATTACAACATGAGCTTCCTACGCGCTCAATTGCGCATGCGCTTCAACGTAGCGCAATTCGCGAAACCATCGCCTTCGTTCACCTTCACATCCACCTCGTCCTCCTCCTCCGCAAAAGTATCTCGTTTCTTCAGCACAGAGGACACACCTCGGCAAGTAGGAAAGAACAGGATATTCAATTCGTACGTTTCCATCTCATGAACCAAGTCTCCTCAACCTCCTTTCCTTCTCCTCCATCCAAACTCAACCTCAAACCTCAAGCTAACCTCCACCCCCTTCCAACCAGAATCCGCCACCCAAATGACCTACACACCCTCCTCCTCGTAACAGCAACCTCACGCACACCTTTAATAACACTCTGGACCGCATCATGGTGTCCCTCATGCACAGTCATCAAGCCCCTCCTACGCCAACTCATCGAGCACGACGGCATCGGCGAAGCAGAAGGTGGAGTGGGATACGCCGAAGTGGAGCTCGATTCGAGCTTGATTGGCGATTTGGGAGTCACGTATGCGATTAGCAGTATGCCGACGTTGATGGCGTTTAGTAGGCAGGAGCCTCAGTTGGAGACTAAGGTGGCGAGGGTGGATCAGTTGAAGGATAGGAAGTTCTTGGAGGAGTGGATTAGGACGGAGGCGAGGAGGGGTGGGGATGGCGGTGCGGGTGGGAGTTTGTTTGGTGGGTGGTTTGGAAAGGGGTGAGGTTGTGAACCAGATTCTTTGAATGAGAATATCTGGTGCAGAGGACACTAACGGTGTAAGAGTAGATGGAACGGTAAATAAGTAGGGGTCGTAGAGGATTGATGGTCTTGTCTCCTATCCGTTCAGCAAGCATTATTTAACATATAGATGCCAAGGTTGTGGTAAACGCATGACAATCAAGGTGTTTCACTATTTTCCCTCAAGTACACGATAATTAACTTTTGTTTTTGCTAACAAGTACAAGATGAAGCTCGAAAGCGGAAGAACATGGCCTTCCTTCCAGATCGAACCATTCGTCCATTGTAGAGACTTGGATAACATGAAAAGGCGACAAAGAAACAACCCCTTGACGGACGTCAACCGAAAGTAAAACATGTCCTCCGTCAACTATACAAACCAGAGAGTATTGGCGGACAAGTATAAAACAGAAGGAAATATCTTCCATATGATCTGACAACGTCAGCCATGAACAAAGGTTTGTGGAAACTTTTAAAGACACCCACCCAGAGAATTGGTCCACCTATGGTGAATGTCAGGAAAAGAAGCGGTCCAAGAACGCGCAAGGTGGGCAGAACAAAAGTGCGGCTAATGAAGGATATCTCGCGGGTTTTGCATGTCATGATTGCATGAAAAGAAATTGTGGCATGAGAAATAGCCAAACAAGAGGATAAAATATGTCAAAATGGACAAACACAAGAGATATTGTTGTAAAGTATGTCTCCCAACTTACCTTCTGGCTTCGTGGTACTACATATCACACAACCACGTACGATATGAAATGAACTTTGGGCCTTTCGTGCAGAATCATGAACATCATCAAATGAAACGCTTGCTTGCTCAGAAGTACTGCTCCAAAGCCAAACATGAGCCACCACAAGACAAACATGCGAAGCACCTTCACAAATGCATAAGAAAATACTAGCAATGCGCAAGAAAGGTTATTGGTCACGTTCTTGACCCTTTCAAAAAATATCCGGGTGAACGTGTACTAACGACTACACAAGTCACGCGACCAGTTGGCTGGCGACGTTTAGCTAGTCTCATGGACATGAAACTCCATATATCCGGTGCCAATCGGGGTTTATCTCCCTCTCACACTAATAGTTGGTGTATTGAGAGTCTTGGATCCTTTGACTGGCGCATACTCTACATGCCAAAAGCGCCTGGAGGCATACCTCCGCGTCCACGGCCCATATCAGGGAACATGTCAAACCCAGGCGGGACCCCTCGTCTAGGTCCGTTCATGTTGGGAACCATCATATCGCCGATGGGTGGACCAAAACCCGGAGGCGCATTTGGGCCCGGTCCTCCAAACGGAAAACCCTGCTGGTGACCTTGTGGTGGCCCCATTGGAGGTAAAGGTGGAGGCATTTGCCCGCCATGGCTGCCTGGTCCGGGAAACATGCCTGGTCCGCCTGGTAGAGGACCTCGGAGTCCTGGAGGACCCATTGGTCCATTGTTTCCAGCCCCAAAAGGCATTGGACCACCTCCAAAACCTGGCGGAACCTGAGGCATGCGGTTTCCAAACCCTGGTGGCGGCAAAATACGCTCATGTGGAGATTGCATACCTGTGTTCTTCATCCATTCAGGCATGGGTTGAGACGGAATGCCGAGATTCGAGCCCATCTGTATGCGCGAGGGATTGGGAGGCTGCTCGTTGGTGTTGCGGCGTGGCATGCTAGCAATGGCCGGATCATCAAAGAAGCCGCCCATGTTTGGATGATGTTGTGAATTCTTGCGAAAGAGTTCCGGGTGGGGCGGTGGAGGCTGTTGATGTTGCTGCTGTGGAGGCGGCTGCTGATGCTGATGCTGCTGATGTTGATGCTGGTGCTGCTGTTGAAACTGCATCTCCATCTGGCGCATTCGCTGCTGCTGCTCATTCATCAGCTGAGGGTTCGGGCCAAGTCCCGGAGGTGGTGCCATTGATTTTGAAATGCCTTGCGGGACATCACGGTTATCCGCAAACATCGGGAGGTTGTTTGTTGGGGGAGGACGTTGATTGTGCTGGTTCTGCAGTTGTGATGGTGTGGTACGAGTCTGCTGCATTAGATTGAGCAAGAACTCGCGGTCCTTGCTAAGTCCTGTCTGATGTTCATGTGGGCTGCGGCTCTCCAGCAATGCACTCAAACCTCCCATATCTTGATGAACTCCATTTCTGGTTTGTGGGGGGCTTATCAGCTCCTCGCGCCCACCGTCAAGGCGAGAAGAACGACCGGAGCCAATGCCAGATTCGTTAGCTGGTGACATAGGACCGAACCCTTGCTGATGGGGCATGTTGAATGGAAGTTGTTGATGACCTCGCGACTCCATAGAACTCCGTGGAGCAAGGACGGCTTCTACTAGTGCGTCTCGCTCCTCGCGTGTCCGAATGGTGCTGGATCGGGACTTTGTTTGGTCATGCGACTCTGTTGGATGATGTGATGAGAGATCTCCTGGAATTGGGACACCTCCAGCGGTTCCGTTCATCGGCGGGGCATGGCCTTGATCTAGGGACGGTGCGGGAGAGCCAATATTGGTGCCTCCTAGCATTTGAAGAATGCGCTGGAACCCTTCTTTGTCCTCACTTGAATTGTCAAACAAGCTGGATTTAGCTGGAGGTTGTGCAATTTCCTGCGGTTGCGGCTCCGGCTGCGCCAGCGGTTGGGCCAAAGATTGGAGCAGTGATAATGTTTGCGACAGTGCTTGCGTCTGCGGTTGTACTTGGGAGTGTGCTTGCGGTAGCGGTATTTCTTCTTGCTTTTTCTCTTCGGCTGGTGAAAAGAACGCGGCAAACTTTGAGGATTTACTCTTTGCAGCAGCTTTGGCTACAAGCGATTCTGTAGTAGCGGCTTCAGGTTTCTTGGTGTCGCCAGCTCCCCACATGGCGAACATCTTCTCCGGTTCGAGTGAGAGCGGTGTCGCTGGCTTTGATGCTGGGGCGGCTGGAAGTGCTGCAGCAAGAGCTGGAGCGGTCTTCTTAGCAGTCGCTTGGATGGGCTCTTCCTCCTCCTTGACGGCCGGTGCAGTGCCCTTGTTGCGTGCATTCATCTGTTCCTTCCACTTCTGAAAATCCTCCATAGTGTGCGAGCCTTTCTTCTCCTCCTTGGATGTTGGCGTATCG
>Ga0181467_100532_pt2 | contig 14290 bp, 15 predicted proteins | sample InSIn5gowninarea_2_FD_119079 | JGI IMG/M metagenome (GOLD analysis project Ga0181467, IMG submission 119079) | Clean room microbial communities from NASA Spacecraft Assembly Facility at Jet Propulsion Laboratory, Pasadena, California, USA -... ... | reverse complement strand
AAAGATGCCCGACGGCTTTGTCGAATCCGGGCTTGATATGACGGAAGCCTAGAACTTGTAACATCTCGACAAAGATTGCCTGGCACTGCTCTTTGGCCTCTTCCCCTGTCTGGCCACCGAGAGCGACGAACAAGGCCGCCCGCTCAATGCTGGCCTTTGCAGCGTGAACCAGGTTCAACGCCACCTCGATGCTGAACAGAGAGCCGATTCCTTCCAGCTTCGAGTTCATGATTGCGGCTTTTGCTGCGAGTTCTGTCGTGGGCCGCTCCAGTCCCGAAGCAGCTGGTTGCTCGGATTGGGGTTCTAATGCAGGTTCTGTTGCTATTGATGCTGGTGGAACACTAGATGCAGTAGCTATTCCCTTGTTGCTTGCAAATGGAGAACCGATTGGAATTGTTTGCACAGCGCTAACAGGGAGCATGACGACCTTCTTGAAAGAGGTCATGAAGTCCATCTTCACAGCTTGTCGGGTGATGTTGGACATGAAGAACGATTCTGCCGATGCCTCCTGCTCCGATAGCTGCCTCTCCCACGTCGACACTTCGCTATCAGACTTGTTCTTGAAAAAATCCAGTTCATCTTGCAGGTAAAGATCAACGTGCGGTTCGAAGCAGTCGGAGATGATTCGATTGACCTTCTCTCTAAAACCCTCGCGTGAGCCCTCGGCAGGCACGAGAGACCTTACGAATTGCATACTCTGATCGAAAACTCCCGACACAAGCTGAAGATATGTTTCTAGGCTCCGCATATGAGCCTCATCGAAGAGCGGAGTGACATATTCGGTGATGACATCTTCCGCCACACGCTCGAGGAATGGTGTTTCGACATCCACCGAAGGTGGAAACACACGGTCGATAATGGTGGCCTCCTCGTTCAACGCCACGGATAAGCGATGGAAGAAGTCGCGAGACGGTTGTAAGTTGACGCTTCCAGGTGCAGAATCATCCAGGCAGTCGAAAGCATTGCCGAATTTCTCCTTCTCCAATATCAGCCGATGGTTGTGGATGTAGATGTCCACACCTGCCGAACCACCGTTCAGTGTCACTAACACATGGGCGTATGTCCTCATTCGCCCATCAATATCGCCGTGTTCGTAGCCTTGCTCAAACTCACGCAGGACGGCGTTCTCGAATATGGCAATCATGGACTCAAGATTCTCTGCTCTCCTCGCCCAGCCGTCCGTATCGTCGCCTTTCGCGAAGACCCTTAGCTGCGCCAGCATCTTGGCCTGTTGTTCAGGATCGCGGTATGCACTGAAAAGCATTGGATCCGTGTGGCTCCGAGCGTGTGCAAGGTCGACGTAAAATGGAGCGAGAGCTGCATATATCTTTGCATATTCTTCTCGTGCGTGGCCACGAACAGATCGCACCCTCTTGATCACGTTCAACGAGGTCTCAAGGTCGTCGTGCTTCTTGGCAGGTGCAGGTGTCGAGAAATTTCCATTCGTGACAAGTGATATGGTTTCAAAACCGTTGCTCAACCCATTGACCTCACCGTGACTCGGCTTTCCCATCGGTCGCAACTGCTTATGTTCCTCCCACCCAGCATCGAATAGAGTCACGCCTCCTCTTGCCTGACCACCCTGTCCTACCGCAATCCCTCCTCCTGCAATACCATTCATACTGCCCGGAACCCCCACACCAGTCCTCCTCATTTCCTCACCCTCCTTGATCTTCTGAGCTTCAATCTTCCGACGCATCGCATCCTCAACCCTCTGCCGCGCCTCCGCCTCATTCCAACACCCCATCAATTTGAGCTTCTGTATCCACCTGGTGTCATCATACACCATCTCCTGCAAACGCCTCGAGACGCGGGCGAACCGCATCAAGTCCGGGATGGGGAGATAGTCTAGCACCATTGCGAGGATCTCGGCCGGGAGGAGGGGTTTGAAGCATAGCGTGGCTGGCGAGAGGGACGAAGGCAGATGTGCTGAATTGCGCAGAGTCGCGGCGCGCATGGCCTGCGACGTCTTGAAGGAAGACGAGACTTGTCGGGTTGCGGTCGCCATGCTGAAAGGCCCTTCTGAGCCCGAGGCCTGACGGCGAGACATTTGAACGACCTTCCTGTGAGATCCCGAGTATATATGGGCCTTGCCTTGTAGGCACATTATTATGCGGCCACGAACTGAGCATGGCGAATGCGGAGTAGGTCCGACCCTCACACCCCACATTTCGCAACATCATCGCACCATACTAAACACACATACGTCCGTCCGTAATCCATCACCAGGAAGATACTAGAGGAATCAAGCTCACGATGGTCTACACTATCACAGTCAGCTCCACCCCCACCACTCCTCGTAGTGGCCGAATAGCTAAGACATGACAGGTCCACCTCCGCGCCAAAGACTCAAGCGACGAGACCATCCGCAAGCTCAAAAACAAGCTCATCGAGGCATCTCGCGTCTACTCAAAGGACAAGGAGACACTGTCATGGTTCGTCATGCAGAGTGTGCATGATCCGCGGGACTTTACGATTGTGGAGAGATATGAGCAGGAGTCGGTATGTTGTCTGTGCTGATGAATTGCATGGTGGTGGGAAGGGTAGCTCACTTTGCTGATTGAGATTGATGATTAGAGTCAGCAATATCACTTGAACAATCCGTACTGGAAGACTTTTGATCCGTATGTGAAGCCACTGCTTGAGGGGGAGATGGATCTTCGTCGGTTTGAGGAGCTTGATACGAGTAAGGATGTAGTGGTTGAGTAGTGGATATAAAGATACAGATTGGTTCGGAGTATCAATAAGTATGTCGTCAGGATGAGTGAACGAGGTCATACATTGTCTATCACGAAAGTAATCGAAAAATCTCTGGAATGCAAAGTTATGGAGTTGGAAATCTGCCAAAAAGACGATATCTGACAGGTTTGTTCGTGACATGACAAGGACGAGCTGATGCGCTTCGAGAAAAACACTCAGGATCGACGAAGTTGAAATACAGCAATGAGGAGAGATTGGTGGTGTGAGAATGCTGACAAGATTCGACTCCTGCCGTTGCGCCGACGCTATGCTATGCTATGCTATGCCGCTCGTGTCATGTTATGCTTACAAAACCCCAATGCCTCGACAGAACCCAGGCCGGCATTGTGTGAAACGGTCCTTGGTATTCCTCTACTGAACAACGATCCTCCTAGTTCCAGGCGCCACAGCTTTCGGCACCACAATACTGAGAATACCGTTCTTCAAGCTAGCAGTGACACCCTCCTGGTTGACTCGCGAAGGAAAGTTGAAGACGCGTTGGAAGCTGCCGGTGCTGCGCTCGGAGACCCAGTAGCGTGGTATGTTGCTCTGAGGTTGAGTAGTTTCAGCTTGTGTCGCTACAGCAGTCTGTGTGGTCGCTACAGTTTGCGTAGTCTGTTGTGAATGTTGCGGCGCCTCGGACGTGGTGGATTCTGCTGGTGTGTCCTGGCCTGGCGTAGACGCCCTGTCGCCCTCGTCCTCGACAGTGGGTCTCTGGTATGAGGACGCCGAGTGTGTTGATGCAGCGTCCGAGTTATCAGCGACAGCATTCGTGGTACTTGTCGTCGGTTCCGCGGCCCCGATTGCCTGCGCTACCTGTGCCGGGGGCGTGCCACTAGTCATCTCGCTCTCGGTCCTGCCTCGAATCACCAACGTCTGCGCGTCGGTGAACTCGACCTCTAGATCCTTGCCGTCTACACCCGGCAGCTCGCCACGGAGTTCATAGTTCGAACCGACCTCGCGGATGTCGAAGCGAGGCTGGAAAGAACGGATGCGCGCGGGTGCGGAGAAGTGGTCGAAGGCACGGGTGGTGTCGGTGAGGTCTTCTATCATACGGAAGAAGGGTGCGAGCTCGTTGCCGATGGTGGGGGAGCTGGCATGTGGGAAGCGAGGGAGGAATGGTGGGGAGGAGAAGAGAGACATGGTACGTGTCGCTGCTGGAGATCTTGCGATGCGGTAAGCTTGAGGGGAGCGGATGAAGACTCTGGCTGGCTGCATGCTGATGGTGGTTCTTTTGAAGTGTGTGGTTTGGGATTTGAATTGTTATGATTCTTGAGGCTTTGGATCTTGTCTGTTATGATCTTGTGGAGATTGGAGTAGTTTTAGAGAGGACGGAGTTGCAGTTTTATATTCGAGTATCTTAGGTAGCAGAGGTATGCTCAAGCTTCTAGCATATACACGTACATTCTGTCAGCTGATGCCAGCATCGTTCTAGCATATGCGCGTAGCTTCTGTCACCTGACGACAAACATCGTCATGCATTACCAACCTACATCGCGAGGCATCAACATCGCGAGGCATCTCGAGGCATCTCGAGTCTTCCCGATTGAGCGAGAATGTTCTCGAACTTTCGGCCAATCAGAGACGAGAAATTAGGGTGGTTGGTTCATGCCACATCCACAATCACGTGGATTCTCACAAGTACGTCCACGTAGGAATCATGCTGTGCTTAGCACATATCGCCACGTAGCGATATGCGCGCGTGTAACGTCCAATAGCGGATGCGGTGTTGGCTCGAAACATTTGATGATCTGAGGTTCTAGACTGATTTTGAATTACGGATACCATGTTGGATCATATACTTCGTCGTACATGGATAAGCTTTCGGACCAATCGTGTAGCTCGGTGGGCTTTCCGCGGTCGCCTTGTCTCACACTCAACCATGATTTGAATGTAATACTTCATGCTGCCGCATCCTTGCCACGAACACCCTCGAAACAAGCTGTAGATTATGCATGAATGCGATTTAGAAAGATTGCGTAAGATACACGTATTCGGACGCGATTAGCGCCAGAGCTATATGTCTTTACAATACGACACACGGACGTACAGACGAACGAACGAATAGAGCGAAGCGAGATGACGCTAATAATGCTGACGCGTTGTCTTACGAGCGCGAGACGACGTAATGTACCTAGGGATTCTCTTATCTCGGCCTCGACTAGGATATCTACCGAACTAGCAGAGGATTACCGTCTTCTATCCCCACACATCGTTGATCCATTTGATACCCGTCGCTTGATGCCCTCATTCTAGACTGACAACGAGATGCTAGGGGGCAATTGCCAATGGGAATAATGCAATGGCATCAATGGATATGAGATGCAGATTGAGATGGGAATCTCTGCTTGGAGAATTGAACATGGATAATGGAACGTGGGTTTACATCATAGATGCTCCCGAGTCTCGCCTTTTCGCTTGACTTGTCTTGCTACTTCGTACGGCACTGGCACCATCCCGACCAAGCTTAACCATGCCTCATCTCAGCATGTGCTCGGACGTCGTGGTCGAGCCTACGTATGTCTACAGAGTGCTTTCTCCGCACCTAGATCACGCAATTCCTTGCAGCTATTTCCCAGTTCGGCACAGGAAGCAAGTGTCTTGCGCAACACGATGAGCATTCCTCGCCTTTACCTCGCAGACTCCTTTGCTCATGAAACCCCCACCGCATACCTTGCACCGCTTCTCTCCATTTTCCTTCCCATTCATCATCTTGAACCTCCCTCCTGCTCAATGAATGTAAAGAAAAAAGGCCAAGTAGACTCTCATCTGGCAAAGTCATGATATCGCTCGATCTACCAAATCGTCAACGCCGTCATGCTCTTATCTTGCCTGTCTTCTTCCTCGCCCTCGCCATCTACGCCATCACTATCCTATGGCTTGCACCTCCAATCCCGGCGTCCGTCACTTCATATCTGCCTCATGTAGATTTCCGAGTCACATTTCCTTCATACTCAGCACAGAAACCTCAAACTTACTCTCCCGTCGTCGAGCTCGAGGGCATAAGGATGGGCGAAGCTTTCGAGCTCCCGGCAGCCAATCTCACCTCCGATGAAGCGTTCGACGCACTAGTCTCAGACCTGGTCAAACGCTTTTCCGATCTAGGTGTCAATACCGACAGGCCTGACTGTGGCCTCAACCTGACCCGTTACGAGAGCTCCGGCATTCTAGGATCTTTAGATCAGAGAGACAATAGCAACGAAACGATCACCGTCGCCCTGAACCTCTACAACTCCCAGGACATCCTGCCGTCACTCTCAATCGCCCTCATGCGTATCGTCCACGTCTTGCAACCGACCCACAAGATCTACATCAGCATCTTCGAGAACGACTCCGACGACCACACGCGCGAAATGCTCGGCGACCTCGCCGCCGCCCTCCTCTCCCAACAAATCGACGGCGTCATCTTCCGCTCCTCAGTGCTGCACCGCCCAGAGGACCTCGAGCGCATCGTCGGCCTCGCTAACATCCGTAACGAAGCCCTGCTCCCTCTCATGCTCCTAGCCCAGGATGGAATCCTCCTCTTCGTTAACGACGTGATCTGCTGCGCGCAGGACCTTTTCGAACTACTACATCAACTCCGTCTGCAGCACGCCCACGGCGCGATGTCGACAGACTGGGAAGCCTCCTGGGAGTCCGGCTCCCCCCAAGGCCGCTTCCGTGACACCTGGGTCGCGCGCGGCATCAACGGAGAGCTTCCCTATCCCATGTCTGCGCCCGACGGCTTCACAATTTTCTCGCCCAATCAAAACTGGGAGACGGATTTGTGGATCACGCAGAACGACACCATGCACCAGCGCTGGCTGGACGGCAGGCCCATGCCAATGTACAGCGGTTGGAACGGCGCCATAGCCTTTGACGCGACCCTCTTCACGCGCTACCACGTCCGCTTCCGCGCGTCCGGCAAGGCGGCCTGGGAGGGCGGCGACGCGTCCGGGAGAATGGGCAGGTGGGGGGAGCTGATGGCCACGCCTGGATATCTCGAGTCCGATTGCGCGTCTTCCGAGTGCAAGCTGCTGGCGCGAGACATCTGGAATCTGTTGGACGGGCAGGCGAGGTTCGTGCTGGCGCCGCAGTCGAGGACGACGTACAACATGGACGACTGGCGCGTCGTCTCCAAGCAGTGTCCGCCGACCATCCGGACGGACGGCGAGGGTCTGGAGGAGGAGCTGATCGATTGGTCTGATGTCAGTATACCTGATGAGGTCGTCTGCGTCCCGAATCTGGATGGCGATGCGAGGGAGATTGACCCGTGGTCGGAAGGCAACATGCGTCAGAGGTTCAGTCAGTCTCCCTGCTCCATCCTTGTGGTCAAAGTCCTCCTCCTAACCATGGTAACAGAACCGCGTTTCGAGGGCTACAAACCGGCATGATGAATAAACACCCACCCCAACCATCTTTCCAGGCATGTCGCTCGGCGACCAGGCCGCGACACATTCACACCACACCACACCAAAGGACATGAGCATCATCTACACACCTCACCCACCCTCCACCCCAACCTGATATAAACCGAACAGAACAGCCACACCTCCACCACCACAACATACCATCCCGCAGAGCACACATCCCAAACCAATATCCGCTCCCATCACCACCACCCCAGCCGCCCGCCCCACGGCAATTCCCAGCTTACTTCAGAAGCCCGGCATACGGAGAGCGGAGCGCCTAGTAAGCTCCCACCGCGCACACACCCACGCCACACTCATGCACGAACATCCCTCCATTCGCGCAGAGAGCCTGAACCACCTCGCCGCGAAAGTCAAAGCCAGAGGATGAAAATGAGACTAAAGTCGGAGAGGATCGAGTTCCAGGAAGCACAAAGCTTTCACGCACCATCACTGTACTGTACACACAGCCCGGTCAAGGCCCCACCTCGTTTGAGCTCGAAGTTGCGGGGGTCGTGAGCTCTAGAAGGAAAAAAATAATGCGAATGTCTCTAGTGTGTCTCTGACGGTGGGAGTACATAGCGCATGCGCGGATGGGACCGATGGTGTGCGCGACGATTTCGGATTGGGATGTTACGAGGTGGTATTTGCAGAGCATTGTGGGGAGAGGGATTCTTCGAGGATTGATAATGAAGAAGTACAGACTTGCATCGGCACTAAGCGCCAATAATATCGGAATGATGATTAAACAATGAATTAGAGCTTTTTCGACGCGATTCATTTGTGCTAAAGTGTCCCTCTATGAGAACATCGAATGCCGCACCAAGCTAATATCTCACTCAGCCCCTGGCGGACAAATATGAACGCCGTACCACATTCGACTTGATCAAAGACCAGAACTCCCCGTGCCCGAAAGCAAAATCACCTCCGTTCCCTCCTCAACCTGCCACCGCCCGCCAGTCGATCACCAGCATACCCACTCGTTCGCACCCGCGGCGAAAGATCAACCCTGACGACACCTTCATCGCTATCGTCTTCAGGCTCTTCTCCCTCATCCTCGTCACTGCTTATCTCAATCACGTCGACATTATTGAGACTGGAGCTTCGATGTCCAGCACTGAGTTCCGAGGATGGTTCCCCCACCGAGGGCACCCTGGCGATGGCCCAAGGATTGCTCGGAGCAGGCTTCCGGCGCGGTGCCTGGTAAGTCAGGCCGGGCGGGCCTGACACATTACGCCTGGTGGGCATTTGGTAAGGATCGGCAGCGGCCGAAGTCTGTCGCAACGAGGGCGAAGATCGCGCATGAGGGATCCATTCGGGGTCGTCTGGGAGCGAACGGGCTGGTGAGCCACGGGAAGATCTTCGGGAATGATGGGTGGGTGGTGGTGGATCGTCCTGGTAATAGGTGGAGTCAGTTAGCGGGGAGCCTCGTACGCTCTGTTGCCGTGCTGGACCAGAAACAGTGCGTGGTCCATTGCGCGACGAAGTTCCGGCACTTCTATTGAGGGGACCGAGCCCGCCAGTTCTTTTCTTCAGCTTCAAGCCAGGCTCCCTTGTTGCTGTCAGAGTACGATCACGCGGCGATCTTGGTGCAGCTACTTGAGATAGGAGCTGCCGCCGTTCGAGAGCGTCCAGTTCTGCACGTGTAAGATCGATGTTTGAATCGCCTCGTAATTTGGCTCTTCTTATGCGGCGCATGGCCTGTTCCACGAGGTCGTCTTCTTTAACCCTAAGCATGATCTGCCGTTCGACTCCAGGATCATAGTAGTCTTGCTCTTCGCCAAAATCATCATAAGCAATGTCATCATCATCTTGTCTTCCAGACCCAAGATCGTAACCAGTGAACCGAAGTCTATCGCCTCTGTATTCCCGACTTGCCGAGTAGCCATCGTCCTCTTCCTCACTATCCAGCTCTTCCACTCTGTCGTACATGTTCAGATCCCTCCCCCAGTAACCCACCTGCTGCCCTCGTGTTCTCCTCCCTAGCAAACCCCCTGATGGTCTTCCCCGAGAGGGCAACAGGCGAGGAGTTCGCGGCCGACCATTCAGACCGCCTCCTCGGAAAAAGCCGACTCGATTGGCTTATCCATGAATGAGGCATGTCCCAATACTGTGACACCCGTGGCTCCAATCAGCCACAATACGGTAGTGAATGGCGACGCAAAGATTCCGAGCGGCACGGCGACAACGAGTAGGGCAGTGTAGAGTTGCGACGCTGTGGCGCGAATAGGTCCGACTTCAAGATCTCTTCCACCTAGCTTGCCAATCCCGTACATGCCTCCGATGACCAGGCCGATGACGAAAAGGAGAAGTTTGTTGGTCAAAAGGCTGTAAATGCTGAGCATGACGAAGACGACTGCATAGTTGCTGGAGAAGTAGGAAAGGTTGTAGTTAACTCGAGATTGGACCTCGCCAAAGTTCTGCGGCTTGGACAGGCGTTTGAAATCGAAAAATTCGGAGACTGGCTTGAGGTTGGCGAAGCGGGAGGTGACGGACTGGGCGCGAACGTTGCTGAAGCGGTCACCCAGACCGAGGCGGGAGGTGATAGCGTCGATTGGTATATTTATACGAGACATGATTGAGCTGAAAATAGTCGTGAGATTGGACAGTTGTGTCAAGAGGTCTGTTTTCTGGAAAGGGCTATGCTGATGGTTGACTTTGAGTGCTGCTGATGATGACTCGGAGCGATCGGACATGCAAAGATGGTTTAAGAGGCCCTGTATTATGGTGCCGGAGACGCGATGAGTGTATGTGAAATGGGTAGGAGGGAAAGAGTGATCAGTGGTGAGCGAAAACGGTATGAAGTGAAAGGAGGCATTTGATGGGAAACAACGAAGCTCGTGAATGCAGTGTGCTTCCGTCAGCCACTTGCATGACTCGGCTTGTAACCCCTGAACAGCCCCACAGCTCTGCTAACGAACGAATTTCGTAATGCCGCCAAAATAAGTTTCGACATTTCGCGTTCTTCCACACTCTTTCACAATAGTCCTTAGCAATTGTCCCTCGCTACGGAGGGGTCGTCAAGATGAGGCTCTATTCTGTTATTGCCGTCCTGGCCCTCATAACTCATACCCTCGCCTGGACGAAAGAGGATCATGAGATTTTCCGCATCCGCGACGAGCTCGCCTTACTCGAGGGGGAAGATGTCAGCTTTTACGACTTCCTCGGTGTCACGAGATCAGCCACCCTAGACGACCTCAAGAAGCAGTACAGGAAGAGATCCCTTCAACTCCATCCCGACAAGGCTGTCCCGTCCCTGCTCGCCAAGAGATCAATGCCCTCTTCATCACCAAAACCCAAGGACAAGTCGAAGAAGAAGCCCGGCGTCAACGTTACCAAGGGCCCTACTGCTAAGGAACGCGCTCAAATTACCAAGGAAGCGACCGAGCGGTATGCTCTTCTCGGCACCGTTGCCACCATCTTGCGTGGAGCAGAACGAGATCGTTACGATCATTTCCTTAGCAATGGATTTCCACGATGGCGAGGCTCCGGTTATTACTATGCACGTCTCCGTCCCGGACTAGGCTCCGTCGTCATTGGCCTCTTCATTGTCTTCGGAGGCGCAGCCCACTACGGAGCATTGTATGTTGGATGGAAGCGCCAGAGGGAGTTCGTACAGAGATACGTTTCACACGCGCGGAACGCAGCTTGGGGTAACGATGCTGGCATCCCTGGTGTACCAGGCGCAACCCTCGGAACTCCCGTGCCGGCACAGAGCATGCAGCAGGACGAAGACGGAGGAGCGGCGATGCCTTTGAACAGACGTCAAAAGCGTATGCAAGAAAAGGAGAGCAAGAAGAAGGACACAACTCGTGTGGCAAAGTCTGCGAGGGCAAATGGTATTGGCAAACCCATGGACCCAGAGCCTATAGCAGCACCTCAAGGGACAAAGAAGAAGGTGGTGGCGCCGAACGGAAAGGTGCTGATTGTGGATTCGGTCGGCAATGTGTTCCTTGAGGAGACGTCTGCGGAGGGAGAAATGAATGAGTTCTTGCTTGACGTAAGTTTGCCAGATACCCTTCTAAACAATCTCCATCACTGACAACCAGAACAGCCCGAGGAGATCCCAAAACCAACAATTTACCAAACAGCACTCTTCCGTCTCCCCTTTTGGGCATATTCCAAGACCGTCGGCCTGGCAATTGACCGCTCCCGGGGTACATCTGACAACGCGGAAGAGCCATTCTTTGACGAAGCCGGAGCGGATGCTGTGGAAAGTGTCACTGGGGTACAAGAGGAGGCAGTGCTCGACAGCATCACCTCGAGCAATGCGAACGCCGAGGCTAGGAAGCGGAAGACCAAGAACGGTCTTTAGTACGATACGATGCAAGATTGCTTGACCGCTGCTCGAGCAGTTTTACACTTGCTGTAACATAGACACTTGGAACAGAAGCGTAAGATTCGACGCTATCTTTTCGCGTCCTCTCATCATCATGGGTGATTTCAGTGCTGCATAAAAAGGGGCTGCTCGGTTCACTATCAGCCGTAGCTTAGCCGAGCCCTCGTACCCAAAAGCCAAAAGGCTTGCAACCCCGCTGCCTTCTACCTACCAAGACCTAAAGCCAGCATCAATCGCACTCAAGCTCTCACCCTCGAATACAAACCCTCACATAACCCCGCCCTAAACCCACCACCAATGCCCACCTACCGCTACTCCTCCACAACTCACCGCCGCGCCCGCCCCCGACCCCACCTCCTAACCTCGCTCCTCTCCAAACTCCGCTCCTTCCTCCACGACGCCCTCCGCGACTTCAAGCGCGACCCCTGGAAATTCCTGCTTCCGATCGTCATGGCGCTCATCTCGGGTGGCGCGGCGCTGACAGCGTTGGCACGAGGGGCAGGGTTTAAGGTGCCGGATGTACTGGAGAGGGGCTTGGGAGGGATAGGGAGGGTGAGGGGGTTTGAGGGGTGGGATGAGGAAGAAGGAGTGGTCGGGATGGTAAGGCAGGCTTTAAGGGTTGTCAGTGCATTTTTGTGAGGGTGGGATCGCTGTCCGGAGATGCTACTGAGAAGTGCGGTGAAGGTAAGGTATTCGACGACGTTCGGACGCGGTTGGCAGACTCAGAAACCTACCTTTTTCGGCTCATGGCTTTGAACACCCGAAAGAAATGCCCTATCCGCCGCGTTTCCGCATGGCGTCGACCTAGTCTGTGCTGGATTTGCCAATGCAACCACTACGATAAGGTTGATGCGCCTCGCTGGCCATCAGGTCTGGCTCACTGAACAAGGCTGGCAGGTGACAGCCTTGAACCAAAGTTTGGGCTGATGCTATCAGACGAGGCTGAGGGTAACACGAAATTGAGACTCCGGCCGGGTTTGATGTCTGCTGACTCGTGGCCTTAGTTCTCCTGGGAGGCACCATTGCCCTTGTTAGGGATAGTCGCTCAAACGGATGTCTAATTGGCCACGCCATCCCGCCAAGTCTTCCACGACGAGGCTGACGGGCGAGATGTAGTCGGACCTTCCATGAAGACCCGCGCAATGTCACAGCCTTCCAGATGCCCTTGTGTCGGAAGAGGTCCCCAAAAAGCGGCCACACCTCAGTCTGAAAACCACCACTTGCGTTGTGCTTGTGTTCCTAAGGAGTACTGTTCTTGCTTCGCATTTGACCCAATATGTCTACCCCAGCCTTTGAACCATCGTGCCCAAGTGGCGGTCTCTGGTATGCGTGCGGCACAGGCAGTGGATTTGTCGGGTGTTGTGCTTCATATCCCTGTGGCTCGACAGGCTGTCCGGCAGGGAACCTCTATGCTGCAAGCTTCGATGCCGACTTTTATGGAACCTTTGCAGACCAAGAATGCAGTGCTGGCTTGGTGAGCACAATCGAGGACGTTAAATGAACTGGGTCTGGCTTGACTGACCATGATATCTATCATGACAGTGGTACACCTGCGCTGCCAACATTCCGCCATTCATGGGATGTTGCAAGTCCAATCCATGTGCTCCTGAAGGTTGTCCAATCGATGACCTAGCCTCTGCATTTCTGTCCTCAAATCCCGTCATTGCAAATGGCTTCAACCCGAGTCCAGCCTTAGCATCTGAAACGTCAGCGACTCCCTCAACGTCGTCTTTCTCTTCAACATCAGTAGTTTCATCGGAGGCGATTTCGACACCGACGAGTTCAGTCGTGTCCACATCTACTAGTGCGGTACCCCTTACATCGTCCCTATCGTTCGACAGCGTAGCCACAATTCCTGTGGCAATTACAGTGGTAAGGAGATGGTTATGAGATTTCTTGGGCTCCACTGACTACTTGTAGCCGACACAAAGCCAATCGATTCTCGTGACCACTTCAAGTACAACGATTCCTGACCTCACTCCAAGTACAACAATCCTTGAGATCACTTCAAATACAGGGATCTCTGAGACCACTTCAGATTCGACGATCCTTGAGGCGGCATCAAGCTCAGGAATCGATCAGACAAGTCGTAGTTTAGCGCCAATGACAGAGGCAACAGCGACAACTACTCCAGACAGCAGTTCAAAACCCAGCAGCAGTTTTTCGACAGCGGCAACCTCTGCCGTTGAGCCATACAATGTGACAGAGAAGGACACAAGGTCTAGCTCCACCATAGGGCCCATTGCCGGCGGTGCTGCTGGCGGCGTTGTGGCCATCCTCCTCGCGCTACTACTTTTCTGTTTCTTGAGGCGCAGGAACCGGAAGAGAAGGCAGACCGGGATGCAACCGATGAATCAGCAAACCTCCCCCAACCCTCATACTACATTACTTCCACGGCATCCGAATGAGATTTATGCAGGCAAGTCAACCAAGCATGCAGCTGTATAGCCTAACACTAACAGCCTATCTCAACATGCAGATGCACAACTCCGTCCTACCTCACCATCCTGGAACTACCCCTCTGCCTATCAAGACGGACCACACAAATCAGTAGCAGAGGCGAAATACGCTCCGCTCAGCAGCACGCAGTCACCGCCCCTATCCCCTGCCCCACCGTCATACCACTCTCCGTATCTGGACGCTCTGACTTCGCCGGGCCAGCAACGCAGCGAATGGTCTCACGAACTGCCAGGGAATAACCACAGCCAGAACGTTCCGACGTCGCCGAGTCAGCATCATGGTGACTGGCCGCATGAACTACCTGGGAATAGTCACAGTCAGATTGCTCCAGTGTTGCCGAGCCAGCAACAAGGTGACTGGCCTC
>Ga0181467_100836_pt1 | contig 14303 bp, 8 predicted proteins | sample InSIn5gowninarea_2_FD_119079 | JGI IMG/M metagenome (GOLD analysis project Ga0181467, IMG submission 119079) | Clean room microbial communities from NASA Spacecraft Assembly Facility at Jet Propulsion Laboratory, Pasadena, California, USA -... ... | reverse complement strand
TTATGCTTGTCACGATTGCACAACTTCGCTAATGCGCATTTGTTCCTCTTAGCCCAGTATCCCACCGCCGCTTCAGATACCTCCATCGCGCGCCCGCCGCCAGTTTGCTCTCCGTCTCGCGCAACGCAAAGCTCAGCTTGAATCGACGCGCGAAGTAGAAGAGGACCCGGACGATCCTTCAGCCCCCAAAACCCAAGAACAAGAGGAGCGTGAGGGACATCAGCGCTTTGCACGCATGTTTGAAGGCATCGAGGATTCTTCCGACGATGACAGTTTGCACAGCATCGAAGGTGTTAGAGACGATGAGGAAAGCATACTGGGCCGCATTGAAGTCGAGGGTCAGGAGGTGGGTAGACGGAGTCCGCAGAAAGTAGCTAGTCCGGAGAAGGTGGGTAGTCCGGAGCTGGAGAGAAGGGGAAGTGGTGAGAATGGCAAAGATGAGGAATAGAGGGTTGTGGTTTAGCTCTTCTTTTTTTGATTATCGATGTGGTTGATATGGCGTGGGATAGACCGTTCTGTGCTGTTAGCAGGTTGATACACGCTGTTGTTGGTTGGCGTGTGGATTCATGTGGGGTTTTGTGATGAATTGGCATGATGTATGTAGTAATGCATAGTTATGAGATACCCCCTCCGAATCTGTCTTTTTGGTTGCTATACTGTACGTTGAGCTGCAGCGCTAGGGCTAGCCAGGAGGTTGACGTAGCGATGGGATGGCCTGTTTCATGACCCGATGCTAAGCAAGAAGGTAAAGCAGGCACGGCGGTAAGAGTTCCCTATGCTCGCGGTATTCCTTCTGCGTGAGTACCTAATCTTATGAATGATATGTATCTCGGAAGTCGTGAATGGCTCTTCGTTGGTGGCCGAGGTCATCGTAGTACCACGGATGGCGGTGGATAGCAACCACAGTGAAGCAGGCACAGCTATAAGAATAATAGGCCATCTGGGGGGAATTTTTGTATAATCGTCTGAAAAATTCTCGTCTTATTACAGCTCTCTTTGCCTACTGTACACATACCCCAATGTATACAGAACCCTTGGCAGTATTGCTCACGTGATCCGGCGATACGCTAAATCCGCAGCACGTCTACTCGCGTCCACCTTCTCCGATCACCAACTCTAACCAACAAATCAGTAACCACTACAACACTGACCATGTCCGCCCAACCAGCACCACCACGCCCTGCGCCCGATCACCGCCGCTCATCCACCGCTCCTAAACGTACTTCCATCCTCCCGAAGCCATCATCCATCTTCCTCGACTCCACCGTTCTCATCGCTCAACACGCACAAATCACCGGCACGCATCCTGTTACAATTGGCCCGAATACGGTGTTACATCCACACAGTAAACTCAGCAGCGCAGTCGCACCTGTTGTTCTTGGCGAAGGATGTGTAGTGTTTGAACGGGCGAAAGTGGGTGTGGGTATGGGTGGTGAGGGGGATGGGGGTGCGGAGGGCAGGCGGGGAAGTATGGCACCGCCTGCACGAAGCAGCAGTATGCATGTGAGAGATTCGATGAGGAGTGAAGGAACGGTGCTTGGAAGGAACGTCGTTGTGGATTCTGGGGCTGTTGTTGAGGCTGCTGAGGTGGGTGAGGGGAGTGTGATTGAGGTTGGTGCTGTGCTTGGTAAGGGAAGTATCATCGGAAAGGTATATCACTTTTGTCATACTGAAGGGTAGAGGTTTGGAAACTAACAGACATCAGTACTGCACCATCTCAGCTTCCTCGATCATACCGCCGTATACCCGCTTACTAGATTACACCGTTGTGTTCAGTGGGAACCAACACCGTGTTGATAGGACGTTGCAGTTAAGACCCGAAATACTGGATGCGAAGATGGCGGTTCATGCGAAGCAGTTGGATATGTTCAAGAAGCTTATTCCGAATAATATTGCGAAGTGGGCATAGAAAGCCCATATCTTGGACGCACAACGGCAGGGGGTCTAGGCTTTGTGCTGTTCTTCTGGGGCGAGGGTGTGGCATCACTGGAGACGCGAAGTTTGTGATGGAGAGTTTGTTATGAGGTACAGCCTATACAAAAGTTGAGGAGTTATGTGGCTGTCTCTGGTCGGTGGAGCTGAGGGAGCTATGCCATTGCTACACCTTGATGATAGCTGACTCTGATGTACCTATCGCGTAGATGGGTGCCACAAATGTCAGCTCCAAGAAGAGAAGAAGTTAGCTAGGGGGTGAAAGCACATTTAGGCAGACGAGGCTTCGACGATAGTGCTTAGCCTGCGGGCAAGTGAAAGCCGTTGCTGCGCTCCCTTACTATAGCAATGAAAGTTGAACGTTAGTGCGCTTTGCGCCTTCCCGTAAGTATACATACTCTCTTAGTTGTAGAGTAATATAATATAGTTATAGGAGCTAAAAGAACTAGTTAATTAGGTAGTGTAATAAGTAGATTAATTAGATAACTACCTTATAGGCCTTAGCTCGACGAGCTAATTGTCAGGCCTAGCTAACGATATATACTATCCTGCACCCTAATTAGTAGTTCACTGATCATACGTACCTTTTTGGTTGCATGGCGTAGTAGTGCAGGGCTGCGTTCCTAACACTAATCTATTTACTAGCTAGCGTTTAGATTACGTAAGAAATCCCGTAGGAATCCCGTAATTAGGCTAGTAATGTAGAGCCGTATACTCTAACAACTATATATATAGTCTAAATACCTACTTAGCGTCTTATTAATATAGGCTTAAAATCTTACTAGAGCGTTAGTAAGTCTAAAAGGTATACCTAGGTACTATTACAAGACGCTACGAGTATGTCACGGTAACCACCGTGGTTCCCTTAACACCGGATTCTGCTGATTGGCTGGCTGGGCCTAGCGCCAAGCGCACGGCCCTAGCTATATTTCCTTACCGCCTGTACATACTAATTCTGTTTCCTTACGCAACGTCTTGAATTACACCAGATAACGTACGTAGCTAGAAATAACGCTTCTCGCAAGCTCTTATCCTTGTGCTCGTAGCGTCTCGTAACAATAGGAAACACCTAGGCGGGTCGGCCTAGAGGTCAGCACTTTAAGGGCTAATAGATGACGCTACCCCGTAGGGCACGTAATCCTACGGTCTTAGCGGAAAGCTACTGTAGGACAAAGTTATGTGTGTCCTACGTTGTACTACGAAGTCCTATAAAGTACTACGCGTAGGATAGCGTAGAACCGTAAGACATGTAGGACACCTTCTAGTATATAGTAGTAGGCGATAAGCTCTTATAGCTTATTATATTTAACTTAAGTTTTAATCTAAAGATTACTACTTAATTCTTAAACTCTCGTATTATTACATTAATCTTCTAATCGTGCTAACACACCCTATACTATTACATTAATCTTCTAATCGTGCTAGTACAACTAACCTCGTCTATTATCGCCTACTTATTCCCTAAGAACTAACCCTAGATTATCTAAGAATAATCTTTACACTTTAAACACCCTTAAGATAAGTAACGTTGCAATAGACACCCTAGCCGCTTCCTAGACTAGAGGATCAACGATTCGCGGTAATAAGCCTAACTTATACTAAGGCGAACGCCGTAAGCTTAAAGCTTAGCTCCTCTAGGTTAACTAATACTTCTACCTTAAAGAAGAAAAGATTAAGAACAATAACAAGGTCGTTTTAGCTACTACGTACTTTCGCGGCGACGCTAAGAAATAGGCTAACCTAATTATTCGCTGTTATATAGACGACTCTATTACGGACAAGAATAATGTCGCTCTAGTTGAGGACTAGGATGCCTTTAAGAGGAAGATGCGAGAAATCTTCTTACTCTTTAAAGAATCTATAATTGCTAAGCAGAAAATCTAGAACCTTAAGCAGGTCTACTCTACCGCCAATTACACGACTAAATTCCAGCAGTACTAGACGGTTATTGAATGGGACGACAACGCTTTAATGCGGATGTACTAACAAGGTCTTAAGCCCGCTGTACGCTTAAAACTTATAAGAAGTAGATTAAGCCTTAATACGCTTAACGAACTTATAGCTAAAGCTATTTAAGTTAACAACGAACTTTACGAGCTAAAGTTAGAGGAAAGATTATTTAATTAGGGAACGCGCGCACCTAGGGCTACGAACGATCGACCTAGGCACTAGCCTAGACTGTAACGGTTTAGGCCTTGCCTAGATCAACTCTAGTACGAGTTAGGATAGTTCATGTACGGTCATCTATATATGTAGCTTAGCCCACCTCAGATAGTCAATTCAGCGCAGTCCTCCCCCTCTTACACCGTCACAGTTATGAGCCTGGAAGCCTTCAATTAATCGCTGCGTTTACCCGTTACACGACACTTAACACTAGGAGCTAATTTAGCTATAGAAGTTATGGCAACTTAAGAGCAGGATATGCAGGTAGTAACGAGGTCGTTAGTTATCCTTAGAGAGCCAGATAACTGGTCGAAATGGCTATTCACGAGGAAGATCTCCGCAGATAGGAATAGTCTGTGGGAATACGTCGATCCAGATCTTTTGCTAGAGAGGCTAAAGAAACTAGAAGACGAGAGACTAAAAGAGCTGGAAGTGAGGAGGTTTAGAACTCCTCTTCTAGATGAGTAGATTGATATCCCAGACTTGACAGCGACTGAGCTCGCGACGTACAACTCCTGGGCTAGACGATTCAACTGAGATGAGGCCAGGTGGCTTACAAAGGAGAAGGCTCTCCGCAACCTGAGTCTAGAGATCGTACAGACGATTGACGTCAAACACCTAGACCTGATCCTTGATTGTGCCGATCCATACAGCCAGCTAAGGACGCTAAAGAAGCACCTCTGTCTATCAATTGGAGAAAGGAACTATCAGCTTAGAGCTCGTTACAGGACGGCCTGTACGAGGCCGAAGAGGGCCAATCTGGACACCTGGTTTGATGAGTGGGTTACAGTCACCCGACTCCTCACTGAAGCCAATATGCTGGAGACCGCTGGCAATAGAGCTTAAGAAGAGTTTATTCTGTCAATCCGTGGCCTAGATGATAGCTAGGCAGCTAGTCAGCTGCAAGAACTAGTTAAGAAAGAGTAGAAGGGCGAAGATTTCACGCCGACCTTAGATTTAATTGCAGAGTTTCGGTTATACTATCGACGCACTCGTCCGATAGCGTCAGGCCTTAGTACATTTGCTACCCTTGAGGCAGCTAGCAGCAATAATCTACAAACTTAACATTTGGACCAAAGTGTCCTAGGAGCTTAGACACGAAAGTGTATTTGTGATCTAATCCATAAGTTTGACTAGTGTCCTTACGTAAACCAAGCAATCAGGACAAAGGGCTGGAAGGCTGACGCATCGGTCTAAGAGAAATTTACGGAACTCCGGAACAGCTAGTCTGCAACAGCTAACGCTCTGAGGGCAGCAGAGAAGAAGATCAAGAAGTAGAAGAAAACAGCTAAGTCTAAGAACGCGTCTGTAATCAATATAGACGATGGACAACCAGCTGGTGATACACCTCATGTTAACGCAGTACTGCAGACAGCAGCAGCGACAGAGTTGTCAGCACCACCACTGCTTACAAGGTAGATCCTAGACCCTAGTTCGAACTGCTACGTCACGAATACAAGAGGAGCTGACTGGACTACAACGAAGAGAGGTGGACCTTCAGACTGTGTATACGCTGGTGGTGTGCTAGCTCAAGTCGAAGAGTGGGGTGAGACGTACATATGCATCAAGACTCCGACTGGAGAAGGACAGATGAAGCTGACGTGGGTGGCATACATCCCTGGCTTCTTCACGAGCGTCGTTGGTCTGTCACGGAGTCGATCTCTCGGTATCTACTTTGACTCAGGCAGGGACTGTCTGTACCAGAAGAAGGCCTCAAACGTCGTCTGTCTACTCCAGTACAGAGGCGGCCACTGGCTCGTCGATGTAGAGAAAGATCAGAAAGCCGAGCTAGATCTACTCTTGGTATACGCTACTTAGTATACCAAGCCCTTAAAGGAACTAAGAAAGGACCTTAGCGTTAGTTAGGAGACAGCGCACTAGATCTTCGGCTATATTGGCCGAAAAGCAGTAGGGCACTTGAACAATCACGTGCTTAGGATTAATGTCGAAGAACAATTAATCGCTTTAACGTGGAAAGACTGTAAGGTCTGTATTAAGACAAAGCTTCACAAGTTTATAAGCAGGAGAGCTCAAAGTAAGCCAGCTGCTAGTCCTTTCTATCGCATTGGAATAGACCTAGTGCAGCTAAGAGAAAGAAATGAGCGCTGCTACAATGGAGATCTGTGGATGCTACATGCGGTATGTCCGTACAGTAAGTGGCATGAGGCTGCATGTCTACCCAACAAGAGCTCAGCTACCCTCAAATCCACAGTCATGCGCCTGCTAGCAAAGATCAAAAGACAGTTCGGCGCTCAAGTTTCAGTCGTGAGGCTCGACAGTGAGCGCGGATACAGCGAGTTGCTGCACGTGCTCAGAGATCTCGGCATTATCGTAGAGCCTCGAGCGGAGTATACAGAAGAACAAAACGGCCTTTCAGAACAGGCTAGGAAGATGATCGTGATCCGAGCGAGAGCGATCAGAATTAATGGACGACTGCCGATAGAACTCTCGAATGAGTGTTGTCTTGTAGCAGTCTACTTGCTTAACAGGACGCCCACAGAAGCGCTAGGATGGAGAACGCCATACGAGGTTATACGTGGACAGAAGCCGTTGGCAGCTTACCTCAATATTGTGGGAGCCCGAGCCTACGTGCTGAACAACAAGCTGAAGCGTGGAGAGAAGCTCGAATCTCGCGCGCTGATCGGACAGCTGGTCGGATATGACTCCACGAACATATACCGAGTATGGATGCCAGCATTAGGACGAGTTCTTAGAACGAGAGACGTCGTCTTTCTGTCTTACGATGGGACAGAACCAGTCTATCCAGACCGACAGACCCTAAAAGAGGTGGTGACAATTCTAGACGTTCCAGAACCACCTAAGGAGACTAACTATGAGATCCAGCTGCTCCTACAGACAGCACGGGAGGGTCAGATATCAGTCCAGCATCATAAGCGAGCAGATCTATCCAAGCATACTTTTAGAGAATTGCCAACGCCTAAGAACACTCCTGAACCAACATTTTGGCAAGATGCGCTAGACCTAGATCTGGAGCCCGAAATTGAGCCGGAAAGTAATCTGGACGCTATTGACTTGCCTAGAGGCTGGGAGCCAATACCAAGCGACGCAGAAGCGCCAGATCGACGGTTGAATAATGCTCCAAGGCGTGAGGAGATCAGCAGTCAGCTTAGCTCGTCAAATGTGCTGACTGGGAAGCGACAAAGAAAGACGCTGGGCACATACTTTGTTGCATTTGCTGCAGCATTGCAGCCAGCAGAACTGCAGAAATCGCGGATGCATAGAGATCAGCTTCCGCCTCCGCCGAAGAGATGGAGAGACCTAGAGAAGCATCCTTTTGGAAAGGAATTCAAAGCAGCAGCAGGAGAAGAGTTCAAGAGCTGTCAAGGGAAGGGTTGCTTCAAGACTACGTCGGTCATAGAGGCTGACAGCCATAGGTACAGCCAGATACTACCCCTGATGTGGGTATTCTCGTACAAGTTCGATGAAGACGGACTTTTGTACAAGTTCAAGGCTCGGCTCGTTGTAAGAGGAGATCTCCAGGAGGACTGGGGCGACACGTACGCGGCCACGCTGGCTGCACGAGTGTTCCGGTTCCTTATGGCCCTCGCAGCAGCCTTTGGCCTAAAAGCATATCAGTATAATGTACTAAACGCGTTTTTGAACGCACATCTCGACAAGACATTCTACGTACAGACTCCAGACCCGTACGTAGAAGAGCTCGGCAAGACACTCGAGCTTAAGAGAGCTCTGTATGGGCTAAAGGACGCGCCTCTTCTCTGGTACAAGCACCTGAAAGAGACGATAATGAAGCTGGGTCTGAGACCAGTCAAGGACGTTCCTTGCCTGTTCACTAACGAGAGACTAATAGTCTTCTTCTATGTGGATGATATCGTCGTACTGGTACATCCGGATTACCTGGATAATCACCGGCTATTTGAGAGAGAGCTCGAAGCCGTGTACGACCTAAGGAAGCTTGGAGAGCTTAAGTGGTTTCTTGGGATTAGAGTTCTAAGAGACTGGACAGCAGGAACGATCTAGCTGATCTAGGACTTATTTATTGAGAAGGTAGTTAACAATTTTGACTTAGATCAGAAGTCAGGGGGGAGATACCCAGCAGTTCCGCTCGTAGAGAACTCTCTGGCTCAGTCCGAAGAGGAGACGGATCACTAGCGTACGCAGCTGTATCAGCAGTTGGTCGGATCGCTGGCGTACATCTCGACATTTACGAGGCCTGATGTATCACGAGCACACTCCGTATTAGCTCAGCATCTCCAGAACCCTAGTCAGAAACACATATCAGCGGTAAAGCATATATGGAGATACCTGTACGGAAGCAAACACCTGGCGATTAGAGCTAGCCAGAAGATAGCGGAGAGCTCGTCCTACGTCTGGGACAAGTCTCTCTTCTACGGAGCATCTGATGCAGCATTTGCTGATGATGTGGAAAGTCGTCGATCGTCTTATGGATACTTGTTCAAGCTGTACGGGATGCCTATTGACTGGAAGGCTACCCAACAGAAATCAGTTACGAAGTCGACAACTGAGGCTGAGTTGATAGCTCTATCAACAACTGGAGGAGAAATGGAGTGGTGGACCCGCGTTTTCCAGCACATTAAGTTTAACCTAGAGATCCAACCGACGATCTACTGCGACAATGAGCAGACGGTTGGGATTGTTAAGAAGGAAGACGAACGGCTTCACACAAAGCTAAGGCATGTAGACACCCATTAGATGTGGGTAAGACAGGAGGTACAGAAGGGACGACTCAATGTAGAGTGGTGCCCTATAGTAGAGATGCCTGCGGACGGACTTACAAAGTCCCTTGTGAGGCAGAAACACGCTAAGTTTGTGAGGCAGCTTGGGCTTGAAAACGTTCGCCAGCTCCTTACTACTCATAACAATTCACTAGAACTGGTAGAGCTACGGCAGTGGTACTAGCTAGCTTTGTTGATCACGGCAGCTAGGGGGGAGTGTAACGGTTTAGGCCTTGCCCAGATTAACTCTAGTACGAGTTAGGATAGTTCATGTACGGTCATCTATATATGTAGCTTAGCCTACCTCAGATAGTTAATTCAGCGCAGTTCTCCCCCTCTTACACCGTTACATAGACGTACGTACTCTAACTAAGGACGTTAGCGAAGCTATACACCTAGGATCCTAGGATAATACATAGGTTATAGCGCTAAGCCTATACACCTTAATAACCTTAATAAGAGACCTAGAAAGCTAAAGTTTTAGTATAACAAGAGTAAGAAGAAGATTACTTACTATACCTATAGTAAAGAAGGCTATATAAAAAGAGACTACTAAAGCTAAGGTAACGTAGTAAGATAGCTTAATGTCTTACGCTAGGTAGTACCTAACCACGACAGTAATAAAGAGTGGAACGTGATTTCACACGCTACTACTACGGTTCTAGGCTAGACAGACGAACTTATTAATAGAATAGACGACCTTACTATTATTACAAAAGAACGGTTTACTCTAGAGAACTCTAAATTAGAGTCTTACGAAGACCTTAAAGCAACTAAGATTGACTAAACGAAGTTTAGCAAGGTAGCTACGTTTTAAGAAAACAATAGGCTACCTACGCTATACTCAGATAAAGCTACTTACGTTAAATGCCTAGACGATTTAGGAGACAAGATTAACATCCTACGCGGACAGCTTAACAAGTCCCTAATCTCCTTCGCAAGCTAGCAAGATAACTTTCTTATTGAGTTTAAGAAGTACAATTAATACCTTAATCTCTACAAAGAGTTAGAACAACAAGGCCTTAAGCTAGCAGCTACAATTAACGATAATACGTACGACGACTTCGTTCGTTAATAGACTGCTAACGTAGAGGAATCCTAGAAGGAACCTACACACTAACTCTCTAATATAGAGAAGTAGGAAATTAAAGATAAACTTAAGCGATAATGCGAACTACATTAGACACAAATTAGCGTAGAAGAGTACGACTAAAACCGCTTCTAGAGACAGAATTAGTAGAATAACAAGCTAAACTAGGCTAAATAAACTAAACAAGACTAGTTAAAGAACTACGTCGAAGCTAGAACGCAAGAGCGAAAGAAGCGCAAAGCTAACGAAATAAGCCGCGCAACTAACACATACTACTAGCTAGACTACTAAAACCCTAAGCACATTAAGCTCTTATAGACAGCGTGTACTTATAACACTTGCCTAATACACTACTTAGATAAGGCGGGAACTAGGTAGTTCCCTAGAAGGGTTTACGGTACACCTAAGTGTAAATAGCAATAGTGCGAATGTATAATAGACTCGTGTCTAATCTACCTATAGAATAAGCGCACGGCGTCTTACTTCCCTAGCTATAAGGACCTACAGGAGGTCCTAGACATGCAATTAGTAGAATAAGTCCTAATTAGAGGCCTACTAGCACTAGAATGCAACTAGTACAATTAGCATATATGTCTTAACCTAGAATGCGACAAGCACCGCATTACTAAAGATTTCTATAGATTTAGAAAGTCTTTTTTAGACTAGCGCTCTAGATAGAAGAACCTAGAAAGGAGTTTAATAGTATTAACTCCTTAACACTTCTTAAGCTCATAGTAAAGCTTAACAAACGAAGGATATAGGCATTAGTAGATTTAGAATCACAGACTAGCTACATTTCCGCTTAAGTAGTGTTTTCAGCTAGACTAAAACTACTAAGGAAATCAGTAAGCTACCTACTATATGTTGCTAACAGCTAGCTAATGCCAGGCGAAGCTACGATTACACACGAGGTTACTAGAGTAACGCTTAGCATCTAAGATTACTATAAGAAGTTAGACCTAGACGTCTTTAGACTAGCTACCTATAACATTATATTAGAACATCTCTAGTTATAAGAACACAACCTATAGATTAACTAGAAGTCAAAGACGTTCTTATTTAAGTGCTATAGATTAGACGCAACTATAAGCTAGCCTACGCATTACAAAGACTAGATAGTAGATAAGAGGAAGATTAATAATATCGCTAAAGAACAGCGAACCTCGCATAAGAACGGCCTTAACTAACAAGGGTTTAACTTAATAGATACTAGAAGAGCACCTCTAGATTACGAAGTTAGAGTATAGAAGAAACGCGTAACTCTAGTTATCCTAAAAGAGTACGAAGAATTTAAGCACCTCTTTATAGAAGTAGTAGACGGCGAAGCCTTACTAAAGCACTAACCCTAGAACTATAAGATTGTTCTAGAAGAAGAGAAGACTCTACTCTTTAGGCTAATTTATTAACTATTAGAGATAGAACTTAAGATACTAAGAGAAAAGCTAGACAAAGACCTAGCGAAAGGTTATATTAGGCCTTTAATATTACTAGCAGGATTTCCTATACTCTTCGTACTAAAGAAGAATAGACTACTAAGGATGTGCGTAGACTATCGCAAACTAAACGACATTATAGTAAAGAATTAATACCTACTACTAAATATTATAGAACTTTAGAATTAATTATCTTAAGTAAAGATCTTTATAGTAATAGATCTCTAAGATAGATACTACCTTATTAGAATTAAGAAAGGTAAAGAATAGAAGATAGCGTTCTAAATAAGATATAGATACTATAAATACACTATTATGCCTTTTAGGCTTACGAACGCTCTAGCAACATTTTAAGAACTTATTAATAACGTGTTAAGAGCACACCTAGACATCTTTATTGTTACATACTTAGACGACATTCTCGTCTACTCTAAGAGAGAAGAAGACTACGTAGAACATGTTCGTATAGTACTAAGGTGCCTAGACTAGTTTAATCTATAAGTTAAACCTAAGAAGTGTAAATTCTATAAGACTAAAGTAGACTTTCTAGGTTATATTGTAGAGGTTAACGGAGTACGTATAAGCGAAGAAAAGATTAAGGTAGTTAAGAAATAGCCTTAGCTAAAGATAGTTAAGGAGATATAGTCCTTTCTAGGCTTTCTAAACTTTAATTAATAGTTTATTAAGAACTACTCTAAGATCGCTATCTCTCTAACTAAACTTATAAGAAAAGATACACTCTTTAAGTAGAGCTAGAAAGTAGAAAGCGCTTTCTAGACGCTTAAGAATGTAAGCATAGAACTACTATGCTTCCGCATATTCTAAGCAGGACAACTACTACGCTTTAAGACTAACGCCTTAGATCTCGCGCTAGGCGGATGTGCTAGTTAAATGCACGAAGGTAAATAGTATCCTATTGCTTACTACTCTCGCAAATTCTTAGGACTAGAAGAACGCTACAACGTTTACGACAAGAAGCTATTAGCTATTGTTGTATGCTTACAGCACTAGAGAGTATACGCTAAAAGCTGCTTAGAACTTATAATATTTATAGATTATAAGAACTTAGTTAACTTTACGACTACTAAAGTACTTAACTGACGCTAGGTAAGATAGTTAGAAATGCTAGGATAATATAAGTTCAAGATCGTGTATACACTAGGAAAAGACAACGATAGAGTAGACGCTCTTAGCTAGAGACACGATATCGCTAGGACTAAGGAAATTATTAACACCGCGATACTTAAGGTTAATAACGATAGATTATTAGAACTAGCTTAAACGCTAAACCTACTTATAAAGGTTACTAGCGAAGTACTAGAAGAATTGCAGGAAGCAATTATTAAGTAATACTATAACGACCTAGTATATAGTTACTCTAGTATTACGAGAACTATAGAGCTTATTAAGCGAAACTATAAGTTTTTAGGAATAAAGGATAAGATTACTACCTTTATCGCTAAGTGCGCAGACTGTTAGAAGAACAAACACAGTACCTACGCACTCTACGGAGAAATGCAAGCAATAGAGCTACCTAGTAAACCGTAGGCAGACATCTCTATAGACTTTGTTACAGGCCTACTAGTCTTAAGAGACCCTACAACATAAGTCTTATATAACGCAATTCTCGTAGTAGTTAATTGATTTACGAAACAAGCTAAGTACATTACCTTCAGGAACGACTTTACGGCAGTATAGCTTATACATATCATCAACAATCGCATTATTAGATATTACGGCATACTAAAGTTAATTATTAGTAATAGAGACAAGCTCTTTACTTTAAACTTTTAGACTGCACTACTAGCCGCAATAGGAACTTAGAGAAAGCTATTAACAGCTTTCTACCTACAGACAGACAGACAAACTAAGCGAACGAATCGCACGATAAAAGCCTACCTACGCATCTACGTCAACGAACAACAAAACAATTAGGTATCGCTACTACCTATAGCATAGATAGCATATAACAACAAGCTTTTAGAGTCTACAGGACAGACTCCGTTTTACGCAAACTATAGGAGACACCTAAATCTCTTTACACGTACACTTCCTAGTTAGAAAACGGAAGCAGCTATCGCCACCGCTAATAAGCTAAAGAAAGTACACGAGTTACTTAAAGCAACACTTAAGAAGGCTTAACGCTAAAGCATCTTATATGTTAATAAGAAATGAAAAACGGCACCTTAGCTAAAGAAGAGGGATAAAGTTTATTTGCTTACGAAGAATCTTCGCACTAAGTAACTAAATAAGAGACTTAACTACGTTAAAGTTAGACTATTTTTAATTCTTAACTAGAAGGGACTAGTTACTTATACACTTAACCTTCTACCTAATGCAAAAATCTACCTAAGGTTCTATGTTAATATGTTAGAATAAGTAGACCTAAAGACGCTACTTTAGAAAACCTTTTATTATAAAAACTAGAAAGATAACGTCTTTGAAGTTAAGAAGATCCTCGTACACTAGACTAACAATAACAGCAAGGAATACCTAGTTAAGTAGTTAGAATACCTAGACAGCGATAGTACATAGGAACTAGACACAAACCTTACGAATTGCCGCTAGCTGCTTGCGCGGTACTACGCGACTCTCCGAGCATCTCGTTGAAGATAGGATTACCTTCTATATAAGTAGGAGAAAAGACACTCTAGTCTAAGGCAAGAGTACTAGGCATTAGACTATCTTCTAGAATACTAACCTCGTAGTTAATATCCTCCGTAGTCTCTAAAGCCTTAATCTCCTTAATAAACTTCCTAGACTTATCTATTAACTATTATTTACGACGCTTTAACACCTTTCTTTATTTTTAGAGACAATTCTTTTTCGTACAAGCCGCTAATAGAGCGTCTAACGCGTCTGCCTTAGCCTAATTAGCATTAGCCTCCTACTACTCTAATAAGGTAGTATCTATCTTAGAGATCTATTACTATAAAGATCTTTACTTAAGATAATTAATTCTAAAGTTCT
>Ga0181467_100878_pt1 | contig 14333 bp, 10 predicted proteins | sample InSIn5gowninarea_2_FD_119079 | JGI IMG/M metagenome (GOLD analysis project Ga0181467, IMG submission 119079) | Clean room microbial communities from NASA Spacecraft Assembly Facility at Jet Propulsion Laboratory, Pasadena, California, USA -... ... | reverse complement strand
CTTTATGTATCGCTTCTTTTTTTATTAAAGTACATTGGATTATCATATGAAATGACACACTCGCTCTGAAACTGAAAAGAAAGGGTGTTCGATGTTAGACTACTTTTATAACCAAATACAAAATCCGTAATATGTGGCTCAACAACAGTCTCTAGTGTTTGCAGGTTGACATAGGTTTCTGCATTTTTGTATGATATGAAATCACTAAAATAATGCTGTCTGCATGTCAAAGGGATTTCTACATCATTGCTAATAAGAGAAAAATCATACGTTTTGCCTATAATATTAAAAGTTCCACCAAACACCTCATAATAGAAACGTTGGCCCCGTCCTACCAGGCCGAACCGAATCAGATTCTCTCGGTCGATTTGAGAGAGTTTATTTTCCTCTTTGGTTAAAAAGTCATACTCAGTTATGAGTTGATCTCTATGCTCTGCCACCCAAATAAACTCTTGTGCCACAGGAGAGCAGGGATGAACGCTATGAAACATCTAACTCCTCCTATTACTTGAAATAAAATAAAGGACGTCCCGCCTGAGACGCCCAATGTTTTCAACTTAAAAAGAATATCTAACACGAGTCAGAAAATCGACAACACCAGCAGATGCTGTGGTCGGCACATTAACTCGAAGTGTAACCCTGGCATAATTAGCTTTAGCTCCATCTACCGTTCCGTTATTAGAGGCTCCCGAAATAATGCCCGCTCCAGCGCCTTCTGCTTGAATTGTTTTGGCACTGTTCCCTCCGACGGGAGTAAATACAGTTTCGCCCATCGAGTCTACACGAACCTCAACCCAACGATCAGTAACTAAGTCTCCTGTAATGCCGCCATTCTGATCTTGTGTGGTTATTACGCAGTTTTGCATGTCATCAACAGCGGTATTTTTCCCTCTATTGTTCCAAATTAAGAAAGTCGTTGCTTGACCAACAGTTCCTGCATCAACAGTTCCTGCGTCCCAAGATGTAACTTGTGATGTGCCATTGTCATTGGTAAATTCCACTTGTGGTGCTGCCATGATTAGATTCCTCCTAAAAAATAAACACCCAAGGGTGCTAGATTTGAATATCTATTTGTATAGTAATACCAGAAATCTCTGTATCTAAGTTGGTTATGTTTATTCTAAAATAATCGTTTGCTTTAACTGCTGCGTCTTTGACTGTGTGTGTTGTAGACTGATTTTCATTTAAATTAAAGACTATATTGTGATCAAGAATATTCTCCCATATTCCACCCTGTTGAAAGTTCGAATGGGGAAGCCTCTCTATTTCTATCTCTGTGGGGTTTAATATCCCAGGTTGTATACAGTAAGCCTTAATTTCTTTGATTTCTCCATCGAATGGAAAAGATAAGAGTAAAGGGGGGACTCCGGTCTGTCTGGGTTTCACCAGGTTGAATACGATCGGTCGAAGCTCAAGTTTATCATGAAATGTCGCATAGTCCTCTTTAGACATTAATCCGTTCAGTGTGCGTGAAGCAACGGGGAACGCCATCTGAGTGAAATTCTCAATCAGTACCCAGCTGGTACCATCCCAGCGATAAACATTTCCAGTATTACGAACCATTACTGTCCATCCGATTTCTGGCCTAGGATATCTTACTTGTAAGTCTAAATAATTGGGCACAGGTTCTTTATAAATTTTCATCGCGTTCCGAATGGCTATTAAAGCTTCATCGGCAGCATCTAAAGCCGTCTGTGCAGCATGGTTCGCGTTATCTGTTGCAGTGTTCGCATCAATTGTAGCCCGTGTCGCATCCGAGATTGCCGTGTTAATCTCAATAAGCTTAAGGTTGTATTGACTCAGATGTTCGAGTACCTCATCAATGATGTCTTGCAACGTTTTAACAATATCTGGTTTTTTGCTTACCAGCGCATAAATGCGGGAAGCCGGATACATTATCAATCCTTTCCCCTTATATCTGCAAAGCAACGTTGTCCCTTCTTGCTTGGGATGAAACATAATGGAGCCCTGGTCATAATTAACTAAGTATTCATTCTCTTCAAGGCTTTGCTTATGTGAGAAGTCCTCGATATCTACTTCTATCAATCCGTTAATGTGAACCCGTTCTGTTGTAGACGGAATTTCCAACAAAGTGATAAGACCATTGATAACAGGTAATGAATCGGCACGATCTACATAAGGAGGATCTCTCCAAATTATTGTAAGGGGATCGTTATACTCTAAATAGGTTTGAAGATTAGACAATTGTTCACCTCCTTATATGTATTTAAACTCATAGCGAAATTGGAACTTTCCTGTCCCTTTTACACGAAGCACATTTAGCCCCATAGGGAGTGACATATAGTTGTCGTTAAAGTTTTTATACCGATAAGTCGCGATAAGCGATGTCTCAATATCCTCTGTGTCGTTGTTTATATATACAGTTTCCTGATCAATCAAATCCTTGAATACAAAATCCTCTTGTTTTTGAGAAAGATTGATAATTTGAATATCACCGTTACCCGTTTTGGTAATCCAAAGCTCTGGTTTTAAAGGCACATCACCCTGGTTATCAATTGTAATTACAGGTTCAAGCTCAAAGCTAATGGATGATAACGAGGGGACAATTGAGTAATCTGAGGATTCAATCAAGACCCGATACATAATAAGAACATTATCTATTCTAGTAGTCACATCGAGATCTGGAATTGTTCCGCCATTCGTACAAGCTCTCCATTCTCCCCAATGTCTTCCTTGGTCAAATGAGACCCTAGTTTGAAGCAGAGCTTTTGCACCCGTAGGAATGTAGGCATCCCATTTTATTGTTGTTAGTGCACCGTCACACTGAAGCGGAACAGGGAGTGGGGGAGAAGTAGATAATCCTTTCAAATTGCATTCCTGCAGCCAATTAGCCATCTTAACACCTCATTCAATCTTTCCGAAGGGACGATACATAGTAGCTATACCTGCTTCTCTCCAACGAGCTATGCGGTAACTTGACCAGACTACTGTACCGTCTGTTGTTGTAAGACCATCGGATGCCGCCCAAACAGGCTCGAAAATTCCTGAGTCGCCAGCTACTGTACACACGTAAAACCGACCATTATCAACGGTTGGAAAGACAACATCCTGAAAATTATATGATTTATTGGGTATCCAGGTGGTTGCTCCCCGCGTATCTTGTATCTCTGCTCCACCTGATACGGGAAATGAGGGCTCTAGGACCGCTGAATAGCCAGCTTGAATACATTCGTATACATGACCATTATCTGCAGTTGGAACAATTATACTTCCAATAGAATATGAGGTGAGACCAACCCATTTGGGTGCAGCTCTTCCTGTACGAGTACATATCCAACCAGCAAATCCGCCAACAGAGGGCTGGTTATTCCAAATTCGCTGGCTTACAACATGATTTCCGCTAGTTGGGGGAGAAGACGTATATCTTTCTGATACATCGTCCAGCTTCTGAAAGTTATTAGCGAGATCTTGAATAGTCTGATGCTTTTCATCCTGTAGCTCTGGTTTTATTAATGATAAATTGCTTGTTGTCGTGGACATCGTTCGCTCCTTTCTATACTAGTCAAGCCAAGTTGTTCCCAGTGGATCATCGATCCATCTTGGCCGAAACGGATTTAATATGATACTGCCTCTTGAGTCAGTGATAGTTCTCTCATGATGATTCGTGCTGAAATCATTTACTTGTCTGAAGAAAGGGGAATCTACCCAATCATATACCTTCGACTGAATTGGAGGAGAGTAAGCATACGGTGAATCACAACGGAAAGAAAGTTTAACATAGCCTTGCTGGAGTCCATTATGAATTAGGGTCGGGGAGTCAACCACAACAGCGTAATAAATCTTCTCAGGTTCCCTGCCCAAGTCATTGGTAAAATATAATGGTCGATAGTAACTATGCTCGGTAAGCCACCTTGTGATTTCTCTGAGTCTAGCTGTATTGAATCGATCCTCAAAAGCAAATGATACGTCGATTCTCAGAGGTTCTTTCTTAATTCCCTCGAAATAAGGCTTGTCCCTGCCTCTAACAGTTTGTTCCCGGAGTTCCCTGCTCGCTGCCAAGGTTTCTTCCAGCATGCCTGGACTCAAATTGACATTGATAATTCCAAAATCTACTGATTTCTTACCATCATAGGAGAAAAAAAGAGAATTACGTATAGTTATTAAGATCACCTCCTTTGTAAATATTTGCTTTACCTGCCGCTTCCAATTTATGCAATGACGCTTCACATATTAATTCACATAAACATTACTGCTTCCGGAAGTAATCATACTTTGGGTGGCTAAACAAGTCTGTACAGATGACCCTCTATAGGCCAAAGCTTTCCCATTTACAAAGGTTCTGGAACTTCCTACTGAAACTCGGCCCATCCCACTACCTGAGCTTGCTGGATAAACATTATAGTATCGATAATAGTACGTATTATTAGGGACTGGAGGACTTGCCACCCAAGCTTCAGGTACAGAATCCCCGACAGTAACTGCCCGGTGTCCGTTTATAAATACACTCGTTGAACTTGCCGATACACCTGAGCTTGTAATAAGCGCTGAAGTACTCCCCCTGCCAGAATAACGCCAAGAGGAATCCATATCATCCCAGACTTCAATATCATAGGTTACATGACCGCTTTTGGTTGATGGCGATGTAGAAGAACCGTTAAATGCAACTTCAGGCATACATTCACATCCTGTTGATCAAATATATTTAGTGCACTTCCGAACTGTCTGAGTGCATAAGCAAATCAGTTCAAATCAATCCTAGTGCCATTTATTTTCACATTTCTAGCAGCAGTAATCTCTATATCTCCGTTGCTAGTCATCTTAATGACCGAACCAGATTCTGTAGTAAAATTGATCTCCCTTCCCTCTATATTGAGAGGTCCAAATTCAGAAAGCAACGTTGTACCGGCATCTGTGAATTTTAGGCTTCTTTCTCTCCCGTAGTTACTATTTCTGTAGATAAAATCAAAGGAACCATTTGGCTTCTGAATCGATCCTTTTCCGAATTCTCTACTACTGTCCCCTTCACCCATATCGATTATTGGCCAAGCATTCTGACCACTGCCTTCAAAATACAGACGCATTTTCGTTCTATCGTCCATCTGATATACCATTACAGGCCATACGGTTGGCTCTACAGTCATGATGCCGGTTTGTTCTGAAGAGGTCCAATACAATGGACGACCATCCGGCAAAGTCTTATGAACACCAGAGCCTGCTTTAATTGTTCCAGTAATAAAATTAATATTGTTTCCTTCAATCCGGATATAGTTAGTCCAGCTATTTAGTGCTACCCTCGTCAAAGTAGAAAGTCTTCCCGATGTTAGATCGCTAATAACTCCATCCTCAACAGATAACATAGTTGCTGCGAGCAAATCCGCATCGAGTGCCCCTACTCCACGAACATCCATCCTATTAAAGTCAACATATCCATCCTCCGTATTAATAAAAACCTCACCGGATTGACCTTTCAGCAACAGTTTTCCATCCATAGTGATATAGACTGAAGCATCGCTTGGATATTCCGCATTCAATCCAGCCCAGAATCCTACAGAGGGATCCAATTTCATTACTCCGCCCTTGCCATCTCTTAGTGTAAGAGTTGAACCTTCGATATGGCCATTCATGAACTCCGAATTTTCAATATAGGCGTTGGTGGCCCATAATGACTCAAGCCACGCTTCACCTCGATAGTTAACACGGAATGGGGCATTCGCCCAAACCTCAGAACCAAGTCCTAAACCGCTGGAATCCACAATCATGACCTCATTGTTGTCACCTGTTCTTAATCGAAGATTCCCATCCTGGGAAAGACCAAAGACATTGGAGGATATACCATTTCTAATCTTATCAATATAGAACCCCCTGTCATTGTTCATTCCCGTCACATTAGTGATCGTTCTGTTATTACAATCAGGTGATGCATAGCGATTGACATATAAACCAAAGACATCCGGTCTTTCAGAGAGAAGGCCAAGTTTTAGTACTTCACGTTCACATCGATCCTCAATCGTTAATTTAGGACCTTCAATAGTAAATATCCCATCATCATCGCCAATAACAACTCTCGACCCTAATATAATCTTGCCCAGCACCATTTCTGCGATTACACCATCGGCCGAAATTGCTGTTTCGTATCGCAATCCGCCTGAACGCGTCAATCCTAACACACCATGTGTGGCGCGGAGAAAACGTAGAGGATCATTCGGATCAATAATTGTGATTCCCTTCCTGTCAATAGTTACAAACTCGTTTGACGCCATATTAATATCGTTGGTCACTTTGTTCCAGAAGTTCTCAAATAACTTACTCATCTCCGATGTATCAACGACCGCTTTTCCCCACTTGTTCTTGCTTATATCTACCGTTATATTTGTGTTTTTCGTATTGTTCAGAAACTTTTCAATACGTGTAGATTCATCGTTTACATTTTTCGTGTTTGAGAGAGTCAGATTGATAGTGGAGGCTTCATAGTCATAGCTGATTTCAGAGATTCGTGCAGTAACATAGGTATTGGTAGGCTCATATTTAATATTTACGAAGTCACCAAGGGTTAATTTCCCCCAATTGCGCTGTTCCTCGATAATCTCCAGGAAGTTGACAATATCCACGTCAATGGACAGTTGGGGTTGCTGCAGCTCTTTAAATTTTTCTAAGGCTGCATCATATAAATCTTGTTCATCAATGTAAGTATCATCTTGGAATTCTCGCTCAATGACAAAATAGTTTAATTCCTGCAACTGATCTGGAGTGAAATTATTCTCAGCTATCAAGGTCGTTTGCAAGTCATGAATCTGATCTGTAACTTGCTTAATAAGAGTAGTCATGTTGCTAATTTCAATCTCTTTAAGTCGGATCTGATTCTGCTTGTTATCCAAGCTGTAACGTTCAACAATAGCCCCATCATTATAATTGTCGTTAAATTCACTTAAACTGATATTAGCGACTTGGATAAATACACCGCTATTTCCGCCGCTTACCTGAACTTGAATCGTAGAAATATCTTTAACTTTCCCTAGCATTATCCATTGATTCGAAATTGTCGGCTTAAACTGACCATTAAGCTGAACGGATACCCCGGAACTGCTATCCACTTTTATCATTACGGCAAAAGCTAGGACCGGATCAACTGAGAATGACCTCGAACTGCTGCCACTATGGTAATACCTTTCGAAAAACATCTTCCCATCAAACTGTTGAGCCAGCATTGTATCAGTAACAACAGCTTCGTTATTCTTAAGCCTATTTAAGTCCACTTCTAGCTGATTCAATTGCTGTTCACGGTCTTTAAGTTGTTTCAGATAGGCTTCAAACTGGCCCGTTTTAGTCGCTATTAACTGCTCATAATCGAGAAGAGCGTGACAAAGAGAGTCGCTCATATGATAGCTTGAGACAAGAACGTTTCTATTCGCATCCCGTTCAAATGGATACATGAAATAGCCGAAATTCTCAATATAGTTTTGTCCGGTGGGATTTACTTTTTGAATGCCTAACCCATCGTTGCCAATGGCTGATAATCGAGTTACCATTTCGTCCGACTGAGTTGTCTTATTCATGCTGTTAAGATATTTGCCATAAGAGAAGGTAAGACCACGATTTAATCCTGTGAGCTCAGGTTTAGTCATGCTCACGGTACGTTTATCGGTATCAAAATGAACAATGGCATTATAAGTCTCGGCAACCTCCAATATTGCTTCAAGAACAGTATTTGAAGGGAAATCAAATGCTCGATACGATAATTTGAAATCAGCATCGAGATAATCAATGTCCCAGATTGTGTTCGCTAGGATGTCCCTTAGAACCTGTTCAGCATGATAAGATTCAACGGAGTAACTTTTAATCAATTTGTCGGCAAGCTCATGTGCTGCAGAATAACAACGAATGGTTTTCGAAGTTTCTGAATCCCCTGCGCTTTCACTGATTTCTCGGATAATAAACCAATCAACAGCATTGCCGGTAACCACTTTAATCAAGTATCTTTCTCGCAATAGCTCGATATTTCTATTTTTAACCAGCTTATGATTGACATCAATTTTGTAAGGAATGGTCAGATCTAACTCATCAATATCGTTCAATTTTCTATAACGCTTGTCATTATATGCCTCACTGAGTTTGGCGATTATTTCACGGTTTGGTTTACAAATAAAATATTGTGGCTTGATTGGTTTCATTTTGAAGTCGAGATCACCTAACAATTAATCAACTCCTTTCCATAAGAAAAGAGAGAGGAGCTACCTCTCTCTAGACCGTTCTATATTTCATTCTTGAGTTTAAAGCATCCTCAAATTTTTCTAAAAGACTCGTTCCCGTATCTTTGTTGTCAGCATAAATTTGAACTTGATCAATTCTGACACTATTGTCGGTTGACGACGCAGCTTGCATAGGACGAATAGCGTTTAAATTGAAGGTTCCCTTTAGAGAATCAACAATACCTCTAGTAAAGTCGATAACCTTAAGTAAGTTTGAAGTGTCTGACTTATTCAATATTAATTCCTTTTCATGAGCCCAAAGCAATTTCCCATCTGAGCCCCAGGCTGGGGTCAAAGCACCTGATTCAGCTGACATCACTTTGTTCTTCAACTCGTCAAAACTACCATCAGGAAATCCATGCTGAGTGCGATATCCCTCATTAATTAGACGCAGTCGGTTGATTTCATCTTTCTTTCGCTTGATTTCGTCAGTGTCCGGTACTTTCTCACGTTGTAGTTGTATAACCTCTCTGGTTAAACTCTCAGCCTTTTGTTTATTATTTAAATACTCCTGCCAATCTTTTTGTTTTGCCGTACCCGTTTGTGTTTCATCTCTCGCTATTGGTGCGTTGTAGTAATTGTCGATATTACCCATTTGCTTATCAAAAATATAATTTAAATTGTTATATTCACCTATGCTGGTAATAACGTGATTTTTAAGTGCAATTGCAAGCTCCTCATACAGCGTGGTGTAGAAGCCCTTAATCTCATCCAAAGTTGATTTAACAATAGCCTTGTCTTGACTTAACAATCCCTGCTTGAGTTCGTAGAACCTCTTCTCATCCTCAAGCATATTTTTATATTTTATTTCAATATCTTTCTTTTCTTGTTCGTTTTTCTTTTTGAACTGGTCATATTGTTCATCTTCATCTTTTTGAACCTTATCCAGAAATTCCTTGCGATCGTCCAATTGGTCTTGAAGCCCTTGTTTACGAAGCGCTCGCTCCCTCTGCAGTTTAAACTCATCAATCTCTTCGTTCTTCGCATCCAATTGTTCCTGCAGGTCTTTTCGCTTGGCCTTCGCTTCCATGGAATTGTCCAGTCTCAATACATTTAAGCGATCAATGATTTCTTGGCGTTCTTTAATTTTTTGATTTAGCTCTTTTTCATAGTCATCCGAATCATGTTGGCGATCCATTGCTTTGAGTTGAGCGTTAATGTATTTTTCAAAGCGTTTATATTCATCGTCCAGATTTTTAATTCTTTGGTTGTGACGCTCTTCCTCTTTCTTCATTGCTTCATCCAGAGAACCAAGCTCTAAGTCTCTTTTTTTCTCAATAGCCTTTTTGTAGTCCTCGATTATGTTATCCGCAACTTCCGCCCTTAAAGCGCGTTCATCGAGCAGAAGTCCACGATTAATATCCCTAGCCTCTACTAAGAGATCGTTTAATTCCTTCCGCTTAGCTGCACTGATATCCGTTCTCTTAATCTGGGATTCAAGGTAGGCTATTTCTTCTTCATTAAGTGCAAGCTTGTCTTGGAGAAGCGGAATTTGCTTCATCAATTCTTTTGTGTACTCCGGCGACCCTTTATCCAAATAAGCTAAATTGTCCTGCAAAACATCAAGCTCATTATTTTTTTCCTTAATCCTGTCAGAGAACTCCTCAAGATAACTGTCAATTTCCATGCTATTGATATCGCTGATATCGATATCGATATCGATATTTTGAGACTGTAATTCCTCTAGGCGAGCTTCAAGTGCTTCAACATCTTTAGGTTGATAGTTTTTTGGTTCTTCTAACTTTTTCGTAATGATTTCCATCTCAGCAGCATTTTGCTTCTGAATGAGTTTCTTGAGATATTCTTGCAACTGTAGCTCTTTTCGATATTCGGAAGATGCAGGGTCTAGTTGAGAGGCTCGAATTTCTGACTCCTTGAGTTTTTGCTCATATTCCTCACGGGCGTTTTCATATTTTTTCAAGCTGCTCATTAATGTACCATAGCGCTTTTCCCGCACTTCTACTTCTATTTCCCACCACTTAATGCTATTTTCAGCCTTATAGCGGTCAAACTCACCAGAGGTGATATTGTTATTTTTCAGCTCTCGCTTTAACATATCATTTTCTTCTTCAATTAATTTTTGCTGACGTTGAAGATAAGAGGATTGTATCATCTCCTCTTTTCGCCACTCAGCAGAATCAGGTGAGTACCTAGATTGCCTGTATTCGGAAATTCTGATTTCATCATCTATTGCTGTAATTTTATTTTGAGACCTGACTCTTTCGTTATCCACGAGCTCAACTTTCATCTTATAAATATTGGAGTCCAGTGTGGATGATTGATCTTTTGCATTATTTCGAACCTGTTCTTGCTCTTTATTAGATGGAGAACTGCTAGTGACATTAGAAGAGGAACCTGAAGTAGTTGTTGTGACTTTAGTTGAAATCAGTATTGAAGGATTTTTGATCGCATCATCGTATATCTGTTTTTGTTCTTTTAAGAGCTTAATTTCCTCTTCTAAAGACTTACGATAAGCATCGGTCCCTTTTTTAAGCTGATTTCGATTATTGCGGAATTTGTTTAAAGATAAATTGAGTTCTTCTAAGCGCCGCTGTTCCTTAGTCAAAAGTTCAATTGTTTCTCTGGTTGAATTGTTGTAATCACCATTTGTACTCGTACTACGATCAAGTTCATTGGATAAATTGTTTAAAACATTTAATATTGCTTCGGTTTGATCAGCAGCTGCCTGCTGCTCTTCTATTTGTTCCCCTATTTTATTAGCCTTCCGATTATAATAAGATGACACTAGAGTGCCTATAGCCCCATAACTCGACATTGAAGCAGCAGTGTTTATGTATGCTGCGCGCTCTAAGTTTAATTGTTCAATTCTTGCCCGGGTATTGGCCAAAGATGCTGTAGTTAATTTAATTTGGTCCTCTATGCCTGTCCTAGACCCTTCCTTTTGCACGTCAATAAACTCTAACAGTTTATCTTTATTTAGGCCCGTGGTTTTAACTAGGTCATCATATTTCTCTATCATTCTGCGAGTTGTCTCAGTGCTTAATTGTCCGGTATCATTTAATTCACTTTCAGCTTTTTCTAGAAGGTTAAAATCTCGGGTCACTTCATCAGCCATATTAAGCACGATTTCAAGAGCATCTGCTGTCTCCCTTAACCGCCCAGTAAAACCGACTAATTTATCCCCCTCCATTTTAGGCTCAAGATCTGCGAATTTTTGTGCAGCTTCATCTGCTACTCCACTTATTTCGCCCAAGTAATTCCCTAATTCATCAAATACCGGAAGTATAGGCTTTATTTTGTCAGCATTAAATGTATTCGAAAAAGCGTGTTCAATAATATCACTGGAGTCTGAAAACTTCGCTTTGAGTTCATTGATTAGGGAGTCGATTTCTCCGTCTTCCACTAGTTTAGTTAGATCTATTTGATTATCCTGTATATATTGATTAATATCCGTAGATAGCTGTTCAAAACCTCTGATTATCTCTATAGAGTTATCTTTGGTAATATCAGCCGTTTCGAGATAGGAAGCTGCTAATTGATTCAGGAAGAGCCTTATATTCCTATCGGTGTTACCCGTGTCATTAATCAGGATATTATTGTATGCTTTTAATGTATCCGCAAATTCATTAATCCCCGCTTCAACCGTTTGTTTGGACATATTTATGGCTGCGGATACTTCATTCAAATGATCTTCTGCATCTCTTATTGATTCTGTTATTCCGGATCTGAATGCCAGATAAACAAAATCACTTCTGTAATCTACCCCATGTGCAGCAAAGATTTGACCAAGTTGCTCTTTTAATTCTCTCTCTGCCTTGATATATTCTTTGGAAAAAACGCTAAGATCGTCAAGACGTCTATCATATGAAAATTTCTCGGCAAACTGCAGGGCTTCTAAACGAGCGAGCGCTTCTTTATGCTTTCGTTGGTTGTCACTCAAATCTTCTTTCGCAGATTCAATGTTACCAGCAGACTCTCCCGAATTTCTTCTTGTTTCATAATAGAGAGCCTTCTCTCGCTCAAGGTTTAAGGCTTTCTGGGATTCGATTAGAGCTTCAATCTCTTCCTTAGTTTTATATACAGCATTTCCTTCTTCATCATAATGGCTGATAATAGATGGCAGCGTTCGAGCGGTTTCTTCATAAGCAGCATTTAATTCCTCACGAGACAAGTTCCCATCTTGCAGCTTCTTGTTTAGCTCTTCAAGACTGCTAATTTCACTGTTTGTGTCGGATATGCTTTGTTTTAAGGATTCAAAATACTGCTCTTGACTGTTCTTCGCTCCAATAAATAGACCTATTACTTTCTCAATAATCAATCCAAGCGCCATGTAGACAAGACCAACGCCAGTACTAACTAGCAGCCCCATAAAAGCGACTTTAGCAATGTTCGCTGAAATCGCCAATGCCCTAAATGAGTTGCTGGCTGTTTTATTGGCAACATCAATGCCCAATATTCCCGCTATAGATGCAACAAGATCACGAAGTAATGCTTTAAAGGTAATGCCCAGATAAGTTACTGCCGCTGAGGTTAATCCTATAAAGGTTGGAAGGGGACCAAAAGTATCCGTAACCAAGACCAACTTATCGGCAAGCCATGTTAGAACCTGAACAATACCTGTTATACCTTCTTTTAGAGCACCCTCTCCCAGCGCAAGTGACAAAGCTTCCCAGGACGTTTTCATTTGTTGTATCCGACCTTCAAGCGACCCCATATATTCTTCGTTCGACTTCATTGCTGAACCTTGAGAATAATAGGCAGCTTCGGTCGCACGTATGGATATATCACTTTCCTCCATCAGGGCTATAAAACTGGAGAGTTGGTCATATCCCCCCAAGTTAATGGCCGTATTTCGTTTCTGTTCCTCCGTTAGTCCGGACCACTTACTTTGAAGTTCTGCAATAATGTCTGCTCCATCACGCACTTCATTTTTCATATTTCTCATGTTAATATTTACTGCATTAAGCGCTTGTTCAGACTGTTCCATGGTCGTCAGTCTGGACATAATGATGCTTAAAGAATTACCTATTTCCGCTCCAGACGCACCGGTTACCGATCCAATAGCGGCTATATATCCCAAAACTTCTTCTATTTCATAACCAAACGCGCTGGCAGTTGAGCCGACTTCATTTAATGCACTTGCTAAGTCCCTTGAATTGACTGCAAAGTTCTTATCACATCCTGTTACTTTCGGACATCTGTATCCTACTGACCGCACAATTCATACGGCGAAGATGGTACTTCCAAGAGTGTCTTTACACTCGACCATCTCTCTGCATCTTCATATTAGAGGTTATACATGCAGTCCAGACTATATCTTGTTCCTATTGGTATATATAGGACTTCGGCGTGTAGTCGTTGCGGATTCTTGTCAATGATTCACAAGTCTTTCCTCAGGGTTACCTACCGCTAGGCTTCCCCTGATATAGCCGAATTTTTCACTATGCATCACTGCACAGGGAGGCTGTTTTGTTTACCTCATTAAGAGAGTCAATTATTCGGATACTTTCCTCAGCAGTGATATTAAAGTTGCTCATGTTGGTGGTTAGTGAGTCAATTGTTTCGTCAACCGATAAATTTGAAATATTTTGTGCTAGTAAAGCCGAATGAGACAGGGCCGCTACTGCATCTTCACTGTAACCCATTCTTGCAAACCCAATCATCGTTTCGTTAACATCCGATATCGAACGTCCTAATGTATCCGCGAGATCAACACTCTTTTTCAACATATTGTCAACATCCGAGAAGCTTCCCATAGCCATCTTCAATTGAACCATTTGGGAATCAACTTCTATTATGGTGTTAACTGCTTCTCTCATGCCTTCCATAGGCAGACGCATAACACTTGATGTTATCCCCATAAAATTAGAGAGCAGTTGAACATTTTCATCCATTGTTCGTCTATTCGGCTGCGCCCGCTGTACCGGCTCTGCCGCTGGCTTTTCTTTAGAAGTTATCTTGTTATCTAACTTTGTTTTTTTCGTGTTCATGCTCTGAGACAGCGTCTTATGTGCTTTATACGTATCAGTCATGATCTGCTTCTGTTCTTGTAGAAGCTTGTTCAATTTCTTTGTCTGGTCAAGAAATTTATTAACATTCGGTCTAAACTTATTATCAAACAATGGCTTTATCGTTAACTTTTGCAATGATGGATCATTCACTTAT
>Ga0181467_100843_pt1 | contig 14357 bp, 15 predicted proteins | sample InSIn5gowninarea_2_FD_119079 | JGI IMG/M metagenome (GOLD analysis project Ga0181467, IMG submission 119079) | Clean room microbial communities from NASA Spacecraft Assembly Facility at Jet Propulsion Laboratory, Pasadena, California, USA -... ... | reverse complement strand
TGAACAGGAAGAAGAGGACTGTCAAGAGGAAGAAAGAGAAGCAGAAAGCCTCCTCACCCACGAGCAAATGATGCAAATGCTCGAAGACGCTTGGTACAAGGTGTTTTGGCTCCTTGGCCCGCACCGCCAAATGGTCGCGAGGGGAGGAAGAAACGTTTCTGAAGACGACGACGACAACGACAACGATCAAGACAGATCCCCCACCAAACTCCCTCTCCACTCCTCCACCCTCCTCCACTCTTTCGTGGACATTGTCGCCGCCCGCACAGACGCCTACGACCTCAACGACGCCACGGGGTTCGCCAGCGGCATTAAGATTAGCATGCTTGCGTGTATTCTGCAGCGAATGATGGCGGAGCAGGTTAAGTATATTGAGAGTAGTGGTGGAAAGGAAAAGGTGCTGGAGTTTCCGTGGGAGAAGGCGGTGGAGTGGGTGGCGCCGATGAGGTGGATTATGCAGCTTCGCTAAATTGTTTTCGAAGATTCGCTTGGATTTTATGACTTGGGTATCCCTGGAAGAGTTTTTTTTGTTGCATTAGCGGGCATGTATGGTGAGGTGGCGGTGGGGTTGATGAAGTGGTGCTTTGATGTAGCTTGGCTATGGTGTGTATGGTCAGGAAGTGGCGTTATTTGTGATGTGGAGAAGATCTAGCTTGGAGTGTAAAAGTACTAGGGAGGATCGGCCTCATATATGGATAGGAGCAGATTATCCTATGTGTCAATATTCATCACTGGTGCAGAGTGTTCACTACAGTACTATGGTTGACAGGAGCATAAATTCATGTTCAGAATCGTAACCATGGTTTGCGTATGGCACCCTACGCTAGGAGAGCTTCAACAAAGCTATTACTCATCTCTGAAAATCCATTTGCCGCCCTTTCTATTCGCCTCAATCCACCGTTCGTGTATTTCCAATCTCTCTTGTTCTTTCGCACGCGCCCGGTCTTCCTCCCGTTCTTGTGTCGTTGGAAAATCCACCCTCCAAAAGCCTGGTGGCGTCCTTCGTCTCTGGTAGGCTTCACGATGCTTCCCTGATTCTTTCGCCATTTTCCTTGTTCGTGCTTGTAGCACGAGCTCCTGTCGTTCCTCGGATGACATTTGTGTCAACTGCAGTTTACTGTAAGCCTCGCCTAGGTAATCCTCCAACAACGCCTCCTCTTGTGATGCATTAAGAGGTGCTTGAGCCGCAGCAAATGTTCGGAAAGTGGAGCCACAGCACTGTGGGTTTGTACAACCAGGGAGACACATACGATCTCCTCGCTTCCGAACAGTTTCAGAGAACGCGTAGCTGTAGCCCTGATTGTAAGCTGGGTTTGGCTTAAAATCTTGAATGCTAAGTTCTGTGACCGGTTTTTCTCGTAGAGGGACTTGTTCTTTGGTTGACGAATCACGTTTCTTTCGGGCACTTGAGCGTGTCTCTGGCGGCTTCATTGTCCAAATTGGACGATCCGGTGTCGGATCTTCACGTGAATCCGGACGTTTGGATACTGACTTGGAAGATTTCTTCTCAAGACTGGGAGCATGCGTGGTGCGGGACGAGCTTGATGGGGTAGAAAACTGCTCAATCTTGACCTTGGTCGGGCCGGTCTGTAGGGTCTTTGATGGTGCTTTGGAGGGCGTCGGGAGATCTTTCAGATCCCGAAGTTTCTGATTCATCCTCGCCCGGGCCGAGTTAGGCGGTAGTCGTAGCTCATTATCTAGAGAGGGCGGTGCTTCATTGGACTCCAATAAAGATTCATGTTTTTGTTGATACCGGGACCCCGTGTTCCGTGAGCGTTTGTTCGGTGGCTCCTCAGGAACACTGTTCACTATATTTGGATCGATGGATTTTAAGACATTGGTCTCCACTTGGGTTGGCTCCATGGGCTCACTAAAGGCTCGAGTCTCAGTGCTGGCGACCGCCGGAAGCAGAAGGGATTCTGTAGCCAGCCCTATCGGATCGTCTTGCACAAGAACTTGGGCTACTCCATTTTCTGATTTGATTTCTTGTGTTGACGGTGCGCTGTTACATCTTCGCCGGCGAGGTGTCTCTGCTCTGGCGTCATGGATTGATAGTCGCCTTCTATTACGACGAGGTGTCTGAAGCAAGTTAGATGCAGGATCATCCAGGTCCATCGTCGCCTCATGGTGAAGTAGCTTGTATGTAGAGACCGGAGGGCTACTGCATTGTTCTTCTTTCACGCGGTACGGCCTGACCGGTGTGCCATCCGATAACCTATCTGCGTAAATCTCGAATCTAGAAGTGGTGGGTTCTCCACGTTTGCGTTTCAGTGATCTCTCTGATACAAATTCTGGCATGTCGCCATCTTCATCTTCAACGCCTCCTATCGGTTCATGCCGAGTCATTGATTCATCGTGCTCGTCCACTGTTGTCTGGCTCGAACTTGGATGACCTTGCTGATGAATGTCGTGATCTGAAGTTATCCGTTGGAGTTTTGATAGTTTCAAACCATTGATGCGAGACCGTGGCCTTGGTGTCATGTCTGCATTTTCAGATGGATCTTGTTCGCCCAAAACCGAATCCAGTGTCGTCTTCGACTGATGCGCAGTTCCTTCGGCGGCATGGGGAACCATGATAGTAGGAGAGGAACGCCCTAAGTCAGTGGGAGTTGGAGATAGTCTTGGTGTAGCCAAAGTGTGGGGACTTGAAGGGATATTGGGTTCATCTCCTGGAGAAGTATGCCTTATAGGTGATTGCAGCCTTGCTTCCTCTACTCGACTTTGGAACTTAGGTTTCCGCTTCCCCGATTGCCGATCCGCATACTCTTGCCAAGCGCGTACACTTTCTTTCATATCTTTGTTCTTTTGCATGACTATAGCATTCTTCCTCTGCAGATACTTCACCTGCTGAGTGGCATCGCTATACTTCTTACTCAGTTGGCTGAACTTTTGGACAAGGTCATGATATTCATTGTCTGTGGTTGTCGTCCCGATGTCTTCGGTTGTCTTATTCTCAGCTGATACTGATGAGGCAACTTCTGTATTGCGTCTGGCAAATTGCTGTTTCAATTGCTCATTTTCTTCGACTAGGTGGCGGTGCTCTTCTATTGAGATACTTTGCGCGACGGTCCTTTTCTCCCCTCGGATAGTACTTTTAGTATGGGCTTGATCTCTCAATTGAGCGTTCTCATTAGAAAGACGCGCCGACTTCGAAATCTCATTGTTCAGATGCTCCAGTAGTGCCTCATGGTTCTTTTCCTCTGCTGGACATCAGTGATGGTTGCGCCGAATGTATGGCATTGCTCACTCTCTTTTAATTGGTCTTGATGTCTCTTCTCTCCTGAAGCGGAATTAGATATTGCTGGCGCCACTAGGATCATACGTACTCTTGTTCCACTCTTTCTCAAGACTTGGCTGGATGACCTCATCGTAGACTCGCGACCACAGCGCTTTATTCTGCTCTACCCAGACCGTGAAGTCCTCCATCTCTCGCACAAAGAATATTGCATGAATTAGGACCGTGGCCACTCAGATAGAATTGGATAGGATCTCGTCTGAACGCGGCTGGTGATGTGTAGTGCAGTTAGGCGGCAACGTCCAAAGAAGCGTTAGTGCCAACGCGTAATCACGAGTGCCTCGCCGCACGGACACGTACTACGCGATAACGATAACGGCGATACAATCACCCCCGAGGCTCGCTCGCCTTCGCCGCCGACTCGACATTCTCTATTATGAAGCGTGCGCACGATGGGGATGAAGAGAATGAGCCTCCAGCCAAGGTGCAACGGCTCTTGCACCCCGATCGGCTGTCTAGATTAAGTGAAGAGCTGCTGGTTCGTGTACTGTCATTTATTCCTGTACCGTCACTCCTAGTATGCCAGAGGTTAGTACGCTCTTCTGAGGGATCGATCGAACCCGAACTAACTGTCGCGCAGGGTATCGAAACGGTTCAGCCGCCTGTCTTTGGATTCTGAGCTTTGGAAGGCAGCCTACTACCGCACGTTCGTTCTCCCACGGGCATCTCGCATACCCGGTATTAGAGACCCTGCCAACCCTAATCGACTACACTATTCCTCTCGGTTGTCGAAATGGCTGGAAGACAGTTATCTTGTCAAGGATGGGAAAGAAACCAACTGGAAACAACAATATCGTTTACGGCATAACTGGACAAGAGGCAAATGCGCCGTCAGTGAGATTGTCGTCGCCGAACGGCCGCCAGATCCACCTCTTCTGGTAATGATGTCGAACAGCATCGTCTATGCTGCAGATTCATTATCAGGTCTCCGTGCTTGGAGCTCAAAGGACGACCGCGAGCTACTGGCATCCGCGGAACTCCATGGGGAAGCATATGCACCTCAACTACCCATATCTATGGCTATAGACGCCTCTGGAAAAGAGGGTAACGAAGAGAGGGTAGCTATGGGCTTCGAGGATGGTTCATTCTCGATATACGCGCTAAAGAAAGATCGCAAGAAGTTCCAACCCCTCTTTACTCACCCGCCATCCACTAATGGGATGTTATCGGCACTAGCGTACTCGTCACCTTACCTTCTTACCATGACTGAAGATCATCTCCTTTCCCTATATGCCTTCGAAGGGACACCAAATACGCATGGCGCATTGGAGGCTCCTAAACTTCTGTACTCCCTCCGGTCACACACTGCATGGCCACCCGTCTCTCTTTCACTGAGGATGAATGTGACAAGCATGACTGCAGCCATTGCATACTCTCTTCCAACCTATCTGTCGGGCTGGACTGTCGGTGTACAAGAATTGATACTTTCTCACAAGGGCGAGCTTCTAGAGTCAAGGTTGGCTACTGCAGCAGACGAGCATTCGTTTACACTATCTGCGTATCGTTCCCCATCTTCCCGTCCAGTACACTCTTTCTCAGACAGTGCAAGGGATGCATCTGTCCCTAATGGGCCTAGCAGATCGAAGCCGACTTCGATGTCGTATTCGCATCCTTACCTCCTTGTGGCGCACCCGGATAATACTTTATCGTTATACTTGGTCCGATCAACATCTTCGGCGCTCTCAATCAGTTCTGGAAACCGGCTTTGGGGGCACACATCTTCAATTTCTGGCGCCCACGTCGGAATGCGCGGTAAGGCCGTGTCAGTTAGCAGAATTGGAGACGAACTCCGCGTCTGGGACTTAGAAGGCGGTATGAACTCTTCTGCAAACCGCAAACGCTCAAGGAACGGGGAGTTGAGTGTGCGCATACAACCGTGGAAAATTGGCGAAGCAGACAGTCAGAACGATGCTTCCGGAGGGGAGAGCGGGCTACGCTTTGCACTTGGCCAAGGCTTTGATGACTCATCAGTCAGTCGAGGATGGGTTGGGTTTGATGAGCAAAATGTTGTTGTGTTGCGAGAGAAGAGTGAAGGCAGTCAAGCACTTGTGGTTTACGATTTTACATAGGATCTCATGAAGTTGCTGCCGGATTGGACGGTGTGATACCCTAGTAAGCATCATACACTTTATTGTGAGTTGAATGGTATTCCCATGTGACTCTGTCTACATGATCTCACGTCTTGCTTCTCCTTTGCCAAATGAGATTCAGCAATCGACCAGCATTGACTGCTCTCCGCATGGCGAGTATTTGTGTTGCATGGAAATACGTACAGCCAGGAATTTGTCGCGTATTTCAAACACAGAAGTAATGGATGAGGAACTTTTCGGTATATGCAGGCAGCAAGTGTGACCTCGAACGGGCGTTTGCTTATTGTATATGTTCAGCGCCCGAGGGGGTGCGTCATGCCCACGAGGGCGCTAGTGCCCACGCTAATTTCGCTGTTACATTGAGGGCGGGCGACCATGTGCCCAAACCATCCACTTCAAACTCACACGACATACAAGCTCGAATTCATCTTCAAATTCAAATACGCGACTCACGTGTAGAAGTCACTTAAATCATCAGAATCTGCATAATTGAACACTGCAATGGCCTCGGAGGTAGTCAATAAGCTACAGAACCTGGTAACAGGGGAGTCCAAGAGTGCTCGCAAGAAGAAGGGCAAGCAGGAAGGAGCTACTGCAGTGCCAGCTGCACCCGAAAAGACAGCGTCTGAAGCCGGCGCAGGTGGCTCTGAGGCTGCAAGCAAGGCCAATGGCGCAGACAGCGACAACTCGTACCTCCGTGAGGTCCAGAAGTAAGTTGCAACACTCCACATCACAGCCAGACTCTCTATTCGCAAAGAAGCCGCCTGCTAACAATCAGGCGCATAGAAACATCCGCAACATCAACAAGAAGCTGGTAAGATCAGCATGCCCCTTTACCCCTCACACTAGCCCTTGCTGACGTCGCATGTATAGAGCGCAACTCAAAAGGTCGACTCAATAATTGCAGCCAACCCTGGCGTCTCCCTCGATGAGCTCCTCGCCTCTCGCAAGATCAACGCCGACCAGAAGGCCCAGGCTGAGAGGAAACCAGGCCTCCAGGCTCAGCTCGCACAGTACGAGGAGCAATACACCAACTACAAGAAGTACGGTGATGAGCTCGAGGCCAAGTTCGCCAAAGAGAAGGAGCTTCTCTCCAAGACACACTCTAGCGAACTCGAAACATTGAGGGAGACTATCAAGGCCGAGGCTAAGTTGGAGCAACAGAGGATTGTCAAGGAGAAGCTCCTGACCCTGTCCCGCTTTTTGAGAGCTGCTGCCGCACGTCGCCAATTAGAGGACGACGATTCGGATCTCACAAAGGCTTTTGAGGGCGCTCTTCTCCAGGTCTACGGAGGAGATGCCGCTGCTGTCATGGCAGCTGAGAAGCTGATTGAAGGTGCGAGCGACGGCGTACCATCAACTGAAGGCGTCGTGCTGGGCATCACTTGTAGGTTATGGAGGATCCTGTGCGAGAGCAAAATGAGCTGACTGCATGTAGATTCTCAGGTGAAGCAAGCCGCGCTTGAGGAAGCTCCCTTCGCTGCAGAGGAAGCTTGGGTGGATGATGTTGCACAACACCAAGCTGCCCCTCCTGAGGCTGTGTCCGACCCAACTATCGCCAACGCCGGACTTACCGAGATTGAGGCTGGCGCAAAGCCTGTTACTGAAGCTGCAGCAGAGCCTTCAGAGGTACCGGCAGCGGCCAACGTTGGAACAGACTCGGCGAATGCTGCAGCTCAGGCACAATGGGACAAGCAGCAGACTGGAAGCGACGACCCTCTGACCGAATCATTCGAAATGGTCCCGCGAGACCCCGCCGAAACCGAGACACCACACGCTGCTGCTGCCCCCAACAGCACCCAGAGCTGGGCTGACGACACTCCCGAGCAAGGCTCGACGCCCGCAGGCCCTGCCGCTGCTAACGACGGCTTTTCTGAAGTCCATCACAGCCGTGGCGGTCGGGGACGAGGAGGTCACGGTGGGGGTGATCGTGGCGGATACAGGGGTAGGGGCCGAGGTGGACCCCGTGGTGAATTCCGTGGTGGCCGTGGCCGTGGCCGTGGAGAGTTCAGGGGAGGACGTGGCGGTTTCCGCGGCGGTCCCCGAGGCGAATCATCGTAAAGCAGGAGTATAGCATTCCTGTGAAAAGGCTCGTACACGCAGAAAAAAAAGTTGCTTGCGCGAAGAGTTTGGATGCTCTTGTATGGAGTGTCTGGGCGGAATGAGTTATGAAGAGCTGGTAGGCGTAATGTACAGCCTAATGGATTTGGTAGCATAGCATCGGTGCATAGGATCTCTATTTCTTCGGGTATGGGACACTGTACTATATTCTGGGGGATGATCTGGCGCTCAAAAAATATGGCTTGTACGATTGTCTTAATTTTGGTCGACAAGTGCGTGAGGTGCTTTTGTGTTTATAGTGAGAGGCTTATGGATTAGAGGGGCAAGAGGAGTTTGTGACTTGGCACTGAGGCATGGGCAAACGATGATAATGACGGCTCGGCTTGCCCCTGGCAGTAGCGGCGTGTCGATCCGGGGAAGATGCATGGGGGATGTGCTGGCTGCTCAACGACTCCGATTGGCGAATGCGAGTACGACGAGTCGGTGTGGAGTTGGCAGCACGCACCCTGCCATGACTTAGAGACTACTGTCCCTGTCACGCCCCACGTGGAGGAGACCAAGGCAGGGCCAATGCAGCCTACCTAAGTGACAATATACTCTGCTTTTGCTCTAGGTTTCTTCCTCAGAAGGCCCTGGAACAGAGAGGTTTGTGGGTGGTGGGCTCGACCCGAGTGCTGAACAGAACCAGCACTGCGTCACTGGAGGCTGCAATAGCTTGTGATGGTCCCAAATTGTAGCTAATCTCGATCGGATATCTTGCTTCTATCTAATAAGATGCACAATCACTGCCTCGAGTTGTCCATGCTGTGGTGTGATGAGTTTATCCCGGTCATCGTGGTGCCACTGGGCAGTCCACCAACACTGACGTACGGCTCATGCGACTATTGACGCATGTACATTTACGAATAGGAAAAAAAAGCACACGCCTTTCGCAAAGACCTTTGGTGGAGTACGAGTCTATTCCGCCTACTGGCGGGGTGTAGCCTTGCAGTGCTGTGACGGCCGAACTAGTGGGTTTTGCAACCGTTGAGATGGGCGCCAGTCAGAAAAGCTTAACCCCTAAATCCAGGTACACTGTTTCAGGCTTAGTATGCGTGCAAGACGGAGTGTTTGACTATAGAGTCAATGTTGCATTGCGCATGATACACAACTGACGCTTGGATGATGTACTGGAATTAATCGTCGCACTGTCTACATCTAACCACGGATGTCTGGAAAGGAAACCCTGGCAGACTGGTCGCTGGCAAGGCTGTAATCTTATCAGATCAGATTTACAGATGTGACCTTGGATGACGTGCATGCCGCTTGGAGTTGCACATGATCTACATCTTGCGCGTTGCTCCGCTCAGGAACCTCTCTATACCCGGCAATAAAGAGCCGGAACCTTGTCCTCTTTCTTCAGCTCTGTGACGCATGGAGAAAGCGATAACGGCTGCATCCCACGCCGTCGCCTGGGTGGTAAAGGTGGCTCGATCATCAGTCGACAAGCCGGGGTCTATGCACGCTAATTACTAGCTGGGTACGCGCACAGACCACGAGCCTGCAACCTCCTCATTCTTGCACACCTAGCCTCCTGGTGTTCTCAGCCGTCTACCTGCCCCGACAACTTGCGATTTCGCCATCTGACAACACCAGAGGCCCGGGATACCTTGTGCGCTACCGGCAAAATTGTTGCGGAGCTAATAGATTCACGCGCGCCCTCCGTGGCGGAAAAGCGACCCATGTTGACCACATCGTCTCCGCAACCCTAATCATCAGTCGCCAACGACCTCCTCCTTACTCTGCACAGCAAAACTCTCTTGTGCGACAATTGCCTTTACCATGGAGGCACTACAAGACGTCATGCCTTCGGTCGAGGCACCACCTGTCCCGCAGGATGACGCCACCAACAAACCCGCTCTGACGCCGCCCACGAGCGAAGACAATGATAAGCGTTTTGAGGATATGTCGTCGGAACTTTCAGATATTGATAGCGACGATGGCGAAGACATCGAGCCCGATCACTATTTCGAAGGGGGAAAGATACCCGTGTTCAAGCCGGTACGTCGCAAAGATGCACATAAGCTGCTCCAGAAAGCAATGGCGACGCGCGCAATGTCACTACAGATATGGCGAACGTGAAAGTAGTTTCCGTGGTACTGACTTTACCTTCTACAGACAATGGACCAGTTTCGCAACTTTAAGCGCTTCATTGATAAGGTCGACAAGTACGGCATGAAGTCTGGCATAATCAAGGTCATTCCGCCGATAGAATGGTATATCAACGCGATTGTTACCAATTGTTGTTTTGTAACTAATGGCACGATAGGCGCGAATCCCTCCCTGACCTCACCGAAGCTGTCAAGAGCATCAAAGTCAAGAATCCAATCACGCAAGAGTTTAACGGGCAGCATGGCATTTATACACAAGCGAACATCGAGAAGCAGCGATCATACAACCTACCGGAGTGGAGGGCAGTGACGGATGAGCCGCATCACCAGCCACCAGCCAAGCGAGGTGAGCGGCGCAAAGCTGCCCCAGAGGTTCCCTCTCGAACCCGCTCAACAAGGGCCCAACCCGCACCCTCAAAGAACGACGATGCCTCACCAACACCCAAGCGTGGACCTGGTCGCCCCACCAGGAGGCGTCAGGTGAAGAAGGAGCCGGTTGATGAGGAAGTTGAAGACGAAGAGCCCATGGATGTCCCCCCTACACCGACATCGCCTGGAAAAGACGAAAAGAGGTCTTCAAGAAGAGTCAAGAAAGAAACCCGGGCCGCGACACCCACCAGAGCACGTGGTCGACAGCCTAAAGCGGCTGATGAGAAGAAGTCTGTTTCGTCTCGACGACTGAACAATAGGGGTGCCATGGCCGATTATGTTGACGAGGCTGCTTTTGAGAACTTCGACTACCGCCTGCCTGGCCTCGAGGAGTACACTGTCGAACGGTGCAAGGAGCTTGAGGATAACTACTGGAAGACGATCAACTACGGCCAACCAATGTACGGTGCAGATATGCCAGGCTCTCTCTTCGATGACAGCACAACGTCCTGGAATGTAGCCAAACTACCTAACCTTCTCGATGTGCTTGGAACTAAAGTCCCTGGTGTCAACACTGCCTATCTGTATCTGGGTATGTGGAAAGCGACATTTGCCTGGCATTTGGAGGATGTGGATCTCTACAGTATTAACTACATTCACTTTGGTGCCCCCAAGCAATGGTACAGCATATCCCAAGAGGATGCCCGTCGCTTTGAAGCTGCAATGCAGACCATATGGCCAAATGATGCGAAGCATTGCTCGCAGTTTCTTCGTCACAAGACTTATTTGATCTCTCCACAACGACTAGAGCGAGACTTCAATATTAAGGTCAACCGGCTTGTTCACTACGAAGGTGAATTCGTCATTACCTACCCCTATGGCTACCATTCCGGCTACAACATTGGCTACAACTGCGCAGAGTCGGTCAACTTTGCAAATGAGTCGTGGCTGAGCTACGGCAGGATTGCGAAGAAATGCATGTGCGAGTCTGACAGTGTTTGGGTTGATGTCAATGAGATTGAGCGCAAGCTGCGAGGCGAACCAACACCAGAGTACTATGAAGAAACGGACGATGAAGAGGATGAGGAAGACGGGGCTGATCGTCTGCCCAGTCCTCCTGTCAGCGTTGCTGGAAAGACCAAGGCCAAAGCTAGCCGCAAGTCTACGGGCAACAAAAGAAAGCGAGGGAAGGAAGATTCCAAGGAATCGTCACGACCGAAGAAGCTCAAACGCATTCGCATTCGCATCCGAATCCCTGGTCGTGGCATGCCTTGTATTCTTTGTCCCAACGATGTCGAGTACGATGATCTGCTGCAAACCGATAATGGCATGAAAGCCCATCGCATTTGTGCCGACTACACGCCCGAAACGTACATTGTCAAAAAGAACGACATTGAAACAGTGTGCAATGTGGCCAACATTGGCAAAGACCGTCTCGAACTCAAGTGCAACTACTGTCGGTCGAAGCGCGGTGCTGTCTTCCAGTGTTCCCAGAAAAAGTGCACCAGGGCTTTCCACGCCACCTGTGCCGTAGCAGCTGGAGTACAGGTAGACCTTGGACCGATGCCTACATTTGACGAAGAGGGTACAGAGTACTTTTACGATGGCTACGACTTCCGATGCCGCTTCCATCGACCGAAGAAGAGGAACAACAAGACGGTCGACGTTGAAGCACTTGAGAAGGACAAGTATGTCATGTCATACGGCAAGACCCTCAAACCTAAGGATGTTATCCAGTTCCAGTATGTGGGTGGTGAGATGTACCAAATCTACGGTGCACAGGTCGTGGAGAACAGGCCTGGTGAGCAGGCTGTTCTGGTAGACGTGTTGCCTGACGGGTAAGTAAAGTGGATTCCTATTACACTATTATGCTAACTTGTATAGTGATCGTGTCGAGGTTGAGTGGAAGTATATCTTGAAGCTTCATCCAGATGAATCTCAGAGGTTGAAGCCATCTGCAAACGCTAAGCCACTGCCAGAGCATCTAAAGGAAAGCGATGCGTCTCTCGACATCGCCAATCGTACAGATGGTGTGCCTGAGATGGGCGATCCTTTCCATGACCCTAACTCTGAACAGAAATGGGCTGAGTGGTACACTGCTCCTGAGGTTACGCAAAAGGTGGCCAAGGTCGACCTTAGCAAGGAAGACCAGTTGTGGCATTATCTCGGAAAGTCGTCAACTGAGGCCAGGCCACAGTACACTGAGAACCCTGCGAAGCCAAGGAACAACCCAAAGAGCAACTTCCTCGATACTGTCAAACCCCCACCTCCTCCTGTACCAGCATTTCATCGTGCTTCTTACCCGGCCTCATATCCACTTAAACCAGCACCCATCGCTGTACCCCCTGCGCAGCAATATATGCAGAATGGGCGGCCGTACAGTTACAAGCCAAAAGACCCGGTCGTGGCGCCTTTCAGATCACCAGTATATAATCCGGACACTCGCAAGAACCCCAATTCACCCGTTGCACATCAACCAAACGTGAGTTATGATCATCGCATGCCACACGGGCAGTACGGCCAACAGTCAAACCAGGGCTATCTCTCGCATCGACCGCTGCATCCCTCTCAGCAGCAACTGCAATATCACCCATATGTTCCTCCGCAAAGCTACTCAACTGCTTCATGGAAGGCACAACCAGCAACATCTGGGCCGATGCTCAGCGGCGTTGAAAAGTATGCGCAAGCACCGCCACATACTAATGTCTTGTCACCATACCCATATGCTCAGAACATTCGTCAATCGCCATACTCACATGGTCAAGTACCAAGTGCAGCGCGGGCTTATGGCCCACCTGGCCGTCAGGCTCAAGAGCCATCGAACGGTCGCTCATCGATCTCAAGCATGCCGAGCAACCCTTCTGGGCCTCCCAAACCTCCAATGTACGCCGTCACACCCTCCTCTAACATCATCTACGCTGCCCAATCCCCCACTGAATACTTGTCCTATGTTATGAATTACCCTTACCTCAGAAACTGTTATCTACGGAGGACAAAAACTTACATATCACCCTATAGTCTGGATCATGGGATCGCCCCTGAGTGGATGCCAAAGCCTCCAACGTCAAGGGCGAGTGGTACGCCTACTTCAATTGCACCGAAACCCGCAGCATCAACTGGTTCTACACCTCCCCAGGGTTACTACGGGCCACCACCTACAGGCCCATCTGTACCAAAGCCATCGGCACAGTTTCAATCGTCTGATGCTTTCCAGCGCGAAATGGCGCGGACAACGCAGACGACAGAAGCGCCAAAGTGGGAACAGATGCTTAAGCAGCTGGCTACGACAACGGGCCCACCAAGCGAGCCCACGGTGACTGCACCCTCACCACAAGAGCCGCAGTCGCGCCATCCACCTTCAGGTCCTCGCTCGAGTCTTTCTCAGGATTTACCTGCGAGCAAAGAAGAGTCCGAAAGCAAAAGGCCGTCTCCGGTGTCACAAGAGCCGCTGCGGCCAACGCCCAGCCCCATCAGCGATGATGGGAAGGCTGGCGGCAAGGTTGATACTGCAGCTGCACCCGATCAAGAGAAGCCTGCAGCGGAGCCATCGCAGCCTGACGCAAAGGTTCATGGCGCAGAGACATGGCGCTATTCGTCGTGAGGAGGTTACTTTGCCACCCCCTCTCGGTATGAGGGTCGTCTTATAATGGAATCGATACAGAGTATTGTAATGATGTGTATGATTATTTGGGTAAGTTAGAACTGGCGTTTATCTGTTCGCGAAACTTTGCCCCTTTTCTTTTACTGCCATGCATGTATCCGATCGGTACTTTTTTTTTATTATGGATGAAAGCGGAATGAGACGAGGTTTCTTTCCTATGCAAGGAAGTATGTGCGCAAAATGCTTTTCGTGAGGCGCAGCTCGTGCATAAGGAATCATCAATAAAACAATGTCATGGGAGATTTGCATCATACCAACTCAAGCGCAATATCGTGATATGGAACCCAAGTCATCAAGTGCATTACGTAACCTTTCCCCCCTCCCTTCCAAAATCCTCCAACCTTTTAGCCTTGCCGCTCGCTTCAACCCGATCTCTCGCAAAGCGGGGCCTCATCGATCCTTCCCGCCCTTCCCCACCACCCCTCCCAACTTCTTTCCACTACATATATGATTGCTAAAATTTCGCCACATTTCATCGAAGTACCTTCTCCGGTATGGTGTGTAAGTTCTACCTCACAACCTCCTTGCATTGCAACAAAGAGACTAATAACTATCAGATCGGCTAGCATCCGTCGCTTTCATCGTTTGGTGAAGAGCGCCCGACGAGAGCCGGGTTCGACTCCCGGTACCGGAATATCTTCATCTTTTTTTGTTCGTTTCTTTTTATCAAGTTTTTGACCTTTTTGTGCCTCATGAGTTTCGTTTTTGGGTCAAATTCCCCAAACAGCGGT
>Ga0181467_100014_pt2 | contig 14358 bp, 13 predicted proteins | sample InSIn5gowninarea_2_FD_119079 | JGI IMG/M metagenome (GOLD analysis project Ga0181467, IMG submission 119079) | Clean room microbial communities from NASA Spacecraft Assembly Facility at Jet Propulsion Laboratory, Pasadena, California, USA -... ... | reverse complement strand
CGCACAAACACCCTCCGTCCAACCTCACCCCTCACCCCCTCCCACCAACCTCCAACCCCATCCCCCTCGCAATCCTCCCAATAACCACCTTCTTCAAAAATCTCTCCCTAGCCAACTGTCTCAACACCCTCACAAAAACCTCGCCGCCGACCCTCCCCCTATCCAACGCCCTCCCCAACACAAACATCGCCTCTCCAATCCCCTTCTCCTCCGCTACCAACCGATAAAGCTGTTCCGCAACGACCGTCGGCGCAACCAGAACGTCATCTACATTGGGCGCTTCTCTACTTCTCAGGCTTTCGATTTGCTCGTCTGCAGCGGCGATGGCGGCGTGCAGGGCGGATTCGTTGGTGCTGAGGAGGGTGGTTAAGGAGTTGAGGGCGGAGATTTCGGAACTGAGCTGGGATTGGGCGGTGAGGAGGGCGATGTGTTGGGCGGAAAGGGAGGAGAGGCGGGAGGCGTTTTGGTGCAGGGTGCTGGTGAGTTGGGTTTGGAGGGTTTGCGAGAGGGTGGAAAGGAGGGCGTCGCGTTCGGGGTTTATTGGTGGCGGTGGTGGTGCGGCTTGAGAATTGTGGGAGGATGGAGGGTACGTTTGAGCTGGGGTGTCGAGGTTGCTGGACAGTAGGTCTTGGATGGGCTGTTTTGTTTGTTGTTGTGCTGGTGGGGCTGGTTGCTGATATGGCTGAGATTGAGGTTGTTGTGCGTATTGAGGGTGCTGTGCGTATTGAGGATACTGCTGGTGTGGTGAATATGGTTGTTGAGGTGGCTGGTGTAAGGCAGTCCTCAATATCCTGTTACGGTTTGTGGCTGTCGATATTGATTCGGACCGGGTGGTCCTGGCTGCGAAGGACCATCCTGTCGATATGGTAAATCAAGGCGTTGTCCAATGGCTGGAGATATGGCTGGTAGACTCGCCCTGCGACCGTCTTGGTTCTGTATGTGTAAGGGAAGACCACCCTGATATGGTTTTTGAGGCAATCCTTCTCGAGAATATAGTTGTTGCGGAGTATTCTGCACACTCTGTCCTGGCTTAGAAGGTAATGCTGGAGGTCCACGCGAAGCATAGTCAAGTGTACCATTTCTCGGAGGACCTTGACCAGTGCTTTCCTGTGTAGCTGTAGGCTTGGGAGGCGGAGGTGGAGGCCCACCCTGCCTAAGAGAAGACGTCCTAGCAGGCAGTGGTTGTTGCTCTTGTCTATGAGGTGCATCAGGGAGAGGTGGCGGTGCTGAAGAGTGTCCTGAAGGTAGCGCGTTCCCTTGTTGTCGCGCCATTACAGGTGGTTCTTTTGAGAAGATCTCCATGAGTATTTCCAACAATTTGATTATAGTGAATGACTATGGTGGTTGATTAGCCACCCACTGTCAATCGCATGCTACAGTAATCTTCTGGATGTACTCACTTGCCAATCGTCCTTCCAATGTGCAATATAAGGATGATACACTCTTCCATCCACGCTCACATGTTGTCCAGGCCTAACAACCATATCTTTTGTCGGCACAACGAACGACATTGGTGCTTCTTGTGGGTAGTTGTATGGTATCCATAACGCTATAGGGTATCTGTACGTCGCGCCACGGAAGGCTACAGGTAAGGTGCCACGAAGGACGAGGAGGAGAGCAGACGTGCCATTTTCAAAGGCTGGGACAGGTGTTATTGTTTGAACGGCGAACGAAGCCAATACACGCACTATAGACTTCCGTTCTAGGCGACAAGGTAGGATAGCGAGCCAGTGTCTGTGCAATATCGGAATAGCTTCTATCTACATTGTGGTAGTTCTGTGGTGGGACATAGTATCAGTATTGTGCACAGCAGAACGTACAGAGCAGAGTACTCACATACGGTCTTCAGATTGCTATAGAGCCATCCCAGCACTTGGTCTGGCAACGTCGCCATCTGATAAGTTACAATGAAAGAGGGGCTGGGTGCAGAGGTCAGCCAGTATTTGTACAGAGAATGGATCGAATCTGAAACGTGAAACATGAAACAAGTCACTCATAGGATGTCTCATTGGAAGTGGGGGATGGTGTATTAATAATCATTCCAAGGTCTATAGGATACAGGATATTGAGGACTGCCTTACACCAGTCTTGGGGAAGACAAAACGTCCTAGGTTAGAAGGAAAAGATCGTACGCCACTCCGACTCACTGCCATCCTGGATTCAAAGCTTGGGTCGTGCTTCTGTTCAACAGCCTATTCAGCCTCCTGACCTCGGTCCATCTGCTGAGACTGCCCAGCTCCAACCAGTTCATGCGTCTGTCCTTGCCGCTAGGGCTTCCAATGATGACTGCTCTCCAAGATCTATCGCTGGATGTGGTATCGGCGCTGCCCCTACGTTGATTTTGAGCTTCTGAACCAGAAGGTTGAGATCCAAAGTGGTGTCCAAACAGCTCGTTCGGAATGACCTGGACTGTCCTGTATCGCACCAACGCGACGGTAAGAAGGATTGTCAAGCCGAGTAAGATACCTGCCGTGATAGCAGTAGCCCTCTGGGCACCAACTGCGCGTGTTACTTTACCGCCTACACCAACTGACGCAGCCGCGAGTAGGTAAGCAAGACCTTGTGTGGTGAACAAGCCAGCACTCACACGAGGATAGCTGGAGTAAGCTGTTCGCTTGCGCTTGATGTTCGCTGGTAAACTCTGTAGTCTGTGTCGATTGTTGACACCAGGCTGGAGATCGCACGTATCAAATGTCTCCATGATAATTCCATTGCATTCGGATATAGCGAGATTTGAAATGTACCCAATCAGTGCTGCGAAGACGATAGGAACCATGAAGTGGACTGATCGGCCTCTTGACGACAGTGTGTAGGCAAGACCGGCCAGCGGTAGTGCTGTCATGAAGAGCAGTCGACGAATAAAGTGTGAACTCCAAGAAAACTTTGGCTGAAAGGTCATACTGTCTGTTCGTGGACCACGACTTCGTGACATGCTGAAGATGTTCGCTTTCGAGCTAGGTACTGCAAGCAGAGCACCAACAGCAATACCAAAGACGCCTAGCCCTACATATTCTGGTCGGAACCGATAATATCGAGATAGCAGGTTGCCCAACAGCACAATGATCAGAACAATCTGTGCATAGATCCATGCAAGATAGATCGCCATGAGCAAGAAACCGCTTTGTGCAAGCATGCGAAAGGATAGATAGAGCCCTGCAAAGACTTCTTCCCACCACCATTTCGGTCCATCGCCAGAGACATGCATCTTGATCTCGCCTCTCGCAACTCTCGTAGAGGTGGTGTTGTCTGGTAACTTTACTTCTTGCATGGTTCGGCGGTGTGGTTTTCGACGAGTCTCAGGGGTGATTACGTTGAGTAAGAGCATAACAGCAATCAAGATGACGCTGATATAAAACCCCCAGGATATATTGATACCGCTGATCACCGCAGCCCCAACAAGGAAGCCAACAGCAAGTGATCCGATAAAGCACCAAGACCAGAAGCCCAACCAAAGTCCGACACCGCCTCCATGTCGTCGGATATCTTCCGTAACAACGATTTCACCATGTGGCTTGTCGCTTTGCAAGGAAGCGCCAAACAAGTCCAGTAGCGTTGAGATCAAGTTGATGTGGACAAAGCCAAGAGCAATACCAGTCAGCGCACGACATATAAGTAGTCCAGCGATGTATGTCGAGTAGTCCGTGCCACGTCTTGTTCCCACAATGACTGCTTGAGGTATTTGTAATGGCAAAGCAATCGCAAGGCCAGTTAAGGTGTAAGGCCTTCTCCCATGCAGCAAAGGTAATGGCCAGAAAATCAAGACCACAAGGCCCATGGCTAGATAAAGAACGACGTTACCAAGGATAATACGATGGTGTCTGTCAGCAAGAGTATACTGAATAGCGGGCACTTCTCCAGCATATATGCCAATGAGCATGCCGATGAGGGCAGTATTGAGACATGTGACAAAAGCAGTCCATCTTTTCCTTCGATCGCTCCAGTTTCGAGCTATTGGTTGTGGTTTGTAGCCCAGGTGGAACTCTTCGCCGTCTCGAAGCACGATATGGTTTACACCCTTGAGACGATCTTCATAACTCTCGAACTCTTTGTCATCAAACTTGTCTGCACCCCATTGTCGCGAGTTGGAGTCCAGACGTGTTCCGGTAGCCATAATCTCGCCATGGCCTGGACTATCAGGCTCATCAGCAGGCTGCACTGGACCAGTAGCAATTATAAGGGGCGCCACTCTGTTATTCGCCAAGGAGCTCTTTCGTGGCGGGATGATTGGAGGTCCGTCAACCGCTGTAGATTGAACCCTCTGTAAAGTATTGGTACCACGATTGACCAGATTAACATGCTCCCGATTTGATGTTTGTGCAGCAGCTGGTATTGTTGGAAATTGAACATTCCTCTGCAGCATGACTGGTTTGGTAGGAGAACGACTTGCCGATGCCCAGTCATGAGCACTTGACCCCACATCGTCGTTCTCCGAATGGCGTGCATCTGCCGAAGGACGCTCCGACCCAGCTCGATGGTTCGGCCAGTCTTCGTCCCAGACTGTTCTGACTCCTGGCTGCGTAAGTGCAGCGGGCTTGGGAGCAGTCCGAACGGATTTCGCCGAAGCTGCACCTGGTGTCACGGGTCGGTTGTGGACTGCTGGCGAGTGTTGAGGCCGGAATAGTCCAGGCAAAGAGAACATCGGAGCTGGATCGTCCTGACTTGGGCCCGAGGTCGAGCTAGAAGTGTGCGTAGACACAGACTGTTCATAGTAAAGTGCTCTTTCTCGATTATGATTACCACCAGGTGCATGACCAGAGGAAGCAGTGTCGGCATAACCTATTACATCATTCGGTCTTTGAGTCTGAGCAGTCTGTCGAGCGAGTTGCAAGGCTTCCTTCATGGGATCCTTGTTGGGAGCATTACTAGGCTGGACCTCTGAAGCTGCATGATCACGGTCCTGCGAGGTTTCTAACTCTTTCCAGGTCTTTGAGCGTATGGGCTGGACCGAGATCGATCGATCACCACCAGCTGCAAAAGTGTCTGTCTCTGGTCGAAGCTTGTCCTGCCGGATTGGTTGTAATGCAAGTGAGATCTTGCGGCCGTTGTCATCGAGCAAGGGTTTGCCCACATCAGATTGTGGAGGCACGACTTGCTGGATTGGGGACTTTGCAGAATACTCGGGTCCTGCCTGTGTGACAACGTTATTAGTAGCAGCAGTGACGCTCGGTGATTGAAACGTTCGAAGAGGCTGAGGCATCGCCACAGGTACGCGTGTGTGTACTGTCGAGTCACTGGCTGCCGACTCGGCGTCTGAAACTATAGACTCGCTAATATGGAGCTGACGAGCAAGTGTGACTAATGGTACAGCAGGTTTACTTCCGACAGGCTCGGCTACGGGCGCTTCCATTGCTCGAGTCGCGATTTGTCGTGCGGTGTTATCAGATAATTGCGGAGGAGGTCCACCGGTGACAACCGAAGAAGAAGGAGAAGTAGCAGTTCCGGCGTAAACGAAATCTTCATATGACCGCGGAGCAGAGTTCGGTTGAGGGGATACCGTAGCATCCGCGCCAGTCGCCAGATCATATTTCCATTTGTTCTGACGTTGGCTCAAGCTTATTCCTTCTATTGTGTTCTTGCCATGGTGAACGTCTTCTTCGATAAAAGCTCCAGGGACCTTGGGAACGCTAAATCCGCGGCTTTGATTGCCATCGAGCCATGGAAGTCGACCTTGGCGTGTTTCGGCGGAGGCATTGATAGGCGTAGAAGTGTTCGATATCTTTGCGCTTGATATTGTTCGACGCGGAGACGTGTTCGATTTGCCAGACAACTGCAGTCGGGCACTACTGGCCGATGTAGCGCAAGCATAGGTCGGCAGGGATGGTCCACTCGCAGGTGTCTTCGGGGCTACTGACCCATCAAAGCCGATGCCATCACTTCTTGCACCTGTGATGGAATTGAGTACTGTAGGCTCGGTCGCCTCACTCTCGATGGGCACATCGTCAACCTTGCTATCGCCAGGAAGTCGAAAAGTCACGTTCTTTGCTACAGCAGTATCGTTAGCAGTGCAAGGAAGAGAGTGAATACAGCAGCATACGTTTTCCTTTGCCTTTGCGCCCGCGGTTGTTTGACATGAAGACGATCACGTCGCTTGTGAGCGCCGCCTCGCAGGCACAGCTTCAAAGCAAGCCTTTGCTGCAGGCTTTATGCAGGACGCAGGCTATATCAAGCTGGTGCGAGGAGAATGAAGTGTAAAAATGATAGGATGCTGAATAATAGTGATGATAGTGCCGGGCTGGCGAGTATGAAGAATGTGCTGAAACGAAGCGATAGAAAAGGCGTATGTTTGCGGCATTGAGCCATGTAACAGATTTTCCAAATCTGAGGAAGGCGCCATGAGATCGCGACTTCCTCTTTCTCAAGGCAAGATTATTCAGTGATGGAGCTTAGAGAAACGATTTGCAGCAAGGGAGAAGGTGAGACATTAAAATCAATTCTTTACAAACGAAGCTACCTACCATGCTGCCACTGTACTGCTAGAAATTATGAAGGCTTCGTTAGTAGTACCCAAGCACTTTTCAGAAGGAGGTTGATGACTGACCTTTATATTGAAAGAGTGAAGCGCCGTCCTTGCCTGAGTAATCGGAATCGAATTGTACCAGCTTCCTCTACTCGAAAGTGGGAGAAGACTGGCACGCTGCGTATTGCACTTAAGTGTCGTGTCGAAACACACACAATCTTCGCACCGGCTCCCATAGGAGTCAGACACGCATGCGCTCTTCTTCCCTGTTGCCAGGTATACAAGAACGGAACGGACTGGTCCTGAATTTTCTGATGCCGAATGCAGACGTGAGGATCACGCCAGGCCCTCAAGGGCAGCAGTCAGAGCCTGTTTGTCCAAAGACGTGCAGGATGACAAAAGAAGTGAAGATTACTCCGAATTTCTCATTTGCGTAAAGGTAACGCTCAGCAGAAGCCGAGTGTTGGTTTGTGAGCAAAGAAACGCAGCATTGGCAAGGACGGCGCTTGAAGAAAGAGAAAGAGAGAAAGAGGAAGAGAGATGTGAGTAATATAATATCATCAAGAAGAATACCACGAGGGTCTCCGAGAGAAACACGTGACATCGGTCCTGAAACTAGCGGCCAAATTCCGCTACCACTTCAGCAAATCGAGACTCAATTTCTTCTGGACTTGTATCGACAGCGACCAACGACATACTAACACGACATTACAGCCCAGTTCTCTTTCATCGTGAGTGTCGGCTCTTTCACGCATTAGATATTGTGTTTTGCTGACATATCAAAGATGGGTGAGTCTCCTTCTTTCTGCGCATCCTACCTCGAATCACAACATGAAACACTGCGACTGGTAGAAAAGTTCGTTCGTTGGGAGGAAGTAATATCACAAGATGAACTCTTCAGATGCCGAAGAAAGGTTGCGGTTGTGTCGCAAGAAAGATTGGTTGCAGGATAAAATATCAAGGTCGATGCTGGAGGCGGATTGCTCAGAAGCTCTCCAACGGCAACAGCTTAGAAAGAGATTGCATATCCATCTATATGGCACCACGAAACATACACTTCGATGAAGACGAACAATACTGGAATACAAAAAAGCACAAAACTAACACACATACCCACCCCCAGGTCGTCTCCAAGAATACCAGGTCATTGGCCGTCACCTTCCTTCTGACGCCAACCCCACCCCCAAGCTCTACCGCATGCGCATATTTGCGCCCAACTACATTGTCGCCAAGTCTCGTTTCTGGTACTTCGTCTCCAGGCTCCGAAAGATCAAGAAGGCCAACGGTGAAGTTGTGTCCCTCAATGTGGTATGTGCCAGCTAGGCAATAGACGCCAACAGTAAGCCTTTTTAGGCCTCTGCTGATTCTGGTTATTTTAGATTCATGAGAAGAGGCCTCAAAAGGTCAAGAACTTCGGTATCTGGATCCGCTACGACTCTCGCTCTGGTACCCACAACATGTACAAGGAGTACCGCGAGATGTCCAGGACCGAGGCCGTCGATGCCCTTTACCAGGACATGGCCGCCCGTCACCGTGCTCGTTTCCGGTCGATTCACGTATGTTTTCCTCTTGGCCAAGAATGTCCACTTCCCATTGGACAGCTATTAATCAATATATACAGATTCTCAAGGTTGTCGAGATTGAGAAGCCTTCCGACGTCAAGCGTCCTTACTTGCAACAACTTCTCAAGAAGGACCTCAAGTTCCCCCTCCCTCACCGTGTCGCCAAGGCCGCCACCAAGAAGATCTTCGCTCCCCACAGGCCTTCCACCTTCGCATAGAGGAACAGGCTGCCAGTGTGATTTGTGTTTGGTTTCTGGGAATAGTCATCTGCCGGAGACAGATGGCAGGGGTCTTATGATACACTCTGAGCTCAAAAAGCATATGTGGACTAGCTAGGTACAGAATAAGAGACTGAGCAGTTCAATGAATCCTTCATGAATCGATTTCGAGCAACAATTCTTCCGCCGCGAGGCGAAGGTGTTCCTGACGTGTCCCGTCTTGCTTACCTGCACTATCTACAAGTGGCCAGTATATGTAGTATCGAAGCCATCCAATAGCATCGCCATACGTACTATCTGATCCTCATTGTCAGTCCTCACAACCTAGGACTTAGCTGAATTCGCACTTCAACAGGCACCTATCGCAGACCTTAGCTTATCAAGAGTGTAGCAAGGTAGAGGGGCTTTAGCTAAAACTAAACTACTCCAGCACTTCTCACACCAAGTATTTCCCATGAAAGGAGACTACTAGTCATTCTAAGAAAGTATATAGCTTCGATACTGCTCGCCTCTAAAATGTATGAGCTTTCAATTCATTGCCCAGACGACGTAAAAACAAGGGTTCGTCCATCTGTGTTTCAGATGATCATTTGACATGTCACGCTTTTGCCTAGCCAGCTATCCTCACTTTTATGTCGTGTTTCAACGAGATCTTCGCTCCTGGCTTAATTACCGAGACTCTTGTGCTGTGCTCCTCTTGTTCCTTCTTGAAAATCGAAGTCCTGTAACACAAAAGTGGACACACTCTCTCCTGTCTTTCCCCACGAAAGACGACCCCATCTAAAACCAAAACATCAAAACAATACATTATTCTCTGTATGCTTCCAAACATTCATCTTTCTATTCAGTTGTTGCAGCTTGCTTTTACTTAGCTTCTGTCATCTTTCTTGTATAGTTCTCCTTCGAGATGGCTAACACAACTCCATCACGGCCACAGCCAGATAGGCATAGCACGGCACCAGCGATCACCATGAATGGTCATTTCGCAACAAGTGAGGCCACATCCAAGGAGCACTATGAACATGGCGTGCAAATTATAGATGGGGACAAGAACTTCAAGTGTGTTTGATTGCAGCTTTCGTACTATGGCCGCCACTAACAACCAAATAGCTCGAACATCTCGACCTACCTCAATCTAGAAAAAGTCACCCCAGTAGGCTTTAATTACCATCTCATATCCGTATTCGGTTCACAATCAACTGGCAAGTCTACATTGCTGAATCAGCTGTTCGGCACGGAGTTTGGCGTGATGTCAGAGCAAGAGAGGAGACAGACAACAAAGGGTATCTGGCTGTCGAAGAACAAACGAGAGGGCGAGCAGAAGTCCGGACCAAGGATGGCCGATAACATACTTGTAATGGATGTAGAAGGTACTGATGGACGAGAAAGAGGAGAAGATCAGGATTTTGAAAGGAAGAGCGCTTTGTTCGCACTGGCAACGAGCGAGGTTCTTATTGTGAACATTTGGGAGCACCAGGTTGGACTTTATCAGGGTGCAAATATGGGACTACTGAAGACAGTGTTTGAGGTCAACCTACAACTCTTCCTCACGGATAGCAAGTAAGCAGCAGCACGTGCCAGTCCGCAAGCTCGTTTACTAATGCACCCCTAGGTCTGTACCACGCTCGCTGCTCTTCTTCGTCATTCGAGATCACATTGGCAACACACCCCTGTCCAATCTGAGAAACACACTGCTGCAAGATCTGTCGCGTATATGGTCGTCCTTGTCGAAGCCGGCAGGACTAGAAGACTCCAGGATTGAAGACTATTTTGACTTTGCATTTGTAGCCTTGCCACACAAAATTCTCCAACCAGAGAACTACGTGTCAGCAGTACAGAAACTTGGCCGCAAGTTCAGGGAGAGCTACAAGGACGGCAAATCCAGCACTCTCAAGTTGGACGATGAGGACAGTGGTATCTTCCTTCCGGAGTACCATCGACGGATACCTGCTGATGGCTTTGCACACTACGCTTCTGGTATTTGGGATCAGATAGAGAGTAATAAAGATCTGGATTTACCCACACAGCAAGAACTATTGGCACAATTTCGCTGCGACGAGATCGCACGTGAAGTGTTAGTCGCATTCGACGAAAAGATTGTTCCACTGGAGGGCCAGCAGTCCGAAGCCAGCAAGGCCGGCAAACCTCGTGTTATTCCAAATCTAGGTTCGGCACTGAAGTCGGCGAGACAGCAAACACTCAAGGATTTCGAGACAGAGGCTAGCAGGTATCACAAAGGAGTATATGGACGAAAACGTGAAGAGCTACTCGAGAAGGTTGATGGGAGGCTGCAAGCTCTTTTCATTGGCCAGTTGACTGCTGCACACAAGGCTTGCGTCAATCATTTCACCGAAGCTGTAACAGAGACAGTCAGACAAGGCCAGAAGAAGGGCACCTACGACTTCGCCGAGATAGTGGCCACGGAGAAGAAGCTGGCACTCGAAAGGTTTGAGACGGAAGCTCAAAGTGTGCTCGTAACTGACGCGCCCTGGAGCACTTACACGAATCAGATGAGCCTCTTCAAGAAGGCACTGGATACGGTAAGTAGTAGACTTCGACAAGAAGAGATGCGAAGGCTTGCATCACGAGTCGAGCGCTGGGTCAAGACGAGGCTGGCAGAGGGAGTTGGTCTAGAGTTCAACAGCATCGGTACTGGTCGTGGTGGTTCTGGTGCACCAGGAGATGCTCAAAAGCCTGCTTCGGAAAAAGACTTGTGGGACAGAGTGTGGAAAGGCTTCACCGACACTGTGGAACATGCCGAGACACGATTTACCGATAGAGCTAAGGGCTTTGATGCAACTCCACAAGAAGTAGAGGTAGGGCTTTGGCGTCTTCGAAGGAAGTCTTGGGCATCATTGCGCGCAAAGATTGATGAAGAGGTTATGGAGGGTAATATCATGCTCAAGCTTCGGGAAAAGTAAGTAATGTGTTACTAAACAAGACCACAAACGTCGCTAACAGTCCTTATAGTTTCGAGGACAAGTTTCGTTATGACAGTGAGGGTGTACCTCGGATATGGCGACCTAGTGACGATATCGAGAGCGTCTATACCGCAGCACGCAGCTCTACACTGACCTTGATTCCACTTTTGGCTCACTTCAAGCTTTCCGAGACTTCAGCTCCACCACCGCTCGATGCTTGGATTGGCACGCCACCTTCATCGAAGTCATCAGCAGACGACGAAGACTTGTCATCCATTGGCGGCATTGATGACGAAGAGGGCAAAACAATGGAGGAAGAGATGACTGTGATATCCGATGCCAGATGCGCAGATCTTTCGACTCGCTTCAAGAAGACTGCGGACGGTATCTATGTCGAGGCAAAGCGTGGGGCGATTGGTGGCATCACGCAAGTCCCTCTGTACTTCTATGGCCTTCTACTGGTACTTGGATGGAACGAGATCGTTGCTGTTCTGCAGAATCCGCTTTACTTCGTGATGCTGGCGTTGCTTGCAGCTGGAGGGTATGTCACATACAATCTCAACTTGTGGGGACCTATGATTAGGATGGCGGATGCAGCTACGAAACAGGCAGTTGACATTGGCAAGGAAAGACTGAGGGAGTTTCTGGCGGAGCAGGAGAGGACGGGCAGTACGGCTGGTGCGGCAAAGAAGGCTCTAGCAGGACCTCACAAGACTGACGACTACGAAATGGACGATATGAATGGAAAGTCCAAGGTATCGGCCAAGAGGGATGAGGACGACGATATCTGAGTAACGATTGGCTTGTACTACTATTGTACAAACAAAATGTCTCGAAAGTCCAGACCTCTCCCGCAAAGCCACATCTGCACAGCCACAGTGACCCCTCCCCAGATTTGCGTCATCCTGGAGCAGCTTGCTTCTTGGAAACTTGCCTGCCATTGCGCCAGCTACCTCACCTATCTACCTCCTCTCTTCTTCCATCTCCCACCTCCTCTCTTCTCTCTAGTCTCATATCTCCCGATCGCAGCTAATTTGCCTCAATCCAATTGACCGTACAAACAATGGCCAGCCAATACCACCAGCAGGACCCGCGTGTCGTCCTTGCAATCAATGGTGAGTTGAGCTCCCAATCCCCTAGACATGACTGAGAGCTTTTCCGCTGACGATACGCAACAGGTGTCCATGCATACCATATTCAAGATGGCAGAGAATCCACTCTCACTCCTTCGGGAGCCCAGACAATGTCCCTCCTCATGATTTCAACCGCATCCGTAGCTGGTCAACCTGACGACGACGTCTACCTCCACCTCACCTTGCCTCCCGAGCTCGAGATACCTCTACCCGCCCATACGCAGGTTTACCCAAGACCACCCCACTCCTACCTCATTCCCCGCTCAGACCTTGGTCCAGAAAGCGGCGCCTTCACCCGTATCGAGCTGCCAGAAAAGGTCAGACAGGAAGAGGTAGAAACGTTTGAGACTATCCTGGCTCAATGTGAGGTCCATCTGACCCGAGTTATAAGGCCATATAACTGATTAGAACATCTGTAGGCACCGCCTTCATGGAACGTGCTCCTCCACCCACGGGAGATGCCTCACACAAACCCTACAGCACGTCTGATTGGCAAGCTGGACAGAAGATGGGTGGTGGTAAGACACAGAGTGGCCACGTTGTGCTCGTGGATGAAGATGATGGAAGTATCTGCGGTGAACTGTCTGAAGGTGCACAAATATACGAGGACCCGTCTCTTTCTCATGGCTCGAAACGTACGTCTTTTCACAGTTGCCTTGTTCGATTGACACAGCTAATCTCCTCTAACAGATCCCGTCACCGTCGAAATCTCACAAGATGGACAGCGTGTCGACATTCGTCCTGCTACTGACGAGTACCTCCGTCTGGCTAAGATGCCAATGTACTCCAACTCCACACTCGTTCAAAGTGCTGCTTCGGCGTCCCGCTTCGTCGTCACCTCCTCTTCTCGTCTGGGTAACATGATGACCTCACAAGCAGAACAGTTCACCCAGAGATCAGCACCAACGAACAAGCCCGTGACCTTCTCTCCAGCCGCCAAAGAGCGAGCGCGGAAAATCCATGGCATGACACAATCCGGAGCTCAAATCAGCGCAAAGACCGTCGGAAGTCTGGCCAAATACTCCCAAAACGTGGCTGCTAGAGTGACAGGTCACGGCGACAGGAAAGATAAGGGCAAACCGGACAGCTACAAGCCGGGTCTGTTCAACAAGAGTTTGATTGCTTTCACGACTGTTATGGATGGACTTGCTGAGAGTGGAACGCGCTTGGTGACGGATGCGGGAACTGCGTCGACTATTGCGGTGAATCACAAGTTTGGCGCTGATGCGGGCGAGATTGCTGCAACTGTGGCCGGAGGGGTCAGGAATGTTAGCATGGTCTATGTCGATGTTACGGGTGTGTCGAGGAAAGCAATCATCAAGAGTGTGGCGAAGGGCATGGTGATTGGAAAGGTCAAGGATAAGAATGGGAAGGAACAGGATGTGATTGTGGGCGAAGGCGATGGTGGTGCGGTTCCACAACAGTACCTTCAACAGCAACAAGGTGGTGGAAGCGGCTTCAACTCACAGTCGACGAGTGGCTATAGCACTCCCGCTGGCTATGGAAGCAAGCCGACGCCAGCCTACCCGAGCGCTGCCGGAGGTGGTTATCCCTCGGACAACAAGAGGTATATGTAGAGGGCTTGCGGATGACATGCACACTGTACAGCGACGACCGTTTAACGATGAGCCAGCAATGTCTTCAAGATTCCTAATACTCGACAGGACCCACAGAACTGACTGGAGTTCTATTTCAACAATGACTGAAGTGATGTTTCAAATTAGTATTAGGTCGTCATCGAGGCGTTTTCATTTTGGAAAACAACTCTCCGTGGACTATGAGGCTGCGTGACTCGTCGGTGAGCATGATGTGGCTGTGAAAGCAGAAACTCTTCCACTGATCTTCCTAGGTAGAGGACTTCTCATCGTTTTCCGCTATCTAGTGTCCTCGTCGGCTCAATCTGGCATCGAGTTTGTATCACTTTCGCCGCTCTTTCTTTTCCTTCTCCCGTCAATTCCTATTCTAGTAGACAAAACTTAAGCATCGCCATCCTCTCTTCTATCCTTTCAGTCCTCTTCTCCTGTCTCTGTCTCTCTTTCTCTTTGTCCTTTCCCCTTCCTTTCTGTC
>Ga0181467_100873_pt1 | contig 14393 bp, 15 predicted proteins | sample InSIn5gowninarea_2_FD_119079 | JGI IMG/M metagenome (GOLD analysis project Ga0181467, IMG submission 119079) | Clean room microbial communities from NASA Spacecraft Assembly Facility at Jet Propulsion Laboratory, Pasadena, California, USA -... ... | reverse complement strand
CACAACGACCTCTACTGTTCCTTCGACAATGTCCAAAACTCTATCAACAGCTTCTACCACATCATCCACTCCTCCTAAAGCTCCGTCAACCACACTCGTGGCATCCTCCACAACACCAAAGATGTCAACGACTACTGCTAGGATTAAAACAACTACTCTAGCAGCATTAACAGAGTCGCCATGTGTCATCAAAGGTTGACTCTCCTATGTCAAAGCTTTTGCTTTTAAGTCGACACAAAAGCCTGCCTTGCATTCGTTCACCCCGAAGCAACCACGCTAAGTCGAACGGCTCGGAACCCTTTGCTCTATGCTCTCAATTGTATGCAGGGTAACAGCTTTGTTCTGCTCCAGCCAACAACTTATCAAACACGAACCAAGACTGTAACTCCCACATGTCCAGAAAGGTTCATGATTGTATGGAGTTGCTATTGGACGAGATGTTGTGGTCTGCGTGGTGGTTTCTGAGTGAGCGTTGCGATTGACGGACGGATGTGACGGCATGTTGAAGTGCTCAGTACGTACATTTACGTATGTGCGGTGGAAGCTGTGAGCATCGATGTCCGAAGTCTGTAGGAGTCCTCTTTTTGTGGAGAGTTTGGGATAATGCTGTTGTAGAGGTATCTATAGGCCAAAGATGGAAGTATCAGCACCGAACACGTTCCACACTGTGCGTGGGAACATCGAATGCATAAACAATTTCGGAGACTTGTGAAACAGACTTTGTAAGTGAAATAAATATTCGAATGGAGCTGAGTGTCGTCCAGCAACCCCAGAAGTACGCCAGTACGCCAATTCATACAGATCTACTTATTGTACACCCCCAAATCCAACACATACACATCACAGATCCATAGCCTTCCCCATCTCCCTCAAAACCTCCTCCCTGAAATCGAAAAATATACTAGCATGCGTCTCCCCATCCACAATCTTAAGACATACCCTCTCGCCCCCAATCCCCTCCCCGTCCTTCCCATTCCCCTCCCCGTCCTGCACAGCCATCCTCTCCTCCACCGTCCTCAACCGTCTAGCAACCTGTATCCCATGCTGCAGCGGCACATTCCCATCCTCGCGTCCATACCACATCCTAACCTGCAAATCCTTCCTCACATCCCTGACATCAAACCCCAAATCCGACGCGAGCAACTTCATATCCTGCATCATCCACCTCATCGATCCACCACCCTGTCTCATCACTTCCCTTGCCGTACAGACCTGCACCATCCTGACATCCTCATTGTCAAAGATCTCAACATCTTTAGCGGGCATCTTATTCCACCCCCACAGTCGTGGTGTAGCACTGCTCTCATAAGCTTTGCGCATCATAGATAGGCGTTCGGAAACAGGCAGGTCCAGCCGGAATTGCGGCTCGCGACTGAAATTCCATGCCACGAAGTTGGGCGTGATGTGCGTCGCATAAGTCCAGCCGAGGTAGTTTGGGAGAAACATACCCCTGTACCCGATCTCGCTGGGTCCAAGGCCGCACACGATACCCACTGCTTTCAGCTGTGTTGGAGCCAAGGCCTTGGCGCATGCGAGGGCGTAAGGCCCGCCTCCGGACACGCCTAGCACGCCGTAGGTCTCTGCACCGAGATGGGCCGCGAGCTGGCTGATGTCCTCTGTCGCATGGGATAGGATTGTACGGTGTTCATCGGGCGTGCTGAGGCCTGTGCCCGGTCTGTCGACGGCGATAATGCGGATGTTTTGGGCCAGCGCGGGCGCATCGAGCCATGTCCCTTCTATGCGGGAGCCCGGCCAGCCGTGCAGGAAGAAGATCGTTTTGGCGGTGGGTGAGGGGGAGCCGAATTGGGCGTAGCTTAGGGTTCGTGAATGTCCTGATTGGGTGGGGATGGTGTGTGTTAGGGGGTTTCCGGTGTCGAGGCGGAGGGTGCATTTCCGGAGGATGTCATCTTCGTGGTCCTGGTCTTTGAGTTTCGGAGTTGGTTTTGTGACGCGAGAGAAGGAGTCGTAGAGGTTTGTTGTGAGGGTGGCGGGGATGGTTAGGATTGCGTCGAATGCGATGGACATGAATGCTGCAAAGATGTATGGGAAACTGGTGTCTTTGGGGGGAGGGTTGTGGTGGCTTCGTGGCATCGAGTAGGTAGGTCGGTTGTCGTTGTTGTTGTTGTTGATTACTTGCTTACTTACTCACGTTGTGTATACCGAAGCGAATTGCGACAACAGTACATAGGTATTGGAAGTCGTCAGGCAACGTTTTGTATATTGTTTCTATGGTTCACGTTGACTCATTTGTGAGAGAACGTGAACACGGGATCTAGCCCCGATGTCTTCCGATGATCCTGGGAGGCCTTATGGCGCGTGACATGGCACGGGATTACAAGTAGTTCATCGTTCAATTTCGCGGCTATGTTTGAGAGGGATTGCTGCTTCTAGAACCAAACTGGTGAGCCTTTTACGGCTTTATTGATGAGATTTAGGTTAGAATTGTGGATTACATTGGTGTTTGTTAATCACATCGTATACACGGAGTACCCATAGTACTAATATGCACTCCACTCGCAGAATCCCGTGCCCGCTGTGCCCGAAAACGGGTTTTAAGCGGATGGGTAACCAATCACGAATTGATTAATTCCTTATCCAATCAGACAACGATATTTACAACCTCCCTTTCACATACCTAGGTATTGTACTTCCGACGACACTCAATTCCTTAGCTACCTACGTAGATGCTGTCCAGCCGACAGTTCAATTCGACACCCTTGTACTGGTGCTGAATATCTCGGTCTAGTCGTTCTGATCTGGACATGCGTGTGCTCCTACAGCATAAAATACATTGCGCTGATCGGGTTACCTGGGCCTGCTGGGCTGAAAGCTGCCACGTCTGGAGGAGTCTGCATTAGTACTGTATATTGTATACGGAATAATCTCTATTAAGGTCTTTGCCTGAAGCGTAAGCATCGGTGCTTGAAGGAAGGAGTATCGTGTGCTTCTACAGGATCATGAAGACGAGGATTTATGATAGTAGCAGCGACTGCCATAAAGGCACACAAGAATCTGCTCTTCTGTTTCGCTTGGAAGCCATCACGCATACGTAGGTAGGACAACACGTTCCGGCGCCGTGGCCATCTAAAGTGCGGGACGATGCAAGGTAAGTGTAGTATGTATACGAAGACTGACAGGCTATCTCCAAGTGACTACCGATGAACTAGGCCTAAGGAGGGCGGACCAGCGGCGCTGATGGAGTGTAATGCGACCTTCTGTCAAGGGGGCATGATATCACGGAAATCACATAATCTGACCATCCATCAAGATGGTGTGTTGTTGTGTACGTAATCAGCGTAGGCGTTCCGACTAATCGAAGAGCTAGCGACTGCATCGATAACCGTCTCATTGATCAGTAGCACGTTGGTTCCGGTTGCATGCTATTCGATCAAAACTCGGGGGAAGCCTGTCAGGAGCGCCGAACTTACGAGTGAGGTAGCTCGACAGACAGGTGCTAGCACCCGTTATCCCAGTCATCCCCTCCATGATCAACTCGTCTCACGTGAGTCATTTCCGCGTGACCTTGACCGATGCCTTTGTTCAATGTTCGCATCCAATTTTCGCATATGGGCGTCTACGTTACGGCGGGCGATTGCGAGCAAGTCGAGCTCGACCTGTAGCCGCCTCTTGTGATCCAATTCAGCCAAACTGCTCGGGGAATCTGATGTCTGTGCTTTCGTTTCTCTTGATGACTCTCTATTGAAGTTGGGTCGGGAGTCGAGTAGCTGATTCGACGTTTTGGGCAGATCACGTTTGGCTTGATCCAGCTTTACGAGAGTAGTCTCATGCTCATCCTGTAGCTGCTTATATTGCTTTTCCAAAGCTCGGTATCTCGATTCTCGAACACTCTCCTTCTCATGATGCTTAGTAGTTGTAGATTTGATATCCTTAGCAGCGTCTAAAAGACTAAGGTGCTCCTGTCGAAGTTGGGAGTAGAGATTTGCCAGAGCGTCGTATTTAGCCTTCGAGACTTGGTCCTGGCAGTCACTACTGTCTTGGGTGTCTCTTTTGAGATGACGGAAATCCGTTGTAGTATGAGGGTGGTGTTCTTTTGACTCTTGTTGCTTCTGATATTGCACAACGATACCTTGAAACGTCTGTCGTAGCTCGGCCAGTTCCTCGTCGATGCTGTCGTTAATCGGCACTTCGGATGCTGTCAGGCAATGCTCATGACCAACTCGTGAACTTTCAACCTTGGATGCCTGCTTCTGCACCGCTTCAGTCTGCAACAACTGTCGACTAGAAAGCTCGGATGATACTCGATCCAGCATGGACTGCATACAAGCCTCGGATTGATTCATAAATACTTGTATTTTCTGTTGATTCTCCTTCGATAGACCAGACATCTGCTGCCTCAGGTTGGTCATCTCTTCGGTAATGCTGGAAAGGTTTGATATGTCTCTCTGCGCTACAGTTAAAGCGTCGAGCTTGTTGCTAATGGTCGTTGTAGTCAGAGAAATCGCATGAGTCTGTTCGAGGACTGTCTTCAAATCGTTCCCTTGCTTGTCGAGGCTTGTCCACTGTTGTGCGAGCATCGATATCGTATTCGTGGTCAAGGCGATATCTAAAGCCGCTTTGTTCGCCTCGAGGGACGATCGCCACTTAGACATCGTATCCCTTTCAGATACGGTCCACTGTACTCGCCTACCCAATCTCCCTGACGATAGTCTGCGAAGAATAGCGTTGATCTCATTGAAGACAAACTCTATATTGACCAGGATTTTCCGAATTTGCTCGCGCATTTCGGCAGTGAAGCTCATATGGCCATTCTCGTCGTCGTCGCCAATAGCAACGATGCAGAGTCGTAAAGACATCAATTCCCTCATTATTGCATCCATGTCCTTCCGGGCATTTCGAACATCTGAAATGAAGGACGTGATGTTTCGCCCTAGCGTTATAGCGCTGGCGGCAAGAGATGCGCTTCCTGCGGCAATCGAGACTGGATCCATGGTTGAGTGGTAGGGAAGCAAGTAAACCTGAGCGCGATGATTACGGGTTCACAATATCAGGAACTTTGTTGAGCTGTAATGATTCCAAGAGGGTGGAAGAGGTTGGGGTTTCAGCCTTAAACATGTCAAACATGGTGGTACTTAAGTCGCGGCGGCCATTTTGTGATTGGTGGCTGGCTGGTCCATCTCGAGCCTAGATAGATTGGCGCTGCATCGAATACGAGTTTAGCACCTCGAGCATCAAGCCAGCAGTGGAAAGCTTGCCAGCACCACCAAGAAAACACCAAATTCTCATCAACAGTCGTACTCCAAGTTCGCAACATAGCGCCCAAGGATCATGGCAAAGACTTTCAGTCCACCTTCGCTGTCGTCGCCGCTTTTCACTCATCGTACCAACAGTCTAATAGCTGTGTTGAATGTGTGCCGGTTACTGGCATTTCCAAATTAGAGACGAGATGCAGTTTTTCGGTCGTCAAAGTGCATATAGGGAGCCACCTGTCAAAGAACCTGAAGTCACAGAGAATTTATAGCCTGTAATGTGGGCATGCGGAGTTTGAGTCACACATCCATACCATATCCATCACCAGTCACGTCGGACCTCGATGCTTCTGCTGTGCCATATCTGTTGTTAGTACGCTGCCTGCAGTTTGCTTCTCACCACTCCTTTCCTGACGAGAGTCCACTGCCTTTCTCACCAGTATTCCGCCATCCTCAACCACAATACCAAGCAGCCAACAGTTCACAGCGAAGAAAAGTATACTCGCTCCATACAATCCAGGAACGAAAGTGCTCGTTCCGTGGAACTCAAGTCTATAACCCTCCGCAAGCCATATCGCTTGACCCATGACCCATCGAATCGAGGCTGTCGACCCTGTGTCGTAAAAGGATAGGGAGCGTAGCCGGCTGGAGTAAGGTAGGTAAAGAGGTAGGAAGACAAGGTACCAGAGAAAGTATTGTGATGTGCAGACCTTGTTGAAGGTTACGAAAGCAAGTGTTTGGGCTAGAAGTGTTGTCGGCAGACTATAGTGGGTTGATGGGAGCAGGGGTAGTAGCACGCAAGAAAGGAACAGTTGCGGAACGAACGCAAGGCGTTCAGCTGTCAATCCCAGAAACTCATGAGAGACACCATTGAACACTTGAGGTTGTGCTGATGAGGAGTACAGCAGCGTATTGTAAACACTGAAGTTGTGACGATGATCCGTGCGTGTGAAATGGTAGAGGAAAGTATGTTGTATGAACGACTTGCCGTAGTAGTTGTACATCAACAAATTCAATGCCATGAATGTTGACAAAGATGAGACAAGGAGCTCGATTCGTGGTCTGTTGAGTATGGTCTTCACAGATCTGAGATCGGCAAAATTCGAGGTACCACGCGGATTTGTCTTGAGCGCCCAGAACATGCTAACGCCATAGATAAATGGGTAGATCTTGAAATGAACTGCTAGACCGAGGAGAGAACCAGCAAGGACGATTTGATGAGTCTCGAATAAGTACAGTGTCGCTATGATCAGAGCACATAGCAGGCCTTCACTACTTCCTCTCGTACTGATATTCGCGACCATCGGGTTGAGAAGCCAAACACTGGCATAACGTAAGGCTCTGCTGCGTAATAAACCTTGCCTTTGGAGGAGCTTGTAGATGAGGTATCCTGCTACTATATCTGAGGCTGCAAACAGTGCTTTTCCCGAATGAAACCAGAGGTCATCCTTGCCTGACCATGAGGTGGGTATCAGAATCCATGCTAGGAGTGGTGTATAGCGGTAAGTCGCTCGTGTATATGGTGAGGCGCCTCTTGAGACAGCTCGGGCCGCATCAGTGAAGACATAGTAATCTATGTCTGTATACTTGAAAGCAGAACGTGCGTCCTGATAGATGCCGTAGAAGAGGAAACAGACACGGAGGAGAATGGCGGCAGTGAAGACGATGAAGGGTGACTCGAATACTCGAGTGAGGAGGCCCATCGTTGCAGGGAAGTCATTGGCGGTAGGCCGGTGTAGGAAGATGCCGCAGGTGAACTGTAAAGGAAATACTTGCAACGAACATTCTTTAGTGAAGGGGCGTGTGTGCCAGCACGACGGCATGCCGTCTTCTGGGCTGCAGTAGCTCCCGCGAAGCCTAAACTCTAGCGTGCTCTTCCACGATCTGCCAGTCAGATTTCTGATGACGTTCCAGCTCTTGACGAAAGTCCTTGCTCAATCGTGCAAGACGAAGCAAATGGCTGGCATCAAACGCCCACATTACGAAATGAGTGACAAGGATGCGTCTAACGAGTCCTCTGCTTTCATCCCCATGTTCGAGAAGTTCCGGGAAGAGCTTGACGAACATCATGATCGCCGAGAAAGAGTCATGAAGGCTTCAAAAGATATCACGGCTTACAGCAAGAAAGTGTGAGTTTTAAGTGACACATGAAAAGCCTTGTTACTCACTCCAAACAGCATTTTCGCGTTGCAAAGGTAGGTTTATACTGTGCTATAAGGGCTTGTCGTGTGCTCATGTCTCGCAGAACCAGGGATATTGGCAAGCCGTTGAGCGACAAGAGAGTCCTTGGGGATGTCGCCAAGCTCAAGCAACAGATCCATGACACGTTCCAAAGTGTCGCGTCCGACTTGCAAGGTATAAACGCTTACCGATATCAGCGACAGATATCGGGTGGTATCCAGGAATGGATGGAAGCTGTGCTGTTTGAGCATTACCTCCAAACACAATCAATCATGACACATTCTCAAGCTGCAAGCACGATACCAGCAGGAGTAATGCTTACATACGAGGACTACGCTTTGGGACTGTTCGACATGACTGGCGAGCTTATGAAGATAGCAATCACGTACATGGCAACCAATGGACGATTGCCTGGGAAAGATGGCGGCTCATCCGTGCTTACTGACATGCAGATAATGCGCACACAACTCGAGCTTATGAATGTGGCTGGAAGTTATGGTTTGTCAAAGGATTTCGAAAACAAATTGAAAGTAACGAGGGCCTCGGTTGAGAAGGTAGAAGCCAGTGTATATTCCATGACTGTGCGAGGGAAAGAGAGGCCACCAGGATGGAAGCCCGATCTGGATGCAGGTCCACGACAGGCTGATGAGGTTGAATCGTACTGATCGTTGGAAACACGGAGCTGTCCATGTTCAATCACAGAATTAGATCTGGCTTAACCCAATTATGCTGCCAATAGACAACCACTATCACCTTTTCATGGCTTCTCACCAGGCTCAAGGATACCCTCCTTGACCAGCTCGTCAACAGTAGGTCGTCGCTGGAGCTTCTGTTCAAGTGCATCGGAACGCATCGACTTATCAAGGGCTCTTTGGCTGGCTTGAAGAGATGGGGCGGCATCAGACTCGGGGAGGATGTTGCCTGGTTGACGTTAGAAAGGGAAAGAAACATGATGGAGGCTTCCAATACGATTAATAAGATCTTCACGCTCGGGACGTTGTTCGAGCCCTTTTCTCAAATTGTCCGTGGCTAGCTGGCGCTCAAGTTCCAGCTGTTTGGCTTGTAGTGAGCTGCATATGTTAGCCGAGACTTACACAATTGCTGCTAACCTTACGGAGCGGCATTTGTGTCAAGCAATATATTTCTATTCTTCAAATCCTGGACTTCTGGTCGGTGCTGAAGGTGCTTCTCAAGCGAGTCACGTCGTTCAGCAGTTGAGATTGGTGATTCGTCAACCTTGAGGTCTGGAGTGCTCTCGTCAATAGCAGACATAGTGTTTCAATCTCAATTCTATAGTGTTGTCAAGGTTGGCTCGTTCAAACTGCTGGCACTACTGTGATGGTGTATTTATATGACGCTTCGACGTTGGCTTGGAGATCAGAAGCAGAAAACAAGGCAGACTGCGTCGCTGACACTTCGAGCCTGCACACAGACCACGTACTTGTACAAACACGTTTCACATGGGTGGTGTGCAGTAAGGGTCTTGCGGGGCACGATGCAGCTTCGTCAGTGGCTCCCTTTGGCTTCCTTCAGCTTGAATTTGGCTGAGTTTCGGGCGGTTGACAATCAGGCACAAGCGTCGTCGATCACCCCAAGTGCGGGACAAGTTTCCTTATTGTGTTACTGTTGATGCACGTCACACCTGCCTGCGGACCTGCAGTTTACAGCACAGTGTATCAACAATCTGTGTTCAAGGCTTTGCGTCAACGGCTTTTCTTCCAAACGTTAAAAGTGGTATCCCGAAACCTGGCTGTCCACCCTTGGCAATATACAGCGCTGTCGCCGTCATCCATACTTCAACACAATGTCGGATTCAAGATCAAAATCTCCTACCCCATCGGAACGTGAACGAAAGGATGTCGAGGACCGCAAAAGGGAACAGGAAGAACAAGCAAAACTCCCATACAAGTGGAGTCAAACGCTGAATGAAGCTGAGATCAATATTCCAATCCCTGGCAATCTCAAGTCCAGAGACTTAATCGTCGACATTAAGAAAACACACCTGAAGGTTCAGGTCAAAGGACAAGAGCCAACAATTGATGTATGCTCACCCCAATGCTGAGGTGTGTAAAATCGCTGACATGAACTAGGGCGACACACCTCATCCAGTCTCTGTCGACGATAGTACCTGGGTCCTTTCAACTACGGCTTCCGGTGGTAAAGATATCGTTTTGACTCTGGCTAAGTCTGCTGGCAGCAATTGGTGGCCCCATATCATTACTACAGCTCCGGCCATTGATGTCTCGAAGATCGTTCCAGAAAACAGCAAATTGAGTGATTTGGATGGAGAGACAAGGGGAATGGTAGAAAAAATGATGTACGATCAAGAAATGAAGAGGCAAGGAAAGCCGACAAGTGATGAGCAGCAGAAACAGGACTTGCTCAAGAAGTTTATGAAGGAGCATCCCGAGATGGATTTCAGTCAGGCAAAGATTGGATAAACACTTACTAACTGGAAAGATGTGGTGAAGACTATGAAAGTAACGAGGTAGGCTATGTCTCCTTGCAGGAGCCACGCAAAAGATACTTCTCAGATGTTGCATGGCAATCTGATCTTAACCGCAGTTTTCCTGGACTTTCAGTACATCAACCGGTCGTGTGCCAAGTCCGAAACAGATCTTGGCCATGCCAGGAAATCGGTAACAGGGTTATTCATGGAATATTAGATTGAGGGCAAAGCGCTCAACTGGGGGCCCATGGTGTATGGCAAGCTGTACAGCAGTCCTTTCAAGGAGCATCACAGCATGAACTATCGACTATTTCGTGGTCATGTCGACGCTATTCTTGATGGATCAAAAGCGCCACATAAGGTACACACCGAGCGTAATTTTGGAACGTTCAGGCTATATGGCAAGTGGGCCAGCCACGCAAATATTCTTGTGCTTCCGATAGGGTGTGTTCTATCGAAATCTACGACTACTGTGGCTATATGCATGTGGAAAGCGTCGGATGAGACCAGATGGTATCAGGGCGCATTCCAGACTTGAACCTTTTTGAGCGAAGATGCTGGGAGCGCCGCCTAGATATCTATTCCAATAGTTGCGCAAAACGTTGCTAGGCAGTCTGGCAATGCTGCAAATAATTTGATTCTAGAGTGCATATTTTATTCTTTTCTGCCTTCCCTTGTACAATACTTTACAACGACGAATAAAGAAATATTCTTGCCTACTCCAACACACCAACCACGAACCCTGTGTTGATCATTGCATGCTACTTCGACCTTTGTCACTCAAGTGACGCTCAATTCACTCCTTAAATCACAGCTTCAACGTCTGAGTCATCCTTGGAAAGAGGTTTCTAGTGCGCGCTATGCACCCTCCAACACAAAGGGTTGAGCAGATGGGCAGTTCATTACTTGTTAACGCATAATGGCCGAGACAAATGCTAACGGTAATGACCATCTTTCCATCGTCCCCTACGACTCGAATCGAGAAGTCGTGCTGTAAGTCGACCATATGATTCATGCTTCGAGGTCACTAATCTTCAAAGTCGACATGCTGATTCAGTTGTTGTTTTCGATCCACATTCAAGACAGCTAATTACCCAACGTAACCAAAGTCGTGGTATTGATGCAAGACCGACATCCGAAGCTAGTTGTCCACATTGTGGTCGACCTTATCATCGCTCATCGTCGTCGGCTGTTGATGACAGCTTCACAGAAGAACGAGAACAGCCGTCGTTCATCAATGCTGAGTACTTCCGTTTGTTAGCCAGCAGCTTGCCAGGTTCAAATCAAACATCGGCACCTCCATCTCCTCGACGACAACTTGTTCAACCTGTACGGGAACGAGCACGGCTTGCAGAATATGAACGTTTGAGACCTGCACCACCTCCACCAGACGCCGAGTTTGTGGGAAGCACACCAGCTCCACCTGCCGCAACTAAAATCTCTGAGGCTGCCTTTGCGCCCGAGTATTTTGAGAAGTTCTTCGTCATAGAGAAAGAGCTCGGCCGTGGCGGACGTGGCGTTGTTCTCCTTGTCAAGCATGTTCTCGACAATGTGACTCTTGGCAGTTTTGCTTGCAAAAGAGTACCAGTTGGTAATGATCATGCATGGCTTGAGAAGGTCTTGGTCGAGGTACAAGCTCTACAAAGCTTATCTCATCAAAACCTCGTCTCATATCGCCATGTCTGGTTACAAGACTATCAAATCAATAATTTCGGGCCTGGTGTGCCTTGTGCATTCATACTGCAGCAGTACTGTAATGGCGGTGACTTGCAAAGCTACGTCTTAGCCCCAGCTCAAGTACAGACAACAACACAACAGTTGAAAGAACGTATTCGACGAAGATCGAGAGGCGAGACAGAGATGCCACGTCAAGCAATGAACGAGCCTCGAAGATTGTCATTCGACGATATTTATTCGTTCTTTCGTGACGTTACGGAGGGCCTCCGCTTCCTTCATCTCAACGGTTTCATACACAGAGATCTTAAGCCAAGCAATTGTCTGTTGCACACCATCAACGGCGAAGCGAGAGTTCTAGTTAGCGATTTTGGGGAAGTCCAGTACGAAAACACCATAAGAAAGTCTACAGGTGCCACTGGCACGATATCGTATTGTGCACCCGAAATACTCAAGCCAGTTTCACCGGGTGGTCCCCTTGGCAATTTCACATTCAAATCCGACATATTCTCGCTTGGTATGATTCTACACTTTCTCTGTTTCGCCGATCTCCCTTACTACACCGCCAACATCCTACATGAAGAACTCGAAAACCTCAACGACCTTCGGGAAGAAATTATATCATGGCCGGGCTTTGACAGTCGAAGACACAAACGGCCTGATTTACCTGGGAAACTATACTCTTTCCTCAAACAGCTTCTCTCAATCCAACCAGAGGCGCGGCCATCCTCGGAAGATGTTCTCAAAGGAATTAAGTTTGGTGGTCTCGATGCCATTCCAGAATTCAAAAGACGAGACTCGTCGGGTCCCGAGGAAATTACTCCTGCTAGGCGTATAGTAAAAGTTGACTCACCAGCTACCGGGCCCGTCAACAAATCTCCTCGTGACATGGATGCGATGTCTCCCTCTCCACTGATACGAAAGCGAATGCCAAGAAGTCCATCGATGAGCAGGAGAAACAGCGACTATGAAAGTGCAATACTCAGCTCTGATGAGCCAGAGAAACCTACTCCCACTTCCACTGCGCTCACGATGCGAAGGTCGTCTTCCAACGGTCTGGCTAAACCGGTTGGATTAGCATTGCGAAACACGCATGCTTCACCTCCACTATCACCACGATTATCACAAAAGACCATTTCTCCAAGCCCAGAGAGGAAACCGCAACAACTACTTCTCCCACCACCGCAACCAACATCACCACCGACCTCACCGAACGTACTGTCTTGGCAATTTCCATTCCCAATGCAAATAGCTCTCTTCGCAACCAAGGTCCTCTCCGTCGTTCAACCGTGTCTGTCCCAAGGCATCAACACTACCATTTTCTATTCGACCTTCGCGCTTGCAACTGCTGAGGTAGCGTCCTTGCCGCATCCAATATGGAGGGTGTTACTGTTCGGAGCATTGCATTTCATAATTTTCTGGTACGCTTACTCAAATGATTCATGGTGCAAGAGTCGATGGGACGTGATTTCGTGATCGACCATGACGAGCATTGCGGCGCACATGACAAACACGTCTACGAGCGATGCAGCAAAGGCATGTTATGAACAGAATTAAAGACTCTGGCTTGATCACCAAATATCCGTCTGTAACGCCAGGCAAGTCTGAACCAAAACCGATGTACTCACCCGCCCCACAAAACCACAAATGGCTCTTACCCTACCGAACCACGTTCTCAGCACCGCCCTTTACATCACCCGCCGTAGGAAATCCTTCTATCTTTGACCATTCAATCCACTACCGAGTCAGTGAGGCTTTGGAAGGGCACAACCAGTACATCAGATCAACAGACCCAACATAAAGCGTATAAGAATTTGAAGAGCTCAGGTTCTGCCAGCAGATGTGTTGCAACAAGTGTCAGCCTGTGTAGGCGTCACGTATTGTGATGGTCTGTTGGTCAGGGCATTGGAAGCGCGAAATGTTAGGAGGAGTTGCTCGATAGTGTCATAAGCGAGCTTGTTGTACTGATGGGGTAGGTGCAATTCAGGAAACAGCGTGTACTCAAGACACGGATGAGGAGATAGCACATGTTCCTTTCCCGAGTTCCTCAAAAGGAAGAGATTATATCTAGGTAGCCACGGCTAAACAATATCCTATCAGACATACGCAACACATCCATACCACAATAAAACCTAATCACAAAATTCTATGCATTATTCCCACCACCACCTCCACTCCACACCCGCCCCAGCCCAAGTTTCTTCCTTCCACCATCTCAACACAACCAAAAATCAGAGTCAAATCTGCGTCCCCTGCACTCCCGGCCTCGGAAACACCCCGACAGTCTGCACCCCATTAACATCGAAGCCCCCAAATGTGCCTTGATTCGAATGCTGCCACCCTTGTCCCGTCTGTTGGTTTACGAACTGGCTTTGGCGGAACGGGTTTGTGCTGCCTGTTACGTTTACGGGGAGTGGTTGGATGGTGGGTGTGGGTTGGGACTGTGAGTGTTGTGGTTGGGAAAGGGGTTTGGAGGAGAATGGGTTTGTGCCTGTTCGCTGGGGGGTCAGGGAGTGTGGTTGTTGTTGTTGGAGGAATTGTTGTGATGGTGGTTGTGGTTGTACTTGTGGTTGTGATTGGAGCTGTTCTTGGGGTGGTGGTGAGGAGAAGAGGTGCGGTTGGAAGGTGGATTGTTGGTCCTCGAGGATTGTTTGGGGTTGTGATTGAGTTTGTTGTTGGAAGGCATTGGTGCTGTGTTTTGCGAATGGGTTTGTTGCGGATCTATTGAGTGTGGTGGTGTTTGTGAATGGGGAGCTGGTGCCGGGTACGGTTTGTGTTTGGGATATCATTGATTGACGGAAGGGATTGGTTGCTGTTGGTTGAGGTTGAAGAGATTGTGGAGATTGTGTTTGAACTGGAGACTGAACTTGTTGTTGTTGTTG